>ERZ795041.511-NODE-511-length-14414-cov-5.848109_pt1 | contig 14414 bp, 10 predicted proteins | sample MGYA00375125_ERZ795041 | MGnify/ENA primary metagenome ERZ795041 (study PRJEB30170, sample SAMN03074214) | activated sludge metagenome | biome: Common Effluent Treatment Plant; feature: Wastewater; material: Activated sludge; isolation source: activated biomass in...
CGGAGCATGGCTCCGCCCGTCCATGCGTAGCATGGCTCCGCCATGATGCCGGGATGACGTTGAAATCGGGCAATTGGATCGCCACCAATAATTCGTCACTCCGGCGAAGGCCGGAGTCCAGACACGCCGATTGCTCGCACGGCCATGCTTCCACCCAAGCCGGAAAGACCCTAGCCCCACAGCAGCGCTGGCGGCGGATGAAGGAGGCCGGCCTCGAACGTGACCGAAGGCTCCCGGTCGCGCGCGAGCAGCAGCGGACCGTCGAGATCGACCCAGTCCGCCCCCTGCGCGAGCAGAAAGGCCGGTGCCACCGCGAGCGACGTCGCCACCATGGAGCCGACCATCACCTTGAGCCCGGCAGCACGCGCGGCCTCCGCCATGGCCATTGCCTCGGTCAATCCGCCGGCCTTGTCGAGCTTGATGTTGACGGCATCGTAGCGATGCATGACCTCGGCCAGGTCGGCGCGCGTGTGCACGCTCTCGTCAGCGCAGACGGGAACCGAATGCTGGAGCCCTTCGAGCATCCAGTCCGCGTCCGCCGGCAGCGGCTGCTCGATCAGCTCGAACCCGGACTCCGCCGCCGCGGCGAGGAAGGGGCCGAGCATGTCGTCGCTCCACGCCTCGTTGGCATCCGCCACGAGGCGCGCGTCCGGCCGCGCCTGGCGCACAGCCGCCATGCGGTCGATGTCGCCGTCGCCACCGAGCTTGAGCTTGAGAAGCCGGTGCGCGCGGGCAGCCCCAGCCGCCGCCGCCATCGCCTCCGGGGCATCGAGGCTCAGCGTGAAGCAGGTTTCGACGCCGCCGACGGGGGCAAGCCCAGCGCGCCAGGCGGCCGGAACGCCGCTCGCTTTCGCCTCGAGGTCCCACAGTGCGCAATCGAGCGCATTGCGCGCTGCCCCCGCGGCCAGCGCATTGGCCAGCGCCTCCCGGCTCGCAAGCGCGTCCGGTACGCTGCCAAGTCTCTCGATCACCGCCGCGACGCTGTCGGGCGTCTCTCCGTAGCGCGCATAAGGGGTGCATTCGCCACGACCCGCGGCCGCTCCGTCGGTGAGCGTGACGGCGACGACCGCCGCCTCCGTCTTCGCGCCGCGCGAGATGACGAACGGCACCTTGAGCGGGAACCGCTCGATCGAAACGGACAGGGCTACCGGCATCGGTCTTCCGCGCGGGCGGCGGCTCCCGTCAGGTGATCCGCCCGCTCACGTGCGCCAGGAACAGGTAGACCCGGCCCATGTCGGAGAGGAGGTGCGCATTGACCGCGCGCCCCGAAGGATCGCGCTGCTCCGCATCGCGGCGGATGTTCTCGAAATCGATCAGGTAGTGGTTGATGGTGCGTTGAAGGTCGCCGTCACTGCGGTAGCGCAGGCTCAGGTCGTCGAAGATCGCCCGGCCCTCGGGCGTGTAGATGCTGCGCACCATCACGCCGCGCTGGCCAGCCGCGATGCGCTGCCAGAGCGCCGCCGTCGTCGCCGGATCGAGAGCGCGCGCAATGGCGTCGATCTGCGTATGGAAGTTGACCGGCGGAGCGGGCGGTGCCGCCCGATGTGCGCTGCCGTGTCCGTCGTCGTCGCGCGAGGCGCGCGCCAGGAGGTCGCCGAGCGACCAGCCTTCGCGATTTTCGCCGGCAGAACCGGGCGTGCCGCCCGGGCGCGGCAAGGCGGCTGCCGCATACGGCGTCGACGGTGCGGGCGCCCGATAGCCGCCGTGTGTCTCCGCAACATAGGAGCCCGTCAGCGAGCCCTGGCTCGGCCCGGGCCCGGCGGCATAGGGCGTGCCGGCCGCCGGCTGCGGCGCCGTCACGTCGCGGCCCATGATCGAGCGCGTCGTGAGGCTCGAAAGCTGCTCGATGGCGCGCAGCTGATCGTGCAGCGCGCGCCGCATCGCGTCGGCGTTCTCGCGCGTCGCGACGGGCAGCCGGTCCATCTGCTCCTTGAGGCGGGCCTGCTCTGCGGCGATGTCGGCCGCGGCCCGGCTCGCGCGCTGGCGCACCTCGTCCGAGGTCTCGTCGAACCGGCTCGTCAGCGTCGAGAGCTGCTCGCTGACGACGTTCGAGATCGACGAGAAGCGGTTCTTGAGCTCGTCGAGCGTGCGCTCGCCTTCCGCACCTGCCTCCATGCGGAACCGCTCGAGATCGGCCATCGCCGAGCGCTGGGCCGCTTCCGTGCTGAGGCGAAGATGCTCCGCCGCCGCGCGCGCGCGCTGCTCGGCGCTCGTCAGCGAGCCTTCCATCGACGACGAGAAGCCCTGCACGAGACGACCGAACTCGTCGGCCTTGCCGGAGAGCTGCTCCATCGTCTGGGTGAGCTCGGCGTGGCGGCCCTGCAGCGTCGACTCGATCTTGAAGTTCGCGTTCTCGAGCGAGCTGGCCGCCCGCATGATGGCCTGCCCCTGGCCCTCGAAACGGTTGGTGACGGCGTTGACCTGCACCAGCAGGTTCTCCGACACGCGCTTCAGCATCTCGGACTGCCCCGCGAGCCCTTCGATCGCCTTCAGCGACTGGCGGGTGATGTTCTCGCTCGTCCGGCGCACCGAGTTGATGCCGTGCATCAGGCTCTCGTCGAGATTGACCGACTGGCGCGCGATGGTCTCGCTGAACGTCTTGGCATGATTGTCGAGCGCGCTGGTGAGCGCGCGGGCCTTTTCGGAGACCGCCGAGTCGATGGTCATCGTCGAGCGCATGATGGACTCGTCGAACGTCCTGAGGCGCTGTCCGAAGGCCGCGTCGAGCGCCTTGGTCCGCTCGACGAGCTGGACGTCGAGCGCCTGCGCCCGGTTGGCAATCGAGGTGTCGAGGGCGCGCGCATACTCGTCGAAAATGCGCTGCAGCTTCTCGGTGCGCTGGTCGAGCGACGTGTCGAGCGTATCGACGTAGCCCGCAATGGCCGTCTGCAGCTGCTCGGTCCGCGCGCCGAGCGCCGTGGCGAGCCCGGTCGTGTAGCCTTCGAGCATGACCTGCAACTGCTGCGTCTTGCCGCCGATCGCGTTCTCGAGGCGGTCGGTGCTCTGGCCCACGGCCGTCTCGAGCTGCGTCAGGTTCTCGCCCGCGCCCTGGATGATCTGCGCCAGCTTGACCTGCTGATTGGAGAGGCGGTCGATCAGCGTCGGGATGTCGGTCCCGAGCGTCCTGAGCGTGTCGGTCACACGCTCGCTGGTCGAGAGCAAGGAGGTGCGCTCGCCCGCGAGCTCCTGGATGAGGCCTTTGATCTTGCGCTCGTTCTCCTCGTAGGAGCGCTCGAGCGCCGTCACTTCGTTGTGCACCAGTGCCTCGAGCTCGCCCGCGCGGCCGAGCGCCCGCGAGATGGCATCGTTCATGAACGACACCTGCCGCCGCACGGCCTGCCCGAGTGAGGCGACCGATTGCTCGGCCATGCGGTCGGGCTCCGCGAGCCGGATCGCCACTTCCGTCATGGTCGAGGATCGCAGGCGGAGCTCGTCCGATCGCCAGGCGAGCAGCGCCAGCGCCCAGAGCACGGCGATCGGCACGATGATCGCCGTCACCGTAAGGAACGTGGCGGGCTTCTCGAGCAGGGACACCAGCGTCGCGCCCGCTTCGAGCTCGGCACGCACGATGATCCAGGAGAACACGAGGCAGATGGCGGCCCATCCGGCGGAGGCGATGGCCGCATACTTGAAGGGCGTGGTGGCAGGTTTCTGCTCGAGCGCGTAGATCAGGCCGCCGATCGAAGGGGCGTCGTCGTTGGCCGCGATCTTCTGGCGGGGAGGACCGGCCGGCCGCCGCCGCGCCATGCGGCGCACGGGCTCGGCCGGGGTCTTATCGGCGGCACGCTCGTTGCCCGTCGTAAGGGTAGGCTCGCCGGCCGTCCGCGCCGCCATCTGCGGAAGCGGGGGAGGGAGCGGATGGGCGACCGCCGCCGTGGCAGAGCCGAGGTTGGTCATGGCGCTCGGCGGGATGATGAGAGAGAGCGAATCGGAAGCGGCAGGCACGCCGGGGAATTTGCCCTCGGGCTTTGCGCTCTCGGCCTTGGCCGCGGCGAGCGGAGGCTCGGCCTTGGGCGCCCCGTCCGCCTTACGGTCGGATGACGCGGCAGCCGGCGAGGGAAGCGGCAGGGGCGGAGGCCCCCCAACGGCCTTGTTGGCGGTCGCCGATGCAGCCGCCTTGGGCAGCGCCTTCTGAGCCGCCGCCGAGCCTGATTTCTGATCCTGAGCCATCCACCCGTTCCGCCGGAATAGGCCGGCCGCCCCACATATTCATGCTACCGCAGTCCAAGGCTTCTGCTCAAACGGGATTTCCTCCCCGCAGGGCCCCATCAACGGTCTTTTTCGAAGCGCCTCCCAGGGCGGCCCGAGCGGCCTGTCGCCATGGCGAGTAGGCTTTTTTTGGGGCTAAATGAAGTTCGCGCGCCGCCCGGCCGGCTGCCACGACTCGTGAAAAAGCCGTTGAATAACGTGGCGTTTTATAATACGTTTTAACAGTTACTTAGCGTATCGCGTTCAGATTTCATTATAGCATGCTCGTCCCTCCGGTGGACGGGGACGCGCCGATCCGGGGCCGCCGCTGGGCTCCGGTGAGATCGACAACCTCCCGTAACAGGGTCTGAACGCCATGGGTCCTTTGAGAGAGCGCACTGCGCGCGTTCGCCGCAACGGCCACATTCGCGGCTTCGTCGAGCCGCCGGCCGGCGCCGTGCCGGGCGCCGACCCCATCGATCGCACCCATCTGGCCCGCTACACGCTCGGCAGCCCGACCCTCGAGCGTGAGATCCTGGGCCTGTTTCTGGCCCAGCTTCCGCTCAGCATCGAGCAACTGCGGTTCGCCGCAACCGACCGCGAATGGCAGATCGCAGCCCATACCATCAAAGGCTCGGCGCGCGCCGTCGGGGCCTGGCAGATCGCGACGCTGGCGCGTGAGGCCGAGCTGTCTCCGGGCCTCGCCAACGAGGTCGAGCGCGACCGAATCCTCGCCACCCTGGAAGCGGCTTGCGAAACAGCCGAGAGCTACGTCACCGCAACCTTCCCGGCCGGCTGAACTGTATCCCTCATTGATCGGACGAGCGCCGACGCGAGGGTTTTCGCGACGGACCCGCCTGCGAGCCGCAGCCCTCAAAGCACCCGCTCGCCGGGACGCGCGTCCAAATGCGGATGCAACCCGTGCCTCCGTGTCTCCACCCCGCGGCGACGCGGAAGCTTGAATTCGCGGGACGGGCCCATTAATCCTGCCGCCACATTCCTCCGTAGAAGACAGGCGAGTGCCCGCAGTCTCTGGGGCACAACGGGTATTGGAGCAGCCGTCGATGGTGAAACTCACGTTCGTTCAACCCGACGGCGCAAGCCAGACCGTTGAAGCCGAGCCCGGCGTCACGGTCATGGAGGCGGCCAAGCTCAACGATGTCCCGGGCATCGAGGCGGAATGCGGCGGCGCCTGCGCCTGCGCCACGTGCCATGTCTACGTGAACCCGGAATGGGTCGAGAAGACAGGAAAGCCTGCCTCGATCGAGGAGGATATGCTCGACTTCGCGTTCGACGTGCGCAAGGAGAGCCGGCTTTCGTGCCAGATCAAGGTCACGCCGGAGCTGGACGGGCTGACGGTCCGCGTGCCGGCGAAGCAGTTCTGACACCGCAAACGGGATATCGTCATCGCCAGGCGCACCCCAGCGGACAACCGTAACTCAGGAGATCGACCATGGCGCTCGACATCGCGGCCGCGGACACCGGAGCCACAGAGATCGACGCCGTCGTGATCGGTGCCGGCCCGGTCGGCCTGTTCGCGGTCTTCGAGCTCGGCCTGGTCGACATCAAGACGCTCGTCATCGACATCCTGGACCGGCCGGGCGGGCAGTGCGCCGAGCTTTACCCGGAAAAGCCGATCTACGACATACCGGCGCTGCCGACCGTCACCGGCAAGGAGCTGACGGACCGTCTCCTGGAGCAGATCAAGCCCTTCGGAGCTGAGTTCGTTTTCGGCGAGCGGGTGGACGAGATCGCACGCGGCGAGGACGGCCGCTTCCATCTCAAGACCGATGCCGGCCGTGAGGTCTCGGCCAAGGTCATCGTCATCGCCGCGGGCGGCGGCTCGTTCACGCCCAAGCGCCCGCCGCTCGAGGGCATCGAAGCCTACGAAGGCACGTCGGTGTTCTATGCCGTGCGCCGGATCGAGAGTTTCCGCGGCAAGGACGTGCTGATCGTCGGCGGCGGCGATTCCGCGCTCGACTGGACGCTGAGCCTTGCGCCCGTCGCCAACTCGCTGACGCTTCTGCACCGGCGCGACGAGTTCCGCGGCGCTCCCCATTCCGTCGACAAGATGCGCGCGCTCGTGGCGGAGGGAAAGATTCGCCTCGTCATCGGCCAGGTGACGAAGCTCCACGGTGAGAACGGCAACCTGGAAGCCGTCACCGTGAAGACCTCGGACGGCACAGAGGAGCGCATCGTCACCAACGCGATGCTGCCGTTCTTCGGCCTCACGATGAAGCTCGGCCCCGTCGCGCAGTGGGGCCTGAACCTCAACGAGAACCTCATCCTCGTCGATACCGAGAAGTTCGAGACGAGCGAGACGGGCATCTTCGCCGTGGGCGACATCAACTGGTATCCCGGCAAACTGAAGCTGATCCTGTCCGGCTTCCACGAGGTGGCGCTGATGGCGCAGCAGGCGCACAAATACGTGCATCCCGACAAGAAGCTGATGTTCCAGTACACGACCTCGTCCTCGAGCCTGCAAAAGAAGCTCGGCGTGAAGTAGGACGCTTTCCAATCCGCTTTAGCGTGCCTCGACCTCGGCCGGTCGTGCGCAGCATGGCTCCGCCATGACGCCGGTACGACGGAGTGGTTGGGCCAGCCCGCATCAACCACATGCAAACGTCACCCCGGCGCAGGCCGGGGTCCAGACACGCCTGAAATAGGATCACCGCCCCGCGATGGAGCGCTCGTAGACGAGGGCGAGCTTCGCGAAATCGCGCACGCTCACCCGCTCCGCCCGCAGCTCCGGCGCGATCCCGGCTGCATCCAACAGCTCCTCGGGATTGGGCACCAGCGTCTTGAGCGAGGCGCGCAGCATCTTGCGCCGCTGGCCGAACGCGGCCGCCGTCACCCGTCCCAGCGCCTTGACCGAGCAGGCGGGTTGCGGCGCGTCCCGGGGCGTGAAGACGACGACGGCCGACGAGACCTTGGGCGGTGGCGTGAAGGCCTCGGGCTTGAGCGTCAGCGCGATATGTGCCTCGCACCGCCATTGTGAGATGACCGACAGGCGCCCGTAGTCCTTGGAGCCCGGCGGCGCGACGATGCGCTCGGCGACCTCCTTCTGGAACATCAGCACCATGCGGTCCCACCAGGGCGGCCAGGGCTCGGTCTCGAGCCAGCCGACGAGCAGCGTCGTGGCCGCATTGTAGGGCAGGTTGGCCGCGATCACCGCTTTGCCCGCGGCCTTTCCGGTACCCGTACCCGTGCCGAGAAGCGTGCGCCAGTCCGTTTCGAGCGCATCACCGGAATGAACCTCGCGGCGCCCCGGATAGCGCCCCCTGATCTCGGCAAGCGCCGGCAGGCAGCGGTGATCGCGCTCGACCGCGACGACCCGCTCCGCGCCTTCCATCAGCAACCCGCGTGTCAGTCCGCCCGGGCCGGGCCCCACCTCGACCACGGTACGGCCGTCCACGGGCCCGCCCGCGCGCGCGATGCGGCGCGTGAGGTTGAGGTCGAGGATGAAATTCTGCCCGAGGCTCTTCTTGGCGGCGAGGTCGTGACGGCGGATGACATCGCGCAGCGGATCGAGCCCGTCGGGACTCGCGCCGCCTTGCGTTCCGATCGGTGCCGGTTCGCTGTTCTCGTCGCCGGGCAGGCTCATCGCGCAGGTCCGGAGCCCGCCGCGGCGCGCCGCCGGGCCATCCGGTCGGCGAGCTTGCGCGCCTCGATGAGGCTCCCGGCCTTGGCCCGTCCCGTGCCGGCAATCGCAAACGCGGTGCCGTGATCGGGCGACGTGCGCACGAACGGCAGACCGATGGTGACATTGACCCCGGTATCGAAAGCCAGCGTCTTGATCGGGATCAGCGCCTGGTCGTGATACATGGCGAGCACCGCGTCGTAGGTCGTGCGCGCGGCAGCATGGAAGAGCGTGTCGGCGGGATGCGGCCCCGTGGCGTCGAGCCCCACGTCCCTGAGCGCGGCGATGGCGGGCACGATGACGGCAGCGTCCTCCGAGCCGAGCTTGCCCTCCTCGCCGGCGTGCGGGTTGAGCCCCGTCACCGCGATCCGCGGCGTCGCGATCCCGAAGTCGTCCGTGAGCGAGCGGCCGAGGATCTTGCCCGTCTCCACGATGGCCTGCGTCGTGATCGCCTGCGGCACATCCTTGAGCGGGATGTGGACGGTGAGGGGGACGACCTTGAGCTCGGCCGAGGCCAGCAGCATCACAGGGCGCGCGCGCTTGACCCCGAAGCGATCCTCCGCGAGCGCTCCCAGAAACTCCGTATGGCCGGGATGGGGAAAGCCGTGATCCATGAGCACGTTTTTGGCGATCGGGTTCGTCACCACCGCGCGCGCCGCGCCCGATCGCACGGCGTCCACGGCGCGCGTGATGGCATCGACGACGGCCGGCGCATTGCGCGCGTCGGGCCGGCCTGGCACCACGGGCTGAGGGCAGGGGACTGGCTCGACCGGGAGATGCGTCTCGAACGCGCGAAGCGCCTCGGCGGGGCCCGCGACCGTGGCAACCGGAACCTCGATGCCCAGCGCCTCGGCGCGCGCCGAAAGGGCCGCTGCGTCGCCGAGCACGACGAACGGCGCCCGCGCCGCGGTTTTCCGCGCGCGCCACGCCGCAAGCGTGATGTCGAGGCCGATGCCGGCGGGATCTCCCATCGTCAGGGCGAGGGGTGCGGAGGCCGCCTCCGTTGGCTCGCGCGCACCCATCAGCGGATCTCGATGGCCGCGTCCTGCCTGAGGTCCTTGAGGTGCTTCTGGGCGAGAACCTCGAACTCCCGCTGGCGAAGCTCATTCTGCGCCGACTCGCGCGCCGAGCTCTCCGCGCTCGACTTGCGCCCGCAGAGCGCCCAAAGCTCGACGCCGGTCTGGCCGACGCTCGCCGGCAGGAGGTCGCCCTCACTCGCGTTGAGCAAGAGGCTCCGCGTCGGCTCCGCAAGCGTCGAAGGCTTGCGCGGGCCGAGATCCTCGAACTTGCCGCCGACCGACTGGGCGAGCTCCGGCAGGGATGCGCACCCCTTGTACTGCCGCGCCAGCGCATCGGCTTCCGCGATGCGCCGCGCGATGATGGACTGGTCGACCGCCTCAGGCAGCGGCAGCGTCACGCGCTGGACCTGCAACTCGACGTCGCTCTGCACGGCCACCGGGGCGTTGGCGACGAACTGGTCCACCTCACGGTCCGAGATGGCGACCATATGACCGAACCGCCGGCGCACGACCTCGCGCCACGACATCTCGGCGCGGAAGCGCGCCTTCATCGTATTGATGTCGACGCCCATGCTCTTCATGTGCTGTCCGAACTGCTCGATCGTCATCTTGTTGCGCTCGGCGATGCCCGAGATGATGCGGGTGACGTCGGCCTCGTCGGCCGTGACGTTGAGGCGCTTCGCCTCCTGCAGCTTGATCTTCTCCTCGATCAGCTCTTCCTTCGCCTTGCCCTTGGAGCCCGCGAGCGCGCTCGAGCGCGCCTCCCGCTTGAGATCGGCCACCATGTCGGCCTGCAACTGCTTGATGAACTTCGTCTGCAGCGCGCGCGCCTCCTCCTGCGTCTGCACGTTGTTCTTTTGCAGAATCTCCTTGAAGCGATCGTTGGTCTTCGGGTTCTGAACGATGGACTTCCAGCGGGCTTCGGCCTTGGCCTTGAAATCCTCCCCGCCCCCGCCGCCCTGGAGCGCGATGAACGCCGCCCGCTGCTCGATCTCGTAAGCGGTGATCGGCTCGTCGTTGACGAGCACGGCGATGGACTGGCCGCCCTTCTTGCGCGGAGCGAGTCCCCCATCCCTGGGATCGGACGCATCGATATTGGCGGACCGGCCCGTTTCGGCGGCGGAAGCGGCGGGCGCGCAAAATCCGGCGGCGAGCAGGGAAGCGCCGGAGAGGAGGGCTATGGTTCGGATCGAAAGGGGCATCAAGGCTGTCTCGTCAGCAGGCCGCGATCGCGACATCGGATTGACTTCGGGGACCGGCCGAGCCTGCAACAGGCAAGCGGACGCGAGCATAACCCCGGGCCGGCGCGGGCGCAAAGACCTCGCGCCTTATCCACATCAACCGTGGCATCGCCAAGGCATCGAGGCCCACACAGGCCGGGCCCAGGTCATGACCTTGGGCCATCGGCCGGTGCCCGCCGCTATGGGACCTTGATCCCGGTCGCGTCCTCTCCGCCCAGCGTATTGACGACGTTCGTCTCGTAGTTGAAGCCGCCGAGATGCTTGAACTCGAAGCGCAGCATGACGACCTGGTCAGGCCGAATGTCGCGCTCCTCGTCCGTGATGAACGTCTCGCTGTAGGTCGCGCTCAGCATGAAGCACTCGTCGAGGTAGGCGAGCCGTATCGAATCCGTCAGCACCTTGTCGTTGTCGAGATCGTACCGGAGCGAGCCGGAGAGGGTCCAGCGGTCCGTCAGGCGCAGCGTCGCGTAGCCGAGAATTTCCTCCTGCTCGTCGTAGACCGGCGTGCCCCCGTCGTTGAGGAACACACTTCCATAGGTGTACGTCGTACCGGCGAGCAGCGGCCCGTAGCTGAAGACCGCCGACAGATCCTGGCGCCGGAGCGTGAGATCGTCCTCGTCGAAACGCGATTGCGAGATCACGCGGAACACATCCGTCGGCGCCAGGTAGGCGCCGAGCACATAGTCGGAGGTATCCGTTTCCAGGCCGCTCTGCGGGTTGAACGTCAAGCTGTTCTCATTATAGGCGTTGTCGCCCGACAGGTGGTAGCTCTGGCCCGCGAGAACGCGCGCGTAACCCACGGGCCCCTGGAACGTGTACTGCACGCCGACGTTGGCGCGCACGCCGGTCTCGAGGCGGTCGTAGCCCGAGAACTTGGTCACATCGAACAGGTTGGTGTCGTCGAAGATCAGGCTCTGCGCATCCTCGTTCGGATAGAGCTCCTGATCGACGTGCGAGTTGTGGGCAACGATCTGGCCGATCGGCTCGATGACGTGCGAGGTCGCCCCCGCGTTGGCGACCCACGGGTAGGAGACCGTCGCGCCGCCCGTTGCGAGGCCGCGCAGGAACGTGTCGTCGAGATCGACGCCGGGAGCCGAGAAATCCTCGTAACTGATCTGGTAGACGTCGCCGCGAACCTCGCCGAACGGCGTGTAGGTGATGCCGATCGCGTCGGTGAAGCGGCGGCGCCATTTGATCTCGGTGATGAACCGGTTCATGTCCTGCGAGATGAAGTCCTTGCTCTGGTTCGTGGTGTCGGAGCGCGAGAAGCTCAGCGCGTTCGACCTCCAGCGCAATTCGCCGCCGACGATCGGATCCTTGAACACATAATTGTGGTCAATGACAGGATGCGCGAACGACTCCGACTCGTCGTTGTCGTTCTCCTGCAACCCAACAAATTGATACAGCTTGGCGCTGAAGTAACTGCGGTCGCCCTGGCCGACCAGCCAGATGTCGTTGACGCGCTCCGTGAGCAGCACGCTGTCGAGCTTGTAGAAGCGGCGGAACGTATCGTCGCTCTCGATGATCGCGTTCCAGCCGTAGCTCCACCAGCTCGAGAGCGAGAACCGGCCGTGCGTCTCGAGGCTGCCGCGCCAGCCGTCCAGGTTCTGGTTGCCGCTCGGCAGCTTGTCGGCATCCTGATCGATGGCGGCGAAGCTCACCGTGTACTCGCCGCTGGCGAGCTTGTGGCGCCACTCGCCCTGCCACATAACGCCCTGATCGGTCATGTAGCGGGGATTGAACAGGAAATCGAACTGCGGCGACAGCGCGAAGTAGTAGGGGATCTCGGTGAAGAAACCGAGGTCGTTCGAATTACCGAAGCTCGGCGCCAGGAAGCCCGTCTTGCGCTTCACCGACGGGTCGGGGTGCTCGAAGTACGGCAAGTAGGCAACCGTGGTGCCGAACAGCCTGAACTCCGCGTCCTGGTACGAGATCGTGCCCGCCTGCTGATCGTGGATGATCCGCCGCGCGCCGACGCACCAGAGCGGCGGCGTGTTCCCGTCGCTCTTGCAGGCCGTGAACGTCGCGTCGGAGAACTCCGTGATGTTCCCCTCGCGCCGCTCGCCGCGCGAGGCGGTGATGCGGGAATTGTCGCGCGTGACGACCGACAGCGACTGCACGAAGCCGTCGCGGAAGTCGTCCGTCAGCGTGTAGTTGTCGGCACGGATGATGTTGCCGTTGGCCTCCTTAAGCTCGACGTTGCCCGATGCGGTGAGCGTGTTGGCGCTGCGGTCGTAGATGACCTGATCGGCCGTCAACACGTTCTTGTTGTAGTAGATTTCGACATTTCCGCGCGCGATCACGCGATTGCCGGCGTTGTCGTAGATGAGCTCGTCGCCCTGTAGGTAGAGCGGCAGCGTCTTGTCGAACTTCTGCGGCTTGCCGAACATGCCGCCGGGCTGCTCTGGGAAGGCGGACGGCTCCTTCGAGCCCTGCGCCTCAGCCGACCCCGCGGCCAGCGGAAGGGCCAGGAGAGCGGGGACGAGGAGGAGGGCGAGCCAGGCCCGCAAGGGGGTTCGCGCAAGGTGCGGAATGTTGGGATAAATCAAGCGCAAACGCCCTCGGTCCGCCGTCTTGAGACGGGGAAGCGAGGTGTAAATTTCGGTGCATGTCGCCAGCAATGTGCGCGCAACACGCATCACTCAGCCGTCCTCCTGGTGCAAAAGCACCGTGACCGAACAAAGAATGGCGAGAAGAACCGGAACCCAAACCGCCGCCCACACCGGAGCGAGGCCAGCCGTCCCAGCTTGCCTGGAAATCTCCGCGAAAAGGAAAAATCCAAAGCCCCCAACCATTCCGGTGACGACCATAGTCTGGATCCCCCCCGAGCGGAATGACCGCAACGACACAGTTGCCGCCAAAAAGACCATCGCTATGCACAGCAGAGGACGGGTCAGCAGCAACGCGTATTGGGTGCGCAAGGAAGCTGTGGAAAGTCCCGCTTTTTCCGCAATGTAGATAAGGTCCGGCAACTCCCAGAAAGAGACCGAGATGACGCTCCCGAAAGCATCGGCGGCGCGCTCCGGCGTGAGGTACGTTGACAGCAGGTATCTGTCGAACGATTCGGGCTGGCGGCCGATGCCCGAGACCAGGGCATCCTGGAGCACCCAGTAGCCTTCCTCGAGCTTTGCCGCCTTGGCGTCCACCCGCTCGCTGAAGGTCCCGGTCTTGTCGTAGACGAAGGCCGTCACGGAGGTGAGCTCGGTGCCCCGGCGGCGCGCCGAGGCGGCGTTGATCACCGACTGGCCGTCGAGCCCGTCCTGGCGGAGCCAGGGCCCGCTGCTCGAGCTCTTGCCGAGAGCGCCGCTCGGCTCCCGGCCGAACACCTCGGCATAGAGGCGCTCGGCGCGGTCGCGCGCCGAGGCCGCGAGCGGGTTGAACCCCATGGAGCTCGCGAGGCCGAGGAGGACGGCGACCGCGATCCCGGGGCGCAGGAACTGCCAGACCGACATGCCGCCCGCGCGCATCACCGCGAGCTCGCTCTTGCGGGCCAGCATCAGCAGCGCGCCGATCGACCCGACCAGCACGGCGAACGGCAGCAGCATCTCCGTGTAGGCCGGCAGGCGCAGCATCGTGATCCAGGCGAGCACCCATCCGGACACGCTGCCGTACTTGCCGGCCTGGCGCAGCATCTCCACGAAATCGATCATGAAAATCAATACGGTGCAGAGGCCGAACACGGCAAAGATCGCGACCAGGAAACGCGTGCCAATGTAGATCGAGAGCGTCGAGATCCCAGGCCGGAAGCCCATCATGGCGTTCCCCCGGGTCCGCCGGCATTCGCCCAGGCGCGCCGGCCGAACCGCTGCCTGAGCCGCTCCGCCATGCCTGAAATCGCCTCGAGCACGGCGTCGAGGGCTGCCCCTCGTGACGGCCGGGCGCCGCGGGCGATCAGGGCGAGGGAGACGCCGATGGCGGCGAGGGGGATCGCGTAGAGAAAAGGCACCGCGCCCGCCGAGAGCGTCACGACGTTGTTGACGGCCAGCCCCGCCAGCCGCAGCCCCACCCCGATCAGGAAGCAGAGGCCCATGCGGGCATGGCGGTTCTGGCGCGTGCTTTGCGCCTGGCCGACCATCGCGACGGCCATCAGCACGAAGGCGAGGGGATAGAGCGCGCTCGAGAAGCGCTCATGCAACTCGGAGCGCAGTCGGCCTTCGTCGCTGTCCTTGCTCTTGGATTTCTTGCCGGGCTTTGCGGCGTCGCCCGCCGCCGTTCCCGGATCCGCCGCCGCCGCATCCGGCGTGCCGGGGTCTTCGATGAGCTCGCTGAAATAGCGCTCGCGCGCCCTGAGCTCCGGTGCGCCCCCGTCGGTCCGCTTCTCGAAGC
>ERZ795041.512-NODE-512-length-14398-cov-4.085198_pt1 | contig 14398 bp, 10 predicted proteins | sample MGYA00375125_ERZ795041 | MGnify/ENA primary metagenome ERZ795041 (study PRJEB30170, sample SAMN03074214) | activated sludge metagenome | biome: Common Effluent Treatment Plant; feature: Wastewater; material: Activated sludge; isolation source: activated biomass in...
AGCGAAGGCGGCCACAACTTCGTGCAGTTCCAGCGCATCGTCGAAAGCATCGGCAGCAGCGACTCCGCCTACCGTTTCGGCGCCGGCGACCGTTACGCCCTGGCCGAGCGCCAGAACGGTGACCTGACCCCGGCCTTCCCGCACGACTCCAGCATCGGCACGCCCAAGGTGGCGCGATCGACCGAGATGTCCGTCTGCCCGAGGGTGTACCGACTATAGGAAGGTGATGGGGTGCGGCGTGCGTGGAGGGCGCCACGCAGGCCCGAGAACCGTCAACGTGCCCACGTCCATAGCATCGTCGGTGATCATTCCGATTGGGACAGACCGACCCCTCGCGCGGCGAACCTTCGTCACGTACGCCCTCATCGCCGCCAACATCGTTGTGTTCGCGGTCGAGTTGAGCCAGCGCCACACGAACTCGGAGGGCCTGAACGAGGTCAACTGGATGCTTGAGCAGTTCGACCTGGGGCGTGAGACCCGCGGCGACCTGTGGCGGTTCGTCACCTACCAGTTCCTCCACGATCCCTACGGCTGGATGCACATCGTGGGGAACATGCTTTTCCTCTTCGTCTTCGGCCCAAATCTCGAGGACCGCCTCGGTCGCCTGGGATTCCTGGCCTTCTACCTCGTGGGCGGGATCCTCGCGGGAATCGCCCATATTGCCGTCTCGCCTCATCCCGTCCTCGGGGCCTCGGGGGCGATTGCCGCGGTCACCGGCGCGTACCTGGTCCTCTTCCCCAAAACCTCGATCAAGATCCTGTTCTTCTTCTTCCTGATCGGGATCTATGAAGTCCCGGCATGGGCCGCCGTGCTCTTCGCGATCGGCCGCGACATCCTCACGGCGACCTCCGTCGATCCCGACGTCTCCTGGCAGGCCCACCTCGGCGGATACGCGTTCGGCATCGTGGTCACGCTCCTGCTGCTGGTGACGAAGATCCTCCCTCGCGAGAGATGGGACCTCCTCGGGCACATGGGGCACGCGGCACGGCGGCGCGAGATCCGAGAGGCGGCCAGGATGTATGAGGACCGCAGCAGCCGCGTCAAGTCCCAGGCCGCCGATGAGCCGCGCACCCAGCAACTTGCCGCAAGACGCGCGGAAGTCTCGGCATTCCTCGCCCAGGAGAACGTCCCCGCGGCTGCGGATGCCTACGCGTCACTCCTGAGCGCGTTCCCCGAGGCGGATCGCACCGCCACGCTCACACGCCAGAACCAGATCCTGGTCGCCAACGAGTTCTTCCGTGCCGGGCGATATGCCGAGGCGCTCCGGGCGTACGAACTCTTCGCCTCGACCTACGAACGAGATCCGCAAACCCCGCACGCGAGACTCGTCGCCGCCCTCATCCGCGTGCGATACCTTCCCTACGAGACCGACGCCGCACGACTCGCGGCCCACGAGATCGCCCGCGACGACCTGCGTGCCGCCGCGTCAGGGCTCGACGCCGAAGACGCCGAACTCGCCCGTCAACTCGAAGACGAACTCCTCCCCATCCCGGAATCCAACCCATGAGCAGAAGGCCGCGCGTTCGTGTAAAGATCTGTGGCGTGCGCGACGCGGACGAGGCCTGGGCCGCCGTTGACGCCGGCGCCGACGCCATTGGTTTCCACTTCGTCGAAGGCCGACCAACCTCGATCGACCCGGTCGAGGCCTACGAGATCATGGCCGACCTCCCGCCCTTCGTCTCCAGTGTCGGCGTCGTCGAGAACTGCGCCATCGACGACTTCTCCGATATCGAGGAAGACTGCCCCACGGCCCTCTCGCAACTCGACGGCATCGAGAATCCCAAGCTCGTCATGCAGTGCGGCCCGGGCGTTATCAAACGCGTCCGCTGGGCCGAACACCCCGCCATCGGCGAATCCGAAGACGCCGACCCGATTTCCACCTGGGACGAACTCGACGAGGTCGATGCGATCCTCGTGGTACCCGAGTCGGCCTGGACCAACGCCGCGATCGACCGCCTCGCCGGGCGCGTGCAATCGTGCGCCAAACCGATCCTGCTCGGCGGCTGGACCGCGGACTCGTTCGAGCCAAAGCATCTTCGAGACGCCATCGCCCGCGTTCAGCCCTTTGCCGTCGATCTCGTCCTGAGCGAAGGCGACCCCGACGACGTGATCGAGCGATTCATCGAGGCCGTGCGATGAAACCCTCGCGGCCTACGGCAGGGCGACGTCCTTCGCCTCGACCGTGATCGCCCGCTTCTCGAACCCGGTCCGCACGTCGAACACAACCTTCGCGTTGTCCTTGGGCTTCCCCGGGAACATGAACGTGCACGTCCCCATGCCCCACATGCTCCCCTGAGACTCCATCGTCTCCCCGCTGCTGACAAACGCGACCTCGGCGATCGCATCATGCAGCGACTCGGGCTTGGTCTCGATCTGCACGGAACCACGCGACATTTTCACGCGAGCTTTCGCCCCGGTGCCGAACGTGTCCGCCGGCAGATCGATCCACTCGCTCCCGGTCGCGGTCAACCCAGCCACGGTGACCTTGCTCACCTCACGATACAGCGTGACCTCGGAGACCATCGAGAGATCGAACGTCGTCGCCGTCCGGGCGGCGGGAAGGAGCACGATCGGGACCTCGCCCTTCTGTTTGTCGTCGTCGAAGGCCATACCCATGAACTGGGCCTTCCCATTGAACCCCGGCTCGACCTTGGTCAGGTCCGTCCCCCCGCTGTCAAGGGCCTTGATCGAGGCAGGCTCCTCGACGTTGAGCACTTTCATCCCCGCGGGCACGTCGAACTTCAGCGTCAGGGTCAGGCCCGGCTTGTCGAACATGCTGAAGCCGTCCTCGCCCTTCTTTGCTGTATCATGCACGCGAACTTCCTTCAGGCGAATGATTCGAGCCGAAATCGACTCCGCCGTCGGGGCACGCGGCGACTCGGGCTTCGGAGCCCTCGCGAGCCCGCCGGCGGTCATGAGCGAGAGACCGAACGACGCGGTCACAATCGAGCGAAACAGTCGTGTGTGAAGTCCAAGAGTGGGGGAGGTATTCATACCTCACCCATCGGCATGGCACGTGGCCTTCATCCACTCGGAGAGTGTTCAGAGTCCGCGCATTGTTTGGCACGGCTCGAGGTCGCGCGGGCCTCGGCCGCTTCCCACGCGTCCAACACCTGGAACGCCACGCCCGCGACCGGTCCGTCGGCATCGATCACGACATGGGCCAAGGTCCGATAGAGCCCATCGCGCTGCTGGTATACCTCGCGGACCTCACCGATCGCGTCCACGCCGAAGATCGGGGGGCGAGCCTCAACATCCGATCCTCGCAACCGCTCACCGAGCGTGTCGGGACTCCCGTGCAGATAAACCAAAAACGTCCGGCACTCGTCGCGCCAGCGAGTCAGCCGCGCCGAGGCGCCGGGAGCCGTGGGAGTCCCGCCGCCAAGTGCCACCACGGACCGCTCGTGCGACAGGACCGCGTCTGCCATCGCCTCGCACTCGGCAAGCCGGAAGGCCTCCCATCCCTGCTGGGCGATTGCCGCCGCGGCATCGACAGAGTGAAGCCGAGCCGCGGTCAGCGTGTCGAGATCGAGTAAAGGAATGCCCGCGCGCCGGGCAATCGCGGCGCCGACGGTGCTCTTCCCCGAGCCTCGAAGCCCAAGCAGAACGAGAATCACGCCGTTGTCACCAATGCTTATGCGGCAGGAACCAGGAAAAACGGAGATCAGGCCCGAGATTGATACGAACCGTCCGCCGTGCTGATGCGGAGCGTCTCGCCAGGTTTGATGAACGCGGGGACGCGCGTCACGAGCCCCGTCTCCATCGTCGCGTCCTTCGTCTGGTTCGAGACCGTCGCGCCCTTCACCTCGGGCGGGCAGTCCTTGACCGTCAACTCCACCGCCGGCGGGAGCTCGAGCGTCACGGGGTTGCCGTCGTGCAGCAGCACGATCGTCTGGGCGTTCGGGCGGAGGAACTTGAGCGCCTCACCGAGCACGTCCTCGGGCATCACGAACTGCTCGTAGGACTCCGTGTCCATGAACGTCGCGCCCGTGGAATCGGAGTAGAGATACTCCATGGTCCGTCGGTCGAGATCGATCACCTCGATGTCGTCCGACGAGCCAAGGCGACGCTCGAGCGACTTGCCCGAGAGGATCTCCTTGTACTTGATCTGGATGAACGCGCGGAGGTTCCCGGGCGTGCGGTGCTCCACACCCGTCAGCACCGCGAGCTTGTTGTCGATCTTCACGCCAAGGCCCTGTCGAAGTTCCGTCGCTTTCATGCTCGATCCCACCTCATGGTTCGTGTCCACACCGCGTGTTCGTAACTCGTTCGTGTCCGGGCCGATCGCGAATGCCGGTCCATGTCGTTCCGACGATCGCAGGCTTGAAATCGGCTTTGGAGAACGGCCCCAAGAATAGGCGCGAGTGTGCCGCTAGGGCTTCGAAGACGCCGTCTGCCCCCATCGCCTTGCAGACTTTCCCCCGCGCGGTACACTGGTTGCGGATGTGAAGAAGGAGTCGTCGCTCCGGCCGGGTGTGTCCGTGTTCACGGTTTGACCCCATGTCCTCCACACGCACGCCAGATCCCCGCAGCGCCGACGCCGGGCTTTTTCTCGACTCGGCGCCGCCCGCCAGACGACTCCACTACCTCCTCAACTACGCCATCATGGCCCCTAGCGCGCACAACGCGCAACCCTGGAAGTTCAAGGTCGCCGAGCACCACGTCGAGTTCCACCACGACCAGACCCGCATCCTCCCCGTCGTCGACCCGCACGGGCGCGAGAGTCTCATCTCCGTCGCCTGCGCCGTGGAGTCCTTCCGCGTCGCCATGCGACGATTCGGGCTCTCGGATCAGGTCGAGTGGAATCCACATGCCACGCCTGATGAGCCGGTCGCCATTGTCCGAATGGAAGGGCGTCACTCTCCCTCGGCCCAGGAGCTCCGCCACTTCGATGCCATCCCCAACCGCCGTACCAATCGCATGGCGTTCGATCCCAGGCCCGTCGCCACGAGCGAACTCGACGCCTTGCGAGCGACCATGCTCGAGGCGCACCACGACGGCGCCCCCACGACGGTGCACCTCGAAGCGACCAGCGACGCCTTCGCCAAGCACGAGATCGCTGACCTCGTCGCCCAGGCCGACCGCATCCAGTTCGCCGACGAGAAGTTCCGCACCGAACTCGCCCACTGGATGCGACCCAACGACACCGACAAGGGCGACGGCCTCCCCGCCTACGCCCAGGGGATGTCCGGAAGGGTCTGGGACATCCTCTCCCACGCCGGTCCCTTCATCATGCGAACCTTCGATGTCGGCAAAGGACGCGCCGCCAAGGACCGTCAACTCGCCGAAGGCTCCCCCGCCCTCGCCATCATCCACACCGCCGCCGACGATCACGCCGCATGGCTCGCCACCGGGGCAGCCATGATGCGGCTCCTCCTCGCCGCCACGTCCCTGGGCCTCTCCGCGTCATACCTCAACCAGCCCATCGAGGTCGAGTCCCTCAGGCCCAAACTCGCAGAACTGATCGCCACTCGTCTCTCGGGACGATCGATCAAGAATGTCTTTGAGCAGAAGAGCGATCAGCCAGACGCCAATCAATCGCCGACGATCTACCCGCAGATCCTCCTCCGCCTGGGCTACGCCGACTACACCCCCGCCACCCCACGCCGACCCCTCGCCGACTTCATCATGGAAGGCAGCGAGATCGAGTGATTCGGATGTTCGCGCCGTCTTTATACACTCGGAGCATGCGTGACCCGCGTGGCCGGTCATGATCTGGTATCGTACTCATACGTCCGTGCTGGTTCATCAGCAACACAGACCATGAAGCCAATGAACTTAGTATCTGGGCTCCAGTTCCGGGAGTACGACCACCCGTTTGCTGCAATGAACCGATCCTGCCTCCCGCGAGTCCGGGACCTGTCTGAATGCCTTCGATCCCTTACTTGGCCAATCACGACGGGTCTGGAATCTTCTCAGGGTACGCCGGGGTACGACGCACCCAACGGCTGGTTACCCCCAAACTCCGCGTGTGGGTGCTGAGGGATGTATTTCTGGTCTTGGAGAATGGCCGCTCGGCTCGTGATTGTCGCCACGATCGCGACTCACGCTGGTATTTCTTGGTACCCCGTATCAATCGACCGACCAAAGTTAGATATGATTGTTGCGAACGGTTCCCAGTATCCTCAAATGAGACCAACCGGCTGGATCATTGCCATGCTCGATTCCCCGAGTGTTGGCCATGTGATTGTTGGGATCGAATACAAGACATGGTCCGCGACGGTACTCGAGACCAACGGTTGCATGGAACACGAAGCCAAGTTCTTCTGGGGCGACGGGGCGACGCCCGAGCAGCGGCTCAGCACTGCCGCGTGGAGAATGATCGAACTGCCCACTTGGAGTTTGGCACGTCAGTCGCACGTGGCCGGGGTCAACTCTGTTCTCAGCGAGACTGCGATTGGATTCCCTTGGAGGTATGCAACCAGAACGCGACTGTGGATTCTGAACGGCATGGGCTACCACGCCATCCCCCCGGGCCACCAATCCACCGATGACGGCTGGAAAATCCTCTGGGGGCGGCTCGCCGTATCCCTCGCCGTCACCGCCGCGGCCTTCTGCTCACCCTGGCTCTTCGCCTCGGGCGCACGATGCGCCCGAGGCGCCTACTGGAAACGCCACGGCAAGTGCCCATCGTGCGGCTACGACCTCCGCTCACTCCCACCCCTCATCACCACGTGCCCCGAGTGCGGCAATTCTCACCGCATAGTTGCAGGTGACACCACGACGCCATCAACACCGGCTTCCACGGATTGACTTTCAATCGGACTCACGTCGCCCCGACCGTCAACTCCGCCCCACCCGCCGTTGCCGCGTGCTCGGCCTTCGACTCCTGATGCAGCCGCCGAGCCCGATGCGTGGACCAATCTTTCACCTGGAGATCCGGCGACCCCGCCCCCGCTTGCACCCGCAGCACGTCGTACGAGTTGTCCCGCTTCGCCGGCACAAACCCGGCATCCCGAATCAATCGGCACAAGACCGCCTCGTCCAGGCAGTACGTCGTCCCCGCCGACGACACCACGTTCTCCTCCATCATCACGCTCCCCATGTCGTTGGCGCCGTAGAACAACCCCACCTGACCGACATGCGGGCCCATCGTCACCCACGAACTCCCGATCGAATACACATTATCTAGCACCAGCCGCGAGAGTGCCTGTGTCCGAAGATACTCCGTCGCTCCGCTCATCCGCACGCGCTTCCCAAAGAGTGATGCCGTCGGAAACGCGTCGCGATCCATCTCGTCGAACGCAAAGACATCCGCCGCCCGCTTCCCAGCCGGCTGCACGCCCACCCCACGACCAAAGTCCCACGCCCGCGCGACCGCATCGCCCGGAAACTCCATCGAGAGTTCACGCGCATCCGCGCCCCAATCCGGCACGCGCCCCAGCGGCGTGTTCTCCCGCTGGAACGGCCACGAGATAAACGCCTTGTAGTGTCCCGCCCCGTTCACGCCCTCGCGCAGCGCCTTGTCCTGCCACTCGCGCACCAGCATCATGTGGTGCACGCGATCGGCGTACCCCTCCACGTGCCCGAACATCATCGTCGCGCTTGTGAACATCCCCAGCGTGTGCGCGACGTACATCACCGTCAGCCAACTCTCCGCGTCGCACTTGCCCAGCCCGATCTTCCGGCGCACGGGATCCGCGAAGATCTCCCCACCTCCGCCCGGAAGCGAATCCAGCCCCGCGTCGCGCAGCCGCGACAAGACCCATCGCGATTTCTCCTCGAACGTCGAGCCGGGCGGGTTGAAGAAGTGCACAAACTCAACCATCTCCGGCGGGCTGAACGCATGGATGTGCACCGATGGAAACTTCTCCTTGATCGACCGCAACAGATCGATGTACCACTCCAGCGGCAGGTCCGGATTCATCCCGCCCTGCATCAGGATCTGTGTTCCCCCGATTGCCACGAGCTCCGCGATCTTCTCGTGGATCTGCTCCTTGGTGAGCGTGTACGCGTCGCTCTCGTCGCCATCGCGCCGGAACGCACAGAACGTACACCTCGCGTTGCACACGTTCGTGTAGTTGATGTTCCGGTCGATGATGTACGTCCGCAGCCGATCGCCATGGATCGCCCGGCACCGCGCGTCGGCCCAGCGCCCGATCTCGTGCAGCGACGCGCCATGCCACAGCGTTATCGCCTGGTCAGCCGTCAGCCGGGTCTCTCCCAACGCCACGCCACGAAGAAACCCCTCGTCGCGCGCGTCGTGGTGGGGGAGTTCCTTCGGAGCCGAGTACAGCGCGCCCATGGTCGAGAGTCCTTCCAATGTTGGGGCCGGGAATCGCCCCATCGAAACCACCATGACCCGGATTGGATTCCCCAACTCCGGACCCGAGTCACGGAACTTTCAGAAAACTTTGAAATCCTACCCGCCCCTGGGCCGGCTGTCGCCCGAGAGGGTCGCTAGGCAAACCCGCCCGCAACTCCGGGGCGCCCATGGCGAGACCCACACCGCCCGCACGATCGGAATCTCCCGCCATCGAGTTATCGCCCGCGACTCGACCCAAGGCCCGCTCACGCCGATGCCATCCGGTTAGGGCAGAGATTGCCCCAGATCGCCTCCTTCGCCAGTTGGTTCGAGATAGACCCGGAGTCCACCCATGCACGCTCGCGTTTGGTGTCGTCTTGCGGCCATTCTTTGCCTCGCCGCCCTGCCGCGCCTCGCCCACGCCGTAGAACCCGTCTCGACCGAGTTCACCTACCAGGGCGTCCTTGGCGTCGGGATTGTTCCCGCCAACGGCTTCTGCGACTTTCGCTTCACGCCCTACTCCAGCGCCACCGGCGGATCTCCCCTCCATGCCGCCGTTGAGTCCACGGGTGTCCAGGTCCGCCAGGGTGTCTTCTCGACCAAGATCGACTTCGGGAGCAGCGTCTTTACCGGCAACGCCATCTGGCTCCAGATCGACGTGCGCAGCCCCAGCGGCGCCGGTGGCTACACCAGCCTCACGCCCCGCCAGCCCGTGAATGTCGTTCCATACTCGCTCTACGCGCTCAACTCGCCCGCAGGCGCCCAAGGACCCGTTGGCCCCGCGGGCCCGCAAGGTCCACAAGGTCCCGCCGGTCCAATAGGCCCGGTCGGTCCAGCCGGCACCCAAGGTGCACAAGGTCCCCAAGGCCCCGCCGGTGCACCGGGTCTTCCCGGCCAATCCGGTCCCGCAGGCCCCGCAGGACCAGCGGGCCCCGCAGGTCCCGCGGGGTTCAATGGCATCCAAGGCCCGGTAGGCCCCGCTGGTCCGGCCGGCCCCATCGGCGCGACCGGTCCCCAAGGCCCCGCGGGAGCGACGGGTCCTGCCGGCGCCGCCGGTCCTGCTGGCGCTTCGCCCTTTGTCCTCACCGGAAACGACGCCCACTTCACCCAAGGAAAGGTCGGCATCGGCACCACCCAGCCCCAGCACCCGCTCCACGTCATGACCAGCGAGGCCCGAGCGGGCGTCTTCGAATCCTCACTCGCCAGCGGCGTCGCGCTCTCACTCGCCGGCAAGACCACGAGCAACGCCGGTGTCGGCGTCCTCGGCTGGGCCAGCGCTACCTCAGGCGAGACCTATGGCATCCACGCGCAAAGCGACTCCACCGGCGGCCGAGCCATCCTCGGATGGGCCACCGCCACCACGGGAGACGCCTGGGGTGTCTACGGCCGCACAGACAGCACCGCCGGCACCGGAGTCGACGGCTACGCCACCGCCCAGTCCGGGCTCACCACCGGCATCCTCGGTCGCGCCGATTCCTCTACCGACGATGCCACCGGAATCTATGGCGTCGCCGCCGCCATGTCCGGAAACGTCATCGGCGTCTGGGGCGCCGTCCAGAGCCCCGCCGAGGGCGCCACCGCTGTCTACGCGACCAACTACGCCGAGAACGGCCTGGGCTTTGGCATCTTCGCCGCCTGCGCCAGCGTCGAGGGATACGCCCTCTACGCCGACGGCGACATCGGAACATCGGGCAACAAGGCCTTTATGATCGATCACCCCCTCGACCCCGCCAACCGCATTCTCCTGCACTACTGCAACGAGGGCCCCGAGCCGACCAACACCTATCGCGGCACCATCGACCTCGACGCCTCCGGCGAGGCAACCGTCGAACTCCCCGACTACTTCGAGGCGATCAACCGCGATCCGACCTACCAACTCACACCCGTCGGCGCCCCGATGCCCACGCTCTATATCGCCGAGACCGTCCGCAACAACCGCTTCCGAATCGCAGGCGGCGTTCCCGGCGCCTCCGTCTCCTGGGCCGTCACCGCGACACGCAACGATGCGTGGCAAAGGTTTCGTGGAGCGCCGAAGGAGATCGCCAAGCCCGACGCGTGGAAGGGACGATTCCTCTCGCCCAGGGCGTGGGGCCTCGCGCCCGAGCAAGGCATCAACGCACGCCCGCGCCGCGACCTCGACACGCCACGCACCCAGCCACAACCCGCCGCGTCGTTCGTGCCCGAGTCCCCCGTGGATGATCCTGGCACGTTCCCCGCGATGAAGATGCAACCAACCTCGGCGACGCCTTGATCGTCACACTGTTCGCGCCCGCGGCCCGCTGAATCCCATCGCCAGCCCCAGCGCGCCGATCGACACCACCACGCCGAGGATCGCGATCGTGCTCGAGAAGTACCACGCGTCCGCGTCCATGGTGATCGGAAACGACGTGAGCAGGAAGTAGACGAACATCCCCACGATGATCGCCACCAGACCGAACCGCGTCAGCACCTGCATGCACGCCGCCGCGACAAGCGTCGCGTACACAAAGTCGATCGAGGCCATGGACCAAAGCGTGCCCGTCGCCTTGGCGTCGCCGCTCCCGATTGCCGCCACCACGATCCCGATCGAGAGGACGACGATCACGATCGCCAGCCACGGGCGCCGAACCACCAGGCGCACGCCCACGAACGCGACGAGAAGCAGCATCGCGGCGATGAGCGATCGCAGAAACAGCATCGCCCCCAGCCCGACGGACTGCCGCGCCCCAGCGAGTGCGTCACGCAGGAGATCGCTCGACCCGATCAGTTCCGGCTCGGGAAGCCCCGAGAGCATCGGCACGATGTGCCGCAACTGCGCTAGCACCGTCACGCCGACTCCCGCCGATACACCCACAACCAGGCTCACTCCCAACTGCGAGTCACGCCAGTGGCCCGCCAGCAGATGCGACCACGCCACCATCGCCTGAGGCCAGTGCCGCCTCACATACGGCTCGGCCGCCACATAAAACACCCAGAACGTCAACGCCGTCACCGAACCCACACGCCCGCAGCGTGCCAAGAGCTCCGCCAGGGCCACCGAGTCGAGCATCGGATCCGAAAGCATGAATCGCGAGAATGCCGCGATAAAGAACGCCGCCAGCATCATCCGGATCGCCCCACGACGATCCGCAAGACCCCCGTTCACATTCCGCCACGCCAGGATCGCCGCCACAGTAAGCCCCGCCGCAAGCAGAAAGGGCCCGACCACACGCGCATACCGGATCACGCTCGGAAGCCCCCCGATCTCCTCGAAGAACACCGACGCCCGCGACCACTTCAACTCCACGATCCGAAACGACGTTATCTTCCCCTCATACGACGAGATCTCCACGCGGATCCGCTCGTCGGGCAACTCGGGATACACCCCGACCCACGCCCGCCGAAGATCGGAATACGTCGCCGGCTGTCGGACCGGTTCGACCTCCGTGAATCGATCGATCTCCAGTCCTGCGCTCTCGAACGCCAGCGACCAGTTCGCCTCCAACGGCGCGACCGACACCACCGGGCGAGCCTCGCCCACGCCTTCCAGATCGAGCAGCGTCGTCAGGCGGAAAAAGTCTCGCAGATGGCCCTTCGTGTCCAGACGCACGGCCGTGTCACCCGAGACCTCAAACGGCGGATCACGCATATCCACACGCTGGCGCTCGTTGTTCGTCACCAGCGGCAGGTTCCGCTCGCGATACCAGAAGTCCACCGGGCTGGGCCGCGCGCGACCGAGGATGTCCCATCGCGTCGCGCCATGGTTCTCCCGCGCCATCGCGCTCACGAGTTCCTCGTAGTAGTCAAAGTGACCCACCGAGTACGCCCCGGGCGCGTACCCAAACGACGCGATGATCTCGCGAGAGCGATCCACCAGCACCTCGCGAGGCTTCGGAAGTTGCACACGAGGCATCAGCATCGTGTTGCCCGCCAGCGTCACGACCACTACCAGCAGCATCGCCGTGAGTGACGAGATCAGCACGAGCGCCGTCCGCTCCAGATCACCCGGCGCCCGAGTCCGCGCCAGCAGATCCGGCGAGGGCACCAGTCCGGCGCCCACCGCCGCTCCAAGGATGTCCCCTCCGGGAAGCATCGCCGCCACCTCGAGCGCACCCGCCGGCCGATGTTCCGCGTCCCGATCGAGGCACTCCAGTATCACACGCTCCACGCCCATGTCCAGCGTCGGAGTCCCCAACGACGGCGCCGCGACCGCCCGCTTCTGCATCTCGCGAAGCTCCGAGATCGTCTTGGGCGAATACACCGCCCGCCCCGTGAAGATCTCGTGCAGCACCAACCCAAGCGAGTAAATGTCGGTACGCACGCTCGGCGGCTTGCCATCCAGTTGCTCGGGAGCCATGTAGGCCGGCGTCCCCGTCCGTCCATACACATACCGCAACTCGTCCGCAAGGCCCGCGAGCCCGAAGTCGGTGATCTTCACCTCCCTCTTGCTGTCGATCATCACGTTCGCCGGCTTGAGATCGCGATGCAGCACCCCCTGCGCGTGCGCCGCCGCCAATCCAAAGCACACCTGCTTCGCTGTCATCGCCGCCTTGTCGGCCGACAATCGCCCGATCTTCGCCAGCAACTCGCTCAGGGTCTCGCCATCAACGAACTCCATCGAGATGAACGTCCGTCCGTGGAACTCCCCGATGTCATGAACCCGGCAAACGTTCGGATGGCTCACCCGCCGCGCAAGGCGAACCTCATTCAGCATCAACTCCCGGGCTCGCTCGTCCGACGCCATGGGCAGAAACTTGAGCGCCACCGTCTGCGATAGAGTCTGATCGTCCGCGCGATACACCTCGCCCATCCCGCCCTTGCCCACGCGAGACACGATCCGATATCGACCATTTACCAGCAATCCGGGCGAGAGCGCCTCGTCGATGAACCCGTGACGCCGTGGCGCCGCAGCGGGTTCCTCTTCGGGCATGGGCAGCGCCGAGGACTCATCCACGGGCGGATTGGTGAGCCGAGACTTCGGCGTCTCCGCTCGCAGGCTCTCCACGCTATCACGGAGCCCGATCGCATCCGAATAAAGCAGCGCACCACACGACTCGCAACGGGAACTCCCGGCAGAGATCGCCGCATGGCAACTCGGGCACAAGCTCGTCGAGGCCGTCACAACGTGAGCATAGCCAACGCAAACAACCCACCGATCAACACAACCAATACCTCACATCCAGGACCGTATTCCAACGCCTACACCCCGACCTTGATCCCCTCCGCCTTCAACTTCTCCACCAGCAGTTGCACCTCCACCAGCGTCCGCTCCAACTGTGCCGACGCCGAACGGAGCGAGTTGTACAGATCCGGATTTTTCACCAGTTGGCCCGCCGTTCCCTCGCCCGCGTTCACACTCGAAAGCAGCGTCGCCAACTCGCCTGACGCGCTATCGATCCGCGTCAGTGTCCCACGCAAGGTGCCCAGGGTCTCGCCGGTATCTTCACGAATTGTCGCCACCTCCTGACGAAGCGACTCGCCAGTCTTGCTGACCTCGCTCCCGATCCGCGAGGCCGCCGTCTCGACCGACTCCCCCGCTTTCTTCCAGGTGGCAATCACGCCTTCCATCTCCCGCAGACTCGCCTGCGCACGCTCCATGACCTCCACGGTCCGTGCCTTGAGACCACTCTCCTCGCCGATCCATGCGTTTGTGTTCGCGAGCGCGGCATCCAGTCGGGCCACGACCGTGGCAATGTTGGGAGCCTTCCGCGTCGCGGGCTCCGCCGCGTCCACCTCGCTCGGCGAGCGTGGCGCCAGCAGGTCGTTCAACCGCTCGCCAACCTCCGTGTACGCCAGCGCCATCCGATCGATGTTCCGCGCCGTCGCCGACAACTGCTCCAGAGGATCCTGCACCGCGCCGGTCACGTCGCCAAGCAGCGACCGCACCCGCTCATACCGCGTCACCGAGCCCTTGGGGTCCAGCGTCGCCGACAAGTCCGCCTCGCTCGCATCCGGCGGAATCGCAAACTCCAGCGACGCCTCCCCCACAAAGGAACGCTCGATCGACGGGAGTGCCACCGCGGGAATCCGAGACGCCTTCTGCACGCGAAGCGTCAACTCAACCCCACGCTCCGGGAGCGCCAGATTCTTCGTCCTCACGATCTGCCCGACCTTCACCCCGCTCACCGTCACCGGCGACGTCTCACGCAATCCCCCGGCCGTCGGCACGATCACCCGAACGTCATACGTCGGCTC
>ERZ795041.516-NODE-516-length-14327-cov-4.700322_pt1 | contig 14327 bp, 17 predicted proteins | sample MGYA00375125_ERZ795041 | MGnify/ENA primary metagenome ERZ795041 (study PRJEB30170, sample SAMN03074214) | activated sludge metagenome | biome: Common Effluent Treatment Plant; feature: Wastewater; material: Activated sludge; isolation source: activated biomass in...
AAGGCCGCGGCTCAGATCGCGTTCGTGCTTTTTCGTCGCAACAAGGGCGAGATGCCCGGAACCTGGAAGGCACTGGTTCCGTCGGCAGACAAGCCACGTGTGACCTGGTGGTCGCACGACCAGTCGGCATGGGTCACCGTGTCGCTTCTGGACGGCAAGGATCGGGGTTCGTTCGCGGGCACCGTGAAGTAGCTCACCAATGATCGCGTAGCGACTAGACCCGGCCATTCCCCGAAAGGGGGTGGCCGGGTTTATCTTTTCCGCGTGTAAAAGTGCCTGAAACCCGTGTTTTGCGAGGCTTGAAGGTTCGCCAAGCTCCGGTATAAATGGCGTTGCTGGCAAGTTGCCTGTCAATAAACGGAGAGTGTCTATGAATCGTGAAGAGCTGATCGAAGCAGTTGCGGCCGATGCTGGCCTGAGCAAGACCGCAGCCAAGGCCGCTGTGGTCTCGGTTATCGAGAACATCCAAAAAGCAGTGGCCAATGGCGACAAGGTGGCCCTGGTCGGCTTCGGCACCTTCGAAGCCCTCAAGACCCCCGAGCGTCAGGGCCGTAACCCGCAGACTGGTCAGCCCGTCACGATCGCCGCCGGCGTTCGTCCCAAGTTCACCGCGGGCAAGGGTTTCAAGGACGCTGTGTCCCGCTGAGCGTCGAAGTGGCGGACGCGACCGGCTTGGCACGTCCGCCAAATGCCCATAGAATCTCCAATCAAAGCCGCTCGCTAGAGCGCCGGTAGCTGGACAAGACCGGGCCATTGGCCAAACCCAGCCCATCAACTGCAGCACCTGTCCCGCATTTGCTCGAAGGAGCACAAGGCTAGTTGCCTCGTCAGGAGGCTACCCCTGTGCGCTTTCGTGCGCCGCCAGCGTTCTTTGTGTGTCCATTGCGGACCACGACGACAGGAGCTGACCTTCATCAGCATTTCAACCTTCGGGGGCACTTGTCCCTCGGGGCATGGTGTCTCCCGGCATACCTTGGAGATTCACCATGTGCGCACTCGTCATGAAATCCGACTCCGTCGTTCTCCCGAAGGCCCGTAACTGGGGCTTGATCGACCAGCTCCGCTGGAAGGTCGAATGCCTCTTCCAGCGTGTTCGGGGGGAAGTGTGATCGGAAGCTGCATCTTGCAACGAAGGGGAAGTGACGTAGTCTTGTTCTCGAAGGAGGTGATGGCCATGCCGACACTGAAGATCGAGTACCCGGACTACGACGCAACCCCAGACCACATCGCCGCGCTTGCGAAGGAACACGGGATTACGCCCGAAGACCTGATCAAGCGCGCGATCAACGCGTACCTCGGGGACTACGGATTGAAGGATCCGCCCGAGGGGTTCAAGCCGAAGACGCTCACCGAGGTCTTCGTCGCGACCGGAGTCTACAAACCAACAGACTAAGCCCTGAGCAATCGGGGCGAGGAGCAATCGTGAACGATCTCTTCGCCCCGTTCCCTGGGGCCATTGTCATGGTCTGGATGCCGGAATCCGAGCACGCTTGCGCGCCCGGTCCGAAGTTCAGACCTGTACTGCTGCTGGCAGAGAATCGTCGCCCCGATGGAACCCTTGAGGTTCTGGTGGCCTACGGTACGAGCCAGCAGACAAGCCGCAACGCGCCAGGTGAGTTCACCGTCCGGTGCCAGGATGCGGCGTTCCTCGCCAAGGACACCAGGTTCTGCTTGAACAAGCGGATGTGGTTGCCCGTGACGCAGGAGTATTTCCAACGAGACGGCAAGACGCAGGTGCTCGGTTCTCTGCCCGCCAAGTCGTTGCGTGGCGCAGCAAGGGCCGCCCAAGAAGTCGGACTCGCTTAAAACGTGGCGCCCAGGCGCCTCGACCACCCGCAGGGGGCCTGTCCCTCTGCGGGCGGGTTCTCCTGCATCAACCAGGAGAAAATCATGCATCACAATCTCATTGTCACGAAGAACGAAGACGGTCGCCCACAAGTGGCCATCGTCGTTAATGAGCTCAACATCACCAATCCGCTCATCTCGGAGTGTGGTCGATTCGAAGTCGACCCCGTGGCGGCGTACAGAATCAGCCTTCAGCTGGCCACCGCGCTGGCACACCTGAACGAGACGCTGGTTGCAGAAGGCATTGCGGTTTCGCCGATGAAGTCCGAGCTGGGGCTACTGCGGGCCGAAGCCGCCAAGGGCAATGATGCCCAGCGGCGCTACGCCAGCCATGATTTCAGCACATGTCCGATGTGCGGCTGCGCTGATCCGCAGGGTGGCAGTATCGAAGTGGATGGCCAAACGGCAACCCAGGAGGTGACCTGCCCCGAGTGTGGCGCTGCCTGGAACGATCTCTACCGTCTCGTTGGCTTCGAGGTGGTGGAGGAGGGCAACTCGCACCTGGCGGCAATCGGTCGGCTGCGCGAGAAGCTCGAGACGCTCGACAAGGCGGCGTTCTCACTCCAGGAGGCGATCGGGAGTCTGGGTACTCAGCCTGAGATGGAAGCTGCGCTTGGCGCCCTGAACGCAAAGCGCATGGGTATCCAGGATGAACTGGTCGCTCTCGGAGAAGCGCTTCCGGGCAATGCACGCTACGCAACGGCGATCATCGGCGACGCGCCGCAGATCTACGACGCGATCGAGATTCGTGGTGTGCGTGTGGTGGGCCGTGACCCCAGCACGGGTAAGACCGAGCTCGAGGTCGATGAAGTCAATCCGGTCTTCTGGTCGGTGTATCTGCACCGGAAAGAAGGTGGGGTCGAGTGTGTGGGTGATTTCGCCACACGCCCGCTCGCCGACGCCTACGCCCACGAGCTGAGTCAGACCTACGGCTACCGGATCGTCTGACCAACCACAACAAATCCGCCCGAGGGGAACCGTCCCTCGTGGCGGTCCCAAGGGCATCACATAGGAAGCACCATGGAAGAGAGAATCGAAAATGCGGCCGCAGCCGCTCAGGAAGCCTTCTGGGCGTCGATTGCAGCTGCTTTCCCGGAGGTGAGGTCGGGCGACTTCCCGCCCGATGCCCACATGGCGTTCGAACGAGCATGCATCGACGCCACTACGACCTGGGTTGAGGGCAACATGCCTCAGCCGCAGGTGCAAGAGAACGTTTGAAATGAGAGCCCCGGCCGAAAAAAGGTCGGGGCTTTCTCGTTTACCGCGATGGGAGTGCAGATACGCCGTGACCCTCACCAGCCGAGTTCTTTGGCAAGCTCCTCAACGCTGGAAATGGGGTCGACGCCGTAGGCATCCCGAAGTCGGTTGTAGAGCCTGAGAAGGAAATCGTGCTGGGTGTTGGTGTCCCAGCTACGGCTGACGTGCTCGATGTACATCTCGGACTCGATAGCCTTCTTCTGTTCACAGGATGAGTCTGTCCAATAGGTATCTCCTACGCCGACAACACCAGCCTCAACCCTTATGGGAGGGCGAGCTTCACAGTGCTCAAAGAACGATATGCACCTTTTGAGATACTTCGCCCATTCGTACATCATAGACGCGCGAGATATTCCGTTCCTTCCAGGTCTCGTGCTTGGGCCGGCAACCGCTCCGTTAAAGCCCCAGATTTCTCCTGTCCTCTTGAACCATTGCGAAACGCCGATGAGGGTGCGTTCCTCGTGGTTGAGTATTCCCACCTGAACGAAGCCTTCCTTGTTCACCCCGTAGTTACCATCACGCCAAGGTCCAAGAGCAAACATTTCTTGAGCACGCCGGAGAATGACAATTGAAGACTCAGACGATGTCCATTCTGCTGGTACAAGTCGCATGTAGTATCGAGCACCGTCTTCGATCACCCATTCACTCTCTCCGGTGGGGCTCATTTCGTCTTGGTGTCGGATCTTTGCTCCCGGTTCAAGCCAGGTTGAGCGATCGCCGGGCCGTGCCGGATGCAAGTTGAACGGGGTAGCTGCTGTCCGCTGCTGCACGGCTGCCCCAAGATTGAGGCGTAGCGCGTCAGTGAGCGCCCGTGTGAGTTTGGCCAGCTCGATCTTCCGCTGCTCTCGAGTCGCTCCATCCGGGAGGTTGTAGGTAATCGGTCCTCGGCGATGTCTCAAGTCGAACGGAAGATCCTCCGGTCTGTACTCGAAGGCCTCGTTTGCAACAAGGATGATGCGTTCTGCGCCCCGAGACGTCAGGGCATGACCCAGTTCGATCATCACGTTCGGATTCGGCAGGTGTTTCCCAGACGCCGTTTTCCCTACGAACGTGATGTCGGCCACAAAGACCTGGGCCTCCTCGATCTTTCTGAAAATGGTTGCGACGATCTCCACCAGACCCGCTTCGCCCTTCGTGTCATGGTCGAGCTCGGGGCGGTCAGCTTCGGAGAGGTCCAGCTCGTCAGAGACTGCAGCGAGAGCATCGTTCAGAGCGGCCTTGACGAAATCCTTGTTCAGCTTGGCGGGCGTGTCGCTCTGCCAGGACCAGAAGACCTTCATGTGTTGAGTCATACGCAGAAAACCAGTTCGAGTAGTGGGTGAGTGTGGCGGCTTGTGCGCGCACCATACGGCATGCATAATTGTGCCACGGCACTTGGCAGGTGCCGGGCACCCGTCTCACCGAAGCTGTTGACAGCACTGCCTTCAAGGTTTCAGCCTTCATGAGTGACCCTTTGGCTCTGTTGGCGGTAGACGGGTGACGTCAGGATATGGGCCGGGAACCTGACATGAACGGCAAAGAAATCCGTCCGACGACGATCGTCGGTATCAAGCGCCTCGCTAAATCCATCCGTAATTCCACTGGCTGTTGCCACCAGCATGCGCTGGATCTTGCCTCGAGGCAGGCGAGCTTCACGAACTATCGCAACGCCAGATCCATCCTTGGCTCGCGGTCCCATGGCGTTGCCAGTCAGGGGACAACGATCTTCCTGACCGCATATTGGCGCGAGCGCAACAGCATCGACGAGGGGCGTGAAACCTTCCACCTCAACCTTGGGTGCTCGTGGCAGGCATTGATAGGCTCTCGCGAGCTTCGTCGTTCATTCGCATTGGACAAGTTCCGCGGTCGTGCCGCTGATCACTTGGTGAGCAAGACGCTGTATCGGAGCCAGGCGAGTGCCCGACGGGCCTTGTGTTCTGCGGCTCGGGAGCTTCAGTTCATGGCGATTACGAAGCTTCGACCGGCGTCAGCTCGTAATTTCGCCCAGCCTTGGCCTAGCGAACGTCTTCCCGGCGCGGATCACATGACTTCGTGGGCTGACCCCCAGTCTGGTCTTGAGCTGAGGGTTGATGAACCCTATGCGGCTGCACTGGATGAAGACAAACTGGCGCGGCGGGCTGAATGGGCTGCCAAGCATGGATATCGCATCCTGCGCGCCTCATGGCAAGGAATGTATGCACCTGATATCGGTAGCGTGATGTTCCTTGTCGTGCATGATTCGTTGGCTTCACGGGCCGACGGGATGCTCAAGGCTTTGGACAAGGCCCCGGCGCCCGTTGTTGAAGCGCAATGGCAGGGCGAATCCGCGACTTACAGGCCTTCATTCCGCTCGTCGCTTGAGATCCAGCAGGGGTTGAAGGCCACCGTGCCTCTTGATCCCCTGCTGTGCAGGGCGACCGCGTCGACTGTCGTGACCGGCTTTGGCACGGACAAGACCCGTCGGAAGCCGAACGGCAAAATGCCGGTGGAGGTCCATGAGGAGATTGGTGCGCTGCTGAAGGCGGGGATCGGGCGTTGCGCCGACCGCGCCGGAGTGAGTTCCCGTCTGGACAGGGTGCGCAGCAAACTCGACAACTGGCTGGAGCATGAATACTCAAGGGATGAGCTCGACAGCTCCCGGTTCTTCGACGTCTATTACCACGGAGATCGGCCTAAGCCCTTTGGGAAGCGGCTTCAGGATAGTGAGCGGTTGAGCCTCCTCAATGATGTCGATCAGGTCGAGAGAACGCTCAAGCGTCACTATCCTGACTGTGCGCCTCTCCGCGAGTTAATCCGTCAGCTTCACGCGGCGCGTAAGTCCATCACCGGTTGGTCGTCCGAAAGGCAATAACCCTCGTGCCGGGCAAAACGCGGCGCCAGGCGGTGGCGCCGCGCACCTACATCCTCCGCAAAACACCGGTTTAGCCCTGTTTTACGAGGAAGAGTCGTTGGCCAAGGGCGGGCAGAATCGCCCACCATGGATCGACGACAAGCACTGACTGCACTCCTTGGCGCCGGCGCCCTTGCGCTGCAGCCGGCGATGTCGCATGCGGCGGCAGGCGACTGGCGTCAGGGCCTGCTGCTTCGGGACCGGTTCATCCACCTGAAGCGCCCACAGTCCAAGGAAGAAATCGAGGTCTGCTACTGGCGCCACGGACTGGGTTGGGATGTGAAGGGGTACCTCGCGGCATGCCATCTCATGAGGGATGTGAAGTTCGATCGCCAGCACCAGATCGACCCGGTGCTGCTCGACACCCTCTACATCATGCAGCACTGGCTCAAGGCATACGGCTTGCCGCACGAGATCCAGATCCTGTCCGGTTACCGAACACCCGAGCACAACGCCAAGCTCGAAGGCGCAGCAAAGAACTCGATGCACCTCCAAGGGCGTGCAGCCGACGTTCACATCCCTGGCATGGCGCCAGGGGTGCTCTCGAACATGGCCAAGATGATCGGTATCGGCGGGGTGGGTTTGTATCAGGACCGCGGATTCATCCACGTCGACACTGGCCCGGTCAGGGCATGGCAAAGCAAAAAAAGGAAAGGTTAATGCGGCAGAGAACGACGGTGAGCCGGCGTGTGGTGTTGGTGACGAAGAAGGGGGCGCCATCAATGGGTGGCGGACAGGCACAAGCAGAAGGTAGGACTTCCCGTTCGTGCCGGTACAGCCGCATGAACCCGGTAAGCATGGAGGTGGTGTGCTCGGAGAAGGGCAACGTTCCATGCAGACCCGAAGGGTGCACCATCTTCAAGCCGCGCTAGGCGTCTTGCCGTCCGCATAGCCATCGGGTAAGTTCATCTGCATGCTGGACTCATGATTCGAGGGTCGGATGTGCAACGCATGGAACCACCCGCCTGGCTGCAGGTGCGGTTGGGGTGGGGCGGGCTATAGCGGCCACCCCCCCGGAGGCTTTCGCGGAAACGGGCTAGCGCAGAGCTACGGCTTTGGCGAGCACCGCTCCTTCTGGTACGCGCCAATTTCTGGCAGATCCAGCTACACCAACCCCAATGCCCATTGCCCGGTATGCGGTGCGGCGGTCTTTTACTACCAGTCCGAGTACGGCGGCCGCGTCTTCTTCGACGAACTCGGCCCGCCCTGGCCAAAACATCCGTGCACAGATCACGGATCATCGTCCGCATCGCGGGCGCCGGCCTTCAGCGCCCACGGAGGTAGGGCCGCCACCGCTGCGCGGACGAACACGTCTGGCTCTGCCGGGCACGGTGGCTTCGGATGGCAGAAAGAGGGCTGGGAGCCGCTCGTTGGTGTGACCCTGCACAAGCTCGAAGAGCGGGGCGTGACCATCATGCAAGTCAGTGGGCAGGCCTGGGGCCGAGGCCTTCGGGTTTTCGCACCCCACGACCACCTGAACCCGCGCGCACCATGGCTCGTCCGCAAGCGCGATGAAAGCAGCTTCGAGTTCAGCACGATCGTGAGATCAACGACGGGCGTACGAGATCTCATCGAGATTCAGTTGCCCAGCTTCCCGACGGCGTATTTGGCCTTCACGTACGCGCGAAAGCACCACTTCGGCACGGGTGTTTTCGGCAGCATGCCGGCCGATGCGCACTCGCATTCGAAGGTGAAGGCGAAGATGAGGGGGATCTTCCGCGAAGAAGAGGCGCGCGCCAAGGAGATCGAACGCAAGATCGTGCATCACATCGCCGTAGAGCTGAAACGCAAGTATCGGGTCTTCCGACTCCAGCTGCCTCTGGCTGACGGCATTGAGCACGAGATCGCAGCGGAGAACTCTTCGTGGTCCATGGCCCATATCGCTGCGGCAGTGCGCCAACACCGATCGTCGCAGGTATACCTTGCCGCCTGCCGTAACGAGCGGGCGCGCTACAAGCTCAACGGGAACCCTGCACACTAGCCCGGTGCGCGTTCGCTGGACACCGACCGCGCCTGGCGGCACAATTCGAAGACATCAGCCTTTTGGCCGCACCGGTAGCTGGATCAAACCGGGCTCTCCCGAGCCGAACCCAGCCTTCAACGTCCGTTCAGGACAACCGCAACCCTGTGGGGATTCCATCCCCTGCCGGGGCTGGTGTCTCCACTTTTCCCTGGAGACACCCATGAACAGCAAGAAACATCGCAAGTACCTCGAGACGGCCAAGTCTCTGCCTTCGTACTGCATCTACCCCGACGATTATCACTACTCGGATGCATGGGCTGACAAGCTCATCGCTGGTTGGATCGCGCTAAAGCGCGTGCAAGTCGAGAGTAAGTGGGACAACGCCCGATTCCGTGACGCCCTGATCGATCTCGTGATCGAACTCAGCGGCGGATGGGAAGCCGAGTTCCTGGAGGCGGCACGCCAGGAAGGGATGAGCTTCGATTGCGTCTCGTACGAGGTGCAAGAGCAGATGCACCAGGCCTACATCCAGGCCAACCGCGAACGCGCCTTCGATCTCATCCCCAGCAGCCTGCATGGCGAGCTGTGCTGGGTGCCGGGTTGGAACGGCGTCAATCTGGACGAGCTGATGGACGAGTTCGGTCAGCGCAGCAGCCGCTCCAAGTCGAACTATCTCGAGGACGTGCAGCCCGGCCGATGGCTGGTCGAACTCCTCAAGCTCGGAAACTGCTCGAGCGAGGCACTGCGCGGTTACTGCAAGGAGCAAGGGGCCAACGGCCTCATCTTCGTGCAGGAGACGGCGGATCTGCGCTGGAAGGTCGAGGCTGATCCGCTTCGGCCGGCAGTGCTCACGCCCGAGCAGGTGGTGGCGATCATCGAGAACGGCTACCAGTGGGCCGTCCCGATGGCGCACGCACAGATCAACGTGCGAGCGCTTTTCGAGCACGACTGCACCAAGCCGATGTTCTGGAGTACCGACGGCGGCAAGGTGCACATTGGTCTGCACGATGGTGTGCTCAACGGCGCAGGGTACATGGACGCCTACGATGGTTACCTGGTGATCCCCCCCAACGCGACGGGCTTTGCCGGTGAAGCGCGCTGGAACTGGAGCATCAACAAGGTCTACGGCATCGTGAAGTCCTACTTCAAGGTGACGCCCATCGAGGTGACGACGATCGACACGATCGCCGTCGCCGCGTAAGCCGAACCAATGGCAGCAGCCCACTCTGTCCGACAAGGACGGGGTGGGTTGGCTTCCTAAGCTGAGTCGGCTGTGGATTGTGCAATCCAGACACAATCCCGAGTCGATTTGTTGGTCGCTTCGACCGCAACGGTAGCTGGTACCACCGGGCTCAGATGAGCCAAAGCCAGCCTCATGTCCGCGTAGGACAATCACAACCCGCACGGGGCTTCCACTGCCCCGTTACGGGCATGGCGGCCCCGTTTGACTTGGAGACCACCATGCAACTCACTCAAGAGCAGATGTTCTATACGGCCTCGCGCCAGATCGCCGAGACGAATCTCCAGTTCCTGGAGTTCGTCAAGGAAGGCCTGACCCGCGAGGAGCTGGCCCGCAACATCGAGCGTCGGCCGCAACTCTGGTCGCGCTTCGAGAGCTGGCTCGACAAGCTCCCGTCCAAGGACGCTGTGAAACCGGCGAAGCTGCAGTTCGTCTGCACGTACCGCGGTTGTGCCCACTACGAGGTGCAAAGCGGGCCGATGAAGGACAAGCGCATTCGTGTGCGCTACCTCAAGCCCGAGTTCTATGTCCGTGACTGGAACGGGGGCTACGGCTGGAATCTCAGCCAGGAGGAGTACGAGCGCGATATCGTCGCCGCCTCGGGTATCGCCGATCACGTCGGCCTGCCTGTGACGGCTGACGTACTGGCCGCGCTGAACAAGGAGCGCACTGACGAAGGCGTCACCGAGTCGTGCTATCCGAACGAGTACCGCACGGCGAGATATGTCGTCGGGACCGGCTGGGTCGATCAGGCCCCGCCGCTGACGTATTGAAACGAGAGGAGATTCAGGTGTTTGAAATCGCCACCCACGATCCCGAGGTCCAGGCGGCCATCATCACGGCGCTCGGCTCCGTGGTTGCAACCGTGATCGCGGCAATCTGCGCCGCCTTCATCGGGCAGCGCCTCACCAGCCGCAAGAAACTTGCGGAAGACCTCGAGACGGCACGCTCGGACATCAAGTTCCTGCTTGCCGTCGAGAAGGAGCACTGCCAGATGCACCGAGAGCACGCATCCGAGTCGTTCAAGATTCGTGTTCGCGAGCGCGCTCGCATTCAAGGCTTCACCTGGTCCGGAAAGAACACCCTCCAGTCCAGGTAAGCACATCAACCCCATCGAAGGGCTCATCGCGCCCTTCGGGGAGGTGAGCCCTTCAAACGCGAAGGAGCAATCATGAAGCAACCCGAAATCATCGTCCTCACGCTCACCAACGGCGACACCGCGCTCTACGTCAACAAGGACGCGGTGCTCACGCTGGAAGCCGACGAAGAGGGCAAGGATCCGGCCGTGGTCGGACACTACGTGGCCAAGGCCCTCGACGTGCCCTACCAGAAACTCTGGATGGAAACGCCCGAGGATCCCGAGTGGTCATGGGATGACGCCTACTCGCTCATCCCGAGCCGCGCCCGGCCCGCCTGAACAATCAGCATCCAAACCCCTGGGGGATCACTTCCCCTCGGGGCGTGGTTCCCCTATTCACCGGAGAACCACGATGGACCTCTTTGTACCCGCGGAAATCCGTAAGGTCGTTCCGCTCGAGCAGCGCATCGATGAAGCCGTTGATGCGCTGCTGCGGCTGATGAGACAGGGATCGCCACTGTGCGCCGCCTTCTCATCTGGCAAGGACTCGAGCGCCATGATGGTTGTATTTTTCATGGCGGCCGAGAAAGCACTGGAGGAGGGGATCGAACCCCGGCTCATGGTGCTGCACTCGGATACCCGAATCGAGAACCCGATCATCCACAAGCTTGCCCGATCCGAGATGGACAAGATCCGGGCATACGCAAGGAAGTTGGGCATCGAGATGCGTGTGGAGATTGCCTCTCCGACGTTGCTCGATAGCTGGGGGCCGCGTATTATCGGCGGCAGAGCAATACCCAGTTTTCCTATGACAAATGGGGATTGCTCTCAGGACTATAAGATAAAACCCATGCAGGCCCTTCGTAAGCGGCTGCTGCCGGTATGGGGAAATGGCAGCGAGTGCATCACCCTCACAGGGTCTCGCTTCTCGGAGAGTGCCGCCCGTGGCTCGAAAATGCGTCAGCGGGGCGAGTCAGCCTACGAGCCGTTTCGCAACAAGCAAGGGGAACTGTGCTTTTCTCCCCTGGCCGAGTGGAGCACTGATGACGTCTGGGAGCTGCTCGGGCTGGTCAGGGCAGGCATCTACCCGTCCTACACGGACGCGGTCGATGTGATCAAGGCCTATGCCGACGCAGGTCCAACCAGTTGCGCCGTCATCAACGATGGCATCGCGGCGGGTGGAGCCGGCAAGGGCGGTTGCGGAGCCCGGTTCGGCTGCCATCAATGCCAGATGGTCAAGAGCGATTCGAGCATGGACTATCTGCTCGAAGACCCCGAGTACGCCTTCATGGCGGGCCTGGGGAAGCTGCGCAACTTTATCGCCGCAACACAGAACGACGTGAGTCGCAGGCTGTGGGTGGGTCGCACCATCAAGGAGGGTTTCATCGCCATCCGGCCGGACGTGTACTCGCCGGCGATGATGCGTGAGCTGTTCCGCTACGCGGTCACGCTCGATGTGCTTGAGTACGAGCAGGCGTACGAACTGGGGATCGAACCTCGGTTCAGGCTGATCCCGGCAGATCACGCCGTGGCCATCGACTACCTGTGGTCGCTCAACGGGCACTGGGATGGCTTCACGGCCATCTCCGACTACCTGGAGATCTGGAACGGCGTGGTGCGCTACGCGATTCCTGAGAACCCGGTGATCGGCTGCGAGCAGTTTCCTGAGCCTCGCTTTCTCCATGTTGGGGAAGACTGGGCGCAGGCCTGCGGCGACACCTGGGCGGGCATTCGTGACCCCTTCATGGTCGCAATGCTCGAAGGGTGCATGGAAGAGAGGACCTACGGGAAGTCGAATCCGCTGCGCCTGTGGGACGTGACGCAACGTAGCGTGGATGAACAGACGGGCAAGGAGATCGAGGAGGGATTCACGATCGATCCCGAGAGCCTGCTGTTCTTCTTCGAGTACGAGGCGGAGCGGCTGATCGAGGACTACCGGTCCTACCGGGAGAACCAGGGGCGTGGCTGGACCGCACGCTGGTATCTGCAGTACGGCCTGGTCAAGATCCCGAGCATGCAGGTGCTTCGACACGATGATGCGTTGAAGCGAACCGCGTTCAAACGGCTGATCGGCGTCAACGGCTCCACTGTGGATGTCGAAAGGCTTATTGAGGCCTCGAGCAGTTGGGATGAGGTCGATGAAACGGTGCAGAAGGCATTTCTGAGCGAGTCGAGGCTGTCCGCGTTGGAAGACGCCAAGCAGTCAAGGAGCGCGCAGGAAGCGCAAGGAGATCTGTTCGCGCTGGCCGCGTGACCGGAAATCCACAAACAGGCCCGGCTTTCCCCCAAAAGGGGAAGGTCGGGCTTTTTTGCTTCTACTCGGGCGGCGTTGCCCGTCCGCGCCCCTGAGCTATTTTCGGTGCATGAGCAAACTGACATCCTCCCCGGGCTAAAGCCCGGGGGTTCCTGATAAACCACGGGGCGCATCTGACGGCGTCAGTTGTTCAGGCCGGGGTTTCAGGAATTTCGAGCGAACCACTCCGACGTCGGGCGAAGGTCCGGCGTGGGTGCCAGAAGGCACCGCTTGTGGTTTCAATGCACACAACCCCGCTCGAAGCAACGATGATGCGAGTTCTTCCCAGGCGAGATCCAGCCCTGAAGGGTTGTGCGTGTTCCCTTGCGCATGCAGTGCCAGAAAGGCCGAGTACACATCCCGCTGCACCCGGCCGCGCCCATCCCGAAACACGTGCCACCGCTCCGAGCGCGGCTTTTTCACGAAGTCGTGGGTCGTATGGTCGTACTGGCTGGTTTTCAACGCCCGGACTTCGATGATGTGCCGCCCACCGCCAGCTCTTTCAGCCTTGCGGGTGAGGGTGTTCATGAAGGCGCCGGGCGCCCGGACGCTGATCGAGCGTCCATAGCGTCTTTGCAAGGCCTTCGGAGAGACGCCATCGTCTTTCCAACTTCGGGCCTTGCTCAAGAGCAAATTCGTATCGCGTCCATGTGCTTGGGCACGAACAGCCGCTTCGTGCCGCTGCAACTCGGTCAGTGAGGCCTGCGTGCGACGCTGCCGCCTGGAACTCGTCCAACGGTGCGCGCCTTTCTTACAGCGCCCATCCGGATGGAAGTTGGCCGGATTGTTCGCTCGGCGCTGACGATCCAGGTGGCGCTGCAGCCGACGGATCAGTGCGTGGGGGCGGTCGACCTCGGCGCAGAATCGAAAGACACCCGCATCCGTGTTCGTGCACCAGGCAAGGGTGCTGGGTCCGATATCGAGCCCTCCGGTCGTCCCCTCGGCGTTGCCCGCGCACGTTTCGCCACAGCAAGCGGCAATACTTCGTGGGCGCCATTAACGCGCTGGCAAGCCACTCATCGCGCTTGAGGTCGGGCAGAACCGCCTGGAGGCGAAACCCGGCCTCGATCTGCAGTTCGTAGCTGTCCGGTTTCCAGCTCAAGCACGTCTTGTTGTTCTTACCCGAGAGGCTGTGGAGCGGGCGGTTTCGCCCCTTGAAGCGCAGCGATCCACGTTTGCCGCACAGCCACTCATCCGCGCCCCTGAACACCCGTTCGGCCAATGCCTGCATCTCGTGAGTGCCAATGCGACCATAAAAGCCTGCCGCTTTTGCGTGCTGACACACCACGGCATCAAAATCGGCCTTGGTGAAGCCGTAGGACTTTCGAATGCCCCCGAACGCTTGGGCACGCGTGCGACGCTGCTCCTCGGTGGTTCGCGGCAGCGCTCGCGCAGCCGCCCATTGTTCGCTCGATCGCATTGAGGCCACAAGCGTACGAGCGTGCTGGATCATGACGTTAGCCAGACGCGTGCCGCACACGAAACGATCTCGCAGTCGTCGCTCATCGCCAAGGGAGACCCGCAGCGGCAGCGTGACGACAAACGAAGGCGTTGTTTTACGAGGCATGGTCACAGTATATTGGCCTATGGACGACATTCAAGCGTACAGAACGGGCCGGCACTGCGTTTTTGCGCTGCACGCACACTTGGTCTTTGTGACCAAGTACCGACGGCATGTGTTCGACGCGGCAGCGATCGAGTGCCTGCGGATGACCTTCGATCGGGTGTGTGCAGACTTCGGTGTACGCTTGGACGAGATGAACGGCGAAGATGACCATGTGC
>ERZ795041.517-NODE-517-length-14317-cov-4.192119_pt1 | contig 14317 bp, 16 predicted proteins | sample MGYA00375125_ERZ795041 | MGnify/ENA primary metagenome ERZ795041 (study PRJEB30170, sample SAMN03074214) | activated sludge metagenome | biome: Common Effluent Treatment Plant; feature: Wastewater; material: Activated sludge; isolation source: activated biomass in...
TCTATTAGATTTTCATGTCCTTTCCAAATAGAACCCGTTTTCATATCCGATCGTGCATTGATGCCTTTTTGTAACATTGACATTTGTTGTGCCATTGCCTCTTCTGCATATTGCTGCATAATGGGATTGATAGTGGTATATACTTTTAATCCGTCATCATAAATATCGTAACTGTCACCATTTGGTTTTTTTAAAGTTTTTAAAACATCACGCAATTCTGTTTTTAAAACCTCTCTGAAATAAGGAGCATAGCCTGTATTCTCATCCATTTTTTTATACCGGCTCATGTCATTGGGAATAATTTTTAGCTTTGCTTCTTCGGCAGCTGATAGTTTTCCGGCTACTACCATTTGATGGAGTACTACATTTCTTCTGTCAAAAGCCTCGCTTGGATTTCGCAATGGATTGTAAATCGTATTTCCTTTCAACAAGCCTACCAGCATGGCAGCCTCGTTAACCGTAAGTCTGTCGGGCTCTTTTTGATAAAAAGTACGGGAAGCATTTCTGATGCCGTAAATATTATTTCCAAATGGTACTGCATTCAGATATAGTGTAATGATTTCTTCTTTTGTAAAATTTCTCTCCAGTTTAATTGCGATGATCCATTCTTTTAGTTTTTCAACTACCCGCCAGGCTTTGTTTTTACTTCCCTGATCCAGCAATGCTTTGGCCAGCTGTTGTGAAATGGTACTGCCGCCTCCCTGACTGCCCAGTGTACTGACGGCTCGAAGGGTAGATTTAAAATCAATCCCGCTATGATTGTAAAAACGAACATCTTCAGTAGCTATCAAAGCATCAATAACATGTTTTGAAATATCGCGGTATTTTACATTGCTCCGGTTGCCTCGCTCTCTGTAATATTTGCCCATCAGTGTGCCATCTTGTGCATATACTTCAGTGCCTTGCAGAATGGATGGGTTTTCCAGGTCAGAGAGGGAAGGCATTTTGCCAAATACACCAAAATTGGCCATCATTACTAATGCTATAAATGCAGCAAATCCTATAAAAAATATGCTCCAGAAAATGCGAACAGTTCTTTTCATGTAAAATGGGTTAATATCAAATGAGCTAATTGGAAACTAATACCGAAAGTAAGAAAAACCATTTCAGCAAATATTGAGAAAGGGATTAATTTTTTGTCAAAAAATCAATTTGTTAAAACTTGCCTGGAAAATGCTGATTCAGGAATGATTTATACAATTCCAGGTCTTTTGAATCGGTAAGTATATTCAGGTTTTTCTCAGTTGCAATGATAAAAGAATATTTGCCAGCCTTCATCCAAGGTACAATTTCTGAGGAAACTTTTGACTTTGTTTTCTCAACATAGTCCAAAGCTTCGGCTGCATTTTTAAACGGTCTGATGAGCAGTAACTTGTTATCGGTATCTAATTCCGATAAAACGGCAGTCATGGGTTTATTGTAATAAGTTTCCCTGTTATACCTTGCAAATGCATTTTTAGATTCATTGACATAAACAGGATCTACTTTATTTAAAATAAATATCACCAAGTGTGCATCAGCAGCATTAAAAGTATAGTTACCTATTGGTACATCGGGCTTTTGATTATTATTGTTTTTGTTATTGTCAGTCGTAGGCTGATTACCGGGATTTAATTTTTGTGTAGTATCAGGCTTTGGTTGTTGTGTATTTACCCAATAAATATCAGGTGTTTTTGTGGCAACGGTATCTTCATTTCTGGTAACAACTAAGTTCTTAAGTTCTTCCTCTATCTGTGCCCGATGAGCCAGAACACTTCTCAGGTTGGTGGCTTTTATGGCCAAAGGAGTTCCATCAAAACTGCTGATTAGATCGCTCAGGATAGAATGTGCCGTAGAATCTTTTCGCTGCTTTATGTAGTAAACAGCTTCTATGTACATTAACTGTGGTGTCCAGTAGTTTTTGCCATACTGGCTATCTGCCAGTTTTTTATCTGCAATGGCCGCTTCAAAATTTCCTTCAATGAATTCATCATAAACTTTTTCATAAGCCTTGGTTGCTTCACTATGGTATCCTTTGGCTTGTGGATCTTTGCCTGTGGTCACTATTGTAGTATAGTTGCTTGCAGGAAAATTCGTTTCCATTAATTTTTTTATATCAGCTGCTTTTGTTGTTGCTCCATTTTTTTGATAACAGAAATAGAGATTGAATAATACTTCGTCCATCTTTTCAAACTTCGAATAACGTGAATGCAATAATTCCAATGTTTGCGTACCTTGATTGCATTCTTCCAAATCCTGTATATAAATTTTACCGGCGGCAAATAATGCGTTGCTGATAGAATCATTTGCTTGTATTACCTGTGGTTCTGTTAAAGGAAGATTGGCATACAAGCGATCAAAAGAAATTTCGGGAGTGGAGCCGGAAATGCCTTGTTGATTGTTGCCGCTTTGTTGTTGGTTATTTTGATTGCCTGCTGCAATATATCCTGCAATAGCAGCAGATCTACGCCAGTTATCAATGTTGGGTCGGTTTCCCCATCGGTTTTTAAATGCTGCCAGCCCTCTTGTTTTTGATTCTTTATTATAAAAATACCATTCACCTTTCTGGGTTTCCGATTGAAAAAGTAAAGGTGGTGGTGCATTATTAAAAGGAGAGGAGGAGGGATCTTCGCCTTTCAGCCCCTGACTTTTTCTTAAATCTTTTACAATCTTTTTTACAAAATCTTTTCTTTCATTTTCAGGCATTGAAGCAATGCGCAATAAGCTGTCCTGCCGGTCTATCACTTCCAGATTGGAAGCGAGTTTGTTTAAAATCACTTGCCGGCTTTTTAGTTCCTCAGGGTTTTTTAATGAGGGATCGGAAAAATTGAGGCTGTCAAAAAATGCGGCTGCTTTGCGATATTCTTTACGACTATAATAAATAGATGCTACTTCCAAAAATGCCTTATTTCGTTGAGATGGGTCGTTGCTTGTATATTTTGTACTTTTTAACAGTAGGGGAAGCGCCGCATCAATATTGTTTCCTTCCAATTGCATTCGGCCGGCCATATAATAGATAATATCACGATATTCTTCATAACGGTCTTGCTTTGCCATTCGTAAAAGCTGTGCTACATTTTTATCAACTGTATTGTCGCCACCATCACGGTTTACTCTTACTTTAAAAAGGCGTGCATAAATATCCAGAATGAGATCGGTTGTATGTTGAGATACTTTACTATAATATTTTTCAGCTTCTTTATAATTTTTGCTCATTTCAAAAAGCTGAGCAGCTAAAAATTCCCATCTGGCCTTTTCTTGAACATTAGTTGCGCTACTTAAAGCTTGAACCAAATGAGTGGCCGAGCTGTCCCACATATTTTGTTTGTAAAACCAATAAGCCTGCACTTCGTGCAAATCATTTTTCAGTCTTTTGGGAAAGTTGGGATCGTTTTTTAATGTAACGATCAGGCTGGCCGCTTCTGCCATATCATCTTGTGCCAATGAATTTCGGATTTGCCAGATGAAAGCATCATTGCGGCTGGGTGGCTCGGAAAAGATACGGCGTGGCAGGCTGTTTTTTTCTTTTGTAGATACGCTGTAGGCCGAATTGCCATCTCTGCCACTACCTATCGTTTTTAATGTACCGTCTTTTTCTTTTGGCGAGAAGGCATAATTAATAAACTGAAACATTAAATATGCTGAGTCAAATTTCTTTTGCAGATAATAAGACGCTCCCCATAGCAGGTACATATTATCTACCCAGTCATTTCTTAAATCGTGTAACGCAATGGCGGTAGATGATTTGTAAGTAAGCGAATCTAATTGTATTGAATCGGCTGCCGTGGCATCCAATGTATAGTTGTAAAAAGGTAATAATTGAGAATAGTCATCTTTAAAAGATTGCTTGGCACGATCCAAAACATCATTCAGCTTATTGTTGGCATTAAAATAATAATTATAATGAGTGGTTGTGTTTTGAAAGAAGCGACGAAGCAGTGTAAATTTTTTGTCTTCTGATTTCTCAGACCTTAGTTGCTGGTCTTCATATTCCTTAGGTTTGTTAAGATTGAAGCTAAAACCCAGCTGTGCATGTACCGGCACTGAAGCCTGTAAAAAAAGCAAATGGAATAAGGCAGTTAAGGTATATCGTGTAACTCTCATTTTCGGTCGCAATCTAAAGTCTTATTAACTGAAATTCAAATATTTTAGTATAAAAATAGGCCATTTTTTTTGGAGCAAATTTTATAAATGTCATCGTAGCATTGCTTACCTTTAAAGCCCAAATTGTATAAATGGCAAAATTGGATACAGATTCAACCTTAAAGCGCCTGAGAAACCGATACAGACTGGTGGTGATGAATGATGATACTTATGAAGAAGTAACCACTTTTAAGCTTTCCAGATTGAGTGTTTATATCATGTTGAGCACAATATTTGTAGTATTGGTGGGGCTTACGGTAGCTTTAATCATTTTTACACCCTTGAAATATTATATACCGGGAGCAAAATCTGACTATAAGTCGGTGCAGGAATACAGACAATTAAAATATCAGGTGGATGCTACAAATGAAGAAGCAAGAAAACTGAATCAGTATCTGGAAGCATTAAAATTGGGACCATTAAACTCAAGCGCTGCCATAAAATTAGATACCGTACAAATAGATGTACCCAAACCCGAAGAAAGCAACGATTAATTTTTTTACAATGTTTAATAAAAAAAATAATACTGAAATGCAACAATCTTCAGGCTCCGGCAATGGCACTACTATCATCAGTGCAGGTACTACCTTGAAAGGAGATATTAGCAGCAAAAATGATTTGCGCATTGATGGAACTATAATTGGCAATATTTCCAGCACTGCCAAAATTGTTATAGGTAGTAGCGGCGTAGTTGAAGGAGACCTAAATGGTAATCAGGCCGATGTAGTTGGAAAAGTATCAGGGAATATAAAAGCAAAAGAGTTATTGCAGTTAAGAGGAGATGCGGTTGTCAACGGAAATCTGTATGCAGGTAAACTGCAAATAGAACCTACTGCTACTTTTAACGGGCAATGCCACATGGGCGCCAATATTGTTGATATGAGTAATAGTAATGAACAACAAGCCGCCCATAAATAACAAACGTGATGTTATGAAATACGCCGGGCTGGCTTCTCAAATGCTGGCTTATATAGGTGGTGCTGTGTTTATAGGGTTTCAAATTGACAAATGGCTACATACGAAACCGGTTTTTATCTGTATCCTACCTTTAGTGGTATTGACGGCGGTTTTTTATAAAATATTTAAAGAGACAGGAAAAAAGTCTAAGGAATGAAAAGAAATAGACATTGGCTCATATTAGTTGTGTTTTTTGCTTTTGTAAACGGGTTGTTTATTTTTTGTGAATCATGGTTTACCAAAAAAGGCGTGGATACAGATGTAGTGATTCTGGGAAACCTGATCGTATTTGTTGCTACATTACTCTCATTTATCATTTATCTAAGTTCATTAAAAAATAATACCGGAACGGGTGCATTGAAAGGAATGATTGGGAGTTTTGCAGTGAAATTTGTCATCTGTTTATTAGCCGTCGTTATTTATGTTATTTCATTTAAGGAAAATATAAATAAGCCTGCATTAGTCATCTGCATGGGATTGTATGCTATTTATACAATAATTGAGGTTTCATCTTTGCAAAAGATATTGAAGCGTAGAAAGCATGGCTAAGAAAGAAGTTCCCATTGATTATTTGGCAAAATATTTACCGGCCGGTACGGAGGTTGAAGTAGGTCGTTATTTACAACAGTATCATATTCATTTAACAATAGCCCGGCAGCGGCAAAGCATTTTGGGCGATTACCGTCATCGCACGGTTTATCAAAATCATCGCATAAGTGTAAATGGTAATTTAAATCCTTATGCATTTCTTATTACATTGATACACGAGATTGCACATCTGCTCACATTTGAAAAGTATGGCAATCGGGTGCAGACGCACGGGATTGAATGGAAAAATATTTATAGCGATTTACTAAGGCAGTTTATTGAAAATAAACAAGGCGATCAGCCCATTTTTCCGGAAGATGTGAAAGTTGCACTTATGAAATCGTTAATTAACCCTGCGGCCAGCAGCTGTGCCGATGATGGGTTGATAAGGATTTTACGGAAGTATGATAAAAATGAAATTGGGTTTATGTTGGTCGAGGAGCTGACAGTAAACACAGTGTTTAAAATAAAAGACGGAAGATTATTTAAGAAAGGAAACAAAATGAGGAAAAGATATAAATGCGAAGAATTGTCGACAGGAAAATTTTATTTATTCAGTCCGGTTTATGAAGTTGAATTAATATCTAACCCTCAACCTCAACCTTAACCTTAACTCAAACTTCTTATCATCCACAAACTACATCCTGTATGTCCGCTATTGCCCAAAGGTGCACTTAAGTATTCAAAACCAAAATGCGCATAGATTGATAATGCCTGCTTAAGCTCGGGCATGGTTTCTAAGTAAATATTTTTATAACCCAATTCAATGGCCTTGTCAATGCAAAGTTGAATCAGTTTTTTCCCCAGTCCTTTGCCTCTTGCATCAGGCGACAGATACATTTTTACAAGTTCACAGGTATCAGCAGGTAATCCAGAAGTAGGATAAATACCGCCGCCGCCCATAATCATATTATTTTCCAGTGCAACGAAGTAGTATGATTTTTCATTTTTAAAAACTTCATAAAGTGCATTAGTGCTGGCATCATAATAAACGGTGTCCGGATGATTGGCTCCAAATTCTTTTAGTGTAGTTTTAATAATCTTTGAAAGAAATGGATTGTCGGATTCTTGTATGGCTCTGATCTCAAAGGACATATTGTGAAAATATTATTTTTTGATGTGAAGAATCACAATAAAATAAACCTGAAAAAAATCTTGATTCTGGTTTATTTGAATAGCTTACATCATAAAGTAAGTTACAAATCAGCTATTACAATCTTCTTCATTTTCAACATCGCCTGCATAGCTTGTCCGGCTCTTTCTTTATTCGGATTACTCAGGGCTTCTATTAACTGTTTTGGAACGATTTGCCACGATACGCCAAACTTATCCTTCAACCAGCCACACATACTTTCTTTGCCGCCATCAGCCGTAAGATGGTTCCAGTAATAGTCCACTTCATCCTGCCCATCGCAATCTACAACCAGCGATACTCCTTCATTGAATGTATAACCCTGTTTGCCGGGGCCATCCATTAATATCATAGGATTATCGTTGAGTGAAACAGAAGCATACATCAGTTTACCTGCATTTTCATCACCATCGGCATAGTGTACCAGCAAGTGTGTCTGCGGATTTTTGAAAATGGACGCATAATAGTTCAATGCGGACTCGCCTTTTCCAAATACCTCATCAGTAAACAGAAGACTGGGTGTAAGTGATGCGGTATCTCCTGCTTTTTCTACTACAGAAATTTGCCACGTCATACCAAATTTATCCTGCACCCATCCATATCTTTCACTCCATTCATATTGATCAATGGGCATCAACATATGTCCGCCTTCTGCTAATTTTTCCCAAAGCCAGTTTGTCTTATCTATGTTTTCACACAATACAAAAAAAGAAATGGCGGGATTGATTTTAAACATGGGGCCGCCATTGAGTGCCATAATCTTTTTGCCATAAATTTCAAAAAGCACGGTCATGGGTGTATCCGTTGTAATGCGTGCGCCATCGAATAAGGAACAGTAAAACTGTGCCGCTGCTTTTGATTGATTGTCGAACCAAAGGCAGGGATAAATATTACTTTTCATGCTGCTTATTGTTTTGGTACAAAGTTTACCATCCATTTGATTCCAAACTTGTCGACGAAGCTTCCCCAATAGGCTCCCCAAAACATATCACTCATGGGCATTTCAACGACACCTCCGGCTGATAAACCGTTGAACAATCTATCTGCTTCTTCACGACTATCGGGTTCCAGATTAATATAAACATTGTTGCCCTTTACTACTGGCAGGCACATGCCTTCCGGTGCATCGGAACCCATTAGTTCAAATCCGCCGGTAATGGGCAGGCATACATGCAGTACCAGGTTTTTTGTAGCCTCATCAACAGGAGGCATACCCTCCTGCGGTGGCATATCGCCAAAGCGACGAATGCCGCCCACGAATTCACCACCAAAAACGGATTGATAAAATAAAAATGCTGCTTCAGTCTGATTGCTGAAGTTGAGGTAAGTGCTGACTTTTGCCATAATTGTAGGTTTTAAATTGTTTCTGTATATTTTTTAAAATTGTTGAGTATGGCCTGCCACCCGCCTTGTTGAAGTTCCAATGAATTCATGGCTTCGGCTTCAAATCTTTCTATCACGGTGGTCGTGTTTTCGTTTGGTTTAAAATAGGTTTTCCACATGCGGCCATCGCTCATTGTTGCGGCTATCATTTCATTTTCTTTTACTTCATTATAATCGCCGCCAAACTCAAAACTAAAACTTCCGTCTTTGGCTGCCATGGTTGTTGAAAATTTTCCACCGGTCTTGACATCATTAGTAGAAGCCGGGCAATGCCAGTCGTCATTTGCCTGATTCCATTTTGTGATATGCTCCGGTTTTGTCCAGCTTTCCCACACTTTAGATACGGGGGCATTTACAGTTGCAATAACGGTAATGATGGGCTTTATAGTTCCTTCGGCAAGACCTTTTACTTTTTCCAATGCCAGTGGAAATGTACTTGAAAAAAAATCTTTCATTTGTTCATTACTATCTAAGGATGCAGACAGGGTAGTGGTGCCGTCGTGCTCAACCACATGATAACTTTCGGTAGCGCCACTCCATGTTTTCATTTCATCACTGGTGGTATCTTCAATGCCATCTTTTATCATGCCCAAATGCTGAAAGGTCATGGTACCATTTTCTTTATTGCACAAAATTTTACTTACCATACCATTGCCGCTATGGTCAACAAAAAAGATTTTGCTTCCTTCTTTCCAGTTATCGGTTATTACGGTTGAGATTTCGGCAAAAACGCTGGTCCAGGTTTGGTAATAAATTAAATCCCAAAGACAGTTCCATACTTTTTCTTTAGGGGCATTAATTTTTACTTGGAATGAAATCTTTTCCATGGTTGATGATTGTTGGTTAATGTTTCTAAATGATGAATCAAGCTAAATATAAAATTCTTTTCTTATTCCTCACTCAGTAATATCTTGTATTCATTATTTTTTTTCATTATTGCATGAGCAAACGGACAGATGGGGTTTATCTTTAAATCTTTTTCAATGGCAAACGCTACGGCACTTGCTACCAGTTTTTGCCCGATATGTTGGCCTCTTAGTTCATCACTTACTTCGGTATGTTCAATCGTTAAAATGCCGGGCATGCAGGTGTTGTAAGTAAGGGCGGCCAATTGTTTGCCTTCTCTTTCAATGATAAAAGAGCCTCTATCTTCCGTATGAATGTTTTTTATTTCCATTTATCCTTAATTGTAGTATAAATCTAAAATTTATTTGGCAATCCCGTTTATGCTTTTATATTTGCGTTGAAATGAATATACTTAACAATACATGGTGGTGGTCTGCAACTCGAAAGGGGCTGTAGTGCTATTACTATTATTGTATTACAATATTTCAGCCCCAACACAGTTTGGGGCTTTTTTAATTTTTGAAAATGAAACGAATTGCAATACAAACAAAATGTAAAAAAATGCTGGCAGATATTTATACGCCTGTGGGCATATATCTGCGGTTGCGTGATAAATACCGCGACACGATATTGCTGGAAAGCACCGATCATCAGGCTACCGAAAACAGCTGGTCATTTATTTGTGTAAATGCCATTGGTGGTTTTGAAATTACATCTGCTCAAACGGCTGAGTTTAAATTGCCCGGCAGGGAGCCGGAAAAAATACAACTCAATGAAAAAAGTAACATAGAAAACTTGTTGTGGAATTTCATGCAGCATTTTGAGTTGATGCAAACGAATGAAGCCGAAGCAAGATTTGCACAAGGGCTTTACGGTTATACGGCTTATGATGCAATTCCTTTTTTTGAAAAAATACCCACCGGCAAAGGAGATAATATGATTCCCTTGCTACGCTACCGTTTATATCAATATGTAATTGCAATCAATCATTTTAAAGATGAACTTTTTTTATGTGAGAATGTGTTGAATCATGTAGCAGGAGATGGTGTGGCTTTGGAATCATTGATAAAGGGAAAGGATGTTCCGGTCTATCCGTTTCAGCCAATGGGAGCCGAAACTTCAAATATGACAGATCATGATTATCAGCAAATGGTGCAAAAAGGAATTGCGGCTTGCAAGCGAGGCGATGTTTTTCAAATTGTATTGAGCAGAAGATTTCAACAATCATTCATCGGCGATGAGTTTAATGTGTATCGATCATTGCGCAGCGTCAACCCCTCGCCGTATTTATTTTTCTTTGATTATGGCGATTATAAACTGTTGGGTTCATCACCCGAAGCACAGTTGGTAATTCAAAATGGAAGTGCAGTTATGCATCCCATTGCGGGAACCGTAAAGAGAACGGGAGATGCTGCCATGGATAAACAGGCCGCCGAGTCGTTGCTGCATGATGCAAAAGAAAATGCGGAGCATGTGATGCTGGTGGACCTTGCCCGAAATGATTTGAGTCGTGAGTGTGAGCAAGTAGCTGTAGCACAGTTCAGGCAGGTGCAATATTTCTCTCATGTTATTCACCTGGTAAGTGAAGTAGCCGGCAAGGTAAAAGCAGGTACAAATCCCTTTCAGTTGCTTGCAAAAACTTTTCCTGCGGGTACACTAAGTGGGGCTCCAAAATGTAAGGCAATGGAACTTATTCAGCAATGGGAACCAACCGCAAGAAGTTATTATGGTGGCATCATCGGCTTTCTGGGCTTTGATGGCAGTTGCAATCATGCAATTATGATTAGAACTTTTTTGAGTCAACACAATACACTTACCTATCAGGCAGGCGCAGGTATAGTGGCTGCCAGCCTACCTGAAAGTGAATTGCAGGAAGTAAATAATAAACTGGGGGCATTAAAAAAAGCGATTGCGTTGGCAGCAACCATTTAAAAAAAATGAAAATGAAAGTCTTGGTTTTTGATAATTACGATTCTTTTACATACAATCTGGTACATCTGGTAGAAAAAATTACTCACCAGAAAGTGGATGTTTATAGAAATGATCAATTGTCACTGGAGCAGGTGCAGCAGTATGATAAAATTATTTTGTCGCCCGGACCGGGCATACCTGTAGAAGCGGGTCTGTTGCTTCCGTTAATAAAAGAATATGCTGCTACCAAATCCATACTTGGGGTTTGCCTGGGCCATCAGGCCATTGGAGAAGCCTTTGGCGGAAAGTTGGTGAATCTGTCGGAAGTTTATCATGGCGTATCAACGTCCATCGCATTGGTGCAGCCTGTTTCCGGGAAGTCTGAAAAATTATTTCAGGGTCTGCCAGAGCGGATAGAAGTAGGTCGTTACCATTCCTGGATAGTAAGCGATGAAAATTTTCCGGCATCGCTGGAAGTAACCGCCCGAGATGAGCATGGATACATTATGGCCTTGCAGCATAAACAGTTTGATGTGCAGGGTGTGCAATTTCACCCCGAAAGTGTATTAACACCCGATGGTGAAACGATTATGAGAAACTGGTTGCGATAGGTTTTTAAACGTCGAATATTATGAAGAAAATATTACAATTATTATTTGAACATAAAACACTGGATCGCACGGCTGCTAAAGAAGTGTTGATGCATATAGGGCAAGGTATATACAATGAGCATGAGGTAACCGCTTTTATGACCGTATATCTTATGCGCAGTATTACCATAGAAGAATTGCAGGGCTTTCAGGATGCATTAATGGAGCTATGTGTGAAGGCAGATTTAAAAGATTTTGAAACGATTGATATCGTAGGCACGGGTGGTGATGGCAAGAATACTTTTAATATTTCTACCATTGCCTGTTTTATTGTTGCCGGGGCCGGACAAATGGTAGCCAAGCATGGAAATTATGGAGCTTCATCTATCAGCGGAGCCAGTAATGTAATGGAGGCATTAGGTTATCGTTTTAGTAATGACAATGAAAAGCTGAAGCGTGAAATGGAAGTTGCTAATATTTGTTTTTTACATGCACCCCTATTTCACCCGGCATTGAAGGTAGTGGGACCCATTCGTAAAAATCTGGCTATGCGTACATTCTTTAATATGCTGGGCCCTATGGCCAATCCTGCATTGCCCAATTTTCAATTGGTAGGTGTTTACAGCCTGGAAATGGCAAGGGTCTATAATTATTTATTGCAAAAAATCGGTCGGCCGTTTACTATTATTCACAGTTTGGATGGTTATGATGAAATATCTTTGACGGGTGATACGAAAGTAATTTCAAATAAAGGAGAAAGTATAATGTCGGCAGTACAGCTGGGAAAAAGAATCGTGAGTGCAGAATCCATTTCGGGAGGCAATACAGTTGCAGAAGCTGCAAAAATATTTTCAAACATACTGAAAGGCGAGGGTACCTGGACACAAAATGCAGTAGCCTTGGCAAATGCTGCAATGGCACTTTATTGCACCGGAAAGTTTCAGGATTATGAATCGGCTTATCAGGCATCAGTCGATAGCTTAGAGCGTGGAAAAGCAAATGAGGCACTTCAAAAATTAATCAACTTACAATGAGTACAATTTTAGATAAAATTATTGCTACCAAGAAAAAAGAAATAGCACACTACCAGCCACTCAGTCCTATTGAACGATTTGAGCAACAAGGTTTTTTCTGGCAAATCAGAAACCGGTCATTAGTTGATCATTTACTAATGCCCGGTAGCAATGGCATCATTGCAGAGTTTAAAAGAAAAAGCCCCAGTAAAGGCGAGTTTAAACCAAAATCACTGGAAGTAGAAGATGTGGTTGTGCAATATAATAAAAGGGCAGCAGGCATTTCGATACTTACAGATGAAAATTTTTTTGGAGGCGACTTAGATGATTTAATACAAGCAAAAGTGATAAGCGATGTACCTGTTTTAAGAAAAGATTTTATCATTGATAAATGGCAGATAGCAGAATCAAAAGCTTTTGGTGCAGATGTTGTTTTATTGATAGCAGCCTGCCTTACCCCGGCAGCTGTAAAAGATTTTGCCGTATATGCGGCATCTATTGGTTTGGAATCGATACTTGAAGTACATAACGAAAAAGAACTGGAACACTATTGCGATAAAGTAAATATGATAGGTGTCAACAACCGAAACTTGCAAACCTTTGAGGTTGATATCAATACTTCATTGCAGTTGATAGAAAAGATACCTGCCGGCGTACCTGCCATAGCCGAAAGTGGCATCAGTGATGTGGAAACGATAAAGACATTGAGAAATGCAGGCTATAGGGGATTTCTTATTGGCGAAAATTTTATGAAGGAAGATAACCCCGGAAGGGCTTTTGAGGATTTTGTAAACAAATTTAATGTGTAATGATGCGAATTGAATGAAACCAATTCCATAAGTGGAAACAAATATATTTGCGATTCACCATTGCCAAAAGGTTTAAAAAAAACGATTATGAATATTAAAGTTTGTGGTATTACCGAAATGAAACAATTGCAACAGTTAGATGGATTGGATATTGATTTTGCAGGTTTGATATTTTATCCTGAGTCTCCACGGTATGTTGGAGATAAGCTGCCGAAGAAAGATGTGAAGAAGGCAGATTTCGATTTAAAGAAAGTAGGGGTTTTTGTAAATCCGGAATTGATTGATGTACTGGATGCTATCGACGATTATGGATTACAGGTTGTACAATTGCACGGAGATGAAAGCCCCGAAATATGTGATGACCTGAGTGGCGAGGTGGAGGTGATAAAAGCATTTCGTATCAGTGGCAATGAAGATATCGATAAGTTAGTGACGCCTTATGATGCTGTGTGCGATTATTATTTATTTGACACAGGTGGCTTGCAGGAATCATTGGGAGGCACAGGCAAACAGTTTGACTGGAATATTCTGAAGAATGCAAAAATTGAAAAACCATTTTTTTTGAGTGGAGGCATAAGCGTAAGCGATGCAGCGAAGATCAAAGCATTCAGGCATCCCGATTTTTTTGGAGTGGACATTAACAGCCGTTTTGAAACCGAACCCGGTGTAAAAGATATGAGTAAAGTATTGCAGTTTAAGATGGCGTTGAAATAATAATAATGTTTTGAAGAAAAATGTTTTTTTTAATGAAAAATCCTCGCTTTGATTGGCATCTCATGCTTTGATGTACGGTCAGACGAAAATTAATTACTTTAAGCAACCGGGTTGGTTGTTAAATGTCAATTTCCAGAAAAACAATAACTCTAAAAAAAATGAACTCAGAAAAATCATATACTGCTCCTGACAAACATGGCTACTATGGCCAATTTGGTGGTGCATTTATTCCTGAAATGTTGTACAGGAATG
>ERZ795041.518-NODE-518-length-14312-cov-5.747983_pt1 | contig 14312 bp, 16 predicted proteins | sample MGYA00375125_ERZ795041 | MGnify/ENA primary metagenome ERZ795041 (study PRJEB30170, sample SAMN03074214) | activated sludge metagenome | biome: Common Effluent Treatment Plant; feature: Wastewater; material: Activated sludge; isolation source: activated biomass in...
AGCCCTGGATCTGGCCGGCGTGCAGATCGACCGTCAGCACGCGGTCCGCACCGGCGCGCTCGATGAGGTTGGCGACGAGCTTGGCCGAGATCGGCGTGCGCGGGCCGGGCTTCCGGTCCTGGCGCGCATAGCCGTAATAGGGGATGACCGCCGTGATCCGCCGCGCCGAGGAGCGCTTCAGCGCATCGATGAGGATCAGGAGCTCCATGAGGTTGTCGTTGGCCGGGAACGACGTCGACTGGATGACGAACGCGTCCTGCCCGCGCACGTTCTCCTGGATCTCGACGAACACCTCCATGTCCGCGAAGCGCTTCACCTGGGATTTGGCGGGCGCCACCTTGAGATATTTGGCAATGGCATCGGCGAGCGGCCGGTTGCTGTTTCCGGCAACGATTTTCATGGTCTGGGCGCCCTTGCCGCTGTCATGCCGCACGTCGAATGGCATGAAAGCTCCTCATGCGACGGTTCGATGGCGCGCCTTCTAACGCGCGGGCCCGGGTGTGTAAACCACCCGGGCCCGGCATGTTTAGCAGACTCTGATCGAATGTGGCCGCCATCCATCAGGAGGGCTGGCCGGCGCATGGGTCAGTTGACCTTCGTCTGCGGCAGGAGCTTCACGATCCCCTGCGCGGCGGCGGAGGCGGCAGCGTCGGCCGTCTTGCCCCAGGCGCCGTCGAGAGATCCTTGAGGAATCTCGTTCTTCTGCGAGACCGTGCCGAGCTTCTTGCCCTTCGGGTCCTTCACGTTCCAGTCGATCTGGATCGGCTGCTTGCCGTTCTGCCCCTCTCCGACGACGACCTTGCCCTCGACCTTGTAGGTGTTGGCGCTGGGCGTATCCGTCAGGGCGATGCCGCTGCGGGTGAGCTCGCGCTGGATGGCGCTGGTCAGGGCGACGCCTCCGTCGCCCGGAGCGCCGACGACGCTCGGAACCATGGCGGTCACGCTGCCCTCGCGCGCGATGCTGCCGGTCGTCGTGGCGGCCGGGCCGCCGGCGGCGGAAGGCGTTGCCGGTGCGGAGTAGGCGAGCGGCGTTGCGGCGGGTGATGACGTCGTCCCCGTCGACGCAGGCGTGCTCGTCGCAACGGCGGCGCCCGCGCCCTGCGTCGGCAGCCAGGTGACCAGCGAGCCGGCCGTCTTGCTCGAGATGGTGTTGACCACCTGCGGCGTGACCGAAGCCCACGGGTCCTTGGACTGTGTGCCCGAGAGCACCTCTTCGCCGGTGATGCGATTGACGCGCTTGCCGGAGGCGTCGGTGACATCCCAGATGTAGGAGACCTTGGTGCGGCCCTTCTCGCGCGCGGATACGACGTAGCCGCGCAGCGTGTAGTCGGCCTTCGCGTTGGGATCGCGCGCCACCGTGATCTTCTGCGCCTCGACGGCGCTCGCGACCTGCGACTCGAGCTGCCTGGCGACGGTATCGGGGGCGCCGATGACGGGGGCGACGGCGATCTTCGCGGTCTGCGAGGTGGTGGCCGTCGAGGGCGTTCCCATGGCGAGCGGCGAGGCGCTGGGATCTTCGCTGTTTGCGAACAGATTGGCGCCCGTCTCGCAGCCTCCGAGGCTGAAGCCCACGAAAGCCGTTAGAACTGCAAACACGACTGACTTGTTTCCACGCCATGCCGCAGCAGCATCAATGGTCGTCACGATGACGTCCCCCTATGAATGATCCGCTGTTCCCCGGCGGCCGGCGTACAAACTTTGCGGCCTTCCCTCTTTTGACGCTGCCGGTACCCTCTTAAGAATCCTCTATCCAGACACCCGCCATGCGTCCAGAAGGAATCGGGATGAAACCGGCGACGTGGCTAATTCTATCCGCACCATCCACAGCCTGACTGTGGATTTTGCAGTTAAGCCACAACAATGGCGGAGATTTGGCGCCCGTAATCGGCCTCTTTTCGATGCGTTGCGCGTCGAAAACTGAAGAACATCGATTCGTTCTCATAGGTGCACGGCGCGGTGCGCTCGACATGCTTGAGACCGAGCGCGCCGAGTCGGGCCATCACGTAGCCGGGCAGATCGAAGTGCGGCGTCGAGCGCCCCTTGGGGATGGTAAAGAAGCGCGCGTTGTCCGGATCCGCGTCCCGGAACGCGGCGGCGAATTCGGGGCCGATCTCATAGGCCCTGGCGCTGATCGTGGGGCCGAGGGCCGCAAAAATCCGGGCTCTGTCGGCGCCGAGGCCCTCCATGGCTGCGACCGTGGCCTCGAGCACGCCGCCGAGCGCGCCGCGCCAGCCGGCATGGGCCGCGCCGACGACGCCCGCATCCGCGTCCGCGAGCAGGACCGGTGCGCAGTCCGCCGTGAGGACGCCGAGCGCCAGCCCGCGCGTCCGTGTCACGAGCGCGTCCCCCTCGGGCAGGGCCTCGCGGGGGACGAGCGCGTCCACGACGAGCGCCGTGGCGCTGTGGACTTGGTAAACGGTCTGGACGTCCTCTGCGAAAGCGCCGAGGCGCTGCGCCACGCGCGAGCGGTTCTCGCTCACGGACACCGCGTCGTCCTTGGAGCCGGCCCCGCAGTTGAGGCTCGCATAGAGCCCGCTTGAGACGCCGCCCTGGCGCGTGAAGAAGCCGTGGCGGATGCCGGGCAGGATGGAAAGGCTGTCGGCCTCGAGTGGGGTCAGCATGGGTCTCGCGGTGCCTGGGTTGCGGACGGAGGCGACCATAGACCACGAGCGGGCCGCATGCCTATGGCCCCAACCCGGGCAGCGCCGGGACGTCCTGCGAGCGCACGCCGAGCGCGAGGAAGCGCGAGCCCATGCCGGAGGGCTGGATGAGCCTCAGCGCGCCGGCCTCGATCTCGGCGGCGCGCGCGGGATTGGCCGCCATCAGGCGCGACGCGCGCTCGATGAGCCCGAGGCGGCCGAGGAACTCGGCTTGCGGCGACGGCCCGTCGGTCAAGAGCCCCGCGCCGCGGCACGCCGCGGCGAAATGCTCAAAATCCACCTGTGCCGAGAGGTCCGTCTCTCCGGGCGCGTGGAACGGGGAGACGTGAGCTTGTCCGGCGACGCCCTGCAGCGTGTCGCCGAAGGCGGTCGCGGCGTGTCCGTAGTCGATGAACAGAGCCGCGAGCGGCCCGCGCGCGGCACGGGGGGCGAGCAGCGTCTCCGCCAACCGCGCGTGATGGGCGCACACCTCGAGAACGTCGCCCTCCTGCGGTGTGGGCCCGCTTGGCGCGGCGACAGGTGCCGGTCCTGAGGCCGCATCGGCAACGAAGGCGAAGCCGCCGTCGTCCGCAATGGTCACGTGGCGCATACACCATTGCCCGCCGACGAACACAACCTGCGTGATGGGCAGCGCGTCGAGGAACTCGTTGGCCACGAGAAGGGTCGGGCCATCCGGCAGGCGCGCGTCTTGGGCGTCCTCGTGAAACGTGACCGGCACGCCGGCGTCCGTAAGTGTCGTCGCCTGCGTCTCACGCAGCGTCGCGTTGCTGTCCACGAGATGCACTGAAAGCGCGTTGCGAAATCCCGGCACGACGCGCGTGGCGCGAAGCGCATCGCGCATCAGCGTGCCCCGCCCGGGACCGAGCTCGACGAGGTTGACGCGCGGCGGCGATCCCATCTGCTGCCAGACGACGGCGCACCAGAGCCCGATCAGCTCGCCGAACACCTGGCTGATCTCGGGCGCCGTGACGAAGTCACCCGCGACACCGATGGCCGGCCGCCGGCGGTAGTAGCCATGCTCCGGATCTCCGAGGCACGCCTCCATGTAGTCGGCGACGCCGATCGGCCCGTCGCGCGCGATCCGTGCCTTGAGCTTCGTGGCGAGCGGCGTGTCGGTCATGGGCGCGACGGCGCGTCGCTCTGCCGGGCGCGCCAGATGAGGTAGAGCCCGAGCGCGAGCATGGGGAGCGAGTAGACTTGGCCCGCCGTGAACGGCCCGATGTTGAAGAGGTGCACGGCGTGCGGCTCCCGGAACGCCTCCGCGAACGAGCGGGCGAGCGCATAGCCCGTGAGGAACGTTCCCGTCACGAGGCCGGGCGACTTGAGCGCGCCGAACGCGTGCGTCAGGAGGCGCAGAGCCAGGAACAGCGCCAGCCCTTCGAGGGCGGCCTCGTAGAGCTGGCTCGGATGGCGCGTTGCGGGCTCCACGTTGGGATAGAGCGCCGCGGCGTGCGGAAACACCATCGCCCACGGCACGTCCGTGACGCGCCCGAACAGTTCGCCGTTGATGAAGTTGGCGAGGCGCCCGAAAAAGAGCCCGATCGGCACCGCCGCCGTGCAGAGATCCGTCGTGCTGAACATGGAGACGCCCTGGCGGCGCGCGAACAGCCAGATGGCGATCGCGCAGCCGACGAAGGCGCCGTGGAAGCTCATGCCGCCCTTCCAGACGGCAAGGACGTCGAGGGGAGACTCGAGATAGGCGCCGGGCTCGTAGAGGATCACGTAGCCGAGGCGCCCGCCGAGCACCACGCCGAGCGTGATGTAGAGCAGGAGATCGTCCACTTTCGTCACGCCGAAGGGCGGGGTGTTGTCGCGCCAGAGCCTCGGCGTCGCGAGCAGACGCCGGATGTAGGCCCAGCCGAGGATGAGCCCGGCGAGATAGGAGAGGCCGTACCACTTGATGGCGAGCGGCCCGATCGAGATGGCGACCGGATCGAAGTTGGGAAACGCGATGGCGTAGAGGGTCATGGCGGGCCTGGGTAAGGGGCAGCAGGCAGAGACATCAGGCAATGGGGCGCCTGGGCTCGAACCCTGTTGCCGCCTGCGGTTGCCGATTGCGCGGCGGACGCTGCCGGGTCTCGGAGTGCGAGTCAAGCGATGGCGTCCCGCGCCTTGAACGACGGCGTCCGCCGCTTGAACGCCCTGCAGGGAGCCACCATAGTCCCCCCGACGCGACAGGATGGCCCTGGCGCCCCGCGGCGCCTCGGCGCGGCTTTGCCAGACAGGAAGGAATGCCGATGACACAGACGTCGAACCGCTTGCTGGACGAGGTGGCCAAGCTGATGACCGACGCCGCAGGCGCGGCCCAGGGGCTTCGCCAGGAGGCCGAGGGCCTGTTTCGCGCGCAGGCCGAGCGTATGTTTCAGGGTATGGACCTCGTGAAGCGCGAGGAGTTCGAGGCCGTGAGGACGATGGCCGAGAAAGCCCGCCTCGAGAACGAGCGCCTCGCGGGTCTTATCGTCGCGCTCGAGGCGCGGATCGCGAGCCTCGAGGGCAAGCCGTCGCAGAGCGCGTGACGGGCGGACTGCTTCGCCGCCGTTGTCGAGTGCGCCGCGGCCCTATCCACATGTAACGAAGACGTCCGCGTCCCTTTGTGCGTGGGGAGAGGCGTCGAAGCCGCGTCGTCCCGATGCGTTGGCGCATTGCTCGTGGACAAAGGCGCCGTTGTCTTGCGACTCGCAGGTCCCTCTGTTTTCGTCACGCGGCTTGAGTGCTTCGGGTGCGGACGCGGTCTCTCGATCGGAAGCGCGCACGCGAAGAAAACCCCTGGGACAAGTCGCGTTCCGCCCCATTCCCGTCATGGACCGAGCGCGCAGTCGGCGGCTATGTAACGGCTGCCGGCGGACACGAAAGGTCGCCGGGTTCCAAGGAGCCAGAATGGCATCGTCCGAGAAGGGCCACGAGCGCCTCATCCACCCGATCGATCTCGTCGAAGAGCTCGCCGCGACCTATGATTGGGCGACCGACCGCATGGCCGATGACGAGCTCACGCTGGTCGTTGGCGGCAACTGGACCGACTATCACGTCTCGCTCAACTGGCGCGACGACCTCGAGGCGCTGCACCTCGCCTGCGCGTTCGATTTCCGCGTGCCCGAGACGCGCTTGAACGAGATGTACCGGCTGATCGCCCAGATCAACGAGCAGCTCTGGCTCGGCCATTTCGATCTCTGGACCCAGGAGGGGCTGGTCATGTTCCGCCACGCGCTCCTGCTCAACGGCGCCGTGGTGACGCCGGGGCAGTGCGAGGCGATCCTCAAGGCGGCTCTGGAGGCGTGCGAGCGCTACTATCAGGCCTTCCAGTTCGTCGTCTGGGCGGGTAAGGAGAGCCGGGAAGCCCTCGTCTCGACCATGTTCCAGACCGAGGGCCAGGCCTGAGCGTGGGCCCGGGACGCGGCCGCGCCGGATTTTCGATCCGGCGGTGAAGCCGTCGTCGGGGGGTGACCTCGCCGGGCGCAGCCGGTCGGGGATCGCCATGACGTTTTCATTCGATGGACCGCTCCTTCTCGTGGGAGCCGGCAAGATGGGCGGCGCGCTGCTCGAGGGGCTGATCGCCAACGGCCTCGACCCGCGCCGCGTCCTCGTCCAGGACCCCGCCCCGCCGCCGGAGATCGCCGCCATCCTCGCGCGCCACGGGCTCGCCGCCGCGCCCCGGATCGAGAGCGTGTCCGCGCCGCCAGGCGTGATCCTCGCCGCCGTGAAACCGCAGGTGATGGACGCCGTCTTCCCGCCCGTTGCGCAGCTCGCCGGTCCCCGGACGCTGACCGTCTCCATCGCCGCCGGCCGCACGCTCCGAAGCTTTGAAGCCCATCTCCCGGCGAAGGCCGCGGTCGTGCGCGCCATGCCGAACACGCCCGCCGCCATCGGGCGCGGCATCACGGTCTGCGTGGCCAACGGCCACGTGACGCCGGCGCACAGAGAGCTCTGCGATGCCCTGATGGCGGCCGTGGGCGAGGTGGCCTGGGTCGACCAGGAGGCCGCGATGGATGCCGTGACGGCGGTTTCGGGCTCCGGCCCCGCCTACGTCTTTCTGTTGGCTGAGGCGCTGGAGAAAGCGGCCCTCGCCGCCGGGCTCGAAGCCCCCCTCGCAAGGCGCTTAGCGCGCGCCACCGTGTCGGGCGCGGGCGAGCTCCTGGCGCGGAGCGAGGAGGACGCCGCCGTTCTGCGTCAGAACGTGACGTCGCCGGGCGGCACGACCGCGGCGGCCCTTGCCGTCCTGATGGCGGACGGCGGGCTCGAGGCGTTGCTGACCGAAGCCGTTCTGGCGGGGATGGGGCGCAGCCGCGAGCTGGCGAAATGATCATGGCGTGTCATGACGACCACGCCCGCGGCCACGTGACCTCAAAATAACGACCCGGATGAGCCCGAAGGCTCCGGCGACCGGATCCCTTCGACGCCGTCGTCGGCGGAACCTGACAAGGCAAGGAGGAGAGCCCGTCCGTTCCACGCGCCGCTTCGGACATCGCGCCGGACGCGCAGGTGGCGGCCCGCTTACCCGGCTGCTCGGGCTCGACGCTGCCGCAAGTGCGGCGTCACCCGACGCGTCAAGCTATGCTATACTGTAACAATTGGCGCAACGCGGCATTTTTCCCAGTCACGGATTTGTGTAGCGGGGTGTGCCGCAAAACGCACAGCGGACCAGCCCCGCGGTCCCGTCACTATGGATAGGGGAAACGTCCGTAGAATCAGCGTGTTGCCCGCGGTGTGACGTCCTTGACGAGGCCCGAGGCCGCGTCGCAGAGGACATCGTAGTCGAGCCCGTTCTGGCGCATGAGGAAACGGTAGATCGGGCGCCCGTCAGGGGCGACGTCGGCCGCATGTCCCAGGGCGGCGCCCATGGCACCGACGGTCCTGGCGCACGCGTCGACGGTGGGCGTCTCCTGCGACACGGTCTCCGCGGCGGCGGCGGAGTGGCCGAGGGTCACCGCAAGCAAGGCCAACGGCCAAATCTTGGATCGGCGTGAGGTCATGGCGGGACCGCTCCCTTCAAAAGGGATGCCTCCGGTCTGGAGACGAGATGAAATAACGTTACAAAATTCGCGGAGGGACAGAACTCAACATCGCGTGAGCGAGGACTGGGAGCGGCGCACGCCGGAGGATCAGGGCGTCAGCTCAGCCTCGGTGCCGCGAGCGCGAGGGCCGCGATCGCCGCCGCGCTGACGGCGCCGACGAGAAGACCGACATGGCGCCCGCCGACGGCGGCCGCCATCGCCGCCTTGGCGGCGGTATTGACGCCGGCCGCGATCAGAATGGCAGTCACGGCGTCGGGGAGCGTCACCTGCCCGCCCGCGAAACGGGCCATGGAGAGCGTGAGCGCATCGACGTCGGCAATGCCGGAGATGGCCGCAAGCAGATAGAGGCCGGCGGAGCTCGCCCGGTCCGCCATGGCTTTTGCGACGAGCATGATGATGGCGATGAGAGCGGCGAGCTTCAGGACCGTTCCGAGATCGAACGGGCTGCGGATGTCGACCAGGGACTGCTCGGCGGAGCCGCTCTCGCCCTTCCAGAGCAGCACGCCGCTGCCGGCGAGCTGGACGGCTCCCGCCGCCAGCGCGGGCCAGATGAGCGCGCCCAGCAGCTCCGGTTTGATGAGCCCGACGAGCACCAGGATCCGCGCCAGCATGGTCGCGCCCGCGAGGAGAATGCCGCCGGTGAGGAGCCGCGTGCTTTCCGGATGCTCGCGCGCAAGCCGCGCAAACGACAGCGTGACCGCGGTGGACGATGCAAGCCCGCCCGCCAGTGCCGCAACGGCCACGCCCTTGCGGTCGCCGAAGACCCGGATCGCGACATAGCCCGCGAACGAGATGGCCGCGATCAGGATCGCGAGCAGCCAGAGCTCGGCGGGGTTCAGGACGTTCCAGGGATCGATCGCGCGGTTGGGCAGGGTCGGCAGCAGCAGGAACGTCATCGCGAGCAGCATCAGCGCGCTGCGCAGCTCCGGCCACGTGAGGGTACGCACCCAGCCGTGCAACGTGTCCCGCAAGGCCAGCAGGATCGCCATGGCGACGGCGGCCGCGACCGCCACGACCTCGTTGCCGAGCATGGCATAGGCGCCGAGCATGAAGGTGAGGATGCCGGCGACTACTCCGGTGACGCTGAAGTTCTTCTCCGTGACCGCTTCGAGATAGCTGAACGCCGCCATCGCCCCGGTGTAGGCCAGGAGCGCAAAGGCGAGCACGACCGGCGAGCTTACGGTGGAGATCGCCCCTGAGATGCCGCCGAGCAGACCCGTGAGCGCGAAGGTCCTGAGCCCGGCCGCGCGCTGGTTGTCGGATTCCTCGCGGGTCTGCCAGCCGCGCTCGAGGCCGACCAGCAGCCCGATGGCCAGCCCGACGGCGAGGCGGCGAAAGATCTCTTCCTGGTCCATTCGCGCGGCCTCCGCTCCATGACCTAAAGAGGAACGGAGATGATGGCGCGCAAGCCGCCCATCGAGCTCGTGCCGAGGGTGATGTCCCCGCCATGGCTCTTTGCGATGTCGCGCGCGATGGCGAGGCCGAGGCCGCTGTTTCCCTCGTCCTGGTTGCGCGAGCGGTCGATCCGGTAGAACGGCCTGAAGACGTTGGCACGCTCCGAGGCGGGAATGCCTGGCCCGTTGTCGTCGACCTCCACCCTGAGCCATGCCCCTTCGGTCGCGGCGCGGATCACGATCTGGTCGCCGTAGCGCACCGCGTTCGAGACGAGGTTGGTGATCGCCCGCTTGAACGCCTGCCGCTTGAGCGGCAGCACGATGTCGCCGCGCCGGCGGCGCAGCTTGAGCTCGATCGACGTGCCGTAGACCTGGCTCTCCTCGTGCACTTCTTCCAGGAGCTCGGTAAGGTTGGTCATCTTGGCCTCCTCGCCGCCATCGCCGCGGGCGAAGGCGAGGTAGTCCTCGAGCATGTGCTGCATCTCGTCGACGTCGGCCTTGAGCGACTGCACGTCGGGTCCCTCGCCCATGAAGGCGAGCTCGAGCTTGAAACGCGTCAGCACGGTCCTGAGGTCATGGCTGACGCCGGCCAGCATGGTGGTGCGCTGCTCGACGTGCTGGCGGATGCGGTTGCGCATCTCGATGAACGCGGCCGCCGCCTGGCGCACCTCGCGCGCGCCGCGCACCTGAAAGTCGTCCGGCACCGGCCGCCCCTTTCCGAAGGCGTCGGCGGCATCGGCGAGCCGCAGGATCGGACGGATCTGGTTGCGCAGGAACATGACCGCGACCGTGAGCAGGATCACGCTCGATCCCACCATCCAGAGCAGGAAGATGTGCGAGTTCGAGGCATAGGTCTGCGTGCGGACGGCCAGGAAGCGCAGGATCGAATCCGCATGCTGCACGCGGATCTCCACGTGCCGCGACTGGCCGACCGTATCGACCCAGAACGGCCGCTTGACCTGCCGCGAGATCTCGCGCGAGAGCGCCCGGTCGAGGAGATCGAAGAACGGCTTCTGCCGCGCCTCGGGCAGATCGCCGGGCGGCAGGATCTGCATGGACAGGTTGAGCCGGTCGCGGGCGATGCGGATGATCTCGTCGTATTCGCCCGGGTTCGCCGTGTCGTAGAAGTCGATCAGCGCCGCGACGTCGCGTGCCGTCGTCTCCGAGAGACGCCGCGTCACGTTTTGCCAGTGCCGCTCCATGAAGACGAAGGCGATCACCCCTTCGAGCACGACGATGGGTGCGATGATGATGATGAGCGCGCGGGCGTAGAGGCCCTTGGGCATCGAGTGGGAGAGGAGGCGGAGGAACCTCTTGTGCCAGTCGCGAAGCGGCTCGAGCACCGCCGCGGTGAGACCGATGAGCGACCGGACTGATTTTCCCGCGCGCCCCAACGCTTTTCCGGCGCGCCCCGATGCGTTGCTGAAGGGGCCGAGGAGATCCAAGGGCTCAATCCGCGTAGAGGATGTACCCCTTGCCGCGCACGGTCTGCAGGTAGACCGGGTTCGAGGGGTCGGTTTCTATTTTGCGCCTGAGACGGTTGATCTGCACGTCGATGGCGCGGTCGTTGCCGGTCGTATCCTCCGTGGCGAGCTCGTGGCGCTGGATGGGCACGCCCGGTTTCTGCGCGAACTGCCTGAGGAGATCGCGCTCGCGTTCGGTGAGCTTGACGGTCTCGTTGTTCCGCTTGAGCTCCCCGCGCGCGATGTGAAACACGAGCGTGCCCATGCGCACCTCGTCCGACGGGGCGGCCGCTGCCGACTGCGCCGTCTGTCCCCGCCGCAGGATGTTGCGCAGCCTGAGGAGAAGCTCGCGCGGCTCGAACGGCTTCGACACGTAGTCGTCGACGCCGGCTTCGAGACCCTCGATCCGCTGCTCGGGCTCGGCGCGCGCCGTCAGCATGCAGATCGGGATGTCGCGATGGCGCTTGATCTCGCGGGCAAGCTCTATGCCGCTGATGCCGGGCATCATCACGTCGAGCAGCACGATGTCGAAATCGAGCCCGCGGAGCGACGCCTGGGCCATCTCCGCGTCTCCCGCCGTCGTCACGCGGAAGCCTTGCGAATAGAGGTAGCGCGCGAGCAGGTCGCGGATCTTGAAGTCGTCGTCGACGATCAGCACGTGGGGCGCGTCGTCGGGCAGCGGTTCTGCGCGTTGGCCGGCTAACGAGGTCATCGCTGCGTCTCCTCGCTGAGGGTGTCTCCTGTCTGCGAGCCGCGCACCAGCGCCTCGACCTGCGCGCGGTCGGCCTCCGAGATCATGGCGAGCAGGAACCGTTTCGTCGTCGCCGCGGCGTCGGGGCCGGCGGCCGCAAGCGCTGCCTCCACGCGCTTGACCTGCAGCGCCGTGAGCCGTTCGGCCAGCCGCGCGCCCTTGACCGTCGCGTAGAGCAGGCGCTCGCGGCGATCCTCCGCTCCCGCCTTCTGCGTGATGAAGCCCTCGCCGACGAGCTGCTTCAGCACGCGGGCGAGCGATTGCTTCGTGATCTTCAGGACCTCGAGAAGGTTGGCGACCCTGAGGCCGGGATTGCGGTGCACGAAGTGCAGCACGCGATGGTGGGCGCGGCCGAACCCGTACTGCGCGAGCACGGCGTCCGGATCGCCCGTGAAGTCGCGGTAGGCGAAGAACAGGAGCTCGACGTGGGTAATGAGGTCCGCCCGCTCCGCGTCCGCCCGCCCCTCCGCGTCGCCGCGCTGAGGGCCGCTGCGCCGGGTTACGGGCGGGTCTCGAGTTATGTCAGCCATGTTGACATATTTGAAGGCCATTGATACTCCTGGCAAGTCATTTTCAAGGGGCCGCCGAGACCCGGGCCCGGCGCAGGATGGAGCGCCGGCCTCTGCGATCTCACTGCGGCTTTCCCGATGGCGGCAAGGACCCGGCTCGACGAAAAGTCCCGGGCTCCCGCGCCGAACCCGAAATGCGGAGCTGAATAGGACGTTATCATGGCTGAGATCGTTCCCTACCACGATCGCGACGGTTTCATCTGGATGGACGGCCAGCTCGTTCCCTGGCGCGAGGCGAATATCCATATCCTGACCCATGCGCTCCACTACGGCAGCGCGGTCTTCGAGGGCGAGCGCGCCTACGGCGGCGAGATCTTCAAGCTGACGGAGCATTCCGAGCGTCTGGTCGAGAGCGCCCGCATCCTCGAGTTCGAGATCACGCAAAGCGTGGCCGAGATCGATCGGGCGTGCCGCGACACGATGGCCGCCAACAAGCTCGTCGATTGCTACGTGCGTCCGATCGCCTGGCGCGGCAGCGAGCAGATGGGCATTTCGGCGCAGCAGACCAAGACCCATCTCGCCATCGCTGCCTGGGAATGGGGTTCCTATTTCCCCATGGAGCAGCGCTTGAAGGGCATTCGCATCGGCATGGCCAAGTACCGCCGCCCGGATCCGGCGACGGCGCCGGCGCGTGCGAAGGCGGCGGGCCTCTACATGATCTGCACCATCGAGAAGCACCGCGCCGAGCGCGCGGGCTACGCCGATGCCATGATGCTCGACTGGCGCGGCCGCGTGGCCGAGTGCACGGGCGCCAACATCTTCTTCATCAAGGACGGCGTCATTCACACGCCGGAGGCGGACTGCTTCCTCGACGGCATCACGCGCCGCACCGTCATCGCGCTGGCGAAGAAACGCGGCGTCGAGGTGCGCGAGCGCGCCATCCTGCCGGAGGAGCTTGCCTCCTTCTCGGAGTGCTTCATCACCGGCACCGCGGCCGAGGTGACGCCGGTCTCCGAGATCGGCGACTTCAGGTTCAAGCCCGGCCAGATCTCTGAAACGCTGCTCAACGACTACATGGCGCTCGTCCAGCCCGGCAAGAAACTCGCTGCCGAGTAAAGTCGGCGGCCGGGCGAGGTTCAACCGCAGCACCCCGGGTTGTTTCCGCTTTGCGCGGGAACGCGCATCGGGCCCGGAACAATCGTTCCGGGACAGATCGCTATTCATGCTACACTTCAGTGCCGGGCGGGCGATTGGATAAAGGCGCTGCCGGTGTGACCCCATTGCTGTAAACGTGTCGGACGATGCGTTTTGTGTTTCCCCATAGCCATGCGTTTCCAGGTGGCCGCGTTGGCGTCGAGGACGACGCGGGAACCGGCCCGGAGTGTTTGGTCGCGTTCGGCGATGGGGTGACCGTGATTGCGGAATGGCGCAAGGCGGGCGATGCCATTCATCTTTCTGTTCCTGCCTACCGCACGGCAAAGGGCACGCAGGTGGCCGCTCGCAATTGGCGTCTGGTTCAGCGCGAGGGCGGAGTGTGGCGATCGCAGCGGGCGCCGAAATAGCGACCTGAGCAAGAGAGTAGGTTCGGGCGCAATTGTCCGCACCGAGCCTGATCTCGCTGCCCCGATCAGGGTCCCGTCACGCTTTGGTTACCTTAAGCGGCTGGCGGCTCGCCCGTGCCGGGCCGCGACGGCGATCTCCGGTTGTCAGTCTTCAATAAGAGGCAGAAACTCGGCGCCGTGGATGAAGCCACGAGGCCAACGCCATGACGACTTTGCGCAAAGCCACCGTCGGCATCGCAAGTCTGATGCTGATCCTCGGGGCCGGACTGTGGGGAGCCGGCCACGGATGGGCGCAGGAAGGCCCGGGCGGGTCGATCAACCCCGGCCGCGACTGCCAGACCATTATCACCTGCAACTTCAAGAAAGGCGGCAGCTATCGGGGCTGCCTCTCGTCCTACAGTTGCCGCGTCTGCCGTTTCGTCGCGTCGGGCCCGACGACCGGCGGAACCCGCAAGCGCGGCCACGCCTCCGTTTGCACGTGGGGTTAAGCCCGATGTAGTCCTCTGTTCGAGAGCGGTGCGGGAGGATGGACGTGCACGACGTTGCAATCATCGGCGGCGGCCATAACGGATTGACCGCCGCGGCCTATCTGGCTGCGGCCGGCCTCAAGGTGGTGGTGCTGGAGAAAAACGCGCACGTGGGCGGCGCGGCCTTCACGGAGTAGTTCCACCCGGGCTTCCGCAACTCGGTGGCCGCCTACACCGTGAGCCTGCTCAACCCGAAGGTCATCCGCGACCTCGAGCTCTCTCGCCACGGCCTCAGGATCGTCGAGCGCGCCATCGCCAACTTCTGGCCCGTCGACGACCGCCGGGCGCTCGTCATGCCCTACGGGCTCGCCGCCCGCCAGCGGGCGCTTGCCGCCTTCTCGGAGCACGACGCGGCGCGCCTCCCGGCCTATGACGCAGCCCTCGACCGGGCGGCAAGCGTGCTGAAGCGCCTGGTGCTCGAAACCCCGCCCAACGCC
>ERZ795041.520-NODE-520-length-14303-cov-5.623807_pt1 | contig 14303 bp, 16 predicted proteins | sample MGYA00375125_ERZ795041 | MGnify/ENA primary metagenome ERZ795041 (study PRJEB30170, sample SAMN03074214) | activated sludge metagenome | biome: Common Effluent Treatment Plant; feature: Wastewater; material: Activated sludge; isolation source: activated biomass in...
TTTTTTTTTTTTATATATTTCTAAATATTTTTTTTGTTTTTTTTTTTTTCTTTATAAATAATTAAAACTTAAAAAAGGGGAGGAAGGGGAGGATGGGGAGGATGTATGTATACGCGTGGAAAAAAGTCTATGATGACAAAAAGTCATAGAATCTCTGTTTTTGTTAGTTATAGAAGAGGAACGAAAATGTTATATATGAATATGTAAATGAAACGTTATTATTCATATAAATTATGATTTTTACCCTATAACTAACAAATTATTATATATTACTAAGTACATAATAATGTTATTTACTTACATTTTAATTTTACCTTATAACTAACAAAAACAGAGATTCTATGACTTTTTGTCATCATGAACTTTTTTATAAAACTATATGTTTGATCATCCCCATCATCCCCATCCTCCCCTTTTTTCATTTTTTATTAGATAGAGTGTAAAAATCATTAACTGAAGGTTTTTCCAGGACTTATTGATCCTCCCCTCATCCTCCCCATCCTCCCATTTTTTCTGTTTTTGTTAGTTATAAGGACGAACCAATATTTAATGTTTGTTTATTTTCTTTTTAAAAATAGTAAAAAGAAATAAAAATATCTAAAAAATGTCGACATTCGAACCAGTAAATATCAAATCGAAAAGAGGGCCACTTTATATCTTTGATAAAAGATGGTACTTCAGACTTGTGTCAAAACCTGAAGATAAAAAGAGAGCAAGAGCTTTAATGGATGATTATAATTTAAACGTGATAGAACATAGTCTGGTAATATGTTATACACCAGAAACTTTACCTGGTTATGATACAACAGAAAATAGAGCAATAAGAATATATGCTATTTTCGAATCATACGTTGAGTTTTTTTTGTATAGAAAGAAATTTGAATGGAAACAAAGGGCATTTTATGAAATTATTTTTGGTGAGCTACGACAAAAACCACATTTTGACATTGACATAGACTTAGAAAATTTTAACAAATCATACCCTGGAGAAGATATTGATGAATGCGCAGACATACTAAGAGAAGCTGTAATTACAAGTTGTGATTTAGTTTTAAAACAAATTTCACCACGCCTAGCCCTTGATTTAGAAACAGATATGTTAATATTTGCAAGTCATGGTAAAAATAAACGTAGTTTTCATATAATCATAAACAACAGATGCCATATAGGCAATAAAGAAGCAAAAGCTTATGCTGAAGCTGTGATTGAAAATGTAAAAACTCTAACAGATGGAAAGTTTACTGAGTTTATAGATAGGAGCGTGTATTCTCCAAGGCAACAATTCCGCATTGTTGGTTGTCAAAAAACAAACAGCGGTCGTCCAAAAATGTTTTGTGAAAAATTTTATTGGGATGAGTATTTATGCATCCATAGATACTCTGACGATGTATCAGAACCAGAAATGAAAAGTTTAACATTATTATATGAATCATTGATTAGTTTTTGTCCTGGCTGTGTTAATATACCATCAATGATAAAACCAGTGACTATAAACTTTAATAATTTATCAGATTTACCAGAGCTAGGAAACAATGAAGCTAATGAATGTTTTTCAATGTTAAAAACAACACTTGAAAAATCCCTTCGAGAAGTAGGAATTACAAAAAATTATTGTCCTTTCTCAATTAAGGAAATTCAAGGACAATTTATTCTTTTAAATCGTGAAAAACCATCTTATTGTCCTATATGCCAAAAAACACATGAAGCTGAACATCCTTATCTTTATGTAGTTTCTGGTAAAATATATTGGGATTGCAGACGTTCTGCAGAATATGCAGAAGGTAAAAAATTATTTGTTGGGTACCTAGGAAAGGCAATAAGTGAAATGTAAAATTATGTATTGTTAATAATACATAATGTATTAACTATGTTCTAGTACATTATTAATTAATTTTTTTAGGACTTTATAATGTAAACTAGGAATACGTGGAATTTCAAAAGCTTCAAGTATTTCAGAAATACCACCACGACAGATAGAAAAAATGGTATTTAGTTTTGCTAAATCATCAGAGGGTAGCATAGAAATTTTTGATAAATAAGTGAGGTTGTAGGCTCTAACCTGAAGGGGTGCGTACATCTCATTAATTTTTAATAAAAATTTTAAAAATTTATCTATTGAGTCATCCATGGGCTTATTCTTTATAAGCAGGAGTAAATGATTTTTCAACTTTTTTATCGGGTTGTTGATCTGGTTGTTGAATAGGTAAGTCTTGTGTGGGTTTCCGAATTGTAACTTGGGAACTATTTTTTAACATAGTAGTGGATCCAAGAGCCAATAATGTAATAGGTAATCTCATGTAAGGGGGAAAATCGGTGTAACCTGTCATAATGGTTAAGTCATTCGACATTTCATCTAAAATTGAGTTGATCTCATCACTACTAAAAACTGTGTGTGTATAACCTTTAAGATTATCAGGATAATAATTTTCAGCTGTGTCTGTTATAACTTTTAACCCAGTAACCATTAATTGTTTCATAGTAAACATAGAGTGAATATAATTTTGAGCTTTTATCTTTTGATTCCGGAGTTCTTGATTTTCTTTCTTTAGACGTAATACTTCAGGATCAGTAGATTCTGCTTTATTTTCGGTGTCATGTTGTTCATCATCGTCTACTGACTCTCCATCTTCAAAATCATATATTAAATCCATATTAACTTCAGAATCTGTGATGTGTTTATCGACATGTTGTGAGAAACTTTTAATAAACATGTTATCTTCTTCTTTTTCCATTTTATCCTTCTGATCCTTGCTTGATCTAATAACCGGTTGTGGCACGTAAGAGTTATCAATCGTATTTTTAACACCTGGAACTACAGGTTCTTCAGGGTTAGAATCTTTTTGACAGTGATAACGGCAATGATTAAAACCGAGTTTATTTTTTATACCGCATATTTGACCTTTTCTGTCACCTTTTAGTAGGACGAAAGGACACGTTGTGGACATATTATATTTTAACATATAATATAAATAATAAATATGTATTATAGATTATACATATTATTTTTTCAAAGTCTTTGAACGACAAAGAAAGGTGTTATCTATAGCGTTATAATCGATATAATTTTCATTTGGAAATCTTTCACGTTGTAGTTGTAGAAACTCAATAAGCTCTTCTTTTCCAATATGCCAAGCGCGTAAAGCTCGTTGTGCTTTAGTAGATAAACGCCAACCTTTAGAATCAGCAATAGCTAAAATATCATTACCGTTTATATATTTACTAACAACTGGTTCTTCGCGTCTTATTACGCTGTAATCTGTAGTATCTCTAGTAATTCTCCGTTCAGGCTTTGGTACTACATTATATTTAGATGTTGAAAACTCAGGGTTAGTTTCACCACTCTTTAATAATTGGTTAGGCACAAGTTTTCGTGTATTGACGAAATAATAACGCCCTGGTTTTTCCACACTTCCTGCACGGAAGATATCAAGTTTATTTTCTACTTTTTGTGAATCCATAGTATATTTTAGATAAAAAAATATTTTTATTTGTTATTTTATTGTTTTAATGTCTTATTGTTTTAATAAGGTCCCACCAAACGGTAAAATATTTTTTATTGGTGTATTTGCATAACCTGCAATCACTGTGGATCCCAAAGACACCAAAAAATCAGTTAAAAAACTACCATTTGTAGCAGTCCATGTCATAGCTGAATTATTACGTACTAACCATCGAATCCCAGCATCTAGAAGAGAAGATGCGAAATCTTGCGCATAGTAACCAAGGAAAGAAAAAAATTTAGGAAGCATAGAACTAAGAGAAAAAACAGTATCAGTTATAATAACTGAACCAGCAGTTATAACACCTGACCTCATGGATTCTCCATTATCCATTTTTGAGTAAAATTTACCAATAACACCTGATGTTATACCAGCAATAGAAGCTTTAATTATTGGGACGTACATTTATTTTATGATAACTAACAAAAAAAAATATTGTAATTATTGAGCTAAACAACGTAATCTACCGTTTGCATCCAAAAATATTGTATATAAGCGATCACCTAAAAAGCATGTTTCAGTTGCTTCACCGAGGACTGGGAAAGGTGAGCTAGCATAACGGCTTAAATATTCACCAGCATTACCAATCGTATATTCACATGACCACGCATTATTAATGTAGATGCCCGCAGGAAAACCTAGTCTTGAAGATTCCCATGATTCATCACCAAGATCAAATTGTACAAATGAAAATTTATCTGAAAAAGATGAATAATTGCCGTTTTCCCTAATAGCTCCTGTAACATACGATGACTGCCATTTAGCCAAGAAATAACCCAAAGAATTAAGAGAATAAGGCGAACCGTTCGAATCATACAATGTAAGATCTCGTATTTGGTATCTGTTCGGATTATAAATAGGGGCTGTATAAGACCATTGATATTGGCGTTCTTTTGTAGGATTAAGAGCTCTTAGCATGACAATAATTGAAGAATATGTACCATTAAAATTAGTTAGTGATTGTTTAGGACGCTGTCCCGGTAAAGTGTTACCACCATTATTTATTACTTGACGTTCAGTTTTATAATAATTTGCGCTATATTCACCAGAAACAAGAGTCTTCATTTCATCACTTCCAACACTAGAAACAGCAGTTCCTATACAGTAAAGATTAGCTGCTCCAACTGCCATATTAGAAGGTGTTAACATTAAATTAGCTGAAGTGGTAACGTTACTGAAAACATCAAAAGTAAATCTAAATCTTATTGTTGAACGTATGGATCCAAAAGGAACTTTTGTTTGTTCAAACAAAGTATTTAAAATTGGTAGGTAAACAAAACGTGTTTCACCAGGAGCAATAACAATGGGGTTGTTACCCGCAAAATCACGACCTGTTAATGTTTCAGGATATAACAAATTTGAAAAACGTGTTAATATTAAAGTTTGTTCATCATTCATTGTTCTATGTGCAAACATAAGACTTTCTGGATAATATTCTTGAACGCTGTTATTATCTATTAAAATTTCAATCAAAGTACAGAAGAAATAAGGAGAAACCAATTCTATTGAATCAACAAGGTCATTATTTGTAATATTCAATTCAAGTAAAAAACCTTTAACACTGTTAATCCTTGTACCGAAGATTTGATATTCCAAACGTGTACTTGAATTTTGCATTAAGTTGCTTGGTTGACCTAAAGGTGAGAATTGATCCCATATGTTATGACCTACACTAACTGCTGAATGTTCGGTTTTAACAGAAACTATTTTTCCCCCTGATTGAATTTTATCTACAGGTAAAGGATGTTTTATTAATCTATGTTTCGTAATATCGGAAAGATTCATAGTTATTTAATGAGAATAAAATTTTTTTAATTATGTTACGCGAATATTATAAATCATATAAATGAATGTTGACAGTAATTACACACATAAATTTTTTACAGTATACAGCGGGTATCGACCAGCTGAAGAACTATCACCAATGCAATTTAGCGTTGAACTAACACAACCTTTACTAGATATAAAAGAAGTAAAACTTGAATATGTAACATTTGCGAATAACATAGCGCCACTCGAAGGTTTAAGTTTTTCATGGTCAGAAATCAATTATATATCACCTACCACAACTTTTATTTTTCCTTCATATTTTATGTCACCAGCACAACTAATGGCTTATATCCAAAACCAAATGAACACATTATCACCAAATGGTTATACATACACTGTGACAATAGATGCTGTAACAGGTCTGATAAATTTTACTTCTACTGGTTTATTTTCTTTGGATTTGGAAGGAACCCTAACATCAGGTTATAATCTAGGAATGAATCAATTATCAGATGGTAGAAATTTATATCCAGGAGTTCCAAAACATCGTTCACCGTTAGGTAATATATTTACTACACCATGGCCTATTTTTAATAGAGAATGGGGTTTAGCGCTTCATATAAGACCTTGGACTTCTGACTGTTGCTCAAATGATACTTATTTGGATAATCACCAGTTCGTCATTCCCCTTAGTTCTACAGATTATGGCGGAATAGTAGAATTAAAACATCTTGATTCATTTAAACAAAATATAGCATTTTTTTCACCTGGTCATTCATTCAAAAGATTATTTATTACAGTGTCAAAATGGATTGATAGTTACAACCATATAACACCAAATGTTAATTTAAACAGTGAAATTTTGTTGAGATTTAGTTATACAACTTATCGTGATACTCAAGCTTTGGAAGAATCTTTAAAATTAAAAGCTTAAATATAAAATAAAATGGCTTCAATCATAGAACGCGCAAGAAATACTATTTCTTCAGATGCACATAAAGTTGTAGGGAGTGCTAGGCGACATATTGATAATGCAAGATCAGAGATCATAAGAGAAGCAGGAAGAATAGGTGATGATATACACCACGCAGAAACTGCAATCTCAACAGCAGGGCATAATGCCGTTGAAGGACTTTCTTCAGCTGCACATGAAATTAGAGCTGATATATCAGGTGTTGTTCATTCTATACCTAACGCTTTATCATCTGCTGGTGGTTATGTAGAACAAGGGGTCCTTTCTGTTGGTGATGTAATATCAAATCTTGAAAAGGATATATTACCTAGTCCATCTAGTGTAATAACTGAAACAGGTTTAATTGTCGCTGCAATCGGGGTCATCGGTTTGATCGCTCTTAAGTTCCTCTGAATCAAATGAAGATTGGTTTTCTATAGCATCAGCTATTATAGCACTTGCTATTGGATCATCTATAAAGTTTATTTTCTTTGCTGGCTGTAATAGTTTTATATTATCAGCGTATGGGTCAACATCTTGAATCATCATTGATGAATACCTCGTATTTGTATGTTTATTGTAAACATCCCATAATTCCTTCTTTGATAAATATTGTGTTTGTAACGGAAAAATACATTCTGTTATAGTAGACATATTTGTTTTTGTTACAAATATGTAGTTACTCTGTAAACGAATAACTGGTGGAGCCTTATTTAAATGTTGAGTCAATACAATAAGTGTTATTTTATAGTGCCTACCAGACACTGCCAACTGTGAGATTATACTTGTTGATTTATTATTAAGGTTAGCGTTGCTATCTCCTATAAAATCATCAAGTACTATAGCTATTTTTCGCGGTTCTATTAACTTGTTTGTAGATGCTTTTTTAACTATTACTTCCTGTTTTAACTTGATTTTCTTAATAAGTTTCATGTTTATTTTTCTTACGTTCTCAGGTGCTGCAAAGTCATAATCTGTTGTTCTGTATATATCCGCTGTACTACTGAAAACATAACATTTATATAAACCCTGACTGTATAATTTGTTTATTATACTTCTTAATAACGTCGTTTTTCCAGATCCAGATTTTCCAACAATCGTTATCAAACCACATAATTTTAAATCTTGTGTTTCAAATGGTTCACTGTTCATGTATTTATTACTATACATATAACTTATATGTATATTTAGTTGGTTAATGTTCTTTAGTCCTACAACAAGGTACTACCCCATGAAACACTTTTATTTTTGATGTCCTGTATCTCTTGTGGGTAAGATTGGATATGTTAAAATATAGTGTCTCTCAGTTTTTTAACGTTATGTGTTCCATAAGGTACTATCCCATGAAACACTTTTATTTTTGATGTCCTGTATCTCTTGTGGGTATATTATACGTCATTTAAAACTATAATTTAAGAGTTAGTACTACCCCATGAATCACTTTTATTTTTAATGTTCTTCATATGTTTATGGTTAGTTGGTTGAGTCAGTCGTTTCTTGGTGAGTTCCATTGATACTCGTTAGTTGGTGAGTTCCAGTGGTACTGGATAAGGAGTGAGTTCCAGTGATACTCGTTAGTTGGTGAGTTTAGGGGGTATCAAGTAGAGAGTGAGTTCCAGTGGTACTGGATAAGGAGTTAGTTTATGGGGGTATCAAGTAGAGAGTGAGTTTAGGGGGGTATCAAGTAGAGAGTTTGTGTTTTTTCGTTGTGAGTTAGTTTTGTTGGTATTATGGAGTGAGTTCCAGTGGTACTGGATAAGGAGTGAGTTTAGGTGTATCAAGAGAGAGAATTTCTATTTTGCCCGCGATTAGTGGACAATGTTTAGAGTTTAAGGGTTTAGGGTTAGATATAGGAGAAAAAAGAAGTCCTGCTGCCGAGTTTTGACTTTCAGTTTCTATTTTGCCCGCGATTAGTGGACAATGTCTAGAATTTCTGAATTTCAAATGGTTATAATAACTTCTTTGTATGTTTCAGTTTATTTATTTTATTTTAAATCAGTTTGTTTTTCTTAAAACTGAAACTTTTGGTTGTGGTAAAGTAGAAACACAGTTTCAGAGGTACGAATCGCAGATTTTATCTGGAACGTTAACTTGGTAGTGTTATTTGTACTTTTAGTTTATTTAGTTTATTTTATTTCAATTTGTTTTTCTTTAGACCATAATAAAAATAAAATAAAATAAATTAAAAATGCGGGTAGGGGGTAACCTTGTGGAGGCACCTCCTATTATAGGAGGTATTAACAATGTGGGAAAAAATGATGGTAATAATACCACGCGGTATTATAAATATGTAGTGCTTCTCACCTATCATTCAGTATGTTGTAGTTGCGGGCAACTAGTCCTACTTTTTAACGTGTTACTTTTCCCACTACTTCAAGATGTGAATTTAATATATCGTGTCTTTGTCAGAGAATCACATAATTAAATATATTTATTTAAAATAAATATATGTTTGCTACATCACCAAATATAACAAATTTTGTTCCAATATCAGTAGGTTCTACTGGTCCTACAGGCCCTACTGGCCCTACTGGCTCTACTGGCCCTACTGGTCCTACTGGCCCTACTGGAGCCACAGGTGCTACTGGCACTATCGGTGTTCTAAATAATTTAGGCTCTGGTGTTGCTGTTGGTATATCAATTGGACCTACTGGAGCCTTAAATCTTCGCACACTTCAAGAAGATCAGGGAGTATCAATAGGTGTCTCAGGTAATACCCTTTTATTCAAAACAGATTTAATAACTTCTAATGCCTTAACTAGAGTTTATAAGTATTTACAAGGTCAAAATTCAATTGACGTTACCCCTGCTTATAATTTAGTTAATGGCTTATTAAGTAATAATATGAACCCTTTCACGGCAGGTACTCTAGCAAGTGTAGGGTTTGTAGCTCCAACTCTCATTGATTATTACCCTCAACCTCGAATGAAAAATAATGTTATTCTTCCTTTCTCTACTCTCGATAATACCTTCAATGCTAACTGTGGTCTCGTAAATTTAGTTCCTGATCTCTCCTATGCTGAAAACCAACGCGAAGATTATTTAGTTGGTGTTTCTCAATCTGGAGGTGATCTTTGGCTCATAAATATGAATTCTCAAACAGAAGAACGTTTAGCTTATTATGATGGAGATGTCGTTAATATCTCAGGAGCTGACACATGTGCTGTAGATATTAACGATGCTCTTATCTTTTACTCTCAATCAGATAAAATATTCATTCATGATTATATCACCAAATCAGATATTTTCTCTTTCTCAGCTTCTACCTTTCAACTCTGGCCTGTAGGTGCTCTTGTCCAGTCTATGTATTACGACCAAGAAAATAATACATTAACTATAGTTTCTAATATTCCTACTAATCGACTATGGACTTTTTTTATTCTTCCTTATGACCGTTACGGTGCAGCTTCTGGTCAATTAGCAGTTGGTCTCGGTCTTTTAAATGTCTCTCCAATACCTATACCTGTTGGTACTTTTCCGGACCAGGTTATCATTAGTGGTGGTTACCAACAAGTTTTTGCTACTACATTAACAGCTGTTAATTCTTTCATAGGTTATTATAATAGTATAGGTTCAGGTTCTAGTGCTTTAAATATAACAAGTAGTATAGAAACTCAAAATGTAGGTTATGCTATTTGTGATAGCGCCAGTGGTAGATATTATCTAATCTCCCGTGATTCTAACCGAATTTATCGTTCTCAGTTCTTCGGTTGTGATTTAACAGCTTTTGATATGATAGGTGGTGTATCTCAAGCTTATAAAACACTAACTAGGTGTCCTTACGGTCCACGTCAAAGTATTTAAAACATTATAACCATGTTATAATGTTAGTTTTTTTAAATCTTCCTGGCTGATTTTGTATTAGCGAATTTGCAGTAGTTCTCGTATAGATACTTAAAAGTCTTTTCGTCTTCTTCTCCTTCTTCCTCTTCTTTTAATTTTACGTAGACCTCATGAAATCGTTTTTCGTCTTCATTAATTATCAATTGATAATATTTGTTTTCTTCTATCTCACAGTTTTTTATTTGAGATCCGAATATCTCCTCACAACATTTAATAAAATAATAAATCTCGGTCTTATCTTCACTCCAAGCATCACACCTAAATCTAAATTCTTTATTATCTTCTATATAATTATATTTATGTGAGACCAAATCATTAAATCTCATGTCGTCGTCATCGTCATCAACAATTTCTGGTAATTTATCGAAAAAATTATCATCACTTTCACTCTCTATAAAACATCTGTAATAAGTAAACCATTTAGCCTCATACTTTAACCTTTTAATCATTTATATATAAAAGTTTAAGTTTTTTAAAAAATCTTTCTAGCTGATTTAGTTTTAAATGAATTATTTAAGCTGTGATTTATTTATATATCTGAATAATTCAGAATCTCCTTTAATCCAACGTACATTTACATGATAAGGACCCATATTTTCTGACATCCACAATCTAATTTTTGGTAAATTTAACTGAAAAAAATAATTAGGTGAAGAGTCCCATTTTATCACTATATGTGAATGTATTCTCTTTTGTTCTTGTCCTATTTCGACCTGAGGGTTAACCTTTACATTATCGCAAATTTCACTAAATGGTCTATTTGCTCTTTGTCTTTGCATTTGATGTCCTGATTTATAAATATCTATGAATCCTTCAAATACTGAGAAAAATTTCCTTAAATCTAATAAAATTTTATCCCTTAATATATCGGCTTTTTCTTCAGTCTTAACTGCCTGATTACTGTTTATAGTGATTAAAAACGTATTCGTTACTTTATCGTTTGTATTTTCTCTTAAAGCACGTGAGAACATTTTTAATTTATTAATTTATTTTACCATATAAATAAATTAGCAAATGCCAAATCCTTACAGTGGAATGGTGGTTTTAAATAGTACCTCCGGTAAATATGAAACAGTTCTTCAAGGTCGCATAGTCGATGTTATCAAAAAGCGTCATAAAATAACTACTGATCCTAAAATTACTAAAAACCTGTCAAAAATTAGGGAGACGCACAAAAAGAAAAAGATAGACGCATTACGTAAGAATTTATCAGGTACCAAAAAACCTAAAAAGAAGGAGTAAAATTTCCTTGCTTGGTACTTATCAAAAATATATCTTATCTTAAAGATATATTTTTTTTTTATTCTGCTGGTACTATGTTATAGTATCTACCGTCACATAAAACATATTTCTTAATTTCGTATCCTTTATCTGTTATTACTTTATCCATCAAACGGCTAAACGAAACGTGAGACTCATTTAAATTATATGCCTTGTTAAAAGCTTCTCTTAATATTGAACATTTTGTATGTTTTCCCCTTTCTTCTGTACCATTGATGATATAGTTTTCCCTCAAAAAATTATCTAATAAATCGCTAACATCGCGTAATTTTCCGAAAAACCTATTACTTATATTTTTATTACCGACTTCAACATCTCCTATTTGGGTGTTTATCATTTGTTGATAAACTTCAGGTAATTTATTATTTGGATATTGGCTCCTTAAATGTCTTATCATTATCAATATTGACTGCATCAATATTTCATTGTCTTTATCTGGTGTTGCTGATGATTCCATTTATTTTATTATATTTTCTTTTCTTTAGGTTTTTTTAAAAATAAATATGTCAAATTGACGTATTTATTTAATAAGTTGTTGTGTCATTGTCATATCACAGGTGACTATTTTTTCCTTGTAACCATTATATACTATACAGCCTTTTGTTTTTGTTTTTGATGGTATTTTTAGGGAAATTTCTCTACCAAAAACTTTATTTGATGGGATACGATTACCTGGGTTATTTTCTATGAACCATTGCTTGAAAATTTGGTACATATCGTTTGATTTTATCCTGTAATCATCCCCTGCTTCAAGTTCTTGTTCTATAAATAGAGAATAAATATCTTGTACTTCTTTATAACTTAAAGTAGTATCCGTGATTATTTTTGGTATTATTATTTTTGGTTCTTTATAATGAGCGATTGCTCCCTTAATAAGCCAATTAAATAAAGCACTCATTTCATTTTTACTTCCTAGAACATCATCTCTGAAGTTATAATCCTTTATTCTTTCATGAGATTTTAAAGGTTCGTTTGGGTTTACGTCAACAAATTTACAATTGAAAGGTACCATAATCAAACGTCTCCACAAAGCAGGGTCCGTGCTACATTGTGGTTGATGATTTGTTAAAATAAAAGGTTTAAAATGTGGTGTAAATTCTATCGGTGAACTATATAATCCCCTAGCTTTCATTATATCTCCTCCTGTCATAGCTTTAATTTGGCCTTCATTAAGTTTATCTGTAATTTTTGTTTCACAATAAACAGCCATTCTTTTACCTCTAAGTTCTGCTAAATGCGGAGATGCTGAACCTGACCTTGCGTCTTGGTTATCAATAAAACACTCTCTGGATACTTGAACGTAATAATCACCTAAAATACCTTTCATAAAATCTACAAATGAAGATTTTCCGTTTGCTCCCATTTCTCCGTACCATACGTACATTTGATGTAAACATGTTTCACCTGTTAAACATAAACCCAGTGTTCGTTGTAGAAAAAATTCAAGTTCCTTATTTTCTAATGTAACATCACACAAAAATTTACTTATTTTTTCAGAATTTACGTTTGGATCATAATTTATTGGGCAACAAAACGAGCATAAGTCATTTTTTGTTCTTTTTCTTGATGTTCCATCTCTCAATGACACAATTTCATTATTTAGTACCGCTATTTCATCCTTTTTCCCATCTAGTTTATCTAAGAATGACTCGTCATATTGTTTTTGGATTATATATTCACACATACCCCTAACAAAAGTCACTGTCTCTAATTTTAAAATTAATTTTTTACAATTTATTAACAAACTTTTTGCTTCAAGTAATTCTGACAAAAGGGCTTCTTGGCTATCGTTTTTTCTTTGTTTTTCAAACAAAAACTTAATCATACTCTCACCTCCTATAGATTCAAAATATTCATCAATTACTTTAAGGACTTCTCGAAATTTTCCAGGCATAATTTCTGATACATCATTTATAAGGGTGCCCTCATTACCATTTAACCATAACGTCTTTTTATCATTGTAAAACCAAACTGATTTAAACTTTCTGTCTGTGCATATTATATCATCACCTCTAATTTTAATATATTCTAAAGCAGCTTTATAATGTGTTAATTCTTTTATCAACTTACCGTATAACTCATTTATTTCATTATATTTGCTTAGTAATTCCGAATTTTTCTTAACACCTTCACTTATAGAAGTTATCATTTCCTCTGGATTAAAAAGTGATTCAACGGGAGGTAGTTTAAAATTATCCTCATTCTTAATTGGTGGAGGTTTTAAAACTGGTTTCTTAATTGGTGGAGGTTTTAAAACTTGTTTCTTAATTGGTTGAGGTTTTGAAACTGGTTTCTTAATTGGTTGAGGTTTTGAAACTTCGGTAATAATCCATTTTTGGTCAGTAGCTTCTACTTTCTCTTTTCCATTGACAATTGCATCTAGGATTTCATCACCTGTAAAAAAATAACCTCTATCTTCTTTTTCTCCTTTTGTTAAAGGTTCTTCTTGTACAATAGGTTTTATTTCTTCTTTTACAATAGGTTTTATTTCTTCTTTTACAACAGGTGGTTTAACATACTTTTTGGTAGTTTTTAGTCGGTAAGGGTTTTTTACTAATAAATTTAAATTTTTATCACGTATAGGTGATGGAAAAGTTTCTAACCCCGAATCTCCAAATTCATTTAAAAATGTTATTTTTTTATCGTCAGTATATAAAACATCAGTTGCATTTTTAATACCTATATTTGGCATTATCAATCCATTTGATAAACTGTTATTTTTACCTAAAGCTGGAATAGCTGTTGCTGCTGGTGGGTTCATTTTGTAGTTATTTTTATTTCTTTTTACTTTTTTAAAAATAAAATAAACTAACATAATTTTATGTTTTATCTTTTAAACTAACAAAAACATGAATTTTTTGATAGTATATTGTGAAATAGTATTTTTTTTTTATTATTTTTTATGATTTCATCCTTATAACTAATAAAAACAGAAAAAGGGGAGGAAGGGGAGGATT
>ERZ795041.521-NODE-521-length-14219-cov-4.163372_pt1 | contig 14219 bp, 9 predicted proteins | sample MGYA00375125_ERZ795041 | MGnify/ENA primary metagenome ERZ795041 (study PRJEB30170, sample SAMN03074214) | activated sludge metagenome | biome: Common Effluent Treatment Plant; feature: Wastewater; material: Activated sludge; isolation source: activated biomass in a...
CGCAGCGCCGAACCGGCCGCCGTCGGCGCCTGATCCCGATGACCTTGCCGGTCCGCGTGGCGTTTGCGGGGACGCCCGAGTTTGCCGTGCCCTGCCTTCATGCCTGCCTCGCCGCGACCGGGGTCGAGGTGGTGGTCGTCTGCACGCAACCCGATCGCGCCGCCGGTCGCGGCCGCCGGCTCGCCGCCAGCCCGGTCAAGCAGGCCGCGCTGGCCGCCGGCCTGACGGTCGAGCAGCCGGACAGCCTGCGCACGCGCGAGGCCCGCGAGCGTCTGGCGGCCTGCAGGCCCGACCTTCTGGTCGTCGTCGCCTACGGCCTGATCCTGCCGAAAACCGTGCTGGCCATGCCGCGGCATGGCTGCTGGAACGTGCATGCCTCGCTGTTGCCGCGTTGGCGCGGGGCGGCGCCGATCCAGTGCGCCATCCTCGCCGGCGATGCCGAGACCGGAGTCGGCCTGATGCAGATGGAAGCCGGCCTCGACACCGGGCCGGTCCTGCTCGAGCGGAGCACGCCGATCGGCCCTGCGGAAACCGGCGGCAGCCTGCACGACCGTCTGGCCGCTCTTGGTGCCGAGGTGCTGGCCGAGGGGCTTGCGCGTCTCGTGCGCGGCGAAGCGCTGCCGGCGCGCGCCCAGGCCGAGGCCGGCGTGACCTATGCGCACAAGCTCGACAAGGCCGAAGCGCGCATCGACTGGACGCAGCCGGCCGTGGCCATCGAGCGCCTCGTGCGGGCCTTCGATCCCTGGCCGGTGGCGGAGACGATCGTCGCCGGCGAGCGCCTGCGGGTGTGGGCCGCCAGCGCCCGCCCCGCATCGAGCGTGCACAAGCCCGGCGAAATCGTCGCCTTCGCTGCCGAGGGCCTCGACATCGCCACCGGTGACGGCGTGTTGCGCCTGCTCGAGATCCAGCGCGACGGCGGCCGGCGCATGCCGGTGCGCGACTGGCTCAACGCGCGCCCGGCCCTGGCTGCCGAACCCGGCGTGTCGGCCCGGTGAGCGAGGGCCAGGCCGGCGCCATGTTGCGCGCGGAAGCCGCGCGCGCGCTGGCCCGCATCGTCTTTGACGGCCAGTCGCTGCGCGGCGTGTTCGACGCGCGCGCGGCGCGCGTGACCGCCCCGCGCGATCGCGCCCTGCTCTCGGCCCTGCTGCATGCGGGGGCCCGCTGGTGGTTGCGCCACGCTGCGGCGCTTGCCCTGCTGTTGGAACGTCCCCTGCCATCGAAGGCGCGCGAGATCCGCGCCCTGATCGTGCTCGGTTTCGTGCAGATCGACGTGCTCGGCATGCCCGACTACGCCGTCGTCGCCGCCTGCGTCGATGCCGCGCGCGTGCTCGGTCATCCGCGCCATGCCGGCCTCGTCAACGCCGTGCTGCGCCGCTTCCTGCGCGAGCGCACGCAGCTGCTGGCGGGCCTCGACGACGATGCGGTCACCCGCCATGCACATCCGCGCTGGCTGGTCGAGCGGATTGGCGCCGACTGGCCGGAAGAAGCGGAATCGATCCTCGCCGCCAACAACCGCGAAGCGCCGCTGGTGCTGCGGGTAAACCGGCGCCGCGGCGACCGCGACGCGCTGGCGGCCCGGCTCGCCGCCGCCGGCATCAGCGGCCACGCGGTGGATGACCTCGATGATGCCCTCGTGCTTGCCGACAGCGCCGACGTCAGTCGCCTGCCCGGCTACGCCGAGGGCCTGTTCTCGGTGCAGGACGGGGCCGCGCAGCGCGTGGTCGACCTGCTCGACCTCGCCGACGGCCAGCGCGTGCTCGATGCCTGTGCCGCGCCGGGAGGCAAGAGCGCGCACATGCTCGAGCGCGCCCGCGTCGACCTCGTCGCCCTCGACAGCGAAGCGGCGCGCTTGCCGCGCATGCGCGAGAACCTCGCCCGTCTCGGCCTCGCCGCCGACATCCGCCAGGGCGATGCCACGCAGCCGGATGCGTGGTGGGACGGGCGCCCGTTCGAGCGCATCCTCGTCGATGCGCCGTGCTCGGCGACCGGCATCATCCGCCGCCAGCCCGACATCAAGCTGCACCGCCGCGGCAGCGACATCGCCGCGATGACCGCCCTGCAGGGCAGACTGCTGGCCGCGCTGTGGCCTATGCTCGCGCCCGGCGGGCGTCTGGTTTACGCGACCTGTTCGGTCCTGCGCGCCGAGAACGAGGCCGTGCGCGGCGCGTTCGTCGACGCGCGGGCGGATGCGCGGCTGGCCGGCGTGCCGGCGGCCTGCGGGCGCGACGCCGGAGGTGGCCGGCAGAACCTGCCCGGCAGCGGGGATTTCGATGGCTTCTACTATGCGTGCGTGGACAAGGTCGGCCGCTAGCCTCTGCGCGATGCTCGCGCTGGCCGGCTGCGACCCGCTGCGCCACCAGGTGCCGGGCCAACTGGTCGTGCGCGAGGCGCGCATCGTCGATGTCGCCGACGGCACCCAGCTCGACCTCGACATCGACTGCCAGCTCAACGGGCCGATGAGCGACGCCCTCGAGCACGGCATCCCGCTCACCCTCGGCATCGAGATCGATGCCAGCGGCCGCGCTGCGCCGCCGCCGCAGCGGCTCACCCTCGAACTGCGCTACTTCCCGCTGAGCCGGCGTTACCAGCTGCGCGAATCCGACGGCGTCGTGGTGCGCAGCTTCTCCGCGTACGGCGCCCTGTTCGACGCACTGGCCACCCTGCGCATGCCGTTGCCGGATGCGTTTGCCGGACTGCCGGACGGTACGCGCGTGCGCGTGCGCGTCGGCCTCGACCACGGTGCCCTGCCGGGGCCGCTGCGCCTGCCGGCGATTCTCGAACCTGCTTGGCGCCTCGTCGCGCCGGAGTACGCATGGACCGTCGCGGCTGGCTGAACCTGCTCGTGCGCCGCCTGCTGCCGGCCCTCGCGGTGCTGGTCCTGCTCGCCGCGTCGCTGAAACTCGCCGAGGATGCCGCCAGCGGTGCCAGCCGCTACATCGACGCCTACCGCTGGGTGCTCGGCGCCGCGGCGCTGGCGCTCGGACTGCTGGTGGCGCTGATCGGCCAGCGCCTGTGGCGCCTGCGCCGCGACCTCGGCCGCGGCGCGCCGGGCGCGCGCCTGAGCCGGCGCTTGCTGATCGTGCTGGTGCTGCTGGCGGTGCCGCCGGTGGTGGTGGTCTACGGCTTCGCCCTGCGCTTCCTCAATGCCACCGTCGACAGCTGGTTCGATGTCAACCTCGAACGCGCCCTCGACGATTCGCTCGAGGTCGGCCGCATCGTCATCGACGAACACCTGCGCCGCGCCGAGAGCGGCACGCAGGAACTGGCCAGCGAACTGGTCAGCGTGTTCGACCGCGACATGCAGGCGACCCTCGACCGCGAGATCGAGCTGCTCGCGGCGACCCAGTTCACCGTGTTCGACGCCGATCGCCGCGTGCTGGCGATGGCCAGTTCCGATCCGCGCTTCCTCGATCCGGCCTATCCGGATGCGACCACCCTGATCCGCCTCAGCAGCGACGGCCGCTATGCCGCCGCCGAGCCGGTCGGCGACACCCTGCTGCTGCGCGTGGTGGTGCCGGTCGGCGAGGGCGCGACCGGCACCGGCCGCCGCCTGCTGCAGGGCCTGTATCCGCTGCCGGAACGCCTGCAGCCGCTGACCCGGCGCATCGAGGACGCGACCTTCGACTTCCAGCGCCTGAAGTACCTGCGCGGCTCGCTGAAGCTGACCTTCGCGATGATCCTGACGTTCGTGCTGCTGCTGTCGGTGCTGTTCGCCCTGCTGGCCGCCTTCGGCGTCGCCCGCCGCCTGCTCGCTCCGGTCGGACGCCTCGTGCATGCCACGCGCGCGGTCGGTGCGGGCCGTTACGACACCTCGTTGCCGGTGGCCAGCAACGACGAACTTGGCTACCTGGTCAATTCGTTCAATCAGATGACCCGCGAACTCGAACTGGCCGGCACGCGCGCGCAGCGCAGCGCCCAGGAAATCGAGACCCAGCGCGCCTGGCTCGGCGCCGTGCTCGAGCGCCTCTCCGCCGGCGTGCTCGGCTTCGACCGCAGCGGCGCGCTGCGCATCGCCAACCGCGCCGGCGAGGCCATCCTCGGCGTGCCGCTGTCGAACTATGTCGGCCGCAGTCTGGCCGACATCCGCCGCGACCGCCCGGAACTCGGCACGATCACCGAGCCGCTCGCCCGGCACATGCGCGAAGGGCTGCGCGAGTGGCGCGAGGAGATCGTCGTCGAGGCCGCCGAAGGCCGTCGCGTGCTGATGCTGCGCGGCGCCGCGTTGCCGGCCGAGGGTGGTTTCGTCGCCGTGTTCGACGACCTCACCGTGCTCAACAGCGCCCAGCGCGACGCCGCCTGGGGCGAGGTCGCGCGTCGCCTCGCCCACGAGGTGAAGAATCCGCTGACGCCGATCCAGCTGGCCGCCGAGCGCCTGCGCCGGCGTTTCATCGGCCGCCTCGCCGCCGACGACAGCGAACTGCTCGACCGCGCCACCCACACCATCGTCAGCCAGGTCGAGGCGTTGAAGACGATGGTCAACGCCTTCGGCGACTATGCGCGTCCGCCGCAACTCAACGCGCGCCCGCTGGCCCTGCATGCGCTGGTCGGCGAGGTGCTCGACCTCTACGCCAACGACCAGCGCATCGCCCTGACGCGCCAGTTCGCCGACGGCGAGCTGCGGGTCAAGGCCGATCCGGTGCGCCTGCGCCAGGCCCTGCACAACCTGCTCAAGAACGCGCTGGAAGCGATCGGCGAGCAGCGCAAGCCGCAGATCCAGGTGTCCACCCAGGTCGAGCGCGGTGCCGATGGCGCCTGGGTCGAACTTTGCGTGGCCGACAACGGACCCGGCTTGCCGGATGGCTTCGGCGACCGCTGGTTCGAGCCGTACACGACCAGCAAGGCGCGCGGCACCGGCCTCGGTCTCGCCGTGGTCAAGAAGATCGCCGAGGAACACGGCGGCAGCGTGCGCGCGGAAAACCGCAACGGCGGGGGCGCCGAGTTCCGCATCCGCCTTGCCCTCGAATCGGTCGCCGGCGACTGAAGCGGCGGCGGCGATCGTGCCGTCAGCGCGCCGCGCCTTTACGCCCGACCCGCTTTGTTGCCATGCTTCGCCACCGTTTCGCGTCAGCCGACCCTGCGCCGGCGCAGTGGAAGCCTATGCGGCGTTATCTCCTGTTCGCCTCCGAGTTGTATGCATTGCCGATCCTGCGGCCGCTGGCCGCGGCGATCCGGGCGCGCGGGGACGAGGCCGCCTGGTTCGTCGCCACGCCGCTGGCGAGGTATCTGGGTGACGACGAACGCCGCCTCGCCGGCGCGCGCGAAGTGCGCGCGTTCGATCCGCAGGCGGTGTTTTCGGCCAACAACTGGGTGCCGCATTTCTTCCCCGGCGCCAAGGTGCAGGTCTTCCACGGCTTCAACGTCGAGAAGCGCTCGCCGCAGCGCGGCCACTTCCGCATCCGCAGCCTGTACGACCTCTACTGCACGCAGGGTCCGGCGACGACCGTGCCGTTCCGCGAGCTGGCCGCGCACCACCGCCATTTCGCCGTCGTCGAGACCGGCTGGCCGAAGCTCGATCCGCTGTTCGCTGCAACGGCAGCGCCGGACCTGCGCCCGGCCGACGGCCGGGCGGTGGTGATGTATGCCGCCACCTTCACCGAGTCGCTCAGTTCGGCGCGCCTGCTGCAGGCCGACATCACCCGCCAGGTCGCGCGCGGCGACCGCTACTGGCTGCTGACCCTGCATCCGAAGACCGACCCGGAACTGGTCGCCCGCTATCGCGCGCTGGAAGGGCCGAACGCACGCTTCCTCGAAGCCACCGACCTCGTGCCGATGATGCGCGCGGCGGACGTGCTGGTTTCCGACACTTCGTCGGTGGTCTCCGAATTCATCGTCCAGGGCAAGCCGGTGGTGACCTTGCGCAATCGCGCGCCGAAACCGCACATGATCGACATCGCCGAACCGGCGGCGCTCGACGACGCGCTCGCCGAGGCGTTCGCCCCATCGCCGCAACGGCAGGCGCACATCGCCGCGTATTCGGCCGACATCCATCCCTGGCGTGACGGCCGCTCGAGCGCTCGCGTGCTTGCCGCCACCGATGCCCTGCTTGCCGGCGAGTTCGGCGAGCTCGCGCCGAAGCCGATGAACCTGTGGCGCAAGCTGCAGGGACGCGTGCGCTACGCGCGCTGGCAACGCGCCGACGGCGCGGATCCTGGCTGATGGCGGGGCAGGTTTCGCTGGCCCGGCACGGCGACGTGCCTGGGTGGTGGCGCGAGGACGGCTGGATGCTGCTGTGGACGGCGGCAGCGCTGGTGGCGATCTTCGCGACCGGGCCGATGCCGCTGTACTCCACGCGCACGCTCGGCGTCGCCTGGGAGATGTGGAGCAGCGGGCAGTTCCTCGTGCCGTACAGCAACGGCGAGCCGTACAGCCACAAGGTGCCGTTGCTGTTCTGGTTGATCCATGCCGGCTGGGCGGTCGGCGGCGTCGGTGACGTCTGGCCGCGCCTGCTCCAGGTGATCTGCGGATTCGCCGTGCTGGTGTTGGCGCGCCGCCTCGCGCGCGTGCTGTGGCCGCACGAGCCAACCGTCGCACGGCTCGTGCCGTGGCTGCTGGCGGCATTCTGCTACGCGTTCCTGTTCGCCCTGCAGATCATGTACGAGCTGCTGTTGTGCGTGTGCGTGCTGGCCGCGCTCAACGCACTGGTCGCGCGCGACGCGGCGCGGCGCCCGGCTTTCGCCTGGTTCGCCGTCGCCGTCGCCGCCGGCCTGATGAGCAAGGGGCCGGTCATGCTGCTGCATGTCGTGTTTCCGTTCCTGCTCGGGCCGTGGTGGCACCCGTGGGCCGCGCGCGAGCGCCGGCGCTGGTATTTCGGCGGCGGCCTCGCCCTCGTTGCCGGCTGCGCGGTGCTGTTGGCCTGGGCGTTCGCCGCCGCGCACGCCGGCGGCGCGGCCTATCGCGACGAACTCTTCTTCATGCAGACCACCGGCCGCATGGTCGACAGCTTCGATCATGCCGAGCCGTGGTGGTGGTACCTGTCGGTGCTGCCGATGCTGGCCCTGCCGTGGGCGCTGTGGCCGCGATCCTGGCAGGCCGTCCTGCAGGTCGCGCGCGCGCCGCGGGCCACCGGCTGGCGGTTCCTCGCCTGCTGGCTGCTGCCGGTGTTCGTTGCCTTTTCGGCGATCAGCGGCAAGCAGCCCTATTACCTGCTGCCGGAAGCGGCCGGCGGCGCGATGCTGCTCGCGGCCGGCTTCGCCGTACTCGTGCGCAAGGGCCGGCGCGCGGCGTGGTGGAGCGGCAGCCAATGGCTCGGCCTCTTCGCCCTCGCCGGCGCGGCCGCGCTGCTGTGGCTGCCGCATGCCGTTGCCTCCGGGCGCATCGATTCGGTCTGGTACATCGATCTCGCCGCCGCGAGTCCGCTCTTCGCCCTCGCCGCCGCCCTCCTCGGTGGCGTCCTGCTGCCGCGCGCACGCGATGACGAGAGCGCGCTGCGCCGCATCTCCGCCGCCTCGATCGTCGCCACCGCCCTTGTCTACGTGCTGTTCGCGCAGACCCTGTGGCCGCGCTTCGACGTCGCCCCGGCCGCCCGCCACCTCGGCGCACTCGAACGCGCCGGCGTGCCGCTGGCCAACCTCGACGTCTACCACAACCAGTTCCGCTTCCTCGGCCGCCTCGACAAGCCGATCGCGGCGTTTCCGCCGGGCGGCGGCGAGGACTGGGCCGCCGCGCATCCCGAAGGCCGCGTGGTCCGCTACGTTGCGCAGCTCGGCGCCGACGATCTGCGCAGCGCCGAGCTCGTGCAGCCGTTCCGCTCCGACTGGCTCGTCATCGAACGCGCCGACCTCTGGCTCGCGCGCAGGCGCGGCGAGCCGGTCGCGCCGCCCTCGACGCGCCCCGCACTGCATCCGCATGGCTATTGGCCGTATCGCGCGCTCGGCGTCGACGCCCGCTGATCCGCGCCTGAAAGGTCCTGGGTCATTCGGACCATTCTTGCTTGCCTTCGCCTGCATGGTTTGGGCACGGAACCAGGCACGAACCGGGCACAGAGGCGTCGAGAGCGGCTTTTCGCGGACGCATGCCGGAAACTCCGCGCACAAAAAACCCCGCACGGACGCGGGGTTGGACGTGGTGGCTATGGGTGGGATCGAACCACCGACCTCGGGATTATGAGTCTCGCGCTCTAACCGTCTGAGCTACATAGCCGGAATCACGGTCCTCGCGCGGGCCACGCTCCGATCGGTCGGGCTGCAGGGCGCAAGGGGGCGTGCATTGTACCCGCGCGCAGGGGCGCGGTAAACGAGGCCCGATGCAGGGCCGGAGGGTTCGTGGACGAGACCACGGGACAGGGCCATGGCGCGCGGCACAGGTGCGGACCTTCGTCCGCGGGGCGCCGGCTTGATGCTCCTGCCGACGCTGTGGACAATCGGTCGCAGTTTCCATTTCCGGCACCGCACCGGAGCGTTCGCTCCTGCCGTGCCCTGCGAGGCGACGTGATCGATCCGGACGGCTACCGTCCCAACGTGGGCATCATCCTCATCCGTGACGACGGGCGCGTGTTCTGGGCGCGCCGCATCTCGCGCGATGGCTGGCAGTTTCCGCAGGGCGGCATGCGCACCGACGAGACGCCGCTGGAGGCGATGTACCGCGAACTGGAAGAGGAAGTCGGCCTGCGCGCCGAGCATGTCGAGGTGCTCGGGGCGACCCCGGGCTGGCTGCGCTACCGCCTGCCGAACCGCTTCGTGCGCCGCAATGCGCGGCCGACCTGCGTCGGCCAGAAACAGGTCTGGTTCCTGCTGCGCTTCATCGGCGAGGAGGAACACCTGCGCCTGGACGGCAATGAGCATCCCGAATTCGACCTCTGGCGCTGGGTCGACTTCTGGTATCCGACCCTGCACGTGGTGCCGTTCAAGCGCCGCGTCTACGAGCAGGCGCTGCGGCATCTCGAGCCGATGGCCGAGGCGCTGTGCCGGTTTTCGCTGGCCGAACAACGTCTTGCCCTGGCCGAGGCGGTGGCCGCGTCGGCCGAAGGTGGTTGACAATCATTCTCATTTGCACTTCAATGCGGGCGTTCCCCCCGGTGCCCGCCCATGTACGTCTGCGTCTGCAATGCCGTAACCGACCGTGACATCCACGAAGCCGTCGCCAGCGGCGTGGACACGCTCGCCGAACTGACCCGTCGCACGGGGTGTTCGGATTGCTGCGGCAGCTGTGCCGATCTCGCCGGCGAGATCCTCGCCGAGGCTCGCGCCACGCGCACGCGCGCCTTCCCGTTGCGGCTGGCCCTCGCCGCCTGAGGTCGGTTCCGGCGCCTTGCGCGCCATCCATTCCGCGCGGATCCCTGCAGCGGACCCGCGCGGATAATGCGTGCGATTCGCGTTACCCCATGATTTTCCCGGCGTGGCTATAGTCGCGGGCCGCTGGATGCCGCGTCGGCGTCCGCCTGCACGGAGACACGACGATGAAGGGTGATGCCAAGGTCATCGAGAGCCTCAACAAGGTGCTCTGCAACGAACTGACCGCGATCAACCAGTACTTCCTGCATTACCGCATGTACCGCAACTGGGGCTTCGGCGAACTCGCCAGTCACGCGTACAAGGCATCGATCGACGAAATGAAGCATGCGGACAAGCTCATCGACCGCATCCTCTTCCTCGAGGGCCTGCCGAACCTGCAGAAGCTCGGCAAGCTGCTGATCGGCGAGACGCCGGTCGAGGCGCTGGCCTGCGACCTCAAGCTCGAGCAGGCCGCGGTGTCCGAACTCAAGGCCGGCATTGCCGGTTGCGAAACCCTCGGCGACTACGTCAGCCGGGAACTGCTCGAAGACCTCCTCGAGTCTGCGGAAGAGCACATCGACTGGCTCGAAACCCAGCACGGCCTCGTTGCGCAGCTCGGTGAAGCCACCTACCTGCAGGCCCGCCTCGGCGACTGAGGCCGCTCAGAATCCGAGCGCGCGGAAGGCGTCGCGGGCGCGCTCGAACGCCTCCTCGATGGCCTGCGCATCCGCGCCGAGGTCGATCGGACGACCTTCGCGGGTGGCCTGCTCGGCCTGGCGTGCGAGCTCGGCCAGCGACCGCGCGCCGAGATTGGCGCTCGAGGACTTCAGCGAATGCGCGGTGACGCCGAAGGTGTCGACATCGCCGCGCAGCGCGGCGCCGCGCAGGGAGCCGATCAGGCGCGGCGTGTCTTCCAGGTACACGCGCACGAGGTCGCCGAACTCGTTGCCCATGACGTCGAGCAGTTCGCGGATGACCGCCTCGTCGAGCACCTGGACGGTGGCTGCGGGTGCTGCGGGTGCCGCGGTGGTCGTGGTGGAGGCCGGCATCGCCGCCGGCGCCGGCCCGCCGTCGGCCAGCCAGCGCGCGAGCGTGGTTTCCAGCAGCGCACGGTCGAGCGGCTTGGTGAGGTATTCATCCATGCCGGCGGCGAGGCATTTCTCGCGGTCGCCGGCCATCGCGTTGGCGGTCATGGCGACGATCGGCAGGCGCTCGAGGCCGCGTGCGGCCTCGTCGGCGCGTCGCGTGCGGGTGGCCGTATAGCCGTCCATCACCGGCATCTGGCAGTCCATCAGCACGAGGTCGTATGCGCTTTCGGCCATCCGCTCGACGGCGACCTGGCCGTTCTCGGCGGCATCGACGTCGAGGCCGGCGAGATCGAGCAGGCGGCGCGCGACCTGCAGGTTGACCGGATTGTCCTCGACCAGGAGGACGCGGCCGCGCAGGCGCCGCGGACCCCCGGTCGGCGTCGTCGACACGCCGGTGGACGCGCTGCCGAGCAGCGGCGTATCGCGTTCCGCCGGCGAACTGTCGATGCCGAGCAGGCCGTGCAGCAGGCTGCGCAGTTCGCGCTCGTCGCCGAACGCCGCCAATGAGGCCACGCGGGACGTGCCGCGCAGGTCCTGGGTGGCCTCCTCGGAACCGGTGGCGAGCACGCGCACATGATCGAGCGCGGGATCGCGCAGCACGTTGCGCGTGAACGAAGCGGCGGCCTGGCGGATCGATTCGGCATCGAGGACGACCAGCTCGTAACCCCAGCGCGGATTGGTCGCGCCGGCACGCAAGCGATTGAGTGCCTCGACGGCGAGCGGGACCGGCGTGGTGCTGACGCCGAGGTTGCCGAGCAGGCCGGCCGCGCGGCGCAGGAAGCCCTCGTCCGGCGATACCAGCAGGGCACGCACGCCGTTGAGGTCGCGACGCTCGCGGATATCGCCGACTGCCTTCAGCAGCGGCACGTTGAACCAGAACAGCGAGCCGCGACCCGGCTCGGATTTCACCCCGATCTTGCCGCCCATGAGATCGACCAGGCGCTTGCAGATGGCGAGGCCGAGGCCGGTTCCGCCGTACAGCCGCGTGGTCGAGGCATCGGCCTGCGAGAACGGCGCGAACAGCTTGGCCGCCGCCTCCTGGCCGAGGCCGATGCCGGTGTCGCGCACGCCGAACACGGTCTGGTGATGGCTGGCCGACTCGCCGCGCTTGCCGACCTGGATCGTCACGCTGCCGCGTTCGGTGAACTTGATCGCGTTGCTGACCAGGTTGACCAGCACCTGGCGCAGCCGCACCGGGTCGCCGCGCACGGCCAGGCGCACGGACGGGTCGATGGCGACGCTCAGGCGCAAGCCCTTCGCGTTCGCGCTGCCTTCCATCAGCATCGCCACCGAATCGACGATTTCCTTGATGTTGAGGCCGACGCTTTCCAGTTCGAGCTTGCTCGCCTCGAGCTTGGAGTAGTCGAGGATGTCGTCGACGATGCGCAGCAGCTCGCCGGCCGACTCGCGGGCGGTGGAAAGGTATTCGCGCTGGTCGGTCTGCAGCGGCGTCGACAGCAGCAGGTCGAGCAGCGGGATGATGCCGTTGAGCGGCGTGCGGATCTCGTGGCTCATGGTGGCGAGGAACTCGCCCTTGGCGAGGGTGGCGGCCTCGGCGGCCTGCTTCGCGGCGATGAGGTCACGCTGCATGCTGCGCAGCGAGGCGAGTTCGCGTTCGGTCTCGGCAGCCGGTTGCTGGGCGGCTCCGGCGGGCGGCGCGCCGGCGCCGGACTCGCCGCGATCGAGTGCCAGCGCCAGCACGGCCAACGCGGCGGCCAAGAGGCCGGCGCCGGCGACGATCGCGACGAGGCCTTCGCGTGCGTACCACGGTGCGCCCGCCGCGGCGGCCACGCCGAGGACGATCAGGGCGATCGTTGCGCTGCGGCCGATGGCGGTTCGCGGTGCGCTCATGCCGGTGCGGGCCGGTTCACACCGCGGAGGTGTGGAAGTCGTAGGACAGGTCGCGTTCGGCCTGCTGCACGAAGTTGCCCTGGATCAGGTCGACGCCGCCGGACCACAGCGCGGCGGCGGCACGCGCGTCCTCGACCCGCGGGGCGATCACGCGTCGGCCGCTTTCGCGGGCGACCCGCACGAGTTCCCGCAGGTCGCTGCGGACCGCCTCGTCATGCGCATGCGCATAGCGTGCCGACAGCTTGACGAAGTCGACCGGCAGGTGGCGCAGCAGTTCGTTGCCGCGCATGCCGGCGTCGAATCCGGAGATCGCCGCGCCGACGCCGAGCTGCTTCAGGGCCAGGCAGAACGCCACCGTTTCCTGCAAGGCACCGACCGCATCGTCCATGCGCAACTCCAGCACCAGCTGGGCGGCGGGGACGCGATGCTGGTCGAGCTGCTGGCGCAGCCAGTCGATGCGGCCGGTCTCGCGCACGCTGGCCAGCGACTGGCTGGCGAACAGGCGCAGGCGGTGACCGTCGTGCAGGCGCTCGCTGATCGTGCGGATGCATTCGCCGAGCACCCAGCGATCGACCTCGGCGATCAGCCCGGCACGTTCCGCGGCGGGCACCAGTTCGCTCGCCGCATACATGCGATGGTCGCCGGCCGGCAGGCGCAGCAGGGCCTGGAACTGTTCCTCTTCCTCGCCGCGCAGCGACACGATCGGCTGGAAGACGACACGGAACGCCGAGGTTTCCAGGGCCTGGCGGATCGCGGTGACGATGGCGTCGCCGTCGGCGCCGCCGGCCGGCGCTTCATGCACGTGGATGCCGTCGCGTCCCGGCAGGCGCGCCTCGAGCATCGCCCGCTCGGCGGCCTCGGTCATGGCCTTGGCATCGCCGGCTGCGGCGGTGAACGGGCAGATGCCGACGACGATGCCGATGCGCAGGTTTTCGTCGGTGGCGTTGAACCGCGTGTGCGAGACCTGCTCGCGCAACTCGCGCGCGAACTCGACGAGGGCTCGCGTGGCGAAGGCCGGATTGAGGATGAGGAAGCCGCTGTCGCCGCAGCGTGCGAGCATGTCGGCGGCGCCGAGCCGGCTGGCGGCAGCGGTCATGACCGCCTCGACCAGGGCCTCGAACGCCGGCGTGCCGATGCGCCCGTGCACGCGCTGGCCATCCTCGATCTCGACGAACAGAAGCCCGCCGTTGCGGGTGGCCGCATCCTCCATCGCCAGCAGGTCGGCGAGGCGATGGGTCAGGGTGACGATGTCATGCACGCCACGCGCCGCCTCGCGCACGCCGGGCGTGCGCCGGCGCGCGAGCTGGCGCGCACGCCGCACGCGGCTGCCGACCGCGGCGATCAGGTGCTTCGGTGCGATCGGCTTGGAGAGGAAGTCGTCGCCGCCGGCGCTGAGCGCATCGAAGTGGCGATCGGTGTCGCTTTCACCGGACAGGAACACGATCGGCGTCGAGATGTGCGCCTCGCGCTCGCGGATCAACGCGGTCAGCTCGATGCCGTCGCATTCCGGCATGTGCAGGTCCATCAGCACGAGGTCGGGCGCGAAGGCGTCGAGCTTGTCGAGCACCGCCGCCGCCTCGGCGACGATCAGGGTCTGCATGCCGCTCTTGCGCAGGATCGATTCGGCGAACATCGCCTGCGAGCGGTCGTCCTCGACGATCATCACCCGGTAGGGATCGGCGATGACGTCGCTGACCGGGGCCGGCAGCGCGACCAGGGCATCGCAGCCGGCGCGCATGACGCGCAGGCGTGCGGCCAGATCGGTCTGTGCGGCGGCCATGATCCAGACCAGACGCCGACTGCTGCGCGCACGCGCCGCCTGCACGAGCGCGCCGATTTCCTCGACCCCGTCGAGGGCCTGTCCGGTCAGCACGACCAGTGCCGGCGTGATCCGGCTCAACAGGTTCTTCAGTTCGGCCGGATCGCGCAGCGAACGCAGGTCGTGGCCGGTCGCACGCAGCTTGAGGTCGAGGTCGGCGGCGAGCGGACTGCCATCGCCGAGGTGCAGGGCGATGCGGCTGCCGCTGTCGTCGGCGCTGGCCGGCGCGGCCTCCGCCGGCGGCATCGCCGG
>ERZ795041.522-NODE-522-length-14219-cov-3.914078_pt1 | contig 14219 bp, 11 predicted proteins | sample MGYA00375125_ERZ795041 | MGnify/ENA primary metagenome ERZ795041 (study PRJEB30170, sample SAMN03074214) | activated sludge metagenome | biome: Common Effluent Treatment Plant; feature: Wastewater; material: Activated sludge; isolation source: activated biomass in...
GGACCCGCAGAGCGACAGAAGCTTTGGGCCGGGCCGCCCACGAAGGGGGTAGCCCCGCAATGGCTGCAGCGGCGCGAGCGCGGAGGAAGGCAACGTTTTCCCTAGGACGGACGATGGAGGACCACAGCGATGGGTGAAGCTGCGACGAGCATCGATGAGTACCTGGCGGGGATCGATCCGGCGTTCCGACAGGAACTCGAGCGGATCCGTGCGCTCGTGACGCGGCTCGTGCCCAGCGTCGAAGAGGCCGTGAGCTACCGCATGCAGACGTTGAAGTACAAGGGTCGCGAGCTGGTGTACTTCACCGCATCCAAGAAGCACATGAGCTTCTACTCCTCCTCCTGGGCGATCGAAGAACTTGGCGCTCGGCTGGCGGAGTACAAGACCACCGAACACGCGATCCAGTTCACATTGAAGAACCCGCTCCCCGACGAGCTGATCGCAGACCTCGTTCGCATCCATGTCCGCGAGATCGACGCCGACAGGCAATGACCGGTCCGCACCAAGCCGTCGATCGAGGACCCTGGAAGTACTCCGCCTGCCGTCAGGGGGAGAGCAGGTACGCTACCGCGGCCGCCGCGTAGAGCCGGGCGGCGGACACGGTATCGGCCAGCCGCACGAACTCGTTCACCTGATGCGGGATGGTCTTGTCGCCCGGTCCGATGGTCACGATGGGGATGTGTTTGAGGGCCCACAGGAACGTGCCGTCGGTTGCGCCGGGCACGCCGCCGTAGCGCGGCTGGCTCCCCATCACCGCGGGGTAGACGGCCTCGACCGCCTTCACCAGCGGGTCGGCTGGGTCGGTGGCCGTCCACGGACGTGACTCGAAGCACTCGACCTCGAAGCGTAGGCGCGGCGTCGCGGCTTCCAGCGAGCGGGCGATGCGGTTGATCTCCGCCTCGATGGTGACGTGGTCCTGCCCTGGCGCGGTCCTGATGTCGAGCGCGAGGTACGCCTCGTCCGGCACGACGTTGTGTTGTGCCTCGCCCTTCGCGGGAGCCTGGATGATGGTCGGCGTCATCCAGGGCCAGCCAAGGTACTGATGCTCGCCGATGCGCTCCTGCTCGCGCTGCTCGTAGTCGCGCAGTGCCACGACCATGTCGGCGACGCCGCGCAGCGGGTTGACCCCCGCGTACGGCATGGCGCCGTGGCTCATGACACCGAACACGCGCACGTGCAGGCGCATGGCGCCCTTCTGGAACAGGCAGATCTCGTTCTCCTCCGGTTCGCAGATGATGGCGCCGTCGACGTCGTCCGCCCAGCCGTTGGCGATGAACGACTTGATGCCAAGCATCATGCCCTCCTCGTCGGCGACGATGCCGAGGCGGATACGACCGGGGAGGTCGGGTGCGACGTCGCGCACGGCCTCCAGCGCCGCGATGGCGGCAGCGACGCCAGCCTTCATATCAGCGCTGCCCCGACCGTGAAGCACGCCGCTCGACTCGAGCCCGTCCGGCCCGACGTCGATGCGTCCCTCGAAGGGGGGGATCGACCACACGCTCGGGTCGCCCTCCGTCACGACGTCGGTGTGGCCCTCGAGCATCAGGGTGCGGTGGCGGCGATGGTCGAAGGCCGAGCCCTCGAAGTCGGCGATGACGTTCGGGCGGTTCGGGGCCGCCTCCTCGACGACCGGCTCGAAGCCCGAGGCGCGGAGCTGGTCGGCGACGTAGCGGGCAGCCGCGGCCTCCGTCGTGCCCAGGCCGCGGTCGTAGACGCTGCGCATGCGCACGAGACCCTGGGCGAGCTGCACGACGCGGTCGGCGTCGACGGCGTCCGCCGCCTGCCTGGCGAGGCCCATGACTGCTTCGTGGTCCAGGCTCACGCTACGCTCGACCTCCACCCGGTAGACGCGACCGACAGGGCATCGCTGCCGACGGACCTCACAGCGGAGGGGTGAACCGACCGTCGACCGCCGTCCAGCCACCGTCGACGATCATCAACGACCCAGTGACGAAGCTGGACGCGTCGGAAGCCAGGTACACGACGGCTCCGACCAGTTCGCTGGGCTGTGACCAGCGGCCGAGCGCGCTCTTGGTGGCGTAGGCGTCGTACCAGGCGGGCTGGTCCTTGATCTGCTGGGTGAGGGGGGTCTCGACGACGCCCGGGGCTACGGCGTTGGCGCGCACGCCCTGCGTGCCCCACTCGGCTGCCGCCGCTCTGATCATCTGCAGCGTTCCTGCCTTCGTGGCGGCGTAGACGCCCTGACCAGGCTCGACGACCTGGGAGCGGATGCTCGAGAAGAACACCATGCTGCCCTTGCCCTGGGCCGCCATCTTGGCTCCCGCTTCGCGCATGACGAAGAAGCTGCCGCGCAGGTTGATGCCGACGACCCTGTCGAACTCCTCCGCGCTGACCTTCGCGAGCGGCTTGCGCACGTTGATCGACGGGGTGCAGACCAGCACGTCGAGGCGGTCGATGCCGCCGATGAGGGCTTTGACGTCTGCCTCGGTACCGATGTTCGCCTTGGCTGCGGTCGCCGAGCCTCCGCGCGCTAAGAGTTCGTCAGCGACGCTCTGTGCGGCGTCGAGGTTCAGATCGGCGCACGTGACGCTGGCTCCGAAGTCGGCGAGGCCCTGAGCCGTCGCCCTGCCGATGCCTGAGCCGGCCCCGATGACCAGCGCGTGCCGGCCGGTCAGGTCGAACAGGTCGCGGTAGTTCCGGATGGGGGTGCTGGCATCGGTCATGGTCGTCTCCCAGGTCGTCGGTGGACGGCTCGAACCCTGCGCGCCGTCCGCGTCGTCAGCGCATCAAACCACGACGGGACCGCTCACGCCGCCCCGTGCCGCGTCACGCGAGGTCACCGACGAGGGCCTCGAACGCCTCCACGCGCTGCGCGACGACAGCGAGGCTCCCGCGCCAGAACGCCTCGTCCTCGATGTCGATCCCGAACCCGCGCGCCAGCGTGGCAGCGTCCGCCATCCCCGTCGACGCCAGCAGCTCGTCGTACCGCGACCTGAACCCGTCACTGTCCGCGAGGTACTGGGCGTACAACCCCAACCCGAACAGGAACCCGAAGGTGTACGGGTAGTTGTAGAACGACAGCCCGCTCGAGTAGTAGTGGCCCTTATGTGCCCACATCATGGGGTGGCGGGCGGTCGGGTCGAGGGTGTCGGCACCGTAGGTGCCGTCCTGTGCCTCGAGCATGAGCGCGTCGAGCTCACTGACGCTCAGGTCACGCGTCGCGCGCTGGTCGAACACGCTCGACTCGAACAGGAAGCGACTGTGGATGTCGATGACGAGCTGCGTGACCTGCTGCATGTCGAGCTCGAGCAGCGCCAGCCGCGCGCCGCCCGTCGTCGACTGCAGGAGTCCCTGGAACACGATGGTCTCGCAGAAGATGCTGGCCGTCTCGGCGAGCGTCATCGGGGTGGGAACTTGCAGCATGTCGCGCCCGAAACGGACCTTGCAGTCGTTGTGGTACGCGTGCCCCAGCTCGTGGGCGAGGGTGCGGATGTCGCCGAGCGTGCCGGTGAAGTTGAGCATCACGCGCGACTCGCCCCGCGGGTGGATGGCAGAGCAGAACGCCCCGTTGCGCTTGCCCGTGCGCGGCGGGACGTCGATCCAGCCTTCGTCGAACGTGCGCTGCGCGAAGCTCGCCATGTACTCCGAGTAGGAGCCGAAGCGGTCGACGACGAACGCCTTCGCCTCGTCCCACGTGAAGCTCGAAGCCTCCGCCTGGGGAAGCGGGGCGAACAGGTCGTACCAGCGGAGCCGCTCAGTTCCGAGCAGTCGCGCCTTCGCGAGCAGGTAGCCGCGCAGGTCGTCGAAGCGGGCCGCGCACGCTCCCTGCATGGCCTCGAGGCTCGCCCGGGAGATGCCGTGCTGGAACAGGCTGTGCTCCAGCGCGCCGCTCCAGCCGCGGCGCCTCGCCACCATCCCAACCTGACCCTTGATGCCGTTCAGCGCGGCGGCGTACGGCACCGCGTTGCGGCGCAGCAGCTGCAGCTCGGCCTCGAACGCCTTGTGGCGGGTGCCCTCGTCCGGGTCGGCCTGGAGCGCGCGCAGGGCCGCGAGGCCGTACTCGCGCACCGCTCCGTCACCTCCCTCGACGTCGGCGCTGACGGTCTCGCGCGAGATGAGCTGGTTGTAGAGCTTGCTCCACGCCGACCCGCCCGTCTCGTCGAGGTAGGCGACGAGCTCCTCGCCGTCGCCTGCGAGGAGGTGCGTCGCCTCGCGCTGATGGCGTTCGAGCTGGTACCGGTGCTCCGCGACGATCGCCGAGCGTTCGGAGAGCATCCCGAGGTCGAGGCCGCCGACCCACGCCTTGAACCGGGCGACGAGTGCCATGGAGCGCGAGCTCAGCGGTCGGAGAGCCGAGACCTCCGCCTGCGAGCGCTCGTCGAAGGCGTCAGTCGCCACCCTGAGGTTGACGAACGGGTGGATGGTGGCGAGCAGGGACGAGCACCGCTCGAGGCGTTCGAGGGCGCCTTCGAGCGTCGCGACCTGAGCGGCCCGGTCTGTCAGTTCGCCACCCGCAGACGTGGGCGCGCCAGAGACCGTGCTCGGACCAGCGCTCGCGCTGGCGCGTACGCCGCGTTCGTCGAAGAAGCCTTCGAGACCGTCGATCGCCTCGGCGAGCGAGCGCTTGTCGTCGGCGAACTCATGGGAGTCGAGGCTCGGGTAGATCGAATGGAGCTGCCAGTGGGGCAGGGACGGTGCTGCGTGCGTGGTCGGCACTGGGTCTCCTCCGTCGGCGGGCGCGCCGGTCGGGGGATTGTACCGTCACGCGTCGAGGTCGGCAGGCCAGCTCCCGCCCAGCGCGAGCCATGCCTCGACCATGTCCGTCGGCACGGGCGCGACGAACGTCATGGGCCGGTTGTCGTGCGGGTGGGGGAGGGTGAGGCGGTGGGCGTGGAGCGCCTGCCTCGCGATGTGGCTCGACGCCCGGCCGTACACCTCGTCGCCGAGGATCGGTGCGCCGAGGTGCGCCAGGTGCACGCGGATCTGGTGTGTCCTGCCGGAATGCGGCTTCGCGCGCACGAGCGTGTGGCCGGGAGCGGTGGCCAGGAGCCAGAAGTGCGTCGAGGCCGAGCGCGGCAGCTCCCCGCCGATGGTCATCTGCTGCCGCTTGACGGGGTGCCTGCCGATGGGCGCGTCGACGAACGCGCCCTCCTCGACCGCGCCGACGACGATCGCGACGTACTCCTTCTCCGTGAAGCGCCGCTTGAACGAGTTGGAGAGGTGGCGGTGAGCCTCGTCGGTCTTCGCGACGGCCATGACACCCGAGGTGTCCTTGTCGAGCCGGTGCACGATGCCGGGGCGGTAGTCGTCGTCGGCAGGGTCCTGCAGCTTGTCCTTGCTGAGTTGCATGCGGCCGAGGAGCGCGTTGACGACGGTGCCCGTCCGGACGCTGGCGGTCGGGTGGGCGACCATCCCCGGCGGCTTGTCGATGACGGCCATGACGAGGTCTTCGTAGATGATGTCCAGAGGCACGTCCTCGGCGTCGACCTCCATGGGCCGTTGCGGCGGGAGCATGACCGTGACGACCTCCGCCCCGTTGAGCTTCGTGGCCGGCTTGCCGACCGGTCGCCCGTCGAGCATCACGTACCCCTCGTCGACGAGGTTCTTCGCGTACGTCCGCGACATGTCCAGCGCCTGCGCGATGGCGACGTCGAGCCGCTCACCGGCGGGAGCGTCGAAGGTGCGGAAGTCGAGGTCCACGCTCACGAGTCTAGTCCCCGCGGCGCGCGCCTCGACGGCGCGAGGTCGGGTCTCAGGCTCCGGTGTCACGCTCCGGCGTGAAGGGCGCCTCGCCATCGATGTTGCCGACGAACTGCCCGAGCCCCTCGTGCCCCATCAGCTTGCGCGCAGCCATGTTCTCGCCCAGGTGGTACCAGTAGTGGTAGATGACGCGCTGCAGCAGGTCGCCCATGCGGCGACCACCGGTCGTCGTGCCGCCCTTGCTGTAGGGCGCGAGGAGGTCGGCGGTGGTGAGCGCGTCGAGCCACGGGTCGCCGAGCCTGGTGATCTCGGTCCACGCGGCCAGCATCTCCGACAGGTCTGGCGTGGTGCCGGGCGCGCCGGGCCTGAACGTCGTGTCGATGTCGGGGTACGGCATCTCGCCCTTCCCCCAGAACAGGAAGTACTTCTGCTCCTGCCAGGCGAGGTGACCGACTGACCACCCGAGGGAGTTGAGCCTGCCGACGCGCTGAGTGCCGTCGGCCTCAGGTACCTTGTGCAGGCCGCGCTTGAACTCGGTGCGGGTGAAGCGTAGTTGCAAGACGAGCGGGTGTGGCATGGACTCTCCTGACTCGATGCTGGTCACGCCTTCGGGCTCCGTCGACTCTAGGGCATGAAGAGGACACGGACTGGCCGGTTTGGCGTGGAGCGCCTCCTGCGCCACCGTGCAACCGGAAGGCGCGTTGCACCGCGGCTATACTTGACCGCCAGTGACTGGCACTCAGGCTCCGACCCATACAGCTCCACCGACAGCGAACGCGAGCACGAAGATAGCCCTCGACGCCATGGGCGGCGACGACATGCCCGGTGCCGCCGTCGAAGGCGCCATACGGGCAGTCGGCCACGGCTCGCGCGTCATCCTGGTGGGCGACGAGGGGCGGATGCGAGACGAGCTCGAGCAACGCAGGGCAGCAGGCGCCGCTCCGGGCGCCGACCTCGACGCCAACCTCGAGGTCGTGCACGCAGGCGACGTCATCGCCATGGACGACCATGCGGCCGACGTCCGGCGCCGCAGGGACAGCAGCGTCATGGTCGCCATGCGCCTCGTGAGCGAGGGGCGGGCGGCTGCCGCCGTCTCGATGGGGCACTCCGGCGCCACCATGGCGGCAGCCCTCCTGACCTTCGGGCGGCTCGCCGGGGTGGACCGCCCCGCCATCCTCGCCAACATCCCGACCAAGGACAGCTTCGTCGCCCTGCTCGACGTCGGCGCCAACGCCGACGCCAAACCCACCTACCTGCAGCAGTTCGCGGTGCTGGGCAGCGCCTACGTCAGCAGCGTGTGGCGACGCACCAACCCGACCGTGGGGCTCATGTCGATCGGGGAAGAGCCGCACAAGGGCAACGAGCTGACGCGGGCGGCCCACGCGCTGCTCGCGGCGACCCCGGGCATCACCTTCCACGGCAACGTCGAGGGCCGCGACCTGCTGCGCGGCGTCACGGACGTCGTCGTCACCGACGGGTTCACGGGCAACGTCATGTTGAAACTGGCCGAGGGCGAGGCTCGCGAGATCTTCTCCTGGATGCGCGACGCCCTGTCGAGCAGCCTGCGGGCCAGGCTCGGAGGGTGGCTGGCGCGGCCCGCGCTGCGCGCCATCGCCGCACGCATGGACCCGGCAGAGTACGGAGCGCAGCCGCTGCTCGGCGTCGACGGTTACGCCTTCATCGGGCACGGGAGCTCCGACGCGCGCGCGGTAAGCAACGCCGTGCGCACGGCCGACCGGGCGGTGGCTGCGGGCGCGCTGGACAGGACCAAGCGGGCGCTGGCCGAGCTGGCCGCGTGACCTAGGGAGCGGCCCTCACCCACGTGACGACGCTGACGCGGGTACCAGTGGCCCCGGGCAGCGAGGCAGGCAGCGCCAGCGGCAACGTCAGCGCGGCCAGCGGCTCGGAATGCACCCTGAACGGCTCGCCGCTGCCGCCGCCCGTCAACAGGTCGTAGATGATCATCGCCCCCTCCGTCACGCCGTACCCGAAGCGCGTCACCGGGTCGAGCACGCCGGCAACGGCCCGTTGACCGGTCGAGTCGAACGACGTGTCGCTCGGGTCGGTGTGCAGGGCGGTCCCGACCGTGTCGAGGACGAGCAGCTCGGTGATCGAGCCGCTCGGGTCCGTGACCAGCGCGTCGGCGAAGGCGCGCGTCGCCGCCCGCGTCGCCGTGGCGGGCTCGCTCAGCGACAGGCTCAGCAGGTCCTGGTCGGCGAGCGCGATGAGCGCGTCGCCCGCGCCCGCCAGGTCGACGAGGTCGGCAGGGGGCTCGGGGACGCTCAGCTCCACGATGCGGTGCGAGCCCGTGCCACCGACCTCGGCCACGTAGACGTGGGCCGCGTTGATGGCGTCGACGAGGAAGTACGCCTGTTCCTCGTCCGGCCTCTGGTCGAGGTAGGCGGGCAGGCCGAGGACATCGTTCGTGCCCTGGAGCGCCCGCACCTCGGAGCCGTCCGTCGCGAGCAGCCACAGCTCGGGGTGGTCGCTCGAGCCGCAGCGGCGCGGGTCGTCGAGCACGACCGCGACCGTTCCGGCCCTGTTCACCTGCACGCCGCTGGGGCAACTGAACGGCGAGGTCAGCGAGAGACCGTCCAACGCCCCGGTCCCACCCGGTTCGGTGAGGAGCAGACGCGCAGACACGTCCTCTGCGAAGGCTGTTGGCGCAGTCGGGTCGATGTCCGAGACGTCGAAGCGCTGCAGGTACGACGTCGCCTGCGGCGCGCCGCCGCTGTCGACGACGGTGCGCGTCAGCACCCACACCGCCGGACGCAGCACGTTGCGGTCCTCGAGGTCGAGGCCGACCGCGCTGCCCTGGAGGGTGCGGCTGCTGCCAGGTACGACGACCATGCGCGGGTCGCCGACCGGCGCGGTGGCCGTCACGTCCTCGACGAGCAGCAGGCTCGGCACGCCACCAGCCTCCACGCCCACGACCAGCAGCGTGGCCGGGCGCGGCTCCTGCGTGCCGGTGCAGGCGGCCAGCGCGGCGATCAGCACCGTCAGCGCAGCGGTGATCCGGGCGGCCCGCGCCCTCGTGCCGGTCATGGTTGCCTCCTCGGGATGATCCAGCCGGTGTCGAACACCTGGCCCAGCCCCTGGTCGGCGCCGGGCGTGGTCAGGGTGATCGACACCGCGCCGCTGGCGCTGTCCCAGGAGCCGTACAGCGCCCAGCAGCAGCGGTTCCACACCACGGTGAACTTCGGTCGCAGCTGGAACAGGCGACCAGGGTCGTTGCCCGTCAGGTCCCACACGTCCGTGACGACGGCGCCGAGGTAGAGCGAGTCGAGCGCGCGCACGACCAACGCCACCTCGCTCAGGGTCAGGCGGGCGCTCGACACCTCGAGCGCCGCCAGGTCGTAGCTCGCGGCGTACCCGAACGTGCCCTGCAGGCCGACGCGTTCGTACAGGTCGAGGCCCAGCGTGAGGTTGGCCCGCCGCAGGTACGTCTCCGGCTGGAGGTGATCGCGCCACTGGAACTCGACGAAGCCGTCGACGCTGAACTCGGCGGGTCCGAGGACGCGGTTGTCGAGCACCGCTCGACCCGTCAGCGCCGAGCCTCTGTAGCCGCCCGCACCGGCGAGGATGACGGGGTCGTACGTCGTCGTGAACTGGACCTCCCAGGTCGGCTGATCGAACTCCGGCGCTGCAGCAAGGCTGTAGCCGAGCTGCCGCGCGTACGGAGCCGCGACAGGCAGACCGAGCCAGCCGGGCGGCAACCACTCGAGGCCCGTCGCCTCTGCCGCGACGGCGCCGGGCCACTCGACACGCAGCCGGCTCTGGGCGATCTGGCCGCTCGGCAGGCTGAGGCGTTCGAGGGCCGCGACGCGCAGCGGACCGAGCCTCGTCGTGGCTTCGACGCCGAACGCGCTGGTGATGCCGACGTCGAGGTCGCGGGCGTAGTCGATGGCGAGGCCTGGCAACGCGTCGTCCTGGCGCAGCGTGCCGAGCGTGAGCGACACGCTCAGGTCGTCGAAGTGGTCCGGCGGCTCGCCCACGGGCGGCGTGGGCGGCGCGTAGCGGTAGGCGGTGTCGACGTTCAGTTGGACGACGTCGCGGTAGCCGATCGCGGCGTCGAGGTACGTCGCGCTGTCGTCGACCGGGACCATGGTGATCCTGTCCGGGAGGACGGCGAGGTCCTCGACGTGCCGCACCGTCAGTGCCGCCGAGAACCTGGCGGTGCGGCCGGAGCGGCCGGCTCGCAGGTCGAGGGGCGCGTCGATGGTTCCCGGATCGCTCTCCGCGATGTCGTAGGTGTTGCGGACGGTCAGTGTCACCCAGTTCAGGTTCGACAGCAGCGTGAGCGTGGTCTGCAGCGGCACCCAGCCGACGTCGCCCGGGTTGCGGGTGTCGGAGAACACGTAGCCGCCGCTCTGGTCGAAGCGCAGCCACGGCAGCGGCGCGAAGGTCAGCGAGTGGAGCAGGTCGGTGCGGCTCCTGTACGTGATGACGTCGAACCGGAACGGCGTCTCGCCCTCGCGGACGTCGCGCGTGAACGTCAGCGACAGCGAGCCTGCGTCACCGAACGCCTGCCTGCCCTCGATGCGGTTGAGCCACTCCACCTGACGCTCCTGCGTGCCGTAGTAGTAACCGCTGAAGTCCGTCCGGCCCGACAGCGTCGCTCCGCGCCACAGCGACTGCCGGTCGAGGCTGATGGCGTGGCTCTCGCGCACCCTGCCGCTCGTCACGGTCGGCGTCAGCGCGGCCGACCGGTTGATGGGGTTGCTGCGGTCCTCGAAGGCGCCGATGTCGAGCAGCAGCCTGTCGACCCGCAGCGCACCGAGCGACAGGTCGTCGAGCGTCTCGGGCGCGAGCTCCAACCTCGACAGCGTCTGCAGCGGCGTCCTGCCTGAGGCGTACGACGGGGTGACGAAGTCATCCAGCGGCTCGAGGTCGATGAACACCTGGGTGCTGAACACGCCGCGCAGGCCGTAGCCCACGTGCTCGCTGCGGACGGAGGCCTCCCAGATGGACGGCCGGACGGCGTCGTCGCGCTGAAGCGAGAGCTGCAGGTTCGGGGGGCCGAGCACCTCCTCGTCGGCGTAGGCGAAGCGGACGGTGAACTCGTGGTCCTCGCGGGCTCCATCGACGACGAAGGCGGGGGTGTAGTCGACGGCGAGCACGCCCCTGCCGCGGTCCGTGTAGAAGCGGTGGTCGAGCGAGCCGCCCAGGTACGAGCGCTCGACCGACCCGCCCAGCAGCGTGTCGCCGACCCACGAGCCGCCCGGCACGACGTCGGCGTAGTACCGGAAGCCGATGTCGCCGTACGCGTCCGGACCCGCGACGTACGGCCACGTGACCGCGATGAGCGCTCGGTCGGTGGCCGTGCCGGTCCGGTACTCGAGGCGCGGCTGCCTGTCGGGCTGCGCCAGAGGCAGCACCATCAGCGGCAGCTGCAGCATCGGCGCCTCTCGGATGAGCACGGTGACGTCGAACGCGACGAGCCTGTCGCCGGGGTAGAGCTCGAGCCGTGCAGCCTTGAAGCCGTAGTCCTCGACGACCTGCCCGCAGCGGCTGCACAGGCTGAACTCCCCGAGCGCGACGCGGATGAGGCCAGGGACGCGGCTGGCGCTGTCGCCCCTGACGTCGATGGCCTCGGTGATGATCAGCACGTCGTCCGCCAGGAAGCTCTCGGCGCTGAGGTCGATGATCAGGCCGTAGCCCTCGACGGTCTCGCCGCCGGTCGTGAACCTCCCGAGCCCGATGACCCGCACGAGCCGGTTGGTGAGGTCGAACTCGACGTGGTCAGCCTCCAGCACGTCCTCGTCGATGGTGATGACCAGCCCCTCGCCTTCGACGACGTAGAGCTGGACCTCTTCGCCGCCCGGCAGGACGATGGTGCGGATGTCGAGACGGCTGTTCGGGTCCGACTCGGCGTCGATGACGATGCGCGCCCCGAGTGCCCACGACGAGACGATCATCAGCGCCGCGACGACGAGGAGGCGGAGCGTCGCCACCTGCGCCGATGGCGGCCCGCTTTGCGGCCCGCTTTGCGGCACGATCGGCGTCGCCACTTGCGCCATCAGCGGCGCCAGGAGAAGGCGAGCAGGGCGAGCCCGCCGAGCGCGTACAACGCGACGGGCAGCCAGCCTGCTGCCAACGGGAAGAGCGTGCCTTGGGCACCGAGGAGCTTGGTGACGCTCCAGGTCGCGTAGTAGACGAAGGTCAGGATGAGCGCGGCCACGAACCCGACGCTCGCCCCGCGCCGGAAGGTGTAGAGGCCGACAGCCAGCGCGAACAGCGCGAAGGCGGTGGCCGCCAGCGGCTCCGCGAACTTCCTGTGGAGCGCGGTGGCTTCGGCGGGCATGGGCCTCTCGCCCGCAGAGCGCAGGCGCGCCAGCAGCTCGGGCAGCGGCAGGTACACGAGGTCGGCGACGGTCGAGCTGCGCGACGTGAGGCCCCTGACCGGCAAGACGGCGTCCTCCGCCGTGATGTCGAGCGTCAGCGTCGAGTCTCGCAGCGACTGGAAGCGGATGTCCTCGAGCAGCCACACGCCCTCGTCCGGGACCGCGTGGCCGCTGCCTGCCGTGATGAGCTCGCGCGGTCCGCTGCTGCCTCCGGGCGTGATGACGATGACGTCGCTGAAGCGCCCGCCGGCGGCGATGTCACCGATGTAGATGTTGCGCCCCATGGCGTCGCTGAAGAACGCGCCCTCCTGCAGGACGGTCTCGGGGCTGAGCAGGAGGATGTCGCGCTCTGCCTCCGCGGCGCGCGCCTCGCTCCACGGGACGACCAGCTCGTTGTTCGCGAACGCCAGCACGCTCACGACGAGACCCATCGTCAGGACCGGCGCGACGAAGCGGGCCGGGCTCACGCCCAGCACGAGCGCGGCCTTGATCTCGCCGTCCTGGCCCAAGCGGGTGAGCGCGAGCAGCGTGGCGAACAACAGGGCGAGCGGCAGGCCGGGGCCGATGGCGGACGGCAGCTTGAACAGCATGTAACGCGCGACGAGGGCAGGGGAGACCCCACGGGCGAGCACGTCCGCCAGCACGCCGAGGAGCGCCACCAGCATGAGGAGCAGGACAAGGGCGACCAGCGCGGCGACGAACAGAGGAAGCGTCTCGCGCATCAGGTAGCGGCTGAAGATGCTCATCGCGTCAGTGTCCGCGCCGCCAGCACGGTGGCGCCCACCGCGGCAGCCGCGGGGGTCAACCACGCCGCGACGACGGGTCCGAGCGCGCCGGACGTGAACAGGTTGCCCGACAAGACCCACGTCGCCCAGAAGAGCACCATCAGCACGATGGTCCAGGCGAAGCCCGCCTCGCGCCCGCCGACCCGCAGCGCGATCGCCCCCGCGAACGCGGCGAAGAAGGCCGCGCTCAGAGCGTCCGCCAGCCGCCTGTGCAGGTCGTAGAGCAGCTCGCGGCCATCACCGCCGGCGCGGGTCACCTGCTGGAGCTGACGCCTGAGCTGGTCGAAGGGCAGCTCGGCGGGCTGCGTCAGCGTCTCCTGGGCGGACGCCTCGAGCGCGAACGGCAGCACGAGAGCCCCGACCGGTTCCGGCGCGCCGCCGGGAGCCGTGCGCTCGGCCAGCGTGAGACGCCACTCGCGTGCGGTCGAGTCCCACTCGCCGTCGGGCGCCGTGACGGTAGTGCCGTCGTCGAGCACGACCAGCACCCCGCTCAGGTCGGCCCTGTCCGTGTTCCCTTCCTGCGAGCGCATGCGGGCGGCGTAGTACACGCCGTCGGGAAGCCGGTACGCGGCATCGAGCTGCAGCTCGTTGGGCGGCCGGACGTAGAGGAACGCGTCGATGCGGCGTTGGTAAGCCGCCTCGGCGCGCGACTCGATGAACCCGTTGTTCACGAAGCCGACGGCTCCCACGATGACGCCGAAGCCGATGAGCGGCCACAGGAGTGCGGCCGGCGTCACCCCCAGCGAGTAGGCGGCCTTGAGCTCGGAGTCCTTCGCCATGCGACCGCAGGCGAGCAGGACCGCGAACACGACGGCGACGGGGATGGCGAGGTGCAAGAACCAGGGGACCTTGTAGAGCAACAGCATGCCCGTCTCCGCCAGCGTGGCTCCCTGTTGGACGAGGAAGCGCGCGAGGACGCTGAGCATGTCGATCGAGAGCAGCAAGCAGATCGTCGCGACGCCGAGGAGGTAGAGACCCGTCGTCTCCTTCAGCAGCGCGCGAGCCAGGCGTGTCGGCACTGGGGCAGTATACCGACGGTCACTCGGGGCGACCACGAGCCTGATGAGAAGAACTAGCGTGCCTGCCGCGGTTCATGGCGCTAAGGTGTGGTCCCGTAAGCAGAAGGTTCGACGCTTCGGCGATAGGATTGCGCGCGTGACCGGAACACTGGGGCTCTTCTCTCTTGTCGACCTCTTCCAGCTCCTCGCTGCCGCGAGGCGCTCGGGCCGGTTGTCCATCGATCACCCGCGGGGACCGGCGAAGGTCTTCTTCGACAAGGGTCAGGTCGTGCATGCGGAGTTCGAAGGGATCTCGGGCGAGGAGGCCGTGTACGCGATCTTCGCCGACGAGCGCGGCACCTTCGAGTTCAGGGTCGCCATCCCGGCCCCGTTCGTGACGGTCAAGGGCGGGACGGAGAACGTCATCCTCG
>ERZ795041.523-NODE-523-length-14205-cov-3.824735_pt1 | contig 14205 bp, 9 predicted proteins | sample MGYA00375125_ERZ795041 | MGnify/ENA primary metagenome ERZ795041 (study PRJEB30170, sample SAMN03074214) | activated sludge metagenome | biome: Common Effluent Treatment Plant; feature: Wastewater; material: Activated sludge; isolation source: activated biomass in a...
TGCTGGCTGCCGCAATTGCCGTCGTTGCCGGATGCTCGAAATCCGACGATGAAGCCCGCGCCGCACGTTTCGCCGTCCCGAAACCCGCGATCGGCACCTGGGGTTTCGATATCGCCGGTATGGATACCAGCGTCAAGCCCGGCGATGACTTCTATCGCTACGCGAACGGGCAATGGCTCGCGACGAATCAGATTCCGGCCGATCTCACGACCTGGGGCAGCTTCACGAAGCTCGATGTGGACACCGAGGTGCAGGTGCACGCGATTCTCGAAGAGCTGCAGGCGGGTGCCCAGGCCGGCAGCCCCGAACAGAAGGTGCACGATTTCTACCGCTCGTATCTCGACGTCGATGCGATCGAGAAAGGCGGCCTCGCGCCGGCCGAAAGCGGATTGCGGGAGATTGCGGCAGCCAAGACGCACGCCGATATCGCGCGGCTGATGGGGCGCCCCGATCTCGGGCTCGATACGCCGATCAACCTCGGAGTCACGATCGATCAGAAGAATCCGGATCGCTACATCGTGCTCGTCACCCAGAGCGGCTTGAGCTTGCCCGATCGCGACTACTATCTGAAAAAGGATGCGCAATTCGCCGAGCTGCGCACCAAGTTCGTCGCGCATGCCGAGAAGCTGCTGGCGCTTTCGGGCGAGGCGGATGCAGCGAAGCAGGCGCAGGCCGTGCTCGACATCGAAACTCAGATTGCACAGCGCCATTGGCCGGTGGAAAAGCGCCGTGAGCGCGATCGCACCTACAACCTGCGCACGCGCAGCCAATTGCGCACGCTCGCCAGCAATTATCCATGGCAGGAGCTGCTGAGCGCCGGTGGCTTGCAGGATCAGTCCGAATTCGTGGTGGCCGAGCTCGACGCGGTGCAATCGCTCGCCGCATTTTTCACGTCCGTACCGGTCGATCGCTGGCGCACATATTTGCGCTATCACTATCTCGTCGCGCACGCCGGTGTGCTGCCAAAGGCCATCGATGACGAGCGTTTCGACTTCTACGGGCGCACGTTGAATGGCCAGCCCGAGCAGCGCGAGCGCTGGAAGCGCGCCGTCGCCGCCGTCGATGGTGCGATCGGCGAAGTCGTCGGGCAGCTGTACGTGAAGAAGCATTTCCCGCCGGCAGCGAAACAGCAGATGGTCGAGCTCGTCGAGAACTTGCGCAAAGCCTATTCCCAGCGCATTCGCGGTCTGAAGTGGATGTCTGAGGACACGAAGAGGGTCGCGCTCGAAAAACTGCAGACGTTCAATCCGAAGATCGCCTATCCGGACAAGTGGAAGGACTACTCCGATCTCGAAGTGAAGGCGGGCGATGCGTTCGGCAACGCCGTGCGCGCGCGTGCGTTTGCGTGGAACTACGACGTCAGGCGGCTCGGCAAGCCGACCGATCGCGACGAATGGTTCCTCACGCCGCAGACCGTGAACGCGTATTACAACCCCACGTTCAACGAAATCGTCTTTCCGGCCGCGATCCTGCAAGCGCCGTATTTCGATCCGCTCGCCGACATGGCCGTCAATTACGGCGGCATCGGCGGCGTCATCGGTCATGAGATGGGTCATGGCTTCGACGATCAGGGCGCGAAGTCCGATGCGAAGGGCGTGTTGCGCACGTGGTGGAAGCCGGACGACGAGAAGGCATTCAAATCGCTCGTCGATCGCATCGTCGAGCAGTACGCGCAATACGAGCCGCTGCCGGGCCTGAAGCTGAATGGCCGTCTTACCGCCGGCGAGAACATCGGCGATCTCGGCGGCCTGAGCGTTGCGTATGCGGCGTATCAGCTCGCGCTGAACAACAAGACGCCGCCGGTGCTCGACGGCTTCACCGGCGATCAGCGCTTCTTCCTGTCATGGGCGCAGGTATGGCGTGAGCTGCGCCGCGACGAATCCACGCGCAATCTCGTCATGAGCAATCCACACAGCCCCGGCATGTTCAGAGTGCAAGGCGTCGTACGCAACATGGACGAGTGGTATGACGCCTTCGGCGTAACGCCGGAAAATGCGCTGTATTTGGCGCCGGAGCAGCGAGTGAGGATCTGGTAGGAAAGAAGGCGATTTATCACCCGAACACAGCAAACAGCTGTCTCGTCAGCGCCACGGGTGTGCCGTTCGGGTCGTTCAGCACGCCGGTCTGATTCACGTAGCCGCTCGTGGCGGCGTCGATATCGGTATCGATGCGCCACCAGGCCTCGGGCGCGAAATCGAACCGGTGCTCGAAGATCTCCAGCGTCCACACCAGCGAGCTGGCAGGCGCGCGGTCCTTGAACATCGACATCGCAGGGGTCGGGATGCAGTCGATCAGCCCGACGACGTGCGACTCGGTGAGCGGCGTCGTGTCGCGGTGACGGACGTATGCCTTCGATGGCGTGCGCACGGAGCTCGAGAACGGTTTGCGCCCTCGGCCCAGCGTACGGCGAAGTGCTGCATGAATTCCGGTGCCAATCCCGGCCTGAATCGCACTTCGTTGATCTCATCGACGGTGCGTGCTGCCGTCGTCGCTGCGGGACGCACTTCGACGGCGGAATTGCGTGGTCCGCCGTACACCCCGACCAGCGTCGCGGCGATTTGATCCCCATCGACGATGTCGCAGCGCGCGAGCGTCACCGCCTTGCCGACCCGCAGTACTTGCGCATTCACGCGCCATGTCGCGGCGCTTGCCGGACCGACGAACGTCGTCTGCAGCGAGCGCAGCAAGCGATCGTGCGGTACGAGCTTGCGCATGACTTCGTTGCCGATCGCGGTCACGAGACCGCCGTACGTTGCCCGGCCTTGCGACCAGTCTTCCGTCACGGTGACGTGGCCGGCCGAGCCGTCGAAGCGAATCGACGCGAGAATTTCCGAAAACAGCATCGAGAGACCTTTACTGACGTGGTGGCGGATTGTCGCGCACTCGCGCACCGTGCGTCACCAGATACTATCGAGCGCTTCGAGATTCCTTAGCTGGGTTGCGGCAGCGGCCCAACATATTCCGCCGCGGGCCGGATGATGCGATTGTCGACCCGCTGTTCGACGATGTGGGCCGTCCAGCCGAATGCGCGCGATGCGGTGAACAAGGTGGTGAAGTATTCCTTCGGAATACCCAGGGCGAGATACACGATGCCCTTGTAGAACTCCATGTTCGCGCGCAACGAGCGCTTCTTCGCCGCGGTTTGTGCGATGAAGGATTCTTCCACTGCGCACAGGATGTCCAGCAGCCGGCGGTTCTCAGGATTCGATTCCAGCCGCGCCGCCAGCTCTTTGATGATGCGCGCCCGCGGATCGACGACGCGATATTCACGATGGCCCATGCCCATGACGAGCCGGCCCGTCGCCAGGCAGGTCGCGACGAAGCGCTCGGCGTTCTGCGGCTCGCCGACTTCCTGCGCCATTTCGAGCGCGAGTTGCTCGGCCGCACCGTGCTTCGGCCCGAACAGTGCGCCCATCGCGGCAGCGAGCGCCGAGGCGGGCGGGGCATCGGTCGAGGTCACGACGCGCGCAGTGAACGTGCTCGCATTGAAACTGTGGTCGAGCTGCAGAATTTGCGTGGCCTCGAAGGCGTCGACGGCGGCCGGAGTCGCGCTCGCGCCTTCGAACATTTGCAGGAAACGCTCGCCGTAACGTCGCGAGGCCGGGTATGCCGGATCGGGATGATCCTGTAGCGCAGCGCGAATCGTCGCGACGACCGCAGGGATGCGAGCGGCGATCAGCAGACCTTCTTCTTCCGCGGCGGAGCGTCCGAGCCGGGTGGTGGGCGGCTCGAGCGCCAGCAGCGGTGCGACGGCCTGCAGCGTCGCCATCGGATGCGCGCCGTGTCGTGCCAGCTGGCGGAGCGTGGCGATGAATTCCTGGGGCAGATGTCCCGCCTCCCACAGGTACTCCTCCACTTCGGTCAATCGCTCGGTGTTCGGCAGCGATCCGAAGACGACGAGATGCACGACTTCTGCGAAGCGTCTTCGTACGAGCGATTCGATGGGCTCGCCCCGGTAATAGAGGCGGCCGGCGTCGCCGTCCACGTGCGACACCGAGGTGGTGTTGACGATGACGCCTTCCAGACCCTTGTTGATCGATGTTGACTCGGCCACGGCATTCTCCGTCATGAGCTTGAGCGTTGGAGTCAACGTAGCGCGCATTCGGCGAGCCGGCCATGGCCTGGCATCGATAGCACTATCAGCCGGCCCGATAGGTGGTTTTCAAGTGGCCGCATGCGGCCCCACAATCGCGGACATGCAGATCGAACGTAATGAAATCCGGTGCTTTCATGCCGTCGTCGAAGCCGGCGGTTTCAGTCGCGCGGCGGAACGATTGGACCTGTCGCAATCGGCCGTGAGCCAGGCGATCGCGAATCTGGAGCATCGTCTCGGCGCGATGCTGCTTCGCCGCGGCAATCCGCCGCAGTTGACGGAAGCCGGCATCCGCCTGCTGCGTTTCGCCGAGACCGTGATGAACGAAGAGCGCGAGACGCTCGCGGATATCGCACAGATCAAATCGGGGGCGCTGTCGACGTTGTCGCTCGCACTTTCGCCGGCCGCCAATGCACGCTTCGGCGTCAGCCTGTTGCGGGAGTTTTCCGAGCGCAATCCACTGACGCGCCTGAAAGTGGTGGTCGCGCCGAGCCGCGAAATTGTCTACGGCGTCTCGGAAGGACGTTGGGAAGTCGGCTTCGGACCGTTGCAGCACACGATGCCCGATTACTTCGCGGTGCATCCTTGCTTTTCGGAAACGCGGCGGCTGATGATTGCGCGCGACCATCCGCTGCGCGAAGCCTTGAAGCGCGATCTGCAGTCGACGCTTCGCAAGTTGCCGCTCGTCACTTCGTACCTGGATGAGAATCCGCGTCGACCCGGCGGCGATCGGCTGCGCAATGCCTTCGCCTCGGTCTGGGAAGTGAGCCACATGGAGCTGCGGCTGGCGCTCGTCGCAGACGGCAAAGGCGTGACTTACGTGTCCGATCTCGTCACGAATCTGCCGGCAGAGCTCGTTCCGCTGGAGGGTCTGCGGTTCTCGAGCATCGAGCGGCAGGTCGGCGTGTATTACCTGAAGCACCAACCGTTATCGCAGGCGGGTGCACGCCTGTTGGCGTTGTGCCGCGAGCGCTGGCAGGCGTAATCAGGCCGATACGACTGCGTCGAAAATGACGTAGCGATTCTTGCCGCTGGACTTTGCGCTGTAGAGTGCGTGATCGGCGCTGTGATACATCTTCTCATAGTCGACGTCGGTACCGGTCGCGATGCAGATCCCGATCGATACGCTGAAGCCGAACGCGCCGTGTTTCTCGCCGGCGTATACGCGATGCAGAATGCGCCGCGCGATTTCCGTGGCCGCGTCGAGATCGCAACCGATCGCAAAGATCAGAAACTCATCCCCGCCGAGGCGTGCGCAAATGTCCGCATCGCGCACGCTATCGCGCATGGCCACGGCGACTTTGCGCAGGAACTCGTCCCCTGCCGCGTGCCCCTGGCCGTCGTTGATGCTCTTCAAGTCGTCGACATCGAGGAGGATGACTGCATAGCTGCTCGCCCGCAGCGCGATCGCCGCGTCGATCGCATGCATCGCGCCGCGGCGATTCAATAGCTGCGTGAGCTCGTCGTGAATCGAGAGCTTGTAATGCTCCTGAATCCGATGATTCAGATAGTAGTGATAGCGCGCTATGAAATAGCCGATCGCGAGCGCGGCGAAAAATGCCGCGACGATCGTGCCGCTCGCGATCGCGCGGAAACGCGCCTCGCGCTCCAGATAAAAATCGAGATCGAAATCCACGCCCGCGAAACCGCTGTAACGGCCCTGGCTGTCGAAGATCGGCGTATGGCCCGAGAGGAAGTAGCCGTATTCGTCATGCATGAAATTGGGATAGACGTACGTCTGTCCCGCGGCGATACGTTGCAGCCAATCCGGATCAGGATCCTTGTCGATCGTTTCGAATGGCTCCATGTACGCCGAAGCGCGCAGCTTGCGAGTCGTGATGAGCTTGTCGGATGCCGCGGTATCGAGCACGAAATAGCTTTTGCCGTCGTGTTCGACCATCGTGTAGACGTAGTTCACATCGGGCGCGGCCGAATGAAAGCGGACCAGCGGCTCCAGCGCTTTTTCGTACAGATCCGGTGAGTAGCTCTGAGGATTCAGGAGCTGGCGATGCAAATCCCCGTCGACGGTGCTCGCCGCAAGCCGTGCGATCTGTTCCACGTTCGCACGCAGCACATCGAGTCGCGCTTGTTTCGACAGCCACTGTGGCACCGCGACGATCACTCCCAGCACGATCATCGCAATCAGCGTGGCGATCCAGAAGATGCGGGGGGTGTATTGGCGTACCGGTTGGATCATGGGGCGCGCATTGTTGCACAGGAGCGCGTGGCGAAATGGCGCTTAGGCCACGGGCACGCGAAGGGCCGGCTCGGTGATGAGTATGACGCGAACGGTGAAGCGCGCCGAGCTCGGACCTCAGTCAAGTCCCTTCCACCGATGCATCTGCGCGAGCTCGATTGAGCTGCGGCGCCGGGTGCGCCATAGGCGCTCGCGCTGCTCTCGCTCCCGGCGCAGCTCCGGCCAGCGCTCCAGATACGCCGCAAGTATTTTCGGATCGGGCGAGTAGCGTCGGAAGGCGTCTGCATGCGCACCGCGTAATGCGATGGCGCCGTTGTAGCCGCCGAAGCCCTGCGTCGCACAGATCACTCCACCGTCCTGATGGCCGGGACGCGGATCGCGCTCGAGCACGAACGATTCGATCACGGGACCGAGATCGGGATCGACATGGCGCAGGGTCGGAACGCCGACGGCGGGATTGCCAAGCAAGTATTGAATCGCCTGAGCGACGGCCTTGAGGCCGGTCTCGCCCATGGTGTGGCCATCGCCGAGCGCCTTCGGCGTACCGACGACCATCGGCGGCAGCTTGCCCTTGAAGCCTTGGCGCGCGGCGGCCGCGGCGCGCGCATTTGCGGCCGTCGTGAGGTCCGTTTTCGAATTCGTGCGCGTACCGGTCGCATGCGCCACCAGATACTGGAAATCGGCAATGCCGTAGCCATGGCCGCGATACGCCAGCTCGAGCGCATGAATGAGCGCATTTTCGCCGCCGAAGCCGACGCCGGCGAAATGCGCCTTGCCGCCCGCTTCGCCGCTTTGGCCCCATCCGGCGACGATCGACGTGACATCCAGGAAGTTGCGCAGCGCGAAGTCGAGCGTCGTGATCAGCACGCCCGATCCGGCCTCGCCGACCACCGTACCGTTTGCATCGATATCGAAAGGCGCGAGGCAATCGCCGACCGAACGCTGTTCGTGCGGTGCGCGGCCGGCATTGATCGCGTCGAGCTTCTGGCGTGTCATCAACGCGCCCGAACCGAAGGCGTCGAGCAATCCCCATTGCGGGCGTGTCGCCGCGTCGGCCGCCGTCCACAGCGCCAGTTGTGGCCGTTGATAGCCGGGATAGTCGAACACCAGCTGGGGTGCGATCTCGCAGAAGGCAATCGAGCTGGATGCGCATGCGCCGACGGTGTTGAGCGGCGTCTGCGGCACGCGCATGAAGCCGTCCGGGGATTTCAAGGATTCGAGCAACGCGGGATTCTTGAGGGATTTGCTCAACGAATAGGCGGGCGCGAGCATCGTCGCGATCAGCGCCGGGCCGTGCGATGCGAGCGAGTTCGCCAGCCGCATGGCGAATTTGTCGCGCAGCTTGTCGTCGCTGGGAACATTGCCGGCACCGCGCCATTCATGAAGCGCATCGAGGCCCGCGAATGCAGTTGCCGCGGCTACGCGGAAGTCGTAGGGATTCGGCAGCAATTCGGCGAGCGCGACCGGCAGCGCCGCCAGCGCGCCGATGCCGCCATAGATGAACAATTGCGCCTGCAGCGACGGACCGAGGCGCGGATCGTCATCGAACAAGCCGTACATGTCCTTGAGCGCCGATTCGCGCACGTCGCGATACGTGAGGCCGGCGAGCCGGCGCAGCCCGTCGCTCGAAAAATCATGGGGCAGGCTGGCGGCGATCTCGGTGACGATGGACCCCGCCAGCTTCGTCAGCTCCTCGAAAAAGCGAATTCCGACATTGGAGCGCGACATCGACCTGCCCTGCGTCGAAGGCGGCGAAGCCGATGAATTCGGGCGTACCTGCGACCTTTGCCAGGTAGGTTTCGGTGCTGCCGACTGCCGAAATGGAGCAGGGCGTACCTACAGTAACGAGAACTTTGTCAGCCGTGAGCACGAGAAACCTTGCGCAGCGTGAGACTTAAGAGGGCGAAGGATACACCCCGGGGATGGCCGGCTGGCCATCCGGCCAGCTGGCAGGTGGCCAGATGAAGAAGACGGACCCCGATGGATTCGAAAAGCTTGCCATGTTCTGGCCGATTGCCAGCCGGCCAGATGGCCAGCCGGCCGGAGCGCCTGCGCTAGCGCAGGTGCTCCATCACCCGCTCCACCTCCTGCGCGCTGCCGAGCACGACGGGCACACGCTGATGAATATCGGTCGGTTGCACATCGAGGATGCGCTGATCCGGCGCGGACATGGCCTTGCCGCCGGCCTGCTCGACGAGCATCGCCATCGGGTTCGCTTCGTACATCAGGCGCAGCTTGCCGTTCGGTGCCTTCTGGGTCGGTGGATACATGAACACGCCGCCCTTCAGCAGGATGCGATGCACGTCGGCGACCATCGCACCGACATAGCGACTGGAGTAGCCGTGCTCCTGCGCCCACGACAAGTAGTTCTGATATCCCTGCGGGAAGCTGAGGCGATTGCCTTCGTTCACCGAATAGCATTTGTTCGTCTGCGGAATCTGCACGCCCTGCGCGACGCGGATGAAGGCGCCGTATGCAGGATCCAGCACGAACATGTCGACGCCGTTGCCCATCGTCAGCACGAATACCGTCGACGAGCCGTACAACACGTAGCCCGCGGCGATCTGCCGGGTGCCGGGTTGCAGCAGCGAATCGGCCGCTTTCGGCGAGCGCCGATCCTTGCCCAGAATGCTGAAGATCGTGCCGACCGCGCCGCACACGTCGAGATTCGACGAGCCATCGAGCGGATCGAACAACACGCAATACTTGCGCTCGGAGGAATCGTCGCTGCGCAGGATGACGGGCTCTTCGTTCTCTTCCGAGGCGACGATGGCAACGCCCTCGCGACCGCCGAGCGTACGCAGCAGGACTTCGTTCGCGATGACGTCGAGCTTCTGTTGCTGCTCGCCTTGGACGTTCTCGCTGCCGACGGTGCCCAGTACGTCGTCGAGCCGTGCGCGGCGTACGTGCGCCGCGATCATCTTCGCGGAGATCGACAGCGCCGAGAGAATCCACGAGAACTGGCCGCTCGCCTCGGGGTAGCGGCGCTCCTGCTGCAGGATGTGCGCCTGCAAGGTCACGATGTCGGTCGGCGCGCCCGAGCCATGCTCGCGCGCGTTCGCGGCTTCACTCATGGATACAAACCCCTTCAGACTGCGGTGCTGCCAGTGCGGCGGGCGCGAAAGGCACCCGTCGTCAGCGTCTCGTATTCGCGGTCCATGATAACGGTTCGATTACGGCCGCGCTCCTTCGCGGCGTACAGCGCTTCGTCGGCCAGTTGGATCACGCCTTCGGGATGACGACCGGTCTGCGGCGCCACGCAAGCGGCGCCGATGCTGAAGGTGACCTCGCCCGTCGCCGAGGCTGCGTGCGGAATCGCAGCGCGCTTGAGCGCCGCGTGCAGGTGAGTGCAAACGTCTTCGACCTGCTCTCGCTTTGCGTCGTAAAGGAGCACGATGAATTCCTCGCCGCCGTAGCGTGCAGCCAGGTCGAGCGGACGCCGCGCGACCTGGGGCAGCAGGCCCGCAACTTTCGCCAGGCAGATGTCGCCGCCCTGGTGGCCGTGCGTATCGTTGAACGCCTTGAAATGATCGAGATCGATCAGCAGCAGGCCGATCGGTACGCCCTCGCGCGCCGCCTGCTGCCACACGCGACGCACCTGTTCGTCGAACATGCGGCGGTTGTGAATCCCGGTGAGGGCGTCGCGATGCGCGGATTCGTTCAGTGCCTGCGTCGCCAGATAGCCATGACGCACGGCCCGCTGCAGCGAGAAATGCACGGCGGCACCGGCGGCGCTCGCGAATGCGACGATCGCGACGTCCAGCCAGCGCTGCGCCGATTGGATGGCCGCGAATTCACCGGCGAGAACGTAGGCCAGTACGGTGTACACGGCCTGGTGATGCAGTACGCCGAACAGGAAATACGGTGCGATGACGACGAGCGGCATCCATGCGCTCAGGGAATAGCCGTGTTGCTGCATCAGCACGTCCATCGTGACGAAGCAAATCGCCTGCAGCGGCGTAATGATCCGGGTGCAGAGGTCGTAGCAGCGGTTGTAGAGACGGGGCATGGAGACGATCGCGATCGCGCTGCCGCTGGTCGACAAGAGCACCAGGGCGAGTGCCATGAGCAAGCCGTCGTGAGCCGTGCCGAACAGCTCGTGGCGAATTTGTGCGAATGGGCTGAGCACGGACAGCACCAGCACGATGTTGCCTATCGCCAGCCACAGCGTGGCGCGTCTGCGCCAGCGGACGCGACTTGCGTACCATTCGCGGAACTGGGTTTCGAGCGGCTCGGCGAACGAGAGTCGCGGCAACAGCCGTCGCATCCCGTCCATCGTGTGGGCCAGCGACGAGGGGCTCCTGGAGCTTGCCGAATGGGGTGAAGTTGGTCGCATGAGCGATGCCAACAGTACTGGGCACCGACCGGGGTCGACGGCGATCACCATCACAGGATCATGAGATGCACTTCAAGAAATCGAGGCGGATGGCCATAGTGTCACGCAGGCGAGTGTGATGCGGTTCTCGTCGCGAGCACCCGGTCCGAGCGGATTCTCCGGCTCGAAACCGCGATTGGCCGGCAAGCGTTGGCCAGCGCGCTCGAATGGGGGCACCATCGCTCCTTGCCGTAGAAGCAGCCCGCTGCATTGCAGAAATATTGACGCATCGTTCGCCATGAGCACCCCTTTCTCTCACTGGATCATTCCTATCCTTGCGGGCACGCTGGCCTTGAGCGGGTGTGGCGAGTACGACCAGCCGCCCCGCGGACCGATCACCTCCGAATCCCGGACTGTCGGTGATTTCGATTCGATCCGTGTGCGCGGCAGCGCGCGGCTGAGGATTACCGTCGGTGAGCCGGCAGCGCGCGAAGTCGAAGGCCACGAGGAAACGCTCCGCAGACTCGATACCGAAGTGGATGGCGGCACGCTGCAGATTCGCACCGGCCGCAAGGAGTGGTCGTTTCCAGGCGGTGGAACGCAGCTCGTCATCAAAGTGAACGTTCCGCGGCTCGAATCGCTGCGTCTGGAAGGCGGCAACGACGTCCGCATCGAGGGCCTCGATGGTGGCGACATGGCGATCAATGTCGAAGGCGCCGCGAACTTGAAAGCCACCGGTCGCATCGACGATCTCGTCGTGCGGTTGTCCGGTGCGGGACGTGCGGATCTACGCAATCTGATCGCCAAGGACGCGAAGGTCACCGTCGATGGCGTGGGCAGCGTCCATGTCAATGCAACCGAATCGCTCGATGCGACGATGAATGGCGTGGGTGCAATTCTCTACTCCGGCACGCCTCGCGAAGTGAATACCGCCATGCACGGCGTCGGCACGATCAGCAAGGATCGCAAGAGCAAGCCGGACGGGGAGTGGAGCTCCGATCCGACTCCCGATCCTGATCCCGACCTCGAACTCGAACGCGACGACAGGAAGAAGATCGATCCGGCGGCGTTGAAGCCGGAATACGAGGTTTGATTCTTCAGGAAAGGTCCGCCAACACCGCCGGCACCTGCCTTCGCAGCAGGGCGTTCTGTGCATCCCATTGTTCTTTCGAATCGAGATCGATCAGGAATTTCACTTCGCCGCCGGCGAAGAGTGCGATCGGAGCGCCGTCGCGATAGAGCACGCGGTTGCCGGTGAGCGAGGGCAGGCGTGCGCCGGGCGTGACGATGCCGACCAGATTCAACGGATCGGCGGCGCAGAGCGAGATCGTTTGCTGCGCGCCGGCCATCCGCCGCGCCTCGCGCAATGCGCCGACGGCTTCGGGCAACGCGAATTGCTCGCCGGAGAAGCCGGCGACGAAGCGGCCGCCGCGGATTTCTCCGCGTGCTTCGAGCTTGCGTAGACACATCAATAGATCGCGCCACGGCGGCAGCCATTTCGATTCGCGCTCCAGCAGCTTCCAGAACACGACACCCCAGCGCCGCAGCAGCGTGCGGCACACATGCTCCAGCGCATCCGAGTCGCTGACGCGGTTGTAGCTCGCGGTCCGCAGCCCGCTGTGCGCCAGCGTCCACCGCCCTGCATCCTGCATGCCGAAGATGGCAATGCGGCGTCGGCGCCGTGCATCGCGCGCGCTCGGCCGGCGGCGATCCGCAGGCACCAGCAAGGCGCGCAGGCCGCCGAAGCTGTCCGCATTCACCAGGCCCACCGCGACGAGCTCGGCGAGCGCATCTTCGACCTGGTTCGGCAGCAGCCCGGCGCCGTCGGCGATCTCGTCGAAGAACGATGCGCCATGCTGTTGGATGAACTGCAGCGCCTGGAGAGCTTTCGAGGTGAGCTCGGACGACTGCGCCGGTGCCGCAAACGCCGTCCACAACTTGAGATTGCGCCGCGCGAGCAACGCGATCGGCGTCGATCGCACCGGAGCGGCGCCGCGTTCGGCGTCGCCGGCGCGAGGCGCCATGCGCATCCAGGCGATGCGTCCGGCCAGGCATTGCTCGTCGAGCCACGCCGGATCGTACTCGGCGATGCGCGCCGGCAGCACCTCCGTTTCCCATGCGCCTGCCGGTACGTCGAAGCCTTCGAGCTGCGCCAGCACCGCGGCGATCGCATCCGAGCCTTGCATGCGCGCGTTCGCGCTCACGTGCTGCCAATCGAACAGGAATCGCAGAAAGTCCGTCGCTTGCACCGGCTCGATCTCGGCGCGCAGACGTTTCACGGTGTAGCGATGAATGCGCGCGAGCAGGCGGCGGTCGCACCACTGAGGCGGAAGGCTACGGGTGACAGGCGACAGGCGATGGGTGGACGCATCCTGGCCATCGCCTGTCGCCTGTCGCCCGTAGCCTTCTTCAACGAACCTTCCACGCATCGCCGTGCCTTCCGCTTCCAACACCAGCAAAGCAGCGTCGATGTCGTTCACGGGTAGGCCTACGGACGTGGCAATCGCCTCGGCAGTGGTCGGTCCCACGCCTTCGAGGCGTCCGCGGACCAGCGCGACGACGGCTTCTTCCTTCGACCATGCCTTCATATGTGTCGAGGGCGCGAGGATGCCGGCGTCAGGCGAGCCGGCGCCGGGAAACAAGGCGTCGAACAGCGGCAGACGCTCCGCGGCGACGAACAGCGCGTCGGTCGGCGTCCCTTCCCCCGCTTCGCGGGGAAAGGACAGGCCGGATCGATCACTATCGCCGCCAGGCAAGGGCGTCCCTTCCCCCGCCTTGCGGGGGAAGGACAGGAAGGGGGTTCTGGCCAACAGCGCCACACGCCCCTGTCCGCGCAACGCTCGCATCATCGACGGCCACGCCGGGTGAGCGGCGACCTCATTCCCGGTCAGAAAGGTCAGCCACAAGAGCGCGTCATGAAGCTCATCGGCCGTATCTGCATCGGGCCATGCTTCGCGCTTCACGCGCTCGATCGCCTCCGGATCGAGCCTGCCCAGATCGGACGCAGATTCCGGATCGAGCCAGCGCCGGCTCATGACGGCCTGTGTGCGGCGTTCTTCCAGCGGCGCATCGTCGAGGAACGCGTACGGTCTCGCCGACAGCACTTCGAGCGCGAGCGGCGAGGGCTCGGTGAGATCGCGCGCCGCCACGCGAATCTCTCCGCTCGTCAATCCGCGCAGCAGCTTCTCGAAGCCATCGATGTCCATCGCCTCTTCGAGACAGTCGTGTACGGTTTGGCGCACCAGCGGATGATCGGGAACGACGATGTCGCCGACGATGTTTTCCCCACACGCAACCTGGTCGGGAAACACCGCGGCCAGCAAATCCTCCGCATTCATGCGCGCCAGCTGCGGCGGCACTTTCTTGCCGCCGCGAAAGCGCGGCAGCGCCAGCGCGATCGATGCGCTCCAGCGCCAGCGTGTCGTGAACATGGGCGCGGCGAGCATCGCTTGAATCAAGATCTCGCGCGCGCTGTTCGGATGCAGATAGTGCGCAACGTCCTTGAGCTCGAAGCTGTGCGCCGTCGTGAGCGAGAGAATGATGGTGTCTTCGGTCGCTGCGGCTTGCAGCTCGAAATTGAAGGTGCGGCAAAAACGCTTG
>ERZ795041.524-NODE-524-length-14198-cov-3.870466_pt1 | contig 14198 bp, 8 predicted proteins | sample MGYA00375125_ERZ795041 | MGnify/ENA primary metagenome ERZ795041 (study PRJEB30170, sample SAMN03074214) | activated sludge metagenome | biome: Common Effluent Treatment Plant; feature: Wastewater; material: Activated sludge; isolation source: activated biomass in a...
CGCAACGTCCACTGCCCATCCCTGCCCGGCGGTCCGCACGCCCGACGTGGCCGGCGGATCGCTGCGGCCACCCGCGTCGGCCCGGACCTTGCGCGGGCCGGGCCCCGGTGACTTCCTTCCGTGGGCAGCACCCGCATCGGATGGTTATGCTCGTGCCGACTCATCCATATCGACACGGAGCACCGCATGGGAAAGCTGACCGGGTTCGCGGCATGCGCAGCACTTGCGTGGGGGACGACGGCACACGGCGTCGATCCGGCGGATACCCGCCTGCTGGCCCAGCCGGCCGTGCATGGCGAGAGCGTCGCCTTCAGCTACGACAACGATCTCTGGCTCGTGCACCGCTCCGGCGGCAGCGCACGCCGCCTGACCCAGGCGACGGGGCGCGAGTTCGCGCCGAAGTTTTCCCCGGATGGCCGCTGGCTTGCCTTCAGTGCCGAGTACGGCGGCAACGTCGACGTCTACGTGATGCCGGCCGCCGGCGGCGAGGCGCGACGCCTGACCTGGCATCCCGGCAACGACCTCGTGCGCGGCTTCACCCCGGGCGGCGAGGTGCTGTTCCAGTCCGACGAGGCCCAGTTCACCCGGCGCCTCAGTTCGCTGTACACCGTTGCGGTGAATGGCGGCGTGCCGCAGCGCCTGCCGGTGCCGAGCGGATTCAAGGCGGCGATCTCGCCGGACGGCACGACCCTCGCCTATTCGCCGAACTCGGAGGAGTTCCGCCAGTGGAAGAACTACCGCGGCGGAACGCAGAGCCGGATCTGGCTGATGGACCTCAAGAGCCTGGCCGTGCGTGAGGTGCCGAAACCGGCCGGCGGCAGCAACGACACCGATCCGATGTGGATCGGTGCGGCGCTCTACTTCAATTCCGACCGCGACGGCGAATTCAATCTTTACCGCTTCGATGCCGCCTCCGACCGCTCGACGCGGCTGACGGCCTTCGACGATTTTCCGGTCACCTCACCCGACGCCGATGCCGGCGGCGCGATCGTCTTCGAACAGGCCGGCTGGCTGCACGAACTCGACACCCGCAGCGGCACCCTGCGACGCATCGTCGTGTCGGCGGTGTCCGACCTCGCCGAGACGCGTCCGCGCATTGCCGCCGACGTGAAGTGGCTGCGCGAGTCGGCGCCGTCGCCGGACCTCAAGCGGCTCGCGTTCAACTACCGCGGCGAGATCGTCACCGTACCGGCCGAAAAGGGCGATCCGCGCCAGATCACCCATGCACCGGGCGCCAACGACCATTCGCCGGCGTGGTCGGCCGACGGTCGCCTGCTGGCCTGGTTCTCCGATGCCGATGGCGAATACGCGCTCCACGTCGGCGCGCAGGATGGCAGCGGCACGCCGCGGCGCTACCGGCTCGATGGCGCCGGCTACTACGACAGCCCGCTGTTCTCGCCGGACGGCCAGCGCATCGCCTTCCAGGACAACAGCCAGTCGCTGTGGGTCATCGAACTGGCCAGCGGCCGCACGACGAAGATCGCTTCCGAGCCGGTGTATTCGCCTCTGGACCTCATGCGCGCGAACTGGTCGCCTGACTCGAAATGGCTGGCCTACACGGTGCAGAACGCCGGCCTGATCCAGACCGTGCATGCCTGGTCGGTCGACAGCGGAACGTCCCTGCGCATCACCGACGGATACTCGGAAATGGTCGAGCCGGTGTTCGACCCGAATGGCGAGTTCCTCTACGTGCTCGCCTCGACCGATGCCGGCCCGCTCAAGGACTGGTTCTCGCAGGCCAACAACGACAATGCGATGAGCCATGCCCTGTACGCGGTCACCCTGCGCCGGGACGGACCGAATCCGCTGCCGCCGCAGAGCGACGAAGTCGAGCTGAAGGCCGCCGCCGGCGATTCCGCCCCGGCCGGCAAGAACGACAACGGCAGCAAGGGCGGCAAGGACAAGTCGCCGGCGGGCGTGCGCGTGCGCATCGACGCGGAAGGCATCGGCGACCGCATCGTTGCCCTGCCGGCCGGCAACGGCACGCGGCGCGGTCTCAAGGTCGGCGCGAGCGGGGAGATCTTCTTTCTCGAGACCGCCGGGCGCCGCTCGATGGATGCCTTCGGCGGCAGCGCGGAGCTGAAGCGCTTCCGCCTCGAGGATCGGGAAACGAAGACGCTGGCGAAGAAGGTCGAGGACTTCCATCTTTCCCGCGACGGCAAGCGCATTGCCTGGCAGGTCGGCAAGGACTGGTTCGCCGGCGAGGTCAAGGACGAACTGCCGTCCGGCAAGGGCAAGCTCGCGCTCGACCGGGTCGCCGTGCGGGTGGAGCCGCGCGCGGAGTGGAGCCAGATCCTCGACGACGCCTGGCGCATCAACCGTGACTGGTTCTACGCCGACAACTTCCACGGCGCCGACTGGCCGCGGATGCGCGAGAAGTACCGGGCCTTCCTGCCGCACCTGGCAACCCGCAACGACCTCGACACGGTCATCCGCATGATGCTGAGCGAACTCGCCGTCGGCCACAGCTACCTGCGCCCCGGCGACTATCCGTCGAAGCCCGACAAGATCGAGGTCGGCCTGCTCGGTGCCGACTACGTCGTCGACGGCGGCCGCTACCGTTTCGCCAAGGTGCTCGGCGGTCTCAACTGGGATCCGGAGCTGCGCTCGCCGTTGCGCACGCCCGGTGTCGAGGTTCGCCCCGGCGAGTACCTGCTCGCGGTCGACGGCATCGAGCTGCGCACGCCGACCAGCGTGCATGCGCCGTTCGAGAACAAGGCCGGGCGCCAGGTGCGCCTGCGCGTCGGTCCGAACGCCGACGGCAGCGGCGCGCGCGAGGTCACCGTGGTGCCGGTGTCCAGCGAGAACAACCTTCGCTATCGGGACTGGGTCGAGGGCAACCTGCGCCACGTCGATGCGCGCAGCGGCGGCCGGCTCGCCTACGTGCACCTGCCGAATACCTCGACGGCCGGCTTCGACAGCTTCAAGCGCTATTTCTACCCGCAGTCGGACCGTGCCGGCATCCTTCTCGACGAGCGCTTCAACGGCGGCGGCCAGGTCGCCGACTACTACATCGACATCCTGCGCAGGCCGCTCATCGCGCACTGGAAACTTCGCTACGGTGCCGACCTGGTCAGCCCGCGCGGCGCGATCCTCGGCCCCAAGGTGATGATCACCGACGAGACGGCCGGCTCGGGCGGCGACCTGCTGCCGTGGATGTTCCGCCGCTTCGAACTCGGCCCGATCGTCGGCAAGCGCACCTGGGGCGGCCTGGTCGGCATTCTCGGCTTCCCCGATTTCATCGACGGCGGCAGCATCACCGCGCCGAACCTCGCCATCCGCACCGAGGAAGGCTATGCGATCGAGAACGTCGGCGTGCCACCCGACATCGAGGTCGAACAATGGCCGGCCGAAGTCGCCGCCGGACGCGATCCGCAACTCGAGCGCGCGATCGAGATCGCCCTCGAGGCGCTCGACAAGGCCGCGCCGGCGAAGTCCGCGCCGCCGCCGCTGCCGGTACGCGTGCGCCGCTGAGGGAGCCGGGGCCGGCGCGTGTCCCCGGCCCGCGCCGAACGCCGTTCTGGAAGGTCAGGACGGAATCGAGGCGACGGCAACGAGCGGGGGCTTGAACCTGCCCCCGTTCGCTGCGGACACCGCGGCGTGTTCCGTCCTCCACACCCACGGAGGCCCGTCATGCGCACCTCGATCCACGCAACGTTCATCGCCATCCCACTGATCCTCGCCGCCGGCGCGGCCCATGCCGACAGCGTGCGCGTCGCCGACAAGCCCGAAATCGGGCATGCCTATGCCTGGACCGAAGCGCGCGGCGGCAAGCCCCACACCCTGATCTACCTGTTCGATCGCGAACCGCCGGCCGCAGCGTGGAACGATGCGGAGAACCGCAGCGGCGACATCAGCGCATGGATGCTGCAGACCAGGGCCCCGGTCGTGCGCTGGGAACTCGACGACAAGAACGCACCCGACGCGATCATGGATTGCGATGCCGATGGCATGTGCTCTTCGCGCGGCGTCAGCGTGATCAACGACATCCCGAGCGCACGCGCCGAAATCGAGACAGGCGGCGGACGTCTCAAGGGCAAGCTCCTCGAGGGTTCGGGGGCCTGCGGCGACGAGTGGTGCAACGTGCTCGGCACCTACGAGATCGACATCGCGCTCGCGCCGCCCCCGCTCGCCGACCGCGTCGCCGCGAACGGCACGGCCGGCGGCGCCGATGCGGCTGCGGCCAGGGCCGCGCTGGAGAAGTACTGGACCGCGGCCGGCAAGGCCAAGGCGACCAGCGACGTGCTGCCCTGGTTCAGCAGCCAGCGCGCCGCCGAGGCGAAGCGGCAGACGGAACTCCACGGCGAACGCGGCGAGGCGATGTTCAAGGCGATGTTCGTGCCGGCCCACGCCGGCAAGCTCGAGGTCACCGGGATCAAGCTGCTCGATGATGCGGCCGTGGCCAGCATCAAGACGCGCGCCGGCAGCGGCGCCGACCGCTGGGACATGGAGTGCAACGTGCTGCTGCGCAAGGAAGACGGCGGCTGGAAGATCGGCACCGAGGATTGCTGAGCGGAGCGCGCGGACCCGTGGCCCGGGATGGCCGGCGACACCCCACCGGCTGCCGTCGGCCCGGGTTCGTTTGCGTGGCTGCGGCCAGGGATGCTCCAGGGAAGCCCCGGGGATGCCCCTAGCAGCAGCGCCCGCCGCCACCGCGGTAGCGCGCATTCTGGCGCTCGATGAAGAACTCTTCGTAGGTCATCGGTACACGCTGCGGATGGAAGCGGCGCGTGTGTTCGACGTAGGTGTCGTAGTCGGGCACCCCGATGATGAGGCGCGCGGTCTGCACGGCGTGCCGCCAGAAGCCGCGCACGGCCTGCCGCAGGCGCACGCCGGCAGGCTGCACTGCGTTCCCCGACGGTTCCGCGCGGGCGTCGGCGACGTTCACGCGCGCACCGAATCGATCGACACGTACGGTGTCTCCTGGGCGGTCGGCGTGGCACTGCGGCGGGCCTTCAGCGCGGTGCGGATGCCGAACACCACGACGATGACGACGATCACCATGAACACGCCGGCCAGCGTCGCATTGACGTAGTTGTTGAAGACGATGCGGCCCATCTCCTCGAGCGACTTCGCCGGCGCCATCACCTCGCCGGCGGCGAGTGCGTCGGAATAGCGGTTGGCGGTGGCGAGGAAGCCGATCTTCGGATTCTCGTGGAAGATCTTCTGCCAGCCGGCGGTCAGCGTGCAGGCGAGCAGCCAGACCGTCGGCAGGGCCGGAATCCACACGTAGCGGTCGCGCTTCATCTTGATCAGGCAGACGCAGCAGACGGTCAGCGCAATCGCCGCGAGCATCTGGTTGGCGATGCCGAACAGCGGCCACAGCGTGTTGATGCCGCCGAGCGGATCGACCACGCCCTGGTAGAGGAAGTAGCCCCAGCAGGCAACGCAGAGGCCGGTGGCGATGACGTTGCCGGTCCAGGATTCGGTCTTCTTCAGGGACGGCACGACGATGCCGGCGAGGTCCTGGATCATGAAACGCCCTGCGCGCGTGCCGGCGTCGACCGTGGTCAGGATGAACAGGGCCTCGAACAGGATCGCGTAGTGGTACCAGAACGCCATCATGCCTTCGCCGGCGATGATCTGGTGGAGGATGTGGGCCATGCCGACCGCCAGCGTCGGCGCGCCGCCGGTGCGCGAAAGGATCGAGCCTTCGCCGACGTCCTTCGCCGTCTGCACGAGGAGTTCCGGGGTGATCGTGAAGCCGAGGTTGGCGATCGCGGCGGCGGCACTTTCCGGCGTCGTGCCGAGCAGCGCGGTCGGCGCATTCATGGCGAAGTAGATGCCCGGATCGAGCACGCAGGCGGCGATCAGCGCCATCACCGCGACGAAGGCTTCCATCAGCATGCCGCCGTAGCCGATGTAGCGCGCCTCGGTCTCGTTGTCGAGCAGCTTCGGCGTGGTGCCCGAGGAGATCAGCGAGTGCCAGCCCGACACCGCGCCGCAGGCGATGGTGATGAACAGGAACGGGAACAGGCCGCCGGCGAACACCGGACCGGTGCCGTCGATGAACTTCGTCAGTGCCGGCATGCGCAGTTCCGGCATGACGATGACGATGCCGACGGCGAGCATGACCACGGTGCCGATCTTGAGGAAGGTCGACAGGTAGTCGCGCGGAGCGAGCAGCAGCCAGACCGGGATCACCGAGGCGATGAAGCCGTAGGCAATCAGCATCCAGGCCAGTTGCTCGCCGCTGAAATGGAAAGCCGCCGACCATTGCGGATCGTTCGAGACGATGCCGCCGAGCCAGATCGAGAGCATCAGCAGGACCAGGCCGATGATCGACACCTCGAGGACCTTGCCGGGGCGCAGGTAGCGCAGGTAGATGCCCATGAACAGGGCGATCGGGATGGTCATGGCGACGGTGAACGTGCCCCACGGACTCTCGGCCAGCGCCTTGACCACGACCAGGGCGAGCACGGCCAGGATGATGAACATGATCATGATCACGCCGATCATCGCCACCGTGCCGGCGCCGGCACCGAGTTCGGAGCGCGCCATGTCGCCGAGCGACTTGCCGTCGCGGCGCATCGAGAAGAACAGCACCATGAAGTCCTGCACGGCGCCGGCGAAGATCACGCCGACGAGGATCCACAAGGTTCCCGGCAGGTAGCCCATCTGCGCGGCGAGGACCGGGCCGACCAGCGGCCCGGCACCGGCGATCGCGGCGAAGTGGTGGCCGAACACCACGTGCTTGTCGGTCGGCACGTAGTCGAGACCGTCGTTGCGCCGCCACGCCGGGGTGGCCCGGGTCGGGTCGGGCCGCAGCGCCTTTTCGTCGATGAAGCGGCTGTAGAAGCGGTAGGCGATGAACAGGATCGACACCGCCGCCACCACCAGCCAGACCGCATTGATCGTTTCGCCGCGATGGAGGGCGACGGTGCCGAGGCAGAAGGCGCCGAGTACGGCCAGCGCGAGCCAGCCGATCTTGCTTGCGAACGAGCCCATGATTCCTCCGCCACCCGCGGGAACGGTGCGGCAGCCTGTTCCCGCCGTGCAACCTGGTCAAGCTGCGCTGCAACCATCCGGGCATTCCGCCGCGCACGACGCCCCGGCGCGAAGGCCCCCGCGCGCCGTGCGGCGGAACGGCGACGTGCCCGGGGCCATCGGATAGACTCGGCCGCGCCGGGAGGTTCGCGATGAACGATGCTGCACCCCCGACGGCGTCGGACGCGGCGCCGGTCGAAACCGACGCGATGTTCAGCGAAGTCTACGAGCGCCTCAAGGCGATGGCCGGCCGCCAGCTCGCGCGCGGCGCACGCGGCACACTCGACACGACCGCCCTCGTCCACGATCTCTACCTTCGCGTCCAGCGCAATGAAGGGCTCACCTTCGCGCGTCCCGAACAATTCTTCGCCTATGCGGCGCGCGCGATGCGTCACCTGCTCGCCGATCGCGCACGTGACCGCCAGCGCCTGCGCGCCGGCGGCGACTGGGTGCGGATCACCCTGACCGCGCGCGACGAGCGCCTCGCGCTCGACGGTGCCGACGAGGCGCTCGCCCTCGAGGAAGCTCTGGGCCGGCTCGAGGCCGTCGATGCGCGTGCCGCACGCGTGACCGAGCTCGCCTGGTTCGCCGGCCTCGACCATGAACGGATCGCCGACATCCTCGGCATCAGCCTGCGCACGGTCGCCCGCGACTGGCGATTCGCGCGTGCGTTCCTCAAGAACGAACTCGGCTGATGGCAGGATTCCCCTTCGACCGGCGTTGTCCGCCCGAGCCATGAACACCCCCGACTCCGCCCTGTTGCGCGCCTTGTTCGACGAGGTCGTCGAACTCGAACCATCGCTGCGGGCGCAACACCTCGATGCGCATTGCCCGCCCGGGCTGCGCGCAACGCTCGATGCGATGCTCGAGGCGGACATCGACCCGCACGAGCCGCCCTCGCGGATCCGCATCGGCGAACTCGCCGGCGAACTCGCCGGGGTTTCCGGCACCCGCCCCGCCGCCGGCAGCCGCATCGGTCCGTTCGAGATCGTCGACCTGCTCGGCGAAGGGGGTTTTTCGACGGTGCTGCATGCACGCCGCGAAGTCGCCGGCGCGACCCAGGACGTGGCGCTCAAGCTGCTGCGGCGCAGCCTGCGCGGCCCCGAAGCACGCCACCAGTTCCGCCGCGAGCAGCAGGCCCTGCTGCGGCTGCACCATCCGAACATCGCGCGCATGATCGAAGGCGGCGTAACCGATGACGGGCAACCCTACATCGCGCTCGAACGGGTCGATGGCAGCGACATCATCGAACACGCGCGTGCGCGCGGCCTGTCCCTGCGCGCACGCCTGCAGCTGTTCGTCGTCGCGTGCCGGGCCGTCGACGCTGCGCACCGCGCGCTGATCGTGCATCGTGACCTCAAGCCGTCGAACGTGTTCGTCTCCGCCGACGGCGAGGTCAAGCTGCTCGACTTCGGCATTGCCAAGCTGCTCGAGGGCGATGAGGGGAACCACCACACGCTGGTGCCGACCTTCACGCCCGCGTATGCCGCGCCCGAGCAGCGCAGCGGCGGCGCGATCACGACCGCGACCGACGTCTACGCACTCGGCGTCCTGCTCGGCGAACTGCTGACCGGCGAGCGCGTCAACGACGGCAGCGGGCGCACGCCATCGAGCCGGGTCGGCGCGCTCGCGGGCGACGCCGGCGCGCCGACGCCGATCACCCGCCGCCAGTTGCGCGGCGACCTCGACACGATCGTCATGAAGGCGATCGCCGAGGACCCCGAGCAACGCTATGCGTCCGCGGGCATGTTCGCCGACGACGTCGAACGCCTGCTCGACGGACGTCCGGTGCGTGCACACCTGCCATCGGCCTGGTACCGCACGCGCAAGTTCGTCGCGCGCCACAAGGGCAGCGTGGCCGGCACGCTCGTGCTCGTGCTCGGCATCCTCACCGCACTCGGCCTCGCGATCTGGCAGGCCGGCGTCGCGCGCCAGCAGGCGGCCCTCGCCGCAGCCGAGACGCGGCGCGCCGAGACCGTGCGCGATTTTCTCGTCTCGGTGTTCGAGGCGGCGCAGCCGGAGGTGCCGCGCGAACGGCGTCCCGGCATCGAGGAACTCGTCGACGGGGCGGCCGACCGCGCAAGTGTCGACCAGCGGCTGGTTCCCGAGGCACGCCTGGACTTGCTGCTGACCCTCGCCGGCGTGCTGCGCTCGCTCGGCGATGCGGAGCGCACGCATGCCTTGCTCGATCGCGCGGCCGCGCAAGCCGATGCGCTGCGCATCGCGGCGGATGCCGAGCCGCGCCGGCGCCTGCGCGTGCTGCGCGCGCAGGCGCTGCTCGATGCGTCGAAGCCGGCCGAAGCGCGGGCCATCCTCGCCGACGACGAAGGCACGCCGGTGCGCGTCGATGCGCTCGGCATCGATGCGCTGGTCGCGCGCGCGATCGCCGAAGGCGCCACCGGCGATCTCGATGCGGCACGCCGGAGTTTCGCCGAAGCACGCACGCTGGCCGGCCAGCTCGGGGCCGGCAGCCGCGATGCCGTGCGCGGCGTCGACATCGCCGAAGCCGATGCGCTGGTGCTGGCCCAGCGCTTCCCGGCCGCGCTCGAACTCGCCGAAGCGACGCGCGCGCATTGGGAAGCCGACGGCGCACCGACCGACCGGCGCATGCTGAGCCTGATCGCGACGATCAGCACGGCGGCCTCGGCCACGGGCGCTCTCGACAAGGCCGATGCGGCCTATCGCGAGGCCATCGCACTCGCCGAACGCATCCATGCCAGACCGCACCCCGACACCGCCTGGGTGATCGGCGTCTACGGCAGCTTCCTCGTCTCGAAGGCGCGCTACGCCGAAGCCGAACCGTACGTCGAGCGTGCGCTCGCGATGCGTCGCAACCTGCTCGGCGACACGCATCCCGACACGCTCAATGCGATCGCCGCGCTCGGCCGCCTGCGCGCAGGCCAGTCGCGGCGCGCAGAAGCGCGCGAGGCGTTCGAGGAAGGCGTCGAGCGCTGCCGCGAAGGCGAGGTCCGGCATGCGGTCTGTCCGCGCCTGCTCGGATCGCTGTCGCAGATGCTGCTCGGCGAAGGCGAACTGGAAAAGGCCGGCGACCTCGCCGCACGCGCGGTCGAGAATCAGCGCGTGCTGTCGGGTGACGACAGCCCGCAACTCGTCGCACCGTTGCAGTTTCGCGCCCAGGTCGAAGTGCGTCGCGGTCGCCATGAGGAGGCGCTGCGCACGACCGACGAGCTGCTCGCGATCGCGACGCGGGCCGGCACGCTCGAATCGAAGGATGCGCGCTATGCGCGTTTCCGTCGCGCGCTCGCGCTGTTCGCGCTCGGGCGCAACGACGAGGCGCTCGAACTCGCACGCGCGGTCAGCGCCGAGCAGAAGGCGAAGACGCCCGACGAGAAGTCCACGCTGTTCTCGATGCTGATGCTCGAGGCCCGCGCGCTGGCACGCGCAGGTCGCCACGGGGACGCGGCACCGGTTGCACGCGAAGCGCTCGCGATCGAACCGAAGCCCGTCGGCACCGACGCGGCGATGCTCGCGGACTTGCAGCGCATCGCCGGGCCCGTCCGCGGCAACTGAACCCACGGCATCCGCGTGGATGCGGCGGCGGCACGCCGGCCGCGGCCGGCGGCATGGCAGGTCGGCGGGTCGAACGGCGTTGTCCGAGGCAGCTCCCCAACCCCTGGACTGCCATGAACCTCCCATCACCCCGTGTTCCGGGCCTCGCGTTTGCCTTGATCGGCATGGCCCTGCTGCCTGTCCCCGCGCTGCACGCGGCCACCTACATTGCCGGTACCGGCAACGGTTGCACGCACGCGACCGTGCAGGCCGCGATCAATGCGGCCCAGGCCAACGCCGGTCCCGATACCGTCCGAGTCACCCGCACGCAGGCCTGGAACGCGCAGGAACTGGTGATCAACACGGCCCAGGAACTGACCGTCGTCGGCGGCTTCGAAGCCTGCGACACGGCCGCGCCCTCGGGCATGACGACGCTGAGCGGCTCCGGCGGCAATGCGCGCCAGGTGTTTCGCATCACGCTGCCGACCGGCGGACTCGTGCGCCTGCAGCATCTGATGATCCGCGATGCCGATCCCGCGAGCGACGCCGATGGCGGCGGCATCCTTTTCAACGGCAACGGCCGGCTCGAACTGAGCGACACGTCGGTCATCCAGAACCAGGCCGGCTACGGCGCGGGCATCTACGCGCAGGGCACCGATTTCGATGGCAAGCTCGTGTTCGGACCGAACGTGATCGTCGCGTTCAACACCGCGCGCTACAGCGGCGGCGGTGTCTACATCAACAACCTGCGCCAGTTCTTCATGGACCAGTCCGGCAGCGTGATCATGTGGAACACGGCGCAGGGCAATGGCGGCGGTGGTTACGGCGGCGGCCTGATGATCCGCGACTCGGGCCGCGGCACGACCGCCTACATCGGCAGTGGCCAGGCCGGACTCGGCGCGATCGTGTCGAACACGGCCGTCTACGGCGGAGGCGTAGCGGTCTACGGCGACGATCCCGGAGGCGCGACGACGGTCATCAGCTCGTTCGCCGCGCTGCACCTGCGGCAGACGACACCCGATGTCGCGCCGCGCATTCGCGACAACGTCGCGACCCAGCGTGGCGGCGCGATCTACCTGCGCTCCTATGCGGACTTCGACGACTCCGTGGGCGCGGACGCGTTTCTCTGGAACGTCGACGTCGAGGCGAACAACGCCCCGGCCGGCGCCGCGATCTTCAGTGAATCGGGTGATGACGACATCCGGGTCGCGATCAACTCGACCGCCGGCTTTCCCGACTCGCCGGGCACCTGCCCGAGCGGCCTGTTCTGCGGTGGCATCGTCGACAACCTCGTGCAGGACGCGAACGGCAATCCGACGAGCGGCGCCGTGATCCAGCTCGGTTCCGGCACGAACTTCTGGATCAACACGTCCAGCCCGGACGCCGATCCGCAAGCGGGTCCACCGGTACGCGGCGGCTAGCGCATCGAAGGCAACCGCGGCGCTCGCCTGATCCAGGCCGCCGCCGGCGCGATGTCGATGCGGAATGTGCTGGTCGCCGACAATGCGGTGACCGACGTGCTGATCCGGCATGACCAGGGCCGCCAGCAGCTGACCGACATCACGCTTGCCGGCAACGTCATCGGCGGCAGCCACGTCCTCGTCAAGGGCGGCGGCCCGGCACCCGGCTTCGTCGTGCGCCGGACGATCCTGTGGCAGCCCGGGAAAACCCTGCTTCAGTGCAACGGCTGCACGCGAGAATTCGAGTGGGTCATCGCCAACGAACGCGGTTCGCTCGACGGCGGCCAGACGCCTTACGTGGCCGTCCGCGATCCACGCTTCATCGACCCCGCGCGCGGCGACTACCGCCTGCGCGCGGCATCGCCTGCGGTCGATTCCGTCGCTCCGATCACCGGCGACGACCGCGACGTGCTCGGCATGCCGCGCGACCAGAACCTGCCGATCGTCGTCCCGGGCATCCGCGACATCGGCGCCTACGAGCGCCCGACCCTGCTGCCGCTCGTGCTCAATCCGGACTTCGACGTCGACCTCAACCTGTGGTCGACCGTGACCGCAGGTGTGACCACGCGCGACACGACCTTCAACGCGACCGGCGCGAGCGGTTCCGGGTCGGCGAAGGTATCGCAGACCAACATCGCATTCGGCCAGGCGGTTCGCGGCATCGCGCAATGCGTGCACCTGCCGGGCCCGGGCCTCTACGCGGTCAACGGCTCGGGGCGCGGCACCGGCAATTTCGCCGCTGCCGGCGACATCGCCCAGTTGCACTGGGAGTTCCGTCGCAATGGCGGTGAAGGCTGCACGCAGGGCGCGGTCGACGCGAGCGGCTATCACACGCTGTCGAGCACGGCGAACTGGGGACGGCCGGCGACGCCGGCCCTGGTCGGCGTCACGGCGGCCGACTGGACGACGAACAGCTCGATCACGATCACGCTGGTCGGCACCGAAAGCGGACCTTCGGGCACGCCGCGCACGCTGAACACCTGGTTCGACGGCATCACGATCGATGTCGCCGGCTCCGACACGATTTTCGCCGATGGTTTCGATCCGTGAACGACGCGGGCCTTGCACCGTGCCCCGCTGAAACCCGGACGGGGCACGGGAGAAGGATCACTACAGCCACTTGGCGCGCTTGAGCAGCCAGAACAGGCCGCCGCAGATGCCGAGCGCCAGGGCGATCATCGCCGGATAACCCCATGGCCTGTCGAGTTCCGGCATGTGGTGGAAGTTCATGCCGTACCAGCTCGTCAGCAGGGTCGGCGCGGCGAGCAGCGCCGCCCAGCCGGCGAGGCGCTTGACGACCTCGCCCTGGGCCACCGTCACGAGTGAAAGATTGACGCTCAATGCGGCGGTCAGCATCTCGCGCATCGTGTCGGTCGACTCGTTGATGCGCGCGGCGTGGTCGTAGACGTCGCGGAAGTACGGCCGCACCTCGTCGCGGATCAGGCCCGGATAGAGCCGCGTGAGCTGGTTGAGGATGTCCTGCAGCGGGCTGATGGCCAGGCGCAGGGTGACCAGCTCCTTCTTGAGGTCGTACAGCCGGCGGATCGTTTCGCGCTTGAAGGTATCCTCGAAGATGTCCTCCTCGAGTTCCTGCAGGTCTTCCTTGAAGCTGCGCACGATCGGCATGAAGTTGTCGACGATGAAGTCGAGCACGGCGTAAAGCCCGTAGCTCGGCCCGAGCATCAGCATGTCGGACTGCTCGCAGCTGCGTCGTGCCGGCGCATACGACAGCGAGGCGCCGTGGCGAACGGTGACGAGGTAGCGTCGGCCGACGAAGATGTGGGTCTCGCCGAACTCGATCGAGCCACCCAGCACCTGCGCGGTCTGCGCGACGATGAACAGGGAGTCGCCATAGGACTCGATCTTCGGCCGCTGGTGCGCCTTGTGGGCATCCTCGACGGCGAGATCGTGCAGGCCGAACTCCTCCTGCAGTTTCTCGAGCAGGACCTCGTCGGGCTCGAGCAGGCCGACCCAGACGAAGGTGTCGGGCTGCTGCAGCACGTCGCTGATGCGATCGAGGGTGATGTCGCCGATGCGCTGGCCATCGCTGGAATAGGCCACGCAGTTCATGATCATCGCGGCATCGCCATCGGCGGGCGCGGACGGAACCAGCGGAGTCTGCAGGGTCATGCCCCATCATGCGCGCCGCCGCCCGTCGGCGGCAATGGCTGATGTTTCATGCACGTGCAAGGCTCTCCACTCTGGCGAAAGCGCCTGCAATCCATTTGCCCCGTTGCGACG
>ERZ795041.526-NODE-526-length-14189-cov-3.712466_pt1 | contig 14189 bp, 9 predicted proteins | sample MGYA00375125_ERZ795041 | MGnify/ENA primary metagenome ERZ795041 (study PRJEB30170, sample SAMN03074214) | activated sludge metagenome | biome: Common Effluent Treatment Plant; feature: Wastewater; material: Activated sludge; isolation source: activated biomass in a...
CGCTTCCTGCGTGAGCAGGGCGCGGCGGCCGGAATCCAGCTCGCCCACGCCGGGCGCAAGGCCAGCACCGCGGCGCCCTGGCATGGCGGCGAGCGGGTCGGCCACGAAGCCGGCGGCTGGACGCCGCTGGCGCCCTCGGCCATCGCGTATGCGGCGGGCGATCCGCCGCCGGAGGCGCTCGACGAGGCCGGCATCCGCGCCATCGTCGCGGCCTTCGCCGCCGCCGCACGGCGCGCGCTTGCGGCCGGCTTCGAGGTCGTCGAGGTGCATGCAGCGCATGGCTATCTGCTGCATGAATTCCTGTCCCCGCTCAGCAACCGGCGCGAGGACGCCTGGGGAGGTTCGTTCGCGGCCCGCATCCGCCTGACCCGCGATGTCGTCGCCGCCGTGCGCGCGGTGTGGCCGGAACGACTGCCGCTGTTCGTGCGCATCTCGGCCACCGACTGGGCCGATGGCGGCTGGGATCTCGAACAAAGCGTCGAACTTGCCCGCGTGCTGAAGGGGGAAGGCGTCGATCTGGTCGACGTTTCCAGTGGCGGCCTCGTCGCCCACCAGCAGATCGCCGTCGGTCCCGGCTACCAGGTGCCGTTTGCTTCCCGCATCCGCAGCGAAGCCGGCATCGCCACCGGTGCGGTCGGGCTCGTCACCGAGCCCGCGCAGGCGCAGGCGATCCTCGAGTCCGGCGCGGCCGACCTCGTCCTGCTCGCGCGCGAACTGCTGCGCGATCCCTACTGGCCGCGCCGCGCGGCGCGTGCCCTCGGCGCGGACATCGAAGCGCCCGTCCAGTACGCGCGGGCCTGGTGATGCCCTGCGTTCGGCAGCGGTCGTCCGGTGACCGCAACGATCCCGTCGAGGTCGGGCCGCCTTTGCGCGATCCGGCGTACCGTGCGCAATCATCCGGATCCCGGGGCGACGGAAACCGTTTCCTTGCCCGGGCGGCGATCGGCGCTATGCTTGGGATTCAACCGGGATCATCACCATGAGCCAGCCAGCCCTCAGCCATCCGGTCGCGACGCGCTACACGACGTTCCGCGAGTTCTATCCGTTCTACCTGTCCGAACATGCCAACCGGACCTGCCGGCGCCTGCACTTCATCGGCAGTTCGCTCGTCCTCGGCGTCCTCGTCGCGGCGATCACCACCGGCAATGCGTGGTGGCTCGCGCTGGCTCCGCTTGCCGGCTACGGGTTTGCCTGGGTCGGCCATTTCGCCTTCGAGAAGAATCGCCCGGCCTCATTCAAGCAGCCGCTCTACAGCTTCCTCGGCGACTGGGTGATGTACTGGGACATCCTGCGCGGACGCATTGCGCTCTGAACGCCGGGGCACCGGCGGGCGTCCGGCTCGACGTCTGGCTGTGGGCTGCGCGCTTCTTCAGGACGCGCAGCCTCGCCCGCCAGGCGGTCGATGGCGGCAAGGTCGAGGTCAATGGCGTTGGCGCGAAGCCGGCCCGGTCCGTCCACGTCGGCGATGAACTGGCGATCCGGCGCGGCGAGGACCGCTGCATCGTCACGATCGCCGGGCTGTCTGCGCAACGCGGTCCCGCGACGACGGCGCGCACGCTCTATGCCGAAACGCCCGCGAGCATCGCAGCGCGCGAACGGCTCGCCGAACAGCGCCGCCTGACCGGCGCTGCCTTCGACCATCCGCCGACCCGGCCCGACAAGCATGCACGACGCCAGTTGCGTGCCCTCCGCGAAGATCGCGGATGAGCCGCTGCCGCGGCCGGACGCCTGCGGTCGCCGCTCTTCATGCGGTGAAAATACTTCAGGAATACATTCCAATCTTGATACTGAAGGTGATTGATCCTCAATCTTCGGTTTTCCCGGATGCTCCGTCCGATTCCATCCGCTCGCGCTGTCGATACTGGCGTGCGAGCCAGCCACCGGTTGCGGCCCAGCCGACGGCGAGCACGGCGCCGATCGCCATCGCCAGCGACGGATGTTCGGCAAGCAGGTCGAGACCGCGCTTCGCCCAGCCGCTGATCGCATCGCCGCCGCGGTAGAACACGGTGTCGATGAAGTTCTTCGCCTTGTACTTCTGCTCGGCCGGCACGACCGTGTAGAGCATCTCGCGGCCCGGTCGGGCCAGCGCGTATTCGCCGGCGCGGCGGATCACCATGACCACCGCGAACACGCCGAACACCGGCGCCATCGCGAGCCAGAGGAAACCGCCGGCGACCACCAGCGGCACGGCGACGAGCAGGACGCCGATGCCGAGGTGGCGGGCGATGCGTCCGGTCAGGAACACCTGGGTCAGGATGGCCAGCGTCTGCACGATCGTGTCGAGCATGCCGAACACCTGGGTCTGGCGCGTGCGGTCGGGAAAGTGTTCGGCGACCAGACGGGCCTGTTCGAAATAGAGGAAGGTGTTCGCGGTCGCCAGCAGGATCACGAAGGTGCCGATGCCAAGCAGGTAGGGAGAGCGCAGCACCGCGGTCGCGCCGGCGAACGGATTGCCGCCGAGTGCGCGTGAACGATCGGTGTCGTGGACGGCGGACGCCGTCTGCGGCTGGCGATCGCGCCAGCGGTGCATCGCCGCGGCGGCGGCGATGGCCGCAGCGAGAAAGGCGGCCGACAGGACCAGCAGGCCGGCATGACCGAGCGGGGCGACCAGCACGGTGCCGAGCAACGGTCCGATCAGTCCGCCGAGGCTGGCGCCGCCGGCCATGAGGGCGAACAGGCGCTTGGCCTGCTGCGTGGCGAAGACGTCGGCGAGCGTGCTCCAGGCCAGCGAGATCGTCAGCAGGTTGAACACCGACAGCCAGATGTAGAACGTGCGCGCGACGGCGAGGTCGTCCGGGCGCGCGGCGAGGCCGGCGGCGAAGGCGAGCAGGTTGCAGACGAAGAATCCGTAGGTCCACGGCAGGATCGTGCGCCGCGATACCTTCGAGGCAATCCAGCCGAACAGCGGGACCGCGGCGAGCGTGGCGAGGAAGGTGCCGGTGAACAGCCATTGCAGATTGCCGACGCCGCCGGCAATGCCCATCGTCTCGCGCACCGGCCGCAGCATGAAGTAGCCGGTGAAGACGAGAAAGAACAGGGCAAGCCCGCCGGCCACTGCCGGAGCCTCGCCCGGCTGCGTGCCGAACAGGCGCGACAGACCGCGTGCAGGCGGCGATTGCGTCGATGGCGGCATGCGCTGACTCCCGGGGATTGCGAAGCGGAAGATTGAAACCCGGAGCACACGGCGCACACCGGGAAAAACCGGGCATGGGAAACCTGTCGAAGCCGCAGGAGCGCGCCCGGTGCGCGACCGTGGCGTCACGTAAATGCGGTCGCGCACCGGGTGCGCTCCTGCGGCTATTCCTTTGCCGTGTCGTGTTCGATCCGCTCAGCCGGTGAACTGCGCGACGAGTTCGCGTTGTCGCGCGTCGCTCAGCAGCGGCCCGTGTCCGGCTTTCAACTGGTCGGCCTGGCGTTCGGGTTTGCCGGTGGCCGGGATGACCGCCGTCACCGCCGGATGGCTGAGCGCGAACTTGAGGAACATCTGCGCCCAGGAGGTCACTTCGAACTCGGCGGCCCAGCCCGGCAGCGGCTGGTCCTTGACCCTGGCGAACAGTTTGCCGTCGTCGAAGGCGCGGTTGACGAGCACGGCAATCCCCTTGTCCTGCGCCAGCGGCAGCACGGTCTTTGCCGCATTCGTCGAATTGACCGAGTAATGGATCTGGATGAAGTCGAGCTTTTCGCTGCGCATGACCTGTTCCAGATCGGCCAGGCCGCGGTCGACGAAGTGGGTGACGCCGACGTAGCGGGTCTTGCCCTGCTGCTGGAGTTCGCGCGCATACGGCAGCTGGATCTTCCATTCGCGCAGGTTGTGGACCTGCAGCAGCTCGACCTTGTCGGTACGCAGACGCTTGAGCGATTGCGCCCACTGCACTTCCGCATCGGCGCGCGAGTCGGCGGCGATCTTGGTGGCAAGGAAGGTGCGCGCTCGCCAGCCGCCTTCGGCGAGCAGGGCGCCGAGCACTTCATCGGCGCCGGAATAGTTCGGCGAGGTGTCGAACACGCTGCCACCTCCTTCGAAGAACACCTTCAACACGTCCTTGAGCAGCTCGTGTTTTTCCGTACCGGGCGTTGCTTCGAAGCTGCCCGAGGTGCCAGCACCGATGACCGGGATGCGTTCACCGCTCGACGGGATCGGCCGGGTCAGCAGGGTGGATGTCGATGGCGAGTCGGCCAGCAGGCCGTGGCTGGCAGCAAGACCGAGCCCGGCGGCGGTGAGACTCGTGGCGAGGAACTGGCGTCGGTTCTGCATCGGAGTTCTCCTCTGGGGGACGAGGCAAGGGAGCCTCGAGGGAGCGGCGGCAGGATCGCCGCGGACGTGCCTGCATCCATACAGGAGCCGGCCGCCGGAAGGAAGTCGCGAACGACCCGGCAGCGCAGTCGGCGCCTGCCGTGTTCAGCGCTGCGGGAGCGGGAGCCCGGAGGGCGCCGGCGCCCGGTGCTGCAGATGCCGGGCAAAGCCCGGATACAGCAGTGCGTTGGCATGGCCGCTGAGGTGGTCGCCATCGAAGAACAGCGGCCGGCCGTCGCGCACGGCGTCGCAGCGCTCGGCATCGCAGAGCAGCGGCGTCGCGTCGAAGATGTCCGCGCCGGGCAGGGCAGCGACCAAGCGTTGCAGGCTGCCGAGGGCGACGGCCCGATGCCGCTCCACGTCGGCCCGCGACATCGACAGTCCACCGGCACAGACCGGATTCATCGCATTGAAGCGATCACTGCAGCGGAATGCGGGTGCCTGGAATACCGGTTTGGGCGCATCGAAGACGATGTGGACGCCGCTCGCGGCGAGCGGTGCCAGCCGGCGCACGAGGTCGGCCTCGGCCTCGCGGCGCGCCGGGTCGTCGCGGTCGTTGCCGATGCGGCCATCGAAGCGCATCCACTGGTCGCCGAGCCTGGCAACGCGCAGCGAGGCAAGCAACAGGACGTCGCCGTCGCGTGCGCGTGCGGCAATGTCGGCGAGCACGCGTTCGCCCTGGGCGAGGCAGGCCGCGCTGACGCCCTCCGGACGCAAGGCGCCGAACGAGCAGCCGGGGTTGCGGTAGACCACCGCATTCGCACCGGTACGCAGGACGTATTCGGTGGCGACGCCGGTATAGGCCATCGCATGCGAATCGCCGAGCACGAACAGGATGTGGCCTTGCCGCTCGCCCCCGCGACACCCGGAAGCGGCGTATTCGCCCCGCCAGGGATCGTCGAACGAGCGTGTCGACAGACGGCAACCGGGCTCCTCCGGCAGGGCGTGCTGTTCGTGCACCTGCCAATCGGCGAAATGGCGCGTGACCGTGCTGAGCGACAGCGCCGGCGCGCTCTTGCGGATGCCGTAGCCGACGCCGGCGGCGAGGAACAGCGTCGCCAGGCCTGCGGCGACGACCCGCCACGGCGGCGCATGTCGCAGGGAGCGCGAATGACGCAGCGGTTGCTCGACGTGGCGCCACGACAGTTCGGCAAAGGCGGCGGTCAGCACCACGCCGAGCAGCATCGTCGCCGGCGTGTTGAAGCCGATCGTCCAGCGCAACAGGACGAACACCGGCCAATGCCACAGATACAGGGAGTACGAGCGCCGCCCGATCGTCTGCAACGGCGTGCATGCCAGCAGGCGCGCGAGCATCGAATCCGCTCCGCGCCGGTGCAGGAACGCGAGCAGCCCGGCGGTGGCGACGACGGCGGGCAGGATCGAGCGGACGCCATCCGGCGCCATCCACAGCGCACAGGCCAGCAGCCCCAGCGACAGCCAGGCGGCGGCCTCGGCCAACCTGCGGCTGCCGCGTCCGTGCCACTGCCAACTCGTCGACCACTGGTGCAGGAGCACGCCGGCCGCGATCTCCCACAGGCGCGAGGTGGTCAGGAAGAACGCCGCCGTCGCATCGCTGCGCCCGCGCAGCACGGCATCGACGAACGAGGCGACCAGCACGACGGCAAAGGCGCCGGTCGACAGCCAGCGCAGGCGTCCCCCGCGCAGCCAGGCGAAGAACAGCAAGGGGAACAGCAGATAGAACTGCTCCTCGACGCCGAGCGACCAGGTGTGCACGTACGGGTTGAATTCGGCGGTCGGTGCGAAGTAGCCGTTGCTGTGCCAGGCGAGGAACAGGTTCGACAGGCCGACGAAGGCGTACAAGCCGGTGCGGTCGTTGGCGTCGCTGAGCCAGGCCAGGGGCACCAGCAGCATGCTGGCGGTGGCGGTGGCGAGGAGACAGGCCAGCAGCGCCGGGGCGATGCGCAGCACGCGCCGGCGATAGAAGCCGCCGATGAAGGTTGCCAGCGACGACGCCCGCCAGCGCTCGGCCGAGGCGGCGACGACGAAACCCGAGATGACGAAGAACAGGTCGACGCCATGCAGGCCGCCCGGCACGACCGGCGCATGCAGGTGGTAGGCGATGACCGCGAGCACGGCGATCGCGCGCAGGCCGTCGATATGGGCGATGTGCGGGTTGGCGGTCGATGCGCCGGTCCCGGTTGTCATCGCGCGGTTCCCGCAGCAGGCACGAGGCGCCGGCGCCAGGCGCGATTGAGGGGCTGCGACCAGGCGCGCGCGAGCAGTTCGCCGAGCGCCCAGGCCAGCAGCACGGTCGGTACATGCCAGAGGAAACCGAGCCATGTGCCCGCCCCCGTTGCGCGATACACGCCGACCACGGCGAAGACGACGAACATGTGGACGAGGTAGATCTCGTAGCTCGCGCGTCCCATCGCGGCCAGCCAGCCGAATCCGCGCGGTGCGCGCGCATCGGTGCTGCGGCTTTCCCAGCCGAGCGCGAGCACGAGCAGCGCGGTCGAAGTCGTGAACAGCAGCATCGAGAACGCGCCGAACCATGCCCACAGCACATGCCCGAACAGCAGCATCGCGCCGATGCCGATGCTGCCGATGGCAGCAAAGCTCCAGCGCCAGGCGGCGGCGACCTGCGGCCGGCGCGCCAGCGCGATCGCGGCGAGCACGCCGCTGGCGATCGCCGCCATGCCGGGCAGGTAGGCCTTCTCGAACCAGATGTCGTTGCCGGTGATCGCTCCGCGGGTGAATGGCAGCGACAGCGCGATGACGACGAGCGCCGGCACCAGCCAGACCGTCTTGCGCAGCAGCAGGCAGACCAGCGGAAAGCCGAGGTAGAACGCTTCCTCGATCGACAGCGACCACAGCACGTCCCAGCCGCCCGGCAGGTAACCGGTGCGGGCCTCGTAGACATTCAGATAGAGGCCGATCACCGACAGCACGGCGCCGCCGAGCGACTGGTCCGCGCCGTCGATGACGAAGAACGGCACGCCGAGCGCATGGAACAGGGCCAGCACACCGACCACGAGGGCCAGTGTCGGCACGATGCGTGCGATGCGCAGGGCGTAGAACGCGCGCAGGTCGATGTGCGCAAGGCTGCCCCAGCGCGTGATCGAGTGGCTGGCGATGAGGAAACCCGAGATCACGAAGAAGATGAACACGCCTTCGTAGCCGTTGTACATCAGGCTGCTGAGGAAGCGGCGCGGCAGGAAGGTTTCCAGCCAGCCGTCACGCAGCGGGATGCGCAGGGCAAGATGGTGGACGACGACGAGCAGGATCGACAGGCCGCGCAGCAGGTCGATGCCGTCGACGCGGGCGAGTGCGCTGCCCGCCGCGGCCGGCCTGGCGACACGTGCCGGGATCGTTGCGCCGCCGCTCATCGGTCAGAGCATCTTGCGCAGGCGGTAGACGAGGTCGAGGGCATCGCGCGGACTGAGTTCGTCGGCATCGACCGCACGCAGGGTTTCCTCGATCGCCGACGGCAGCGGCGGAGCGAACAGGCCGAGTTGTGGCGTGACCGAAGGTGATGGCGCCTCCGCGGTCGCGACGGCGTGCGTGCCGGCCTCGAGCGATTGCAGCACGCGCCGCGCGTCGGCGATGACCGCTTTCGGCAAGCCGGCGAGGGCCGCCACCTGCAGGCCGAAACTGCGATTGGCCGGGCCGTCCTTGACTGCATGCATGAACACCAGCTGGTCACCGTACTCGACGGCATCGAGGTGCACGTTGGCGATGCCCGGGTGCTGTGCAGGCAGTCCGGTCAGTTCGAAGTAGTGGGTGGCGAACAGGGTGAACGCGCGGTTGGCAACGGCCAGGTGGCGTGCGCAGGCCTCGGCCAGAGCGAGTCCGTCATAGGTGCTGGTGCCGCGGCCGATCTCGTCCATCAGCACCAGGCTGTGCTCGCCCGCATTGTGCAGGATGTTGGCGGTCTCGGTCATCTCGACCATGAAGGTCGACTGCCCGCGGGTGAGGTCGTCGCCGGCGCCGATGCGGGTGAAGATGCGGTCGATCGGCCCGATCGCCGCGCGTGCGGCCGGCACGAAGCTGCCGATGTGGGCGAGCAGCACGATCAGCGCAACCTGGCGCATGTAAGTCGACTTGCCGCCCATGTTCGGGCCGGTGACGATCAGCATGCGGCGGCGGTCGTCGAGGACGAGGTCGTTCGGCTCGAACGGTTCCTCGCGCACCTGTTCGACGACCGGGTGGCGGCCGCGCTCGATGCGGATGCAGGCCTCGTCGACCAGTTCCGGTTCGCTCCAGTCGAGCGCATCGGCGCGTTCGGCGAAGCCCGCCAGCACGTCGAGTTCGGCGACCGCGGCGGCGGCCGATTTCAGGGCTTCGAGATCGGCGGCGAGGGTATCGAGCACCTGCTCGTAGAGGGCCCGCTCGCGCATCAGCGAACGTTCGCGCGCCGACAGCACCTTGTCCTCGAACGATTTCAGTTCCTCGGTGATGTAGCGCTCGGCGCCCTTGATCGTCTGCCGGCGTGTGTAGTGGGTCGGCGCCTTGTCGGCCTGGCCGCGGCTGATCTCGATGTAGTAGCCGTGCACGCGGTTGTAACCGACCTTGAGGGTCGGGATGCCGGTCGCGGCCTTCTCGCGTTCCTCGAGATCGATGAGGAACTGGTCGGCGTTGGTCGCCAGCGCGCGCAATTCGTCGAGTTCGGCATCGAAACCGGCGCGCACGACGCCGCCGTCGCGTTGCAGCGCAGGCGGCTGTTCGACGATCGCGCGGGCGAGGAATGCGGCGGTGCCGGCGTGTTCGCCCAGCCGGTCGACGAGGTTGCGCAATAGTTGGCTATTGCAGGCGGTTGATTGAAAAGTGCGGCCATGGATGGCCGCTTCTTGATCTTCGCGCTCAGGGATGAGCGCATCGGCAAATCCACCCAAGGCCCGCGCAATCCGGGGCGTGCGCGCAAGGCCGTCGCGCAACGTGGAAAGGTCGCGCGGCCGTGCCGAGCGCAGGGCGACGCGGGAGAGAATGCGCTCAAGATCGCCGATGCCGCGCAGTTCCTCGCGCAAACCTTCGATGCGACGCGCGTCGATCAGGGCGCGCACGGCGTGGTAGCGCTCGCGCAAGGTCGCGCGCTCGCGCAAGGGGCGATTGAGCCAGCGATGCAGCAGGCGCGCGCCCATCGGCGTCACGCTGGCGTCGAGCACGCCGAGCAGGGTTGCGCCGCGCTGGCCCGAGGCGTGCGTGTCGAGTTCGAGGTTGCGCCGCGTCGCCGCGTCGAGGGCGATGGTGTCATCGTTGCGTTCGACCGCGAGCCCGGAGAGATGCGGCAGCGCGGACTTCTGCGTTTCCTCGACATACGCGAGCAGGCAGCCGGCGGCGCCGGTCGCCAGGGTCAGGCCTTCCGCGCCGAAACCGGAAAGATCGCGCGTGCCGAAGAAGCGGCACAGTTCGCGGCGCCCGGTCTCGCCGTCGAAATGCCACGGCGCGCGCTTGCGCAGGCCGGGCAGGGCAGCGACGAACTTCGGCCAGGCGACGTCCTCGCCGACCAGGGTCTCGACCGGTTGCAAACGCGCGAGTTCGGAGGCGAGCGCTTCGGCCGTGGCGACTTCGCCGAGCAGGAAGCGCCCCGCGGCGAGATCGACCCAGGCCAGGCCATAGCCCGACTTGCCGGCGCTGATCGCCAGCAGCAGGTTGTCGCGACGTTCCTCGAGCAGGGCCTCGTCGGTCACCGTGCCCGGCGTGACGATGCGCACCACCTTGCGCTCGACCAGGCCCTTGGCCAGCGCCGGATCGCCGATCTGCTCGCAGATCGCCACCGACTCGCCGAGCTTGACCAGTCGCGCCAGATAGCCCTCGGCTGCGTGGTACGGCACGCCCGCCATCGGAATCGGCGCACCGGCCGAGGCGCCACGCTGGGTCAGCGTGATGTCGAGCAAGCGCGCCGCCTTGCGCGCGTCGTCGTAGAACAGCTCGTAGAAGTCCCCCATGCGGAAGAACAGCAGCACCTCCGGGTGCTCCGCCTTGGCGGCGAAGTACTGGCGCATGAGGGGGGTGTGCGGAGAGGAATCGGTGGTGCTCATCCGGCGGGGCGTGCGGTGGTGGCCGCGTAGTGTAGTCGCAGCAGTCGGCCGGCGACTGTCGTGCGCATCGGCGGCGGGACTTTGTCAGTTCCGTGCGGCGCGGTGCGTACTTCGGAAGGAGCGACCCGTGCCGGCGGATCCCCTGCCGGCGGCACGCGCGGTCGCACAGGCGCTGCGAGCGCCACCAGGGAGAACCGCCATGTGGAAGGAACATGTGTCGTCGGCCCTGCGCCGGGCCGGTCTCGTGCTCGTCCTGGTGGGCGGGCTTTGCTTCGATGTGCCGTCGTTCGCCAGCCAGCCGACGCCGCCGATCGCCATTGCGATCGACAGCATGAAGGCGGAGGCGTCGGGACGGATCGTCGCCGTGGTCTCGGTGACGGCCCATGTCGACGTCGCGGCGCTGGGCCTCGAGGTGCGCAGTCCCGCCGTCGGCCTCCAGGTGAAGGGTGGCCGCGAGGCGCTGCGCGTCGGCAAGGACGCAACCGTAGCGGTCGAGGTGCCGATCACGCTGACCGCCGCCGGTGCGCACCGCATCGATTTTGCGGTCGAAGGGCGTGCCGAAGGTTTCATCAGGGCAGGTGCGAGGGAACGCCGTTACGTGGTCTGGGACGGCAAGCAGCCACCGCGCCTGCTGACCGGCCGCGAGCTGCGGCGCGAGCAGCGCGCCGATGTCGATCGCAAGCTGCAGGAGCGCCTGCGCAAGGACCCCGATGCGCGCGCCAGCATCGACGACTACCTGCGCCGGCCGCTGCAGAAGCTCGACAAGGAACCGCGCTACGACGAATCGGTGCGCCAGGCGCTGGTGGCGCCGGCGACCGGCATCGAACCCTATGAAGTCAATGCGATCGTCGACAAGTCCGCCGACGTGATCCGCGAACTCGACCCGATCACCGTGACCGGACGCCTCTGGTACACCGATCGCGCGGGCACGGTGCGTCCGCTGATCAATGCCACGGTCGACATCCGCGATTCCGACACTTTCGGCGACGAGCAGCTGACCTCGATCGCGACCGGTTGGGACGGCCGCTTCAGCGCGGTCGTCAACAACGACGACGGCTGGTTCCAGAATGGCCGCGACATCTACATCCGCGTGCGCACGACGAACACGCGCTTCCGCGTGCAGGACTGCGCGGCCTGGCCCGACTGGACGTATTCCTGGGTGTCCGACGTGCGCAGCGAGCTGTCCGACGGCACCGTCGTCGACTTCGGCAACCTCGCGACGAACGTCGACAACGAGGCCTCGATCCTGTTCCAGGACCTCAACCAGGGATGGAACTTCCTGACCGCGACGGGTGGCCAGGATCCGGGCTTCGTCGACCTCTGCTGGCCCGAGGATGCAAGCCTGTATTCGACGTTCTGGGAGGAAATCGATATCGAGGACGGCGACGAGGTCGCGCGCGACATCGTGCTGCACGAATACGGCCACGCCACCATGCACAACGCCTACGACGGCCATTGGCCCTCGAACACCGGCGGCGCGCACGGCTTCAACGACGTGTTGCACCAGAACATGGCCTTCACCGAGGGCTGGGGCACCTTCATCGCGCTCGCCGTCAACGACGACGGGGTCTACGATTCCAACGGCTGGAGCCTTTCGATCGAAGGCTTCAACCATTCGTCCGGTCACGGCGCCGGCGACGGCCCGCGCAACGAGGGCCATGTCGCGGCCGGCATGCACGACGTGCGCGACCGCGGCAGCGATGGAAACTGCGCGAGCGGCGGCCAGTGCGACCCCAGCGGCGCCGACGCGGCCGGCATGGCGCAGATCTGGCGCGATGCCTTCTGGCGCAGCAAGGCCGACAACTTCGGCGAGTACTGGCCACGGCTGTGCGCCGAGCTCGACAGCGCGCAGGGCAGCGCGGCGGTGCGCTCGCTGGCCTTCAACGCGATCGACGTCAACACCTGCAAGTGCTCGGCGAAGCTCGCGCTGGCGACGAGCGCGGCCGGAGAAGCCGACGTCGGCGAGTTGCGCACGCTGCGCGACCGCGGCTTGCGCAATACCGAACCCGGCCAGCGCGTCATCGCCCTCTACTACCGCCACACGGGTGAGGTGAGCGACATGCTGGTCAAGGATGCCGGGCTGCAGCGCATGGCGGCGGCGTTGTTCGTCCGCGCCGCGCAGGGCTCGCGCGCCCTCCTTGCCGAGCGCGATCGCGACGGCGTGCCGCTCGATGCCGAACACGCGAAACTCGCGCGCGAATTCATCGCCCGCGTGCAGGAGCAGGGCAGTCCCGACTTGCGTCAGGATTTCGCCGAGGTCGGTCGCCTCGTCGATGCGCTGGAAGGCCGTACCTACGAGGAAGTCCGCCGCAAGTTCGAGGCGCCGCGCAAGGGCAAGTGAAGCGGCATGGCGTACGGCGCGTCGCCTGCGCCGTACGCCATGCGCGGGCGGATACGTCTGTGCTGCCGGTGCTTGCGTGCCGCGCTCGACTTGCCGTGGGCGTTTCCGCTACCGTCGCGGCGAATCGACGGGTCGGAGCCGAGTCCGTGCAAACCAAGCTTCCTTCCGACGACGCCCGCCTGCAAGAGCTCGGCCACGGCGTTGCCGATCTGCTGATCGCGCGCGGCTTGACCATCGTCTCCGCCGAATCGTGCACGGGTGGCTGGATCGCCAAGGTGCTGACCGACATCGCCGGCAGCTCCAGCTGGTTCGAGTGCGGCGTGGTCGCCTACAGCTACGAGGCCAAGGAGGCCTTGCTCGGCGTGCAACCGCAGACGCTCGAGCGCACCGGCGCGGTCAGCCAGGAGACCTGCGTGGAGATGGTTTCCGGCGCGCTCGCGCGGTATGGCGCGACGGTCGCCGTGGCGGTCACCGGCATCGCCGGGCCGACCGGCGCCACGCCCGGCAAGCCGGTCGGCACGGTATGGATCGGCTGGAAGCGTCGTGGCGGCTATGCGCACGCGGAACTGTTCCATTTCGAGGGCGATCGCGAAGCCGTGCGCCGGCAGACGGTCGCCGCCGCGCTGGAAGGCGTGCGGCGAATTCTTACAAGCTGACGCGGCGATCGCCGCTGGTCGCTCCGCGACCGTATGGGATAATCCCGCCCATGTCGCCGCCGGGTCTCAATCGCTGAGAACCCGGCGCGCCAGCCTCCGCCGACTTTCAACCAAGGTGACCCCGATGGACGACAACAAGCGCCGCGCGCTTTCCTCCGCGCTTTCGCAGATCGAGAAGCAGTTCGGCAAGGGCGCGGTCATGCGCATGGGCGACAAGACCGGGGAGGCGATCGAGACGGCCTCGACCGGGTCCCTCGGCCTGGACATCGCCCTCGGCATCGGCGGCCTTCCGCGCGGCCGCGTGGTCGAGATCTACGGCCCGGAGTCCTCCGGCAAGACCACCCTGACCCTGCAGGTCATCGCGGCCTGCCAGCGCGCCGGCGGCACCGCCGCCTTCGTCGACGCAGAGCACGCGCTCGATCCGACCTATGCCGAAAAGCTCGGCGTCAAGGTCGACGACCTGCTCGTTTCGCAGCCCGACACCGGCGAGCAGGCACTCGAGATCGCCGACATGCTGGTGCGCTCGAACGCCGTCGACGTGGTCGTGGTCGACTCGGTCGCAGCGCTGACGCCGAAGGCCGAGATCGAGGGCGAAATGGGCGATTCGCACGTCGGCCTGCAGGCCCGCCTGATGAGCCAGGCACTGCGCAAGCTGACCGCCAACATCAAGAAGTCCGGCTGCCTCGTCATCTTCATCAACCAGATCCGCATGAAGATCGGCGTCATGTTCGGCAATCCGGAGACGACCACCGGCGGCAATGCGCTGAAGTTCTATGCCTCGGTCCGCCTCGACATCCGCCGTATCGGCGCGGTCAAGCGCGGCGACGAGGTGATCGGCTCGGAGACGCGCGTCAAGGTGGTCAAGAACAAGGTCGCGCCGCCGTTCCGCCAGGCCGAGTTCG
>ERZ795041.530-NODE-530-length-14157-cov-3.423415_pt1 | contig 14157 bp, 13 predicted proteins | sample MGYA00375125_ERZ795041 | MGnify/ENA primary metagenome ERZ795041 (study PRJEB30170, sample SAMN03074214) | activated sludge metagenome | biome: Common Effluent Treatment Plant; feature: Wastewater; material: Activated sludge; isolation source: activated biomass in...
CAGGGTCGACTTGCCCACGTTGGGCTTGCCGATGATGGCAACGAACCCCGACATGGTCGGAACCGACATGGTCTTCTCGGTCGCACCTGCAGCTTCGTCCGTGCTCGCTGTCAGGTTTCCTTCGTCAGAGGCGTCGGTCGCCGACGCGCTCACATCGATCCTCGAGTCGTCGCTCGAGCCAGTCCTGGTCCCAGTCACTCTGCTTCCTCTCGTGGACGGCCATCACGTGCTCGTTGCCGCCTGTCCGTGCCGTTCGCGGACCCAATGCTAGCCGCTCGGACACCCTCTCGAGGTAACCCGGCGCGGAGACGCGGCAACTTCGCCGCCTCGCTTGCCTGAGCCGTCACTTCCCGTGAGAACGCCGTCAGAGCCGCTGCTGCACTCTGCTGCATGATCGGTTCATGGAGCGGCGCGGGGCCCCATCGCCCGCTGTTCAGCGTGGTACTGCCGACCTACAACAGGGTCGACATCGTCATGGAGGCGGTCCAGAGCGTCCTGGCGCAGTCCTTCACCGACTTCGAGCTCATCGTGGTCGACGACCTGTCGACCGACTCGACCGCCGCTCGGATCGCTCGCGTGACCGACCCGCGTGTTTGGCTCGTGACCAACCAGGGGCGCAAGGGTGGTGCGGGCGCGCGGAACTACGGGACCTCGGTCGCGCGCGGGACGTGGATCTGCCAGATCGACTCGGACGACCTGTGGGACGAGCACATGCTGGAGCACCTTGCCGCGGGTGTCCTGCGCGCGGCGCCGACGGTCGGTGTCGTGTACGGCAGCGACCACACCATCGACATCGACACGGGCGCCGTGCGCAGGCGCAGGGTGGCAGAGCTGTCCGGCTGGGCGTTCCCGAAGATGCTGGAGCGGCACTTCTACCACCACTGTGCGGCCGCTATCCGGCGCGACGCGCTCCTGTCCGTTGGCGGCTACGACGAGGAGCTGCACGGGATGGAGGACACGGACCTGCAGCATCGCCTCACCGAGTCGTGGGAGGTGCTGGCCGTGCCGGAGGCTATCTACTACTACCGTCTCGGCAGGTCCGATCAGGTGACGAGGGACTACGGTGCCCGGGCCGTCAAGATGCAGCGCTTCCTCCGGAAGCACGACGCCCAGCTGAGGACGATGCCGCGTTCGATGGTCAAGATCGCGGCGGTCGTCATGGTGACCTGCGTGAAGGGCGGTCGCTGGGCCGATGCCGCGAGGCTGTGGGGGAGGGTCCTCCGCTACGGACCGTCGGCTCCTCGGCTGGTGCTCGTCGCTCACATGCAGGTCGCTGTCGTGCTCCGTGACAGGGTCAGGAGGTCGCTCGCACGAGGGCGACCAGCCTCGCAGCCAACGTCGGAGCGGTCGGCGGTCGGCCGGGCAGGCGGGACGCGCGGGGCTCCGGCACGGACGCACGAGCGTTCGGCCGAACCAACGTAGGTTCGGCCGAACGCTCGTACAGCTTGCAGATGGTTGCGGGGATTGGATTTGAACCAATGACCTTCGGGTTATGAGCCCGACGAGCTACCAGACTGCTCCACCCCGCGCCGCTGCCTGTTGCGGTGAAACCGCTCGCAGACGCAAAGTTCAGTGTACATACCGTGCCCATGGGGTGTCAAGGCGAGGGACTACGTGACGGGGTCGTGCGGCGCCGCTGCCCTCAGCCCACCCCGCAGAACGCCTCGTAGTCGATGAGCTCGGTGATGGTGGGCCGCTCGCCGCACGCGGGGCAGTCCGGGTCCTTTGCCATCGCGATCGTCGTGAACGCCGGCGTCGCCAGGTCTACAACCAGGAGGCCTCCTGCCAGCCCGGTCTCGGAGCCGTCGACCCCGAACCCGCCGAGCGCCAGCCGCAGGGCCTCGGTCGCCATCAGGCTGCCGACGACACCGGTGAGCACACCCAGGACGCCGGCCTCCGCGCAGCTCGGTACCGTCCCGGGTAATGGCGGCGTGGGGAAGATGCAGCGGTAGCACGGAGCTGTCCCGGCCGCAAGGACGCCGACCTGACCCTCGAAGCGGGAGAGGGCTCCGTAGACGAGCGGCTTGCCCGCGAGCACGCAGGCGTCGTTGACGAGGTACCTGGTCGGGAAGTTGTCGCTGCCGTCGAGCACGATGTCGTAGCCGGCGATCAGCTCGAGGGCGTTGCGCGAGTCGAGGCGCAGTTCGTACTTCTCGACGACGACGTCAGGGTTGAGCGCCCCGAGGTGGTCGCGTGCCGAAGCGACCTTCGGTCGGCCGACGTCGGCCGTCGCGTGCAGGACCTGCCTGTGCAGGTTGGAGAGTTCGACCTCGTCCGAGTCGACGACGCCCAGCCGTCCTACGCCCGCTCCCGCGAGGTAGAGCAGCGCGGGCGAACCCAGACCGCCCGCGCCGACCACCATGACCGAGGCGTCGGCAAGGCGCTGCTGCCCCGTTGCGCCGATCTCGGGCATGACGATCTGACGTGAGTAGCGCTGGAGCTGCGACCGCGTGAACATGACTCAGCTCAGTCCGGTCTCGATGATGAGCGGTCGAGGGGTCGCGGAGTCGGCCACCTCGATGGCGGCCTCGAGGGCCGTGACGGCCTGTGCCAGCCCCCTGCCGTGGCGGTGGTAGACGGTCGCGACCGCTTCGCCCGCTCCGACGCTGTCTCCCACCTTCGCATGCAGCATGACACCGACGCCGTGGTCGAGGTCCTCGCCCTTGCGGCTGCGACCGCCCCCTAGCAGGCCGGCAGCGCGCCCGACGGCCCGCGCTTCGATCGCGGCGACGACGCCGGAGCGACGTGCCCGCACGAGCTCCTGGCCCGGCGCGAGCGGCAGGTCGCCAAGCGCCGCGAGGTCCCCGCCCTGCGCTGCGATCCAGCGTTCGAACCGCTGGTAGGCAGAGCCGTCGTCCAGCGCACGCGCGACCCGCTCCTCGTCGCCAGCCAGGCCGGCCGAGCGCAACACCTGGCCCGCCAGCACGACGCACAGCTCACGGAGGTCGGCGGGACCCTCCCCCTTGAGACAGTCGATGGCTTCACGCACCTCGATGGCGTTCCCGACCGCCGACCCGAGGGGTTCGGACATGTTCGACAGGATCGCCGTCAGGTCGAGCCCGGCGTGCCGACCGATGCTGGTCATGGCAAGCGCCAGCTCGCGCGCCTCCTCGACCGTTCGCATGAAGGCGCCGCTGCCCACCTTGACGTCGAGGACGATGCTCTTGGCACCTCCTGCCAGCTTCTTGCTCATGATGCTGCTGGCGATGAGAGGGAGTGACTCGACGGTGCCCGTGACGTCGCGCAAGGCGTAGATGAGCCCGTCGGCGGGGGCGAGGTCCTTCGACTGACCGGTGACGACGACGCCGACCTCGCGCGCCTGGCGCAGGAACCGTTCCTCGTCGAGGTCGCTCGTGAAGCCCGGGATGCTCTCCAGCTTGTCGACGGTGCCGCCCGTGTGGCCCAGCCCGCGCCCGCTCATCTTGGCGACGGTGCTGCCGAGCGCAGACAGCAGCGGCGCCAGCACCAGCGTGGTCTTGTCGCCGACCCCTCCCGTCGAGTGCTTGTCGACGGTGTTGTCCAGCGAACCGAGGTCGAGCATCTCGCCTGACCGAGCCATCGCCATCGTCAGGTCGGCCGTCTCGCGCATGGTCATGCCGCGCCAGCACACCGCCATCAGCCAGGCTGCCATCTGGTAATCGGGGACGCTCCCGGCAGTGAAGCCGTCGATGAGCGCGGCCAGCGTCCCTGCCGCATGCTCGCCGCCGGAGCGCTTCTCGACGATCACGTCGAGGGGGCGCAGTGCGGGTGCGGCGGCAACGCGTCCATCTTCCGTCATGGCGCCAATGGTAGTACGGGCGCCCGGCGACCGTCTCCCCGACGCGAAGGCGGCGTGCCTGCACTGCCTGGCCGACCGCGCCTCAGCGCTCGCCGAGCAGCCTGGTGACCACTCCGACCTCGTCCCACGGCACGGTCTCGGTGAGGCGCTCGAGCGTCGCCTCGTGGCCCTTGCCCGCCAGCATGACGACGTCGCCGTCTCGCGCCGCTGCCAGAGCCGCCCGGATGGCTGCGGTGCGGTCCGGCACCAGCAGGTAGTCGCGGCCAAGGACGGCGGCCCGGGACGCTGCGCCAGCGGCCATGGCAGCGAGGATCTCCTCGATGGGCTCGCTCCTGCTGTCCTCCTCCGTGAAGATCGCAAGGTCGGCACCCGTCGCTGCCTCTTCGCCGAGGCCCGCACGCTTGCCCGGGTCGCGCTCGCCGGCTGCGCCGATGACGACGATGAGCCTGCCCTGCGGTGGCCTCACGACCGCGAGCGCCTTCGCGAGGGCGACCGGGGTGTGCGCGAAGTCGACGACGACCATGAACGGCAGCTCCTGCACGACCTGCATGCGCCCCGGCACGCCGGGGAAGCTCGCGAGGCGGGCCAGGGCGTGCGCCGGCTCGATGCCGAGCTCGACGGCGGCTGCCAGCGCGGCCGCCGCGTTGTGGGCGTTGTACGTGCCAAGGAGCGGGAGCGTGCCTGCGAGCCGTGCGCCTCCCATCTCGAACGTCAGCGCCAGTCGCGGCCCGTCGACCGCGACATGGGCGATGCGGACGTCGGAACCGGGAGCCGTGCCGAAGCCGATGACGCGGCCAGACTGGTCTGTATGGCGCCCGGCAGTCATGAAGTACCCCGCCTCACCGTCGTCGGCGTTGACGATCGACGTGCGAGCGCGCCGCATCAGCGTGGCCTTCGCCTCGCGGTAGGCCTCCCACGTCTTGTGTAGATCTAGGTGCTCGCACTAAAATTTCAAAAAAACACCGAGCGCGTACGTGACGGCGTCGAGCCTGTGCTGCGAGAAGCCGTGCGAGCTCGACTCGAGGACGACGTGGCTGGCGCCCTCGGCCCGGAACCGGGCAAGGAGCGCCTGCACCTCGGTCGCCTCCGGCGTCGTGAAGTGACCCTCCGTCGGCAGCTCGGTCGTCCCGATCCTCACGCCTGCGGTGCTGATGAGGCCAGTGTGGTGGCGCCCCGAGAGCAGCCAGTGAAGCAGGTAACTGGTGGTGGTCTTGACGTCCGTTCCCGTGACGCCGGCCACCGTCATGGCCCGGCTCGGATGCGCGTGGAAGGCTGCGGCGAGGTGGGGGAGGGCCGCGCGGGCGTCGCCGACGTGGACGTACGGCACGGAGGCGGGCACGGACACCTCGCCGAGAGGGCGTTCGCCGACGACAGCGACGGCGCCGGCCGCGACCGCCGCCGCGATGAGGTCGTGAGCGTCGAAGCTCGCCCCGCGCCGCGCGACGAAGAGCGCCCCCTTCGTCACGCGCGCGTGCGACTGCACGACGGAGGTGACGTGTGGGTCGCCCGCCTGGAGAGCGAGGTTCCCGCCGTTCAGTGCCGCTGGGTCGCTCCTGCTGGCCGCCGCGATGAGCGAGGAGAGCAGCATGCGTCGCTCCTCAGCCACCAGTCGTCGCTCCCGGTTCCGGCATCAGTGGACGACCGGCGCGCTCAGGCCGTTGCGTTCCAGCAGGTCGAGCAGCCGCCGCAACGAGCCGTCGTCGTTGACGAAGTCGAGGTCGTCACCGGGCACGACGACGACCCGCGACAGCGTGTAGTCCTCGATCCAGCGCTCGTAGAGCCTGCCGAGGCGCTCGAGGTAGCCGTCGTCGATCTCGGCCTCGTACGTGCGGCCGCGCTGCCTGATGTGGCGCTTGAGCGTCGGGAGCGACGCGCGGATGTAGATGAGCAGGTCGGGCGGCCTGAGTGCCGACGCCACCGCGTCGTACATGGTGCGGTAGCTGGCGTGGTCGCGGGCGTCCATGACCCCGTCGTCGCTGAGCAGGCGCGCGAAGATCGCAGCGTCCTCGTACACGGTGCGGTCCTGGATGACGCGCAGCCCCGGGTTCACCTGACGCAGATGCTGCCTCAGTCGGGCCGCGAGGAAGAACATCTGCGAGTGGAAGGCGTAGCGTGACATGTCGCGGTAGAAGTCCTCGAGGTACGGGTTCTCGTCGACGGCCTCGTAGACGGGCGACAGGTGGTAGCGCTCGGACAGGATCTTCGTCAGGGTCGACTTGCCTGCCCCGATGTTGCCCGCAACGGCGACGAACAGCCCGCTGGCGGGCGCCTCGTCGGGGGTCGTCACGGCTTCACGCCACGCTCTTGAGTGCCGTCGACACGCGGTCGATGATGGCGCGCCTGTCCGTGTCGCGTGCGACGAAGTCGATGGCGCCCGCGTCGATGACCTCGACTGGGAACGGAGCAGACGCGAAGTACTCGTCGTAGGCCTCGCTGATGCGGGCGAGGTACTCGGCCCGGATGTCGCTCTCGAACGGACGCCCACGCTTGGCGATGCGCGACAGCAGGACCGTCGGGTCGGCGCGCAGGTAGACGGCGAGGTCGGGCAGGGGGAGCCTCGAGCGCAGTTGCTGGAACAGGGTCCTGTAGAGCTCGAACTCGTCGCCGCGCAAGTTCAGCGACGCGAACAGGAAGGTCTTGTCGAACACGTAGTCAGCGACCGTGTGCGGGTGGAACAGGGCGCTCTGCGCGAGGTCGGAGTGCTGCCTGAACCTCGACAGCAGGAAGAACGTCTCCGTCTGGAAGGCGTAGCGCTCCGCGTCCGCGTAGAAGCTCGACAAGAACGGGTTCTCTTCGACCACCTCAAGGAGCAGCCTGGCGGGCAGTTCTTCGCTGAGCAGCCGCGCCAGGCTCGTCTTGCCGACCCCGATGGTTCCCTCCACGACGACCAGTGACATCGTTCGCCGAGCATAACTCCGCACGGGTACACGGGTCGCCGAGCGCGACATGACGGCGTCCAGGACGTGTGCTACTATCCCTTTCGATAGATGGACGACAAACCTCCAAGTCGACCTAGACGTCGACGACCCTTCGACGTCGCAGGATCACTCGCAACCTTGAACCTCCTGGTAAGCGCGGCAGCTCAGGCCGCGCCCGTCGGCGTCGTGGGTGACGTCGTACCCGGCGACGACCTGTGGACGTCCTCGCAGTGGGCCGTACGGATCGGTGTCTGCGTCGTCCTGCTGCTGCTCTCGGCCCTCATCAGCGGTGCCGAGGCCGCCATCAACGAGCTCGACGTGTGGCGGTACCGCAGGCTGGGCGAGGGGGAGACGGAGGTCAACGGCGCGCTGGTCCTCTTCGAGCGCGACCCACAACGCTTCGTGTCGACGCTCGTCATCGCCCGCACGCTCATCAACGTCGCCATCGCCGCGTTCATCACGCTGAGCGCTCTGCAGCTCGCTGGGGGCGGCCCGACCGCGCGGACCGCGTTCTACGGCGCCCTCGTCGCCGGCTTCGCGATCCTCTTGTTCGGTCAGATCATCCCCCTCGCCGTCGTCGTTCCCAACGCCGTGCGGGTGTCACGCCTCGTGATCAGACCCGTCTACGTCCTGTCGATCGCCGTGTACCCCATCGGGGCGCTGTTCACGTGGCTCACCCGGCAGGTGCTGCGCCTGCTGCGCATCGAGCAGGGCAGCGGCAGTCGCATCTCGGAGGACGAGCTGCGGCAGGTGCTGCGGGACGCCGAGGCGTCTGGCGTCATCGAGGCGCAGGAGCGGCAGATGATCCGCGGCGTCATCGACCTGGAGGAGACAGTCGTGCGCGAGGTCATGACCCCGAGGGTCGCCGTCGTCGCGATCGCGAAGGACGCTCCGTTGCGCGAGCTCCTCGCCCTCGTGATGGAGGAGGGGTACAGCCGCCTGCCCGTCTACGCAGACTCCATCGACAACGTCGTCGGGATTGTCTACGCCCGCGACCTGCTCAAGTACCAGGACCGCGACGCCGTCGGCGAGGACACCACGGTGTCGGAGCTCATGACGGCGGTGCAGTTCGTGCCGGAGACGCTGTCCGTACTGAACCTGTTGCGCGACATGCGTGTTCGCAAGAGCCACATCGCCGTCGTCGTCGACGAGTTCGGCGGGACGTCCGGCGTGGTGACGCTCGAGGACATCATCGAGGAGATCACGGGCGAGATCTACGACGAGACCGACGAGGACGAGGAGGCCGACATCCTGGTCCTGCCGACCGGCGGCTACCGCCTGCTCGGCTCGGCACACCTCGAGTCCATCGGGATCGCCCTCGACATCGAGTTCGACGAGGACGGCGACTACGACACGCTCGCAGGCTTCCTCATCGACGAGCTGGGGCACATCCCCGAGGTCGGCGCGGCCGTCGTGCATGCCGGCATGCGCTTCGAGGTCGAGCAGGCCGACGGCAGGCGCATCGTGTCCGTCATCGCGACGCCGGTCGGCGACGGTCAGCCGCCGGTGGCCGACGCCACCTCCGCGACAGAAGCCCCTGACATGAACGAGAGCGAAGACCCCGTGATCGACGCCGTCGCGCACGTCCCCACCGACGCGCAGTCACGGGTCGTTGAGCGCGCGGCTGACTGACCGGGCCAGTCAGCCAAGGCCGACTGACCGGGCCAGTCAGCGAGGGCCGACTGAACACAGTGCTCAGCGCGGTCGCATGGGGTCAACGGGTGTGTCGAGGTCTGCAACGTAGACGCGCGCCACCCGTCCCGCGATCCCGACGAGCATCTCGTACGACACCGTGCCGATGGCCCTGCCGAGTGTCTCGGCGCTCGGACCACCTGGCCCGAACAGCGTGATGCGTTCGCCGACCGACACCTCGGCGTCCCCCACGTCGACCATCAGCTGGTCCATGCACACGCGCCCGACGACGGGCACCGGAGCACCCCTGAGGCCGGCCGCGGCCGTGCCCGTGAGGCCGCGCCTGTAGCCGTCGGCGTAACCGATGCGGACGGTCGCGATGGTCGTCTCGCGCGGTGCCCTCCACAGCCCGTCGTACGAGACGCTCGTCCCGGCGGGCACGCGCTTGACGAAGGTGACCGGCGCCGAGAGGCGCATGACCGGCCTGAGCCCAGGTGCCAGCGCCTCGATCCGGGGGGCAGGGTAGTAGCCGTAGAGGACGATGCCGGGCCTGACCATGTCGCAGTGATGCTCCGGGTAGGCGAAGATCGCGGCCGAGTTGGCGACATGACGCAGGCCGGGCTCGATGCCGTCGGCGCGGATCGCGTCGACGCCGCTGTGGAACGCGTCGAGCTGCGCCAGCGTGAACGTTTCGTCGGAGTCGTCCGAGGCCGCCAGATGCGTCCACACGCCCTCGAGGACGGCCCGAGGCTCCGCGTCCACGAGGCGGGCGAGCCGCGCGGCGTCGCGCCAGCCGAGGCCGAGTCTACCCATGCCCGTATCGATCTTGAGGTGCAGCCTGGCCGGTCTGGCGGGCCGCTGCGGGAGGGCGGCGAAGATGGCCTCCAGCGAACCTTCGTCCGTGACGACGAGAGACACGTCCTCCTCGACGAGGGCCTCGATGGTCGCGCGCCCGTGAACCGGCGTGAGCAGCAGCACGCCGCCCGTGAGCCCGGCGTCTCGCAGGCCGAACGCCTCCGAGGGTGCGGCGACGCCGTACCACTCGACGCCGCGGCGCTCCAGCTCGAGCGAGGTGCCGACGACGCCGTGACCGTACGCGTTCGCCTTGACGGCGGCCAGCACCCCGATGTCTGGGGCGAGGGCCGCCCTGACCATGGCGAGGTTGTGGGCCAGCGCTCCGAGGTCGACCTCGGCTGTCGGACCCTCATGAAGGTCAGAGCCGCGACCTCTCGGCCGTTCGCGGGTCGGATCCACGCTCACCGCGTCCAGCTGGCGCGTCGCTCTGCCGTCTTGGCGAGGCTCGAGGCCATCAAGGTGAGGACGATGTACATCACCGCGACGGTGTTGAAGGGCGGGAACACCTCGAAGGTGGACGCCTGGAACTCACGAGCGCGCTGCGTGATGTCCCTGACCGACAGGACCGACAGGAGCGAGGTGTCCTTGAGCATCGCGATGAACTCGTTGCCGAGCGGAGGCACCACGATGCGCAGGGCCTGCGGGAGCACGACGTGGCGAGCCGTCTGCCAGTTCGACAAGCCCAGGCTGCGCGAAGCCTCGATCTGGCCGCTCGAGACGGCCTCGATCCCCGCCCTGAAGATCTCGGCCATGTACGCGGCGTACCCCAGCGAGATGCCGACGATGCCGCGAGTGACCCTCGACATGTCGATGAACCCGCCCGTCGCCTCCCGGATGGCGCCCTGGAGCGGGAAGCCGACGTAGAGGATCACCACCAGCATCGGGATCCCGCGCATGAGGTCGACGTAGAGCTCGGACACGATCCTCAGTGGATGGTGTCCGCTGCTGTAGGCCGCCACCGCCAAGGCTCCCGCGAACGCCCCGAAGACGGTGAACAAGATGGCGGCTCCGCGCACGTCCGGTGGCAGGAACCCGATCTCCCAGATGACGGGGTAGCCGGCTGGGAGGTTGTCGGACGGGAGGAAGGCTGCAACGACGACGCCGCTCTCGAGACGTTCGATGCCCGCCGCGACGTCGGTGACGGCGCGAACGGACAGCGGCTCCCCCGCGTTCGGGTACTCGCCGCGGCGGATCGTGTCCGACAGCCCCTGCGGCGTCCCGCGCACGATGGCGACGAGTCCGCCCTCGGAGCCGACAAGGCTGTACTGGGCGTGCGGGCGGGTGAACGCGACGAGGCCCGCGAGCAGCAGGAGCCCGCCAGCCCCCGCGAACCACGCCACCGTCCGCGGGCCCTGCCTGAGCATCTGCAGGCCGGCGAGCACGAGCCCGAGTATCGAGGCAGCGACGTACGCGATGACGGCGACGAGGATGGTGGTGCCGATGCCCGGGGCGAGGAACCGCAGGGCGCGCTGGTACGAATCGGCCGTCAGGAAGAGGTAGACGACGAACGGCGCCGCCGTGAGCAGGATCAGGTAGCTCGGCCGAACGGAAGCGAACGGACCGCGAGGTCGTGTGGCGGGACTGCGGCTCACGGTTGTCGGTACTGTACCGCAGCGGAGCACGACGACACGGCGGGGAACCGCTCCAGGAGCGATCCCCCGCCGTGTTCGACCGTCCCGAGTGCGGTCACCGGAGTACGGCCAGCGTCAAGCCGCGCGAGCCGGCGCGCCCGGGCGTGCGGTCAGTTGAACCAGGCGTCGAGGATGGCGTCGAGCGTGCCGTCCTGCTGGATCTGGAGCAGCCCGGCGTTGAGGGCGTCGACGAGCTCGTCGCCCTCTTGTACGGCGAACCCGAGCTTGTCGCCGGACTCGACCTCGCGGATGCCGACGGCGAGCTGGCCGGCGTACTGCTGCACGAACGCTTCTGCCGACGGGTCGTCGATCATCACGCCGTCGACGTCGCCGTTGATGAGCGCGAGGATGGCTGCGTTGAAGTCGTCGTAGAGCTGCAGGCGGTCGCGGCCCACCATGGCCTCGGCCGTCGTCGCGTTGGTCGTGCCGTTCTGGGCGCCGAGGATCAGGTCGCCCGCGCGGAAGTCCTCGACGGTCAACCCTTCGTCCTCGACCCGCACCGCGATGGCCTGGTCGACCGAGAAGTACGACTCGGTGAAGTCGACGACCTCGTCGCGTTCGGCCGTGATGGTCACGCCCGAGGCGACGACGTCGAACTCGCCGTTGGCGAGCGCGGCGAAGATGCCGTCCCACGCCGTCGTCGTGAACTGGGCGACGCAGTTGATCCGTTCGCAGATGGCGTTGAGCACGTCGACGTCGAAGCCGACGATCGCACCCTGTTCGTTGACCGTCTCGAAGGGCGGGTACGTCGTGTCCGAGCCGACGACGAGCACGCGACCGCCGAGGTCCTGCGCACTGACGAGAGAGAACGTGGCCGCGATGAGGGCGGCTGTGACGAGCTTGCTGACCTTGTTCATGACAACTCCCCTTGCTCCGTGTTCGAGGCGACCACCGTGGCCGCCAGTTCGCGTCGCCCTAGGAGGATAGCCGTGTCGTCCCCCTGGCGACAACGTCGTCCTTCACCGACTGCTTACGCATCGGACAGTTGACCACGCCACCCGCCCGGCAACAGCGAACGACGGAGCGCTTAGTACACTGCTCGCATGGGGACGGCGCACCCAGGTCAAGGAACCGTTGCGACGCGCACGGGTGGCTCGCAGGTCGAAGCCGGCGTGCTCGATGCCCCGTTGGCCGAGGGGCTCATCGACCTCGGCAGGCAGGCGCCCAAGAAGCTGGCCGAGGTCGGCATCAGGACCTACCGCGAGCTCCTTCACTACCTGCCGAGACGCTACGAGGACAGGCGCGTGCTCCCCGGCTTCGGACGGGACCAACGCGACGGTCGTCGGCCAGGTCGTCAGCAGGGTCGGCAAGCGCAGCCCACGCGGACTGCACGTCTTCAGGGCGTCGCTCGTCGCTGACGACGGCGGCAGGTTGACGGCGGTGTGGTTCAACCAGCCGTGGCTCGAGAAGCAGGTGTTCCCGGGGCTACGGCTCATCGTGACGGGCAAGGTCAAGGTCTCCGGCCGGACCGTCGAGCTGGCGGCGGCCGGTCACGAGGTGGACGACGACACCGAGTCGTTGTCCTTCGGGCGCATCGTCGGCGTGTACCCCACCACCCAGGGGTTGAGCCAGGCGTACCTGCGGCGCGCACAGCGCCGGCTGCTCGACGCGCTCGGTCCCGTACCGGACCACCTGCAGCGCAGCCTCGTGGAGCGGCACGGCCTCGTACCCGTCGACAGGGCGTGGCGTCAGGCGCACTTCCCCGACGACGAAGATGCCCTCGAAGCTGCGCTGCGACGCCTGAAGTTCGACGACTTCCTGTTCTTCGAGCTGGCCGTCATGCGCAGCCGCGACCCGCTGCGACTCGGGCGGTCGTTCACCGTCGCGCAGAGCGACGTCGAGGAGTTCATGGGGCGCCTGCCGTTCACGCTGACCGGTGCACAGGCGCGCGCGCTCGGCGAGATCCTCGAGGACATGGCCGCCCCGCGCCAGATGGCACGGTTGTTGCAGGGTGACGTCGGCTCCGGCAAGACGGCGGTCGCTGCTGCAGCCGTGTACGTCGCCGTCCGCAACGGGGCGCAGGCAGCGCTCATGGCCCCGACGGAGATCCTCGCCCGCCAACACCTCGCCAACCTGCGACCCTACCTCTTCGAGCTGGGGGTGCGGACGGAACTCCTCATCGGCGCCATGAGCGGCTCGGAGCGGGCGGCTGCACGGGCGCGGCTGGCAGCGGGGGAGACCGACCTCGCCATCGGCACACAGGCGCTCATCCAGGACGGAGTCACGTTCAAGGACCTGGGCCTCGCCATCGTCGACGAGGAGCATCGCTTCGGGGTGCAGCAGCGCAGAGCGCTGTTGCAGGGGCTGCCCGACGTCCTCGTGATGAGCGCGACGCCCATCCCGCGCTCCCTGGCGCTGACCGTGTACGGCGACCTGGAGCTCACGGTCATCGATGAACTGCCACCGGGTCGCACCCCGGTGAAGACCCGCCTCGTCAACGTCGGCAGGCGCCTCGAGACCTACCGCTTCGTCGCCGAGCAGGTCGCGAAGGGCAGGCAGGCGTACGTCGTCACGCCCCTCATCGAGGAGAGCGAGGCTCTCGACGAGGTGCTGGCCGCGACCGGCCTCGCGGACGACCTCGCACAGATCCTGCCAGCCACGATCAGGCTCGGCATGCTTCACGGGCGCATGTCGACGGCTGACAAGGACGAGGTGATGGATCGCTTCAGGCGCAACGAGGTCGACGTGCTCGTGTCGACCACCGTCATCGAGGTGGGAGTCGACGTCCCCAACGCGACCGTGATGGTCATCGAGAACGCGGAGCGGTTCGGGCTGTCGCAACTGCACCAGCTGCGCGGCAGGGTCGGGCGCGGCAGCCACGAGAGCTTCTGCGTGCTCGTCGCAGGCGACCGCAGCCGCAAGACGCAGCAGCGGCTCGACATCATGGTGAAGAACTCCGATGGCTTCGCTATCGCGGAGTTCGACCTGCGGCTGCGCGGACCAGGCGACCTGCGCGGGACGAGGCAGTCGGGCCTGCCCGAGTTGACCGTCGGTGACCTCGTCACGGACGTCAGCATCATCGAAGAGGCCCGGGCTCTGGCGAAGCAGATGCTCGAGGCGGACCCCGAGCTGTCGGCTCCGTGGGCGCAGCGGCTGACCGTGGAACTGCGGCGGCGCAGCAGCGCCGTCATGATCAGAGAGGTGATCTAGTCGTGATCCAACGCTTCGCGGCTCTCATGGTCGTCGCGGGACTGGGAACGGGAGCCGTGCTCCGCATCGTCGCGGGACGCGGCCGGTTCGGGAACGACCTCGGGAGCTGAGGTGGGGGGAACGGCCCCTGTGGCTCCGGTCATGACCTCTCCTCGGCCCTTGCCGCCAGCCAAGCTAGCAACTGGTCCTCGTC
>ERZ795041.531-NODE-531-length-14136-cov-6.740146_pt1 | contig 14136 bp, 11 predicted proteins | sample MGYA00375125_ERZ795041 | MGnify/ENA primary metagenome ERZ795041 (study PRJEB30170, sample SAMN03074214) | activated sludge metagenome | biome: Common Effluent Treatment Plant; feature: Wastewater; material: Activated sludge; isolation source: activated biomass in...
CAGCCGCGCAAACGGCCGCTGCTGGATGATCGTCTGTTCCGGCAGGCACTGCACGAAGTTGAACCCGGGCATGGCGTCGTGGTCGGGCTGGACTAACGCCTCAGTCGGCCAGGCGGTGAACCCGGCGAAGGTGCTGGCGACGGCGCAATAGAGAATGCCGTCGCGGAAGGTCTGGGTGGAGTTATGGAAATGGCCATAGAAAACGCCTCGCAGTCGATCGCGGGCGGGGAGCAGCGTCCGGTGCATCTCCTCGCCGTTGAGCATGAGCATGTTGGCGTCCATCCAGGGGGAATTGACTCGCAGGGCCGGGTAGTGAACAAAGACGCACAGCGGCGGGCCGTCGGGGGTGGCCTCGCGCCGCAGCACCGCCAACTGTTGCGGGGAGAGCACCCCGTGGGGGTCGATCTCGTCCGGGCCGCGGCCGTCGAGCACCAGAAACCGCTCGCCGCGCACCTCGAAGGTATAGGAGAGCGTGTCGGTCCCCGGCTGGCAATCGACCTTCGGCCCCATCGGCAGGTAGCGATGGATGTCGGCCGCGGTATCGTGATTGCCGGTGCAGTAGTAGATGGGGATTTCCAGCGCGGCGAACGTCTCAGCCGCCAGCCGGTAGGCGGCTTCCGTGGGGTGAGTGGTCACATCGCCGGTATGGACGACGAAGTCCGGCCGCGTCGGCAGCCGGTTGATCATGTCGATCACGTGCCGCGCGTAGGGCAGCGGCCGATAGCCTTGCCGCCGGTAATCCTCCGTCGGCCCGAAGTGGGTGTCGCTGAGATGGACGAAGTACACCGGTTCCATATGTCAAATCGGGGATAAAAAATACGGGATACGAGCGGAGGGATCTCCTGCACTCGTATCCCGCATAAACCAGTTTCGTTGCTTGACTAGGGGGCCAGCGCCAGAACAGCCTGGTTGATATTGGCCACCAGTTCGCCGACCGTGCTGTCAATCAGATGGAAATAGCCGGCGGGGGCGATACCGATCCAGAAGATGAAGACCAGAAAGGCGAGCATGACGCCCAGCTCGCGGCGGTTCATCGCCTTCAAACTCTTGACCGTGTCGGTGTCCGCCGGACCCATGAAGATGCGCTGGAAGAACCACAAAAGGTAGACGGCGGCCAGGATAACGCCGGTGGTGGCGAAGGCGGTGTAGATCCACGGCCGCGGAGCCAGTGACTCAGCTCCGATCGACCCCAGCAGAATCGTAAACTCGCCCACGAAGCCGTTGAGACCCGGCAAACCCATGCTGGAAAAAACGATGATGAGAGACAAGGCGCTGAACAGCGGCATGACCTTCCAGACGCCGCCGTATTCGGCCATCTCGCGTGTGTGGGTGCGCTCATAGAGCAAACCGACCAGGAAGAACAGCGCGCCTGTGCTGATGCCGTGATTCACTCCCTGGAGGATAGCTCCCTGGATGCCGGCGTCGTTGAGGGCAAAAATGCCCAACGTCACGAAGCCGAGATGGCTGATACTGGAGTAGGCCACCAGCTTCTTCATGTCCTTCTGGGCGAAGGAGACGATGGCCCCGTAGATGATGCCGATGATGGCCAGCACGGCGATGATGGGAGCGTAATGATAGGAGGCCTCCGGGAAGAGCGGCAGGTTGAAGCGCATGAACCCGTAGGTGCCCATCTTCAGCAGCACGCCCGCCAGAATGATGGAACCGGCCGTGGGCGCTTCGGTGTGGGCGTCGGGCAACCACGAGTGGAACGGGAAAACCGGCACCTTGATGGCGAAGGCGACGAAGAAGGCGATAAACAACACGTTCTGGGCGTGGGCGAAGGCTTCGCGCCCGACGATCAGGTCGGGCAGGGAGAACGTCCCGTTGGTGATGCCCATGTAGAGCATGGCCACGAGCATCAACAGCGACCCGGCCATGGTGTAGAGGAAGAACTTGATCGAGGCATAGACCCGGCGGCTGCCGCCCCAGATACCGATGAGGAAATACATCGGCACCAGTGTGAACTCCCAAAACACGTAGAACAGGAACAGGTCCTGGGCCAGGAAGACGCCGAGCATACCCGTCTCCAGCAACAGCATGAAGATGTAATATTGCTTGATCTGCGTCGTGATGGCCGACCACGACCCGATGACCGACACCAGAGAGATGAAGGTCGTCAGCATCACCATCAGGATGCTGAGGCCGTCCACCGCCATGAAGTAGCTGATGCCCCACGAGGGGATCCAGTCGACGCGATCGACCATCTGCAGGGCGGGATTGGTCGCGTCGAACCGAAATATCACCAGCAGCGACACCACAAATGTCACCGCCGAGGTCGCAATGGCGACAAGCTTGATCGAATCATCGTTCGAGCCGTCGTCCGACTGTTTCATCAGCAATATCGCCAGAACACCCACCAGGGGAAGGAAGGTGAGAATCGTCAATATCCAGTTCATAATTTCCCCAACCTTATTATTTCAGTGTTTATGAGACTCATATCCCTAATTCGCCGAGAACAGGAAAAAGACCAGCAAGCCAACCGCGCCGAGGAACACCGCCAGCGCGTAAGTGCGGGCATAGCCGGTCTGCGTTAGCCGCAGCGCGCCGGCCAGCCGCCGTGTCACCGCTCCCGCGCCGTTGACCAGACCATCGACCCCTTGCGAATCGAGGACATTGGCCGAGAAATCGGCGAAGGAGACAAACAGGTCGCGAATGAGCCGGTCATGGAGAAAGCCGGACCAGAATTCGCTGTCAAACTTGAACGCCAGCCAGGCGGCAAAACGATTGAACAGCGGGACAACGCCCTTGCTGTAGAATGAGTTAAGCGGCAGGATATTCCACCACCAGATAGGCGTGCGAGACAGCCGGTCAGCCTCATCCCAGGTTTTTGGTCGCCCGCGATAGACAAACCAGGCCAGCACCAGACCGCCGACCGCCAGCAGCATCGACACGCCGGCCACGACCGGCGAGACGACGACAGGCGTATGCGGCAGATGGAGGGCGCCCTCCTCAGAGAGTTCAATCACCGGCAGGGAATGTTTTCCCCACTGCTCCAGCAAGAGCCAGAACCCCTGAGGATGCATTCCGTCGCGCTCGGCGGCCGCCGCCGACATATAAGGCACATTGAGCAACCCGCCCAGGATGGTCAATGCGGCCAGAACGATAAGCGGCCGGGTCATCAGCGGCGAGCTTTCTTCGGCGTGTTCGGCCGCAGCGTGGCGGGGCTTGCCGAAGAAGACCATGATGAGTTGGCGGCCGACATAGAAGGCCGTACCCAGCGCCGCCAGAGCCAGCACGATGAAGATGGGCATCTGATGCGTCTGGGCATGGAGCAGGATCTCGTCCTTCGACCAGAAACCGGCCAGCGGGAAGATGCCCGCCAGCGCCAGCGCGCCGATTAAGTAGACGATGTAGGTCGTGCGCATCTTGTGACGCAACCCGCCCATGTAACGCATATCCTGCGGGTCAAAGCCATCGTCATGGCCATGGTCGTCGTGGCCGTGGGCCAATGCATGATGGCCGTGTTCCATGCCGTGAATGACCGAGCCGGAGCCGAGGAACAGCAACGCCTTGAAGAAGGCGTGGGTGACCAGATGGAACATGGCGGCCACGTAAGCGCCCATGCCCGCGGCCGCGACCATGAAGCCCAGCTGGCTGACGGTGGAATAGGCCAGCACCTTCTTGATGTCGTTCTGGCTGAAGGCGATCAATCCGGCGAAGAAAGCCGTCAGCGCGCCGGTCCAGGCCACGAGGTCGGGCGAGGAGATCAACCCAAGGATCAGTGCGCCGCTGTCCCGCACGATCTCGAAGAGCACATTGCTGCGCACAAGGAGATAAACGCCGGCGGTGACCATCGTTGCCGCGTGCATGAGGGCCGAGACCGGCGTCGGGCCGGCCATGGCGTCGGGCAGCCAGGTGTAGAGCGGAATCTGGGCCGACTTGCCGGCCGCGCCGAGCAACAGCAGGGCTGTGGCGGCCGTCAGCACCGTAGTGATGGGCAGGCTGACACTGCCGAACTGGACCATGTGATTGGCCTTGTACAATTCGACCGCATTGTCGAAGATGGGCTTATAGTCCAGCGTGCCGAACGCCCAGAACAGCAGGAACATCGCGATCAGCACGCCGAAGTCGCCGATGCGGTTCATGATCATCGCCTTGCGCCCCGCGGTGGCGTTGGCGGGCTTGCCCTCCTTGTCCACACGAGCAAACCAGAAGCCGATAAGCAAATAGGAGCAGAAGCCCACCCCCTCCCAACCAACGAACATCATCAGGTAGCTGCTGCCGCTCACCAGGATGAGCATGAAGAAGATGAACAGGTTGAGGTAGGTGAAAAAGCGCGAGAAATCGGGATCGCCCTTCATGTAACCGATGGCGTAAATGTGAATGAGCGCGCCGATGCCGCTGACGACCAGCATCATCGTGACCGACAGCGTGTCGATCTGCATCATCCAGTCAACCCGGAAATTGGCCGAGGGAATGTCGATCCAGGTGAAAATGGGCACGTACCAGGCTTCAAAGCCGTTGGTGGCCAGGCTGATGAAGAGTGTTATGGAGATGACAAGCGCGCCCACCGTCATGAGCGAGGCCAGCCAGCCGGTGAGACGCTCGCCGGATTCACGGTTGTTATCGACAAACATGCGGCCGAACAGACCGTTGAATACCAGCCCGGCCAACGGCAGAAATATAATCAATGGCGCCAGTGAAAATGTATTCATACACGCTCCCCGAGTTTATGGGACGGGTCACTCATCATTTGCAATCCGTAACTCGTCACAGTTTACCCCTTGAGCAAATTAATTTCATCGATATTGATGCTCTTCTTGCTGCGGAAGATGGCCACAATCAGCGCCAGGCCGACAGCGACTTCGGCCGCGGCGACGGTGATGACGAAGAAGACCAGCACCTGCCCGTCCAGATCGCCCAAATGGCGAGCGAAAGCGACAAAAAGCAGGTTGGCGCTGTTCAGCATCAATTCGATGGACATGAACAGGATGATGGCATTGCGGCGCAAGAGCACCCCCAATACGCCGATGACGAAGAGAATACCGCTCAGGGCGATATACCAGTTGATATCAACCGCATTAGGCATGGTCGTTCCCTCGCTTTTTATCCTTGCCGAAGACGACGACGGCGATGATGGCCGCCAGAAGCAACACGCCGGTTACCTGGAACGGGAAGAGATAGGATTGAAACAGGGCGATGCCCAGCGCCTGGGGGCTGGCGTCGGCCGCCGGGCCAAGCACGGTGGCCCCGATGTTGCTCTGCATCAACAGGTAGCCGAATGCGCCGATGAGCACCAGGGCCAGGAACACGGCCGCATAGCGATGGTATTTCTCGCTGCCGCGCACTTCGTCGGCCGCGCCGCGCAGCCTGTCCGCCCCCAGCAACATGATCACGAAAAGAAACAGGACGATGATCGCCCCCGCATAGACCGTGATCTGCACCATGGCGATGAACGGCGCATTGAGCACCAGATAGAAGACGGCCACCGTCATGAAGTTTAGCACCAGGTACAGGGCGCTATGCACGGCGTTGCGGCTGAGCAACATGCCCGCCGCCGCGGCGACGGCGACGGCCGCCAGGATGATGAACAGTATCGGATGGATCATAAAGTCGCCTCAATGACGAATGGCGAATGACGAATGATGAATGAAGGCTTGTTGTTCATGAATCGTCGTTCGTGTTTCGTGATTATTTCGGGTTTTCCATGTCCGGTATCGCGCGCGTATACGTGCCCGGCTTCGTTGTCTGGGGCGTCGGGACGCCGTTCACCGGAATATCCACCAGCAGCATATCCTTGGTATAGAGCGCGCTGGCCCGATCATAGTAGCTCAGCTCGTATTCGTGCTCCAGGACGATGGCCTGGGTCGGGCAGGCATCTTCGCAATAGCCGCAGAAGATGCAGCGCAGCATATTGATCTCATAGACGCGAGCGTATCGTTCGCCGGGCGAATAGCGTTCCTCGTCGGTGTTCTCGGCCGCCTCGACGAAGATGGCGTCGGACGGGCAGGCCGCGGCGCAAAGCGAGCAGCCGATGCAGCGCTCCATGCCGTTGTCATACCGTTTCAGCTCATGACGGCCCTTAAACCGGTCGCGAACCGGCCGCTTCACCTCCGGATACTGAATCGTGACCGGCGGTATGAAAAGATGCTTGAGCGTGGTTCCCATTCCTTTGAGAATCTCACCAATCATGCTGTTCTCCTCATGAGAGGCCGGGCGCTTGTGCCGCCCCAACCTCTCTTAATGACTTCGTTGTCCAATGGCTCCCACGCCCTAACCGGTAAAGAACCGCTGCACCGAATCGATCAGCGGCTGCAGCGTCCCCTCTTCGGCCATCACGATGAGGACGGCCGTGATTATAAAGTTGAGCACGGCGATGGGCAGCAAAACCTTCCAGCCGAAGCTCATCAACTGATCGTAGCGGAAGCGCGGCAATGTGGCCCGAACCCAGACCATCAGGAACAGGCAGGCCACGATCTTGAGAAGTATATAGATGAAACCCAGCCACGGCAGTTGATCGACGAACGGGCCGCGATAGCCTCCCAGGAAGAAGGTGGCGAAAATGGCGCTGAGCGAGATCATCTTCATGTACTCGGCCATGAAGAACATGCCGAAGCGCATGGCGCCGTACTCGACGTTGAAGCCGGCCGACAGCTCCTGCTCGGCCTCCAGCAGGTCGAACGGAGCGCGTTGCAACTCCGCCAGCGCGGCGATAAAGAAGACGATAGCCGCCAGCGGCTGGATCATGACAAACCAGACCGGCCGTTGCGCATCGACGATGACGCCCATATCCATGCTGTTGGCCATCATGATCGGGATGAGGATGATGATGCCCAGCGCCAGCTCGTAGCTGATCATCTGGGCCGAGGCGCGGATGCCGCCCATCACGGCGTACTTGCTGTTCGAGGCCCAACCGGCCAGCACGACGCCATAGACGCCGATGGAGGTGATGGCCAGGATGAACAGCACGCCAACGTTGATGCCCGGCGCGATAGCGAAGTAGGGCAGAAACTTCCACGGGCCAAGCCTGAAAGCGGGCGCCCACGGAATGACGGCCAGGATCAGAATGGCGGGAATGACGGCCAGCATCGGAGCCAGGTTATAGATGACCCGATCGACCTTGACCGGCGTCGGATCTTCCTTGAAGAACAGCTTGACCGCGTCGGCCGCGGGTTGCATGAATCCGCCCAGGAATCGCCGCTCGCCACCGCGCCAGGGGATGGGAATGTATCCCGCCCGGTTGGGGCCGATGCGCGCCTGCATCCGGCCCAGCACCTTGCGCTCAAAGAGCGTGGTATAGGCGAAGCCGGTGATGACGGCCAAACTGATGATGAAGCCGAGGATCAATGCGCGAATCGCTATCTCGATGGGAGCCATAGGCTGTTCCTCTTAAATAGTTATTCCACTACGGGCCGCCACCATTGACCCTGAAAATGGGCCGGGTGACTCCGTAGCTTGATTATGTCTGTTAATCCGCTGCGGCCGCCTCGATCACGGCCGGAGCGCGCAAGCTGACCGTCGCCGGGACGACGCCCATCGGCCGGTAGCTGGATATGCCGCACAACAGGCCCACGCCGGACGGGGCCGATTCGCTGACGGCGGTTTCAACCTCATAGGTTTCGCCCTCGGCGACCACGGTCAGGTCGTCGCCGTCAACAATAGACAGGGCCGCCGCGTCGACCGGGTTCACAAAGAGCGTGGGCCAGGTCTCGCGCGAGTGCAACAGCTTGGTGTAATCGATCAGCGTCCCGCCGGTGTAGAGCGACGGGATGCGCATGATGCGGAAGCCGCCGTCATCGGCCGAAACCGGCTCGGACGGCAGGTCGTAGGGCGCGGGTGCGTTGGTTTCCGCGGCCGAAGCCCACTGCTGCCCCAGACCGGCCTTGTTGGTGTGGGCCGTGCCGCCATAGTAAAACTCGGGGCCGCCGATGATGGGCCATTGCGGCTCGATATGGGTCAGCGTCCGGTAGTCCATCTCCTTGTAGGGGGCAGTCGCCTTGGCCAGCTCCTTGAAGACCAGGCTGGCGGCGAAGGCGGCCTTGCCCATGCCCACGCGCTCGCCAATCTGAGCCAGAATCTGCCAGTCGGGGCGCGCCTCGCCCGCGGGGGGGATGGCCGGATAGTAGCGCTGGACGCGCCGCTCGCCGCTGGTGAAGGTCCCTTCCCGCTCGGCCCAGCTCTGGGCAGGCAAGACCACGTCGGCCACGGCGGCCGTCTCGGTCATGAACAGCTCCTGCACCACCAGGAAGGACAATTGGCCGCGGCCGTCCAGCAGCTCGTCGCCCACCGGGTCCGTCCCCAGGACGAATAGCGCCTCCAGGCTGCCGTCGGCCGCGCCGGAGTAGATGGCGGCGGCGTCCAGGCCGGGGTTGGCTATAGCGCTATAGCCGGGACTATAGGCCGGGTGGATGCCCATGTCCCACGCGCCTTGGGTGTTGGCGTGCGACCAAACCGGCACCAGACCGCTGTTCTTGCGGCCCGCGTGGGCCACGGCCTCGTCCCCCTCGCCGCGCTTCAACAGCAGGAGATTGGCCAGCGTGCGGGCCAGCGTGTCGGTTTCCTGATAGGTTAATCCCTCGGCCCCGTAGAAGATGACCAGATTCTCGGCCTCCATCAGCGTGGCGGCCACGGCCGCAGGGCTGCCTTCTTCGGCCGCGCCAACATCCACATAAGCCATCGTCAGCAATTCACGTGCGGCGGCCAACGCCTCGCCCGGGGCGCAACGAATGGAATGGGTGGCGTGCTTGTCCAGCCGCGTGGCGCGGGCATTGAGCACCACGAGCGTCGCGCCGCGATCGGCGGCCTGCTTGACGCGCAGCCACCAGACCGGCGCCTCCTCATGCAGGTCGGCGGCCACCACCAGGATGGCGTCGCCCTTGCCGAGGTCGAGCAGGTTGCTGCCGCGGCTGATGCCCACCTGGGCCACCACATCGCCGCCGGCCAGACGTCGCTCGGCCAGATCGATATTGCCGCTACCCAACCCCTGCCGGAACAGGCGCTGGAACTCGAAGTAATCCTCATTGCTCAGGCGCTCGCCCGTCACGCCGGCGACCGAGCCCTTGTGTTGCTTCAGCTTGTCGGCGACGTAATCGAGGGCATCGTCCCAGGACACGGCCTCCAGACGGCCGTCGCGCCGCACCAGGGGGCTATGCAGCCGCTGGGGGGCATCGGCGAAGTGATGGACGAAACGTCCCTTGTCGCAAATCCAAATCTCGTTGACGGCCTCGTTCTGGCGCGGCACAATGCGCTTGATGACCCGGCGGCCGCCCGCGGTGGCTTCGCGCCGGGTGTCCAGCGTCGTATTGCAGCCGACCGGGCAGTGGGGGCAGATGCTGGCCACCGGGTTCAGTTCCCACGGCCGCGCCCCAAAGCGAAAGTCCGACGTCGTCAGCGCGCCGACCGGGCAAATATCGGTGGTGTTGCCGCTCCAATAGCTGTCGAACCCGGGATCGGTGAAGGTGACGATCTCCAGGCGGCGGCCGCGATTGTGGAACTCGATGACCGGATCATCGACGACCTCATCCTGAAAGCGGATGCAGCGGGCGCACTGGATGCAGCGCTCCTTGTCGAGGACGATCAGCTCGCCCAGCGGAACGCGCTTGTCCAGCTTGATCTTGTCCCGGAAGTCCATGCGGCTGGCGTCGTAGCCGTAGACCATCGTCAGGTCCTGCAACGGGCACTCGCCACCCTTGTCGCAAACGGGACAGTCGAGCGGGTGGCTCGTCAGCAAAAATTCAAGCATGTCGGCACGGGTCTTCTTGACCGGATCGGTCTGCGTGCGCACGACCATGCCCTCGCTGACGACCACCGTGCAACTGGTCTGCAACCCTTTGCCGAAGTTCAGCTTAACCGAGCCGTCGGGGTTGAGCACCTTCTGGCCGGTGGCGCGGTCGATGACCGGCAAGCCTATCTCGACCATGCACAGGCGACACATGCCGACAGGGTCCAGCTTGGGGTGGTAGCAAAACACCGGGATCTCGATCTCGATCCGCTTGGCAGCGTCGACAACCAGCGTCCCCTTGGGGACGGAAATTTCATTACCGTCGATGGTCAGATTAACCATATCACTCATAACATCACTCGTGGTCACTCTATAACCAGATGCCGCCGTCGCGTCATCGCGTCGCCGCGGCCACCGCGGCCTTCTTCACCTGTCCATTCGACCCGCCGGCCACCCGCGCCCGATATTCGGGCAGGAAGTGGTGGATGGACGACAGGATGGGGCTGGTGGCGAACTCGCCCAATGCGCAGAGACATTTGCCGGTCATGTTGCGGGCAATGCTCTCCAGCTTCTTGATGTCGGCCTCCGTGCCGTTGCCATCATAGACCCGCTTCATCACCTTCTCCAGCCAGAACGTGCCCTCGCGGCAGGGCGTGCATTTGCCGCAGGATTCGTGGCGGAAGAAGTGGATCATCTTCAGCGCGGCCCAGACCATGTCGGTATCCTCATCCATGAAGATGAGCGAGGCCGAACCCATCACGGAGTGGAAGGGCGTCAGGCCCTCGTAGCTCAACGTGGCATCGAGGGCGTCCTCGACGACGATGGGGCCGGAGCCGCCGCTGGGCAACAGCGCCTTGAACTTCTTGCCGTTTCGCATGCCGCCGGCCATGTTCAATAACTCGCGGTAGGTCGTGCCCAGCGGAACCTCATAGTTCCCCGGCTTCTCGACATGGCCGCTGATGCAGACGATCTTCGGCCCGGGGCTGTCGGCCGTGCCCATGGATTTAAACCATTCGGGGCCATTGACCATGATCATCGGCACATTGGCCAGGGTCTCGGTGTTATTGACGACGGTCGGCTTGCTATAGAGGCCTTCGATGGCCGGGAACGGCGGCTTCGACCACGGCTGGCCCAGATTGCCGGCCAGTGACTCGATCAGCGCCGTTTCCTCGCCGCAGATATAGGCCCCTGCACCGAAGTGGGTGTAGAACTCGACCGAATAGTCGCTGCCGAGGATGTTTTGGCCGATGATGCCCGCCTTCCGGCACTCCTGCAGCGCGTCCTCGAACGCATAGGACGCATCCATGAACTCGCCGCGAATATAATTAAAGACCAGATGGGAGCCGACAGCATAGGCGGCGATGAGCGCGCCCTCGATGACCTGATGCGGGTTGTTCTCGATCAGCTCCCGATCCTTGAACGTGCCCGTTTCTGATTCATCGGTGTTGATGAGGACATACGTCTCGGGCGCGCCTTTGGGGATGAAGCTCCACTTGATGCCGGTGCCGAAACCTGCGCCGCCGCGGCCGCGCAGATTGGACGCCTTCATCAGGTCGATGACCTCAGCCGGCGTCATCGACAGCGCCTTTTTCAGTCCTTCGTAGCCGCCGTGTTCGCGATAGACATCCAGCTTCTTCAGATTCGGTATATCGCGATGCCGCAGCAGAATGTGTTCCATAATCTCAACCCTCAGGGCCGCGCATCCGGCAAAGCCACCGGCGGCGCGACAACCTATCAACTACTTGGCGTAACTGACGATGCGCTCGATAACGGACTGTTCGACCTCGCCCGCGGCCGCTTTGGCCCGCAGGTCGGCGATCAAATTGTCGAACTTCGTCTCGTCCAGACTCTCGTAGAACTTCAAATTGCACTGGAGCATCGGCGCGCGGTCGCAGGCCCCCAGGCACATGACCGTCTTAAGCGTGAACAGGCCGTCGTTGGTCGTGCCTTCTACCGGGATGTCCAGCTTGCGCGAGGCCATCTCGACGAAATCGTCTGCGCCACGCAGGGCGCAAGCCAGGTCATTGCAAACCTCCAGCACGTATTTACCGGTCGGCTCTTCATAATAGAGCGAGTAGAAGCCGGCCAGCGACAGGACGTGGGTCGGGTCCAGACCGAGGATATCGGCCACGTCTTTCATGGCCTCATCGCTCATGTAGCCATATTCGCGCTGGGCCAGGTGCATCAGATGCAGGATGGCCGATTTCTTCTGCGGAAACCGGGCCAGCAAGCCGTCGATCTCTTTGGCGTATTTCTCTCTAAGCACGATGCTCTCCAGAAGTAAGTCTCTACAAACGGCAGGCGCGATATTCACCCTACCGGTCAATCTCACCCAGAACAATATCGATCGAGCCGATCATGGCCACCAGGTCGGCGACGAAGCTCCCCCGGCCCATCATCGGCAACGAAGCCAGATTCACATAGGACGGCGTGCGGAAATGGACGCGGCCGGGCTTGTTGCCCCCGTCGCCGCGCAGATAGCAGCCGATCTCGCCCCGTGGCGACTCGATGACCTGGTAGACATAACCCACCGGCGCCGAGAAGCCTTCGGTCCATAGCTTGAAGTGGTGGATCACCGCTTCCATGCTGGTGCCCAGGTCCGCACGAGGCGGCGGCACGATCTTGTGATTATCGATGTTGACCGGGCCGGGCTTCAGCCGGTCGAGGCCCTGCCGGATGAGGCTCAGCGATTCCTTCATCTCGCGGATGCGGACCAGGTATCGGGCGTAGACATCGCCCTCTTTCTCTATCGGCACGTCAAAATCATAGGTCTCATAGCCGCAGTACGGTTGGTCGCGGCGATTGTCCCAGTCGACGCCGGAGCCGCGCATGCACGGGCCGCTAAAGCCCCAGGCGATGGCATCATCGTGGGAGACGACGCCGACGTCCTTGGTGCGCTTCAGGAAGATCGGGTTCCTGGTCAGCAGGGATTCGTAGTCGGCGATCTTGGCCGGCATGAAGTCGAGAAACTTGCGAACGGCCGGCACGAACTCTTCGGGCACGTCGCGCCACAGGCCGCCCGGCCGGAAGTAACTGACCATCATGCGCTGCCCGGCCACCATCTCGAAGATATCGAGGATGTATTCGCGCTCGCGGAAGCAATAGAGGAAGACGGACATGGCCGCCAGGTCGAGCGACGAGGTGCCCAGCCAAACCAGATGGCTGGCAATGCGCGAAAGCTCGGCCAGAATAAGGCGGAGCGTCTCGGCGCGGGGGGTGATCTCGATGCCCAACAGCTTCTCCACGGCCATGATGTAGCACATGTTGTTGGTCATGGGCGTGAGATAGTCCATCCGGTCGGTCATCACCAGCGCCTTCACGAAGCGCTTGTTTTCCATGTTCTTCTCGATACCGGTATGGAGAAAACCGATATCGGGAGCCAGGTTGACGACCGTCTCCCCGTCCAGTTCGACCAGGAGGCGCAGCACGCCGTGGGTGCTGGGATGTTGCGGCCCCATGCTGAGCAGCATATGCTCTTCGGGGTCGATGATCTCCATGCCCGTGCCGACTTTGGCGCGGAACTCTTCTACGCTGAGTTCCTGAATGCTATCGCTTGCTTGCGGTATCAAATAACTCATAATGAACTCCGGTCAGGAGCGACGAATCGCCTGAGTGACGAGCGGCACAGCGCGCGGCGCAAGCCGATCGTCGGGGCGCCATCATTCGTCATTCCCTGGCGCGCGGCTTTTTGGATTCGATCTCCTGCCAGTTGAAAGTGAACTGCACCTCTTCGTAGCCTAGCGGGTAGTCCTTTCGCAGCGGGTGGCCCTGCCAATCCTCGGGCAGGAACAGGCGGCGCAGGTGGTTGTTGCCGGCGAAGCGCACGCCCATCAGGTCCCATACCTCCATCTCCAGCCAGGTGGCCACGGGCCAGACGGGTTCAACCGTCTGCGGGCCTTCGTCGGGATCGTCGACCTCGACGCGCAACCTGATCCGGTGCTTGTGGGGCATGGATAACAGGTGATAGCTGACGGCGAAGCGCGGGTAATCGGGCAGCATGTCGTCAGCGACGATATCGGACAGAAAATTGTAGCGCAGCTCGGGGTCGTCACGCAGCAGGCGGCAGGCGTCGACGATCTTGTTCTGCCGGATGATGAGGGTGCGCTCGCCGCGAAAATCGGACACGTCTTCGATCGCGTCGGGTAGCGCCGCTCGCAGTTTCTCAACTACCATGTCATCGCGTGTCATCCAAAACCTCTTGGGAATTACGAATTACGAATTACGAATTACGAATTGCGGAATCCGGATAGTTAGGCCCAGTCGGCCAGCTTTTCCTTGCGAACCTTCTCGTGCAACGTCATGACGCCGTCGATGAGCGCCTCGGGCCGCGGCGGGCAGCCCGCGACGTAGACATCGACGGGGATGATCTCATCCACGCCCTGGACGATGGCATAGTTATTGAACACGCCGCCGCACGACGCGCAGTCGCCCATGGCGATGACCCACTTGGGATAGGGCATCTGGTCATAGAGGCG
>ERZ795041.534-NODE-534-length-14096-cov-3.629727_pt1 | contig 14096 bp, 12 predicted proteins | sample MGYA00375125_ERZ795041 | MGnify/ENA primary metagenome ERZ795041 (study PRJEB30170, sample SAMN03074214) | activated sludge metagenome | biome: Common Effluent Treatment Plant; feature: Wastewater; material: Activated sludge; isolation source: activated biomass in...
GGCATCCGCAAGGTTGGCTGGTCGACGCCGGTCGGCACGACGAAAGTGACGACCAAGGTGAAGAACCCGACGTGGTATCCGCCGGCGTCGGTGCGCAAGGAGCATCGTGAAGCGGGCGATCCGCTGCCGGCAAAAGTGCCGCCCGGGCCGGACAATCCGCTCGGTGCGTACAAGATGAATCTCGGTTGGCCGAGCTACTTGGTTCACGGCACCAACAAGCCCTACGGCGTGGGCATGCGCTCGAGCCATGGCTGCATTCGTTTCTATCCCGAAGATATCGCCGAGTTGTTCGGCAGGATTGCGATCGGCACCAAAGTCACCGTCGTGAATCAGCCCTTCGTGTTCGGCTGGCACCAGGGTGCGATGTACGTGCAGGCATTCCCGGTGCTGGAAGACGACGAACGAGATCATCCGAAAGCCGCCGATGCGCTGCTGAATGCCGCGATCACCGATGAGATGTGGCAGAAGGTCAAGGCGCACGATGCGAAGATCGACCTCGAGGTCGTGAACGGCGTGGTCGAGAAACCGCGCGGCATCGCGATCCCCGTCTCCCGCGGCACGCTCACTGTCGATGAGTACATCTACATGGCGCGCCATGTCGAAAATCGCCTGCCCGCGGGGGCCACATGGAACGGCAAGGAAGAGCTGCTGGTGAGCGCGGAGGAATTCGAGGCGGCTCGCAACGGCACGATATTGCCCGCGAAGCCGGCCGCCAAGAAACCGGCGGCGCAGAAGCCCGCAGCAAAACCGGTGGCCGCACCGCCCGCGAAGGCTGCGGCGACCACGGCGAGCACCGGCGAGCCCGGCGCTACGCTGAAAGACTCGCGCTGATGGCGGGCGCAGGCGGTCGCAGCCTGTAGCTTCGTCGCCCGCGTTCATGATTCCGCTGCGCGACGACAATCCCTCGATCTCGACGCCTTACGTCTCGGTCACGTTCATCGTGATCTGTGTGATCGTGTTCGTCTGGCAGTTCTCGCTCGGCAGCGTCGGCGGGCAGCGTGCGGTCTATGCGCTCGGTCTGATTCCAGCGGTGCTGTTCGGCGTGCAGCAATTGCCGCCGGAGCTTCAGGTCGTTCCTGCGACGGCGACCGTGTTCACCTCGATGTTCATGCACGGCGGCTGGATGCATTTGATCGGCAACATGCTCTATCTCTGGATCTTTGGCGACAATGTCGAAGACAGCATGGGGCACGCGCGCTTCGTCGTGTTCTATGTGCTGTGCGGTGTCGCTGCGGCGCTTGCGCAAGCCATTCCCGAACCGGATTCCGTGATTCCGATGGTTGGTGCGAGCGGTGCGATTTCCGGCGTACTCGGCGCCTATCTGTTGTTGCATCCGCACGCGCGCGTGCTGGTCGCCGTGCCGTTCGGATTCATCCTGCACACGATGCGACTTCCGGCGGGCATCGTCCTTGCGTTGTGGTTCGTCATGCAATTGGTCAGCAACACGATGGCGGAGTCGGGGCAGGCCGGCGTCGCCTTCCGGGCTCACATCGGCGGTTTCATCGCCGGAGCGTTGCTGATCGGCGTGTTCAAGCGACGTGGCGTGCGGCTGTTCGCGCCCGCACGAACGATCTAAAGTTTTCATTCACGCGCCCCGATGGGCCGGGGGAGACGACCATGCGACTAGGCGGACGACGCACGAGCTCGAACATCGAGGATCGCCGCGGCATTCGGGTCGGCCGTGCGGGCGGCATTGGATTGGGTGCCGTCGTGCTCGCTCTGATCGCCGCGTACTTCGGCATGGATCCGAACGTCGTGCTGCAGACCGCTCAGCAGTCGGGAGGCGTTCAAGAAGAGCAGGTGCCGTATCGGGAATCGGCGAACGAAGCGCAGGCGCGCGAGCTCGTATCGGTCGTGCTCGCCGATACCGAGGACACGTGGAGCGAGATTTTCGCCGCGAACGGCCGCACGTACGAGGAACCGACGCTCGTGCTGTTCTCGCAAGCGGTACAGACCGCGTGCGGTGTCGGCGAGTCGGCGTCGGGTCCGTTCTATTGTCCCGCCGATCGCAAGGTCTACATCGATCTCACGTTCTACGATGAGCTGCGGCAGCGCTTCGGCGCACCGGGCGATTTCGCGCAGGCCTACGTGATCGCACACGAGATCGGACATCACGTGCAAACGCTGCTGGGCATCTCGGAGCGCACCCACGCCGCGCGCAGTCGCGCCGGCCAGGCAGAAGCGAATGCGCTTTCCGTTCGCCAGGAGCTGCAGGCTGATTGCTTCGCCGGGCTTTGGGCGCACAATGCCGAGCGTTCACGCCCGTTTCTCGAAGCGGGCGACATCGAAGAGGGTCTCAACGCCGCAAGCGCGATCGGCGATGATCGTTTGTCGCAGGGCCGGGCGCCGCCCGAATCGTTCACGCATGGCACGTCCGAGCAGCGTGTGCGCTGGTTCAAGCGTGGCCTCGACACGGGCTCGATGCAGGAATGCGATACGTTTGGTGCGCGCAGCCTGTAGCTCGCCGGCGTTGCCGGCGAGCGGCCAACTGGTCATCCGGCCAGCTGGCCTCCTCCTCCGCCGGCTTCTTCTTCGCCGCCAACTTCTGCTAACGTTCGTCGCCATAACAACGAGGGGAGGTCAGGTGCCGGAGCGAACGCTCGACGGTATCGAGGTTGTCGAAGCATCGAGGGCTGAGCAACCGATCGCACGCACGCACGCGCAACGCACTGCGTTCGTCGGTCGTGCGTTACGAGGCCCGTTGGATACGCCCGTTCTCGTGCGCAGCTTCGCCGACTTCCAGCAAATCTTCGGCGGCTTGTGGCAGCCGAGCTCTCTGTCCTACGCCGTTGAGCATTTCTTCGAGCAAGGCGGCCGCCAGGCTGTCATCGTTCGCGTCGCCAACGGCGCAGCTCCGGTCACGATCACATTGCCTTGCGAGCCAGGCGCCCTGACGCTCGAAGCCATCGCACCGGGGACACGGGAATTTCTGCGCGCCGCGGTCGATTTCGATCGGATCGACGACGATGACGAGCTGCGCTTCAATTTGACGGTGCAACGCGTCCGCTCGCCGGGCTCCGAGCGCATCGAAGCACAGGAAATCTTCGCCGCCCTCTCGTGCGATCCCAGCGACGAGCGTTTCGTGAAGACGGTGCTTGCCCAGTCGGCGATGGTTCGCGTACGGGGCAGGGTGCCGCTGTCGCGTCCGCGCGCGACACTGATGCCGGGCACGAAGCTGCCGGGCTATGCGAGCTCGAATCCGGACGGCGACGACGGCAAACCGCTGAGCGACTACGACATCATCGGCTCGGCGCCGCGGCGCACGGGCATATTTGCCTTGCGCGGTGTCGAGGAGATCGCCTTCCTCTACATTCCGCCGCTCACGCGCACGACCGAAATCGGCGTGAGCACGTTGCTCGCCGCCGAGCGTTTCTGCCGCGAACAGCGAGCCATCCTCATCGTCGACCCACCGGCGAGCTGGGACTCGCCGAATGCCGCGATCGACGGCTCGAAGGCTCTCGGTTTTCACAGCGACAGTGCCGCGATGTTCTATCCGCGCATCATCTGTACGGATCGCCTGCGCGCACGCCCCGAGGTGTTCGGCAGCGGCGGAGCGGCGGCGGGGATTCTGTCCCGCACGGGCGATCTCGCGCCGGTGATCGCGCACCTGCCCGAGCCCGAGCTGTTGCTGCGCGCCGGCGCTCGTATGCATCGCGAGGTGACGCTGGCGGATCGATCCCGTCTCGCGACGCACGGCATCAATGTGTTGCAGTCCGTGCGCGGCACGGATCGTCGCCGGCCGAAGCTGCGCACGCTGGCGTGCGGCGCCAGCGCGCATGCCGATTGGGCCTATCTCACGCCGCGCCGCTTCGCCTTGTTCGTCGTCGATGCGATCGAGCGCGGCACGCGCTGGTCGATTGCCGAGCGCTGCAACATCACCGTATGGTTTCGGCTGGCGAAGCAGATCACGCAGTTCTTCGATGAGCTGCGCGCCGCGGGTGCGTTTCCGGCCGCGCCGAAGGATCAGGCCTTCCTGGTCATTTGCGACGAACGCATCAACGAGCCGTCGCCGACCGCTGCGGAGATCAACATCCTGATTCAATTCGCGGCGAGCCATATCGACAGCTACCACAGCTTCATGATCACCCACACGACCCAAGGCAGCCGCGTGCGTCCGATCGTGATCAATCGCCTCGAAGCCTCGCTCATCGTCTCCAGCGAGCTGGAGCGCGAAACGACGATACGAGTGGAGCATGGGGTGGGGTTTTTGAGCTTGGCAGGATGAGGATTGGCCAGCTGGGGCGCTGGCCAGCTGGCTAGCTGGCCAGAAAGGAAATTGCGACTACGCGTCGATGAAAGTCGGGGAATCCGCAGATAGAGATCCCGACTTTCATCGGGATGACGGGGTTAGATCCGGACTTTCATCGGGATGATGAGAGTTAGATCTGAACTTCCGTCGGGATGGCGACGTTAAATCCCAGCCTCCGTCGGAACGACGAGGTCCCCTCCCCTGCGATAGCGGGGGAGGGACAGGGAGGGGGTTCTTCATCTCTGGCCAGCAGGCCAGCTGGCCAGCGCCCCAGCTGGCCCTCCTCTTACGCTCACCACCACGTCCCATACAGTGCGATCAAAATCAAAATCACGCCGACGCTCGCGATATTGAACACCGTCGAGGTCGAGTAGCTCACGCCTTGCAGGCTGATGGTGCTCTTCACGCGCTGTTCGGGTCTTACGAGCGAGACGATGATCGCGGCGGCGAGCGACAGCAGAAACACCAGGCCGACGCGGTTCATGAACGGCAGCGATGGCCAGGCGAGCTTGAACAGCAACGACAATGCCGCGGCGCCGATCGCCGCGGTCATCGCGCTCGCGGTGGTCGCGCGCTACCAGAACATGCCGAGCACGAAGATCACGACGATGCCCGGCGTGAAAAAGCCGGTGAATTCCTGAATGTATTGGAAGGCTTGATCGAAGCTGCCGAGCAGCGGCTTGGCCGTGACGATGGCGAGCAGGACGGCCACGCATGCAGCGATGCGCCCGACGGTCACGAGGCTGGTCTCGGATGCATCCGTGGTCATGTGCTTGTACACGTCGAGCGTGAAGATCGTCGCGATGCTGTTGATCTTCGAGGCGAGCGAAGCGACGACCGCGGCGACCAGCGCGGCGAACACGAGCCCCATCGCTCCCGGCGGCAGCAACATCATCATGCGCGGATAGGCTTCGTCGGGCCGTTGAATGTCCGATGCGAGCACGAGGGCGGCGAGACCGGGTAATACCACGATCACCGGCATCAGCAGCTTGAGGTAGGCCGCGAAGGCGATGCCCGCCTGCGCCTCGCGCAGGTCCTTCGCCGCGAGCGCGCGCTGGATGATGTATTGATTGAAGCCCCAATACGACAGATTCATGATCCACATGCCGCCAATGAGCACCGACAGCCCCGGCAGCAGATCGTAGTGCGGGCTGTCTTTCGACAGGATCATGTCGAACTTTTCCGGAAAGCGATCGAGCAGGATGCGAAAGCCCGCGCCGATGCCGGCGCCGTCGGCGATGCGATCGAGCGAGATGAACGCGATCGCAAGGCCGCCGGCGACCAGCAGCGTCACTTGCACGATGTCCGTCAGCGCGACCGCCTTGAGGCCGCCATACAGCTGATAGGCGAGCGCAAAGACGCCGATCGCGATCAATGCGTGCATCTGATCCATTCCCGTCACCGAATTCACGGCGATCGAGCCGAGCCACAGAATGGATGCGAGGTTCACGAAGATGTACACGCCGAGCCAGAACACCGCCATCAACGTGCGCACGCTCGGCCCGTAACGCTCATCGAGGAATTGCGGCATGGTGTAGATGCCGTTCTTCAGGAACAACGGCAGGAAATACTTGCCGACGATCAGCAGTGTCAGCGCCGCCATCCATTCGTACGATGCGATGGCCAGTCCGATCGCGAATCCCGATCCGGACATGCCGATGATCTGTTCGGCCGAAATGTTCGCTGCGATCAGCGAGGCGCCGATCGCCCACCATGGCAGCGATTTGCTCGCCAGAAAATAATCGGTGGTGTCTTTCTTTTCGCCGGCTTTCTCGCGCGAGACCCACTGCGCGAGCACGAAGATTCCGATCGCATACGCGACCAGCATGACGATATCGACCGTGGCCAATCCCATGAGTCCCCCAGCCGGTCCTGAATCATCCCAGTGGGAATCATCCGCCGCGGCGCACGAGGATCGGTGCATTTGCAGACGGAAGTCCCAACCTCATCGATCAGGATGGATTCTTGTTGGCGAGAGCGTGACAATCGGCCTGTATCGGCGCCTACGCTCCGAAGCCAACGACTCTCCGCGCTCAACGTCCAACATCTAACTCTCCATTCCCCAGGTATGTTGCATTCCCCTTTCCTTGCTACGGCGCTGGGTGCAGCGCGCGCGGCAGCCAACGTGATTCGCCGCTACTACCAGCGCAATCTCGAGGTCAGTCTCAAATCCGACAAGTCGCCGGTGACGCAGGCGGATGTCGAAACCGAGCGGGTCATTCGCGGCATTCTCGCCGAGCGGTTTCCCGATCATGGTTTCTATGGCGAGGAGACAGGGCAGAGTGCGCTCGATGCGGAATATCTATGGCTCGTCGATCCGATCGATGGAACGAAGGCGTTCGTGCGCGAGTATCCGATGTTCTCCACGCAGATCGCGCTCATGCATCGCGGCAAGCTGATCGTCGGAGTGTCTTCGGCGCCGGCGTATGGCGAAATCGCGTATGCACAGCTCGAGCATTCCGCGCCCGACGGTGCATCACGATCCGTGACCTACGATTCGCTCGCCCGTCTGAACGACAAGCCGATCAAGGTGAGCGAGATCGACTCGATCGAAAGCAGCGCGATCTCGGCCGGTAATCTGAAGACGCTGGCGAGGGGCGCTCGCTGGCCGAGTTACGGGCAGCTCGTCGCGCGCGCGAATCGCATTCGCGGCTACGGCGACTTTCTGCACTATCACCTGCTCGCGGCGGGAAAGATCGACGTCGTGATCGAATCCGACGTGAATATTCTCGATATCGCCGCATGCGCGGTGATCGTCGCAGCCGCAGGCGGGAAGTTCACGGATCTCGACGGTCGCGCGCTCGGCTTGCAGACGACGTCGGTGCTGGCATCGAACGGCAAGCTGCATGCGGAGGTACTTGGGGCATTGGCATAAGGTCGTGCAGATCTGAGTGGCTCTCCGGCAAGCGGGGCACGGACTGTTGAGCACGGTGGCGGCCATGATGGCCTCGTCCTTCGACAAGCGATAGTCGTGAGCTGCTGAGGCTAGCGGGTGATGAACGCCTGCCTGATCCATTCGATCTGCAGCTTGCGCCAATCCGTTCCGGTGATGGCGATGACATCGAACCGCGCGGGATGGCGGCGCAGCTCGCGGCGTGTCGCCAGCAAATGCCGTGCGGCGAGGATGATGCGTTTCTGTTTGAACCAGGTCACGGAGGCGGCTGCGCCGCCGTAGTCCTTGCTGGCGCGGTAGCGAACCTCGATCAGCGCGAGGCTCTTGCCGTCGAGCATCACCAGGTCGATCTCACCGCCGCGGCAGCGATAGTTGCGCGCGATCGGCTTCAGGCCCTGTCGTAGCAGGAATTGAAACGCGGCGTTTTCCGCCGCTGCTCCCGCTTCCTTGCGAGCGCGATCGTCCATGAGGGCAGGCTTTTAGTTGATCGACGTGGTGGTCAGCGGTGCGTCGAGCAGCACCGGCTTGCCGTCCGCGACCCGCGCCCAATCGAGCGTGCGTCGAATGCGGCCGCGCGAATCGACGGAGAGCAGTCCGGTCATCCCGGGCACGACGTTGACGCCGCCGAACTTGCCGGCCTTCAGCAGCGGCACGAGCCGGTAGGCATCGAAGCCGAAGGCGTACAGACGAGAGCTGCTGCGCGCACGCGCCGGCCAATACCTGTTCAGTGTCGTGCGCAAATCCGCGGATACGCTGTCGGGTGAGATCACCAGCGGCATGTGCGGAAACATCACGCCGTCGATATCCGCATTCGCCTGGCTGTCGGATTCGTAGATGTGCGAGGTCGTGTAGATCGGAATGTCCCCGGCCATGTGGAAGCGCAGCGCCGGACGTAGCGAGCGGCCTTGCGAGGGGAACGCACCCATGAAGATGAACTGCGCATCGCCGCGCCGGCGCGGCTCGAACTCCAGGCGCTGGCCGAGAATCGAGAACAGTGCGTTCGCGCGCGCGCGGCTTTCGTCGATCAGCAGCAATTGCGTGATCGGCGTCGAGTAATCGTGCGAGCCGGGATCGTAGAAGCGCATGCACGCGATCGTGCCGCCGAGCGTCTTGAGCTCGGTGTCGAAGGCGCGAAAGACGCGCTGTCCCCAGTCGTCGTTGGGCAGCAGAACCAGGCCGCGCATGCGTCCGTCGGCGGCGAGCCGTTGCGCGACCTGGCGCGCTTCTTCTTCGGGATCCAGCGCGAACTGAAACAGGAAATTCGGCGGCGTCGCCGTGTCGTCCGCGGATTGATTCAGCGCGAGCGTCAGAACGGCGACTTCGTTCGATGCGGCCAGCGCAGTCACGTCGTCCTTCAACAGCGGACCGACGATGAATTGCGCGCCATCGGCGATCGCGCGGCGATAGGCCGTCAGCGCGCCCATCGCCGCGGAGTCGTAGACCTTCACCAGCGGGCGGCGGCTCGATTCCTGTTGCAGCAACGCCGCCATGAAGCCGTCGCGGACGGGAATGCCGTTGCCGGCCTGGCGGCCCGACAGCGGCAACACCAGCGCGATTTGCGGCGGGTATTCGAGCCCGACGCCGAGCTGTGGCAGCACTTCTTCGTTCAAGAACGAATTCGCCGGATGCGTCGGATAGCGCGCGCGCCATCGCGTGAGATCCTCTTTCGCAGTGAAGGGATTGCGGGCGGCGACGAGCGCGGCGCGTCCCAGATCGAGCCAGCCACTCACGGCCGTCGTCGCGCCCGCGGGCGGCGTGAAATCGGCGTTGCCGCTGGCGCTGCGCTGCAGGCCGTCCCAGATCAGCCGCTGGTTTTCACGCTGTGCTTGCTGCGAGCCGAGCATGCGCTCGCGATCGAGCGCGGTCATGACGCCGGCCGCGGGGCGATTCAGGGCGAACAGCGCTCGCGAGCGCAGCGCCAGAATGTCGCTCAGAGACTCCTGCGGCAGTGGCTGTGGAATCTGGCTCAGCTCGGCGAGCGCACGCTCAGGGCGTTGTGCGCGCAAGGCCAGGTCGGCGGCGACGATGGCGCGCGTCGTGAAATCGCGCGTCGGCAGTGTGGTGCTGACTTGCTTCAGGGCGGCGCTGGCAGGTTCGATATCGTCGGCTTTCAGATACTCCCGCGCCGCGCGCAGCAGCAGGCGATTGCGCAGCTCGCCGGGGGATTGCAGCGCCATCTGCTCGAACAGGCGTGCGGCCTCGCGCGTATTGCCGTCGCGGGACAGGCGCTCGGCCTGCTCGAGCTGGCGAGTCGAGGCGGAGTGCTCGGGCGGACGCTCCCCGGGCGTGGTGCAGGCATTCACCGCGAGGGCGAGCCACGCACACACCAGCGACCGGCGCATCACCGTAGACAAGCTTGGCATCGTGCTTTCGTTCTCCATTCGTGAGCCGCGCGTTACGCTACGGCCGTTCGCATTATAGGACCGGAAGCTATGTCGAGCCGCACCGAGAGCATCGTCTCGCCGCGCACGCTGTATGTCGTCGCCACGCCGATCGGCAATCTCGGCGACATGACGGCGCGCGCTCGCGAAGTTCTCGGCGCGGTGGATTCGATCGCCGCCGAGGATACGCGTCACACGCGGCAGTTGTTGCAGGCATTTGGACTGCAAACGCCGACATTTTCCTTGCACGAGCACAACGAAGCGCAGAAGGCGGCGGCATTGATGCGCGAGCTCGAAAGCGGCAAGGCGGTGGCGCTGGTGAGCGATGCGGGAACTCCCCTGATCAGCGATCCGGGCTTCAGCGTGGTTGCCGCCGCGCGTGCGGCTGGGTACGCCGTCATCGCCGTGCCTGGCGCCTGTGCGGCGATTGCCGCGTTATCGGTTGCCGGCTTGCCGACCGATCGATTCGTGTTCGAAGGCTTTCTGCCGGCGAAGCCGGCGGCGCGTCGCGAACGGCTGCAACAGCTTGCGAGCGAGCCGCGCACTCTCGTGTTCTATGAAGCGCCGCATCGGATCGAGGCGACGCTGCGTGACATGGCGGATGCATTGGGCGCTGCGCGCGAGGTTTCGCTCAGCCGCGAGCTCACGAAGCGCTTCGAGACGCACTATCGCGGCACGCTCGCGGAGCTTGCGCATCGCGCAGCGAGCGACGCCGACATGCAGCGCGGCGAGATCGTCATCGTCGTGCGCGGCGCTGAAATGGCGGCGTCGACGCAGGAGGTCGTCGATGCCGATCGGCTGCTGCGCACGCTCGCCGAGGAGCTGTCGCCGGCGCAAGCGGCGAAGCTTGCGGCCAGGCTGACGGGTGCGAAACGTTCGGAGCTGTATGAGCGTGCACTGCGGTTTACGGGGAAGGAGGCGTGAGTGAGTGACGAGCTCTGCTTGTCCGCGAGCTTTGTTTCTTCCCGTTTTGCCCCCTCCTTAACCCTCCCCCGCGAAGCGGGGGAGGGGACTCTCGCTGCTCGGTCTATCCTCTATGCCCCCATCCTCATCCCCATCCCCATCCCCATCCCCATCCCTATCTCCATCTCCTATCCCTTATCCGCCATCCGCTATCGCCCCTTTCCTCTTGCTTCCAGTTGCCATCGTCACCACTATGCGCGCCGGAGTTGGTCAGACAATCGCTGCGCCTCGTGCGTGGAGGAAAGTCCGGGCTCCAAGGGCACGGCGCCAGGTAACGCCTGGGGGACGCGAGTCCACGGAAAGTGCAACAGAAAGCAAACCGCCTACGTCGCAGCAATGCGGCCGGTAAGGGTGAAAGGGTGCGGTAAGAGCGCACCGCGTCGGTGGTAACACTCGACGGCACGGCAAACCCCGCCTGGAGCAAGACCAAATAGGGAAGCACGCCATCCCACGCAAGTGGGGCGGCACATGTCGCCCACATAGGCTTCCGGGTAGGTCGCTCGAGGTACGCGGCGACGCGTATCCCAGATGAATGATTGTCCTCGACAGAACCCGGCTTATCGGCTGACTCCTCCTCTTCGAGGGCTCGCTTTGCGAGCCCTCGGGCCGGCTGGGATGCTGGCCAGCTGGCCGGCTGGCCAGAACACGCCAGCCACCTCCGGTAAGCGGAACCGTAAAAATTAAGTAAATGCTGATTGACCCGTGATTTCGATTTATTCGTCATTTCGACGTCCCACGGGGATTCCCGTTGGTCAAAAGTTGGAATCCGTGTCTTTCAAGGAGATAGATCCCGACTTCCGTCGGGATGACGAGTAAAGCTCGTCGGAATGACGAGTAAACGTCAGGATGAGGAGTAAATCAGAGCTCACTTGAATGAATTTCGCTACGGATAAACGCAGGTCATCTGTTCGTATTTATTCAATTTTTATTACTGATCTGGTGACAGGCCGGCCGGCCAAAAATGGGTAGCCGCCCCGTCGGCTCTCTGGCCAGCAGGCCAGCTGGCCAGCGCTCCAGCCGGCCTCCCTACTGGCCTCCTTTTGCGCACTAAGCCCACTCCCAGCCTCTTCCAACTCTTGCAACGGCAGCAAATCTGTGCCTCTACCGCCACATCAACAAGTGTTTCTAAGCTGCTGATTTGAATTGATGCTGGCTCGGGGTTATCGCGCGAGCTGGATATCTGGACAGCTAAGTCTCTGTCGCAAAAAGGGAAATTCCACAGATTTTTTTGACTTTGCGCGCGCACCCGACCCAATATCGCACGCAGGTGGGAAAAAGTGGGAATGAATGGGGAATAGGGGCACACAAGGCCACGAAACCCCTAGGGAAAATGAGTCGAAATGTTCCGCGGTGCAACAAAGGTCACGCTCGACGCGAAGGGGCGGCTCGCCATGCCGACCCGTTATCGCGAGCGCATCTTCGAGCGCTCGAACGGACGACTCATCGCGACCATCGACCGGTCGGATCCCTGCTTGCTGATCTATCCGCTGCCCGAATGGGAAGAAATCGAGCTGAAGCTGAAAAGGCTGCCGACACTGAATCCGGCAGCGCGGCGGTTGCAGCGTCTGATGATCGGTCACGCGACCGACCTGGAGCTCGACGGCAGCGGTCGCATTCTCGTTCCGCCCAGCCTTCGTGATTACGCGCAGTTGTCGAAGACCGCGATGTTGATCGGTCAAGGCAGCCGCTTCGAGCTTTGGGATGAAGCGCGGTGGAACGAGAGCCGTGAGCAGTGGCTGCAGGCCGAAGAGCCCGAAGAGCAGCTGCCGCCCGAGCTTGCTTCGCTGTCGCTCTGAGTGGCGGTGGTGGCATGGCCGCACACGCCGGTGCTTCTCGATGAAGTGCTGGCCGCGCTCGATGTTCGACCGAACGGTCGCTATCTCGATGCGACTTTCGGCCGTGGCGGTCACACGGCGGCGATTCTGGAGCGAGTAGGCACGCAGGGCAGGGTGATCGCAATCGATCGGGACCCGGAGGCGATTCGGGCCGGTCGCGAACGTTTTGGCAACGATGTTCGATTGACGCTCGTGAATAGCCCGTTTTCGCAATTGCATTCGATCGTGAGCGAGCTGGGATTGGCAGGCCTGCTCGACGGCGTGCTGCTCGATCTTGGCGTGTCCTCGCCACAGATCGACGATGCGTCGCGCGGCTTCAGCTTCTCCCAGGACGGTCCGCTCGACATGCGCATGAACAACGCCGCGGGCATGACGGCGGCGGATTGGCTCGCGCGCGCGCCGCAGTCCGAGATCGCGCGCGTCGTGCGCGAATACGGCGAGGAGCGATTCGCGCAGCGCATCGCGCAGGCGATCGTGGCGCGCCGACAGCAAGCGCCGATCACGCGCACCGCGGAATTGGCGCAGATCGTGGCCGGCGCGGTGCGCACGCGCGAGCCCGGCAAGCATCCGGCGACGCGCACCTTTCAGGCGATTCGTATCCACGTCAATCGCGAATTGCCGGAGATCGATGCGGCGCTCGACGGCACGCTCGCCGCGTTGAAAGTTGGCGGACGTCTTGCCGTCATCAGCTTTCATTCGCTCGAAGACACGCGCGTGAAGCGCTTCATGCAGCGTCATTCGCAGGAAGATCCGATTTACGCGGGCCTGCCCGAAGTGCCGGCGCACGCGCGCCCCAAGCTGCGTCGCGTCGGCAAGGCGATTCATCCGTCGGCCGCCGAGATTGCGCGCAACCCCCGTGCGCGCAGCGCGATCCTGCGCGTGGCCGAGAGGCTGGCCGCATGAGCCCGCTGCGCTTTTTCATGATCGTCGTCTGGATCGGCGTATTCACCTCCGCGCTCGCGGTCGTCTGGAGCATCCACGAGACACGCACGCTGTTCATCGGCCTGCAGGGACTGCATGCCGAGCGCGATCGGCTCGACATCGAATGGAGCCAGCTGAAGATCGAGCAAAGCGCCTGGGCGACGCACGGCCGTGTCGAGAACACCGCCCGCAAGAGCCTCAACATGGTCATCCCGACGCCGCAAGAAGTGCAGTTGGTGCAGCCATGATCGGCAGTGCGGGCTTGCGAACGGACAAACGCGCGTTCTCGCCCGAGCAATATCGCTCGCGCATGCGCTTCGTGATGGGCGCAATGCTGTTGATCTGCATCGGGCTCATCGTGCGCGCCGTCGATCTGCAGCTGCTCGACGACGGCTTTCTGGAAAGCCAGGGCGACGCCCGCTTCACGCGCGTCGCGACGCTCTATGCGAATCGCGGCAATATCTACGATCGCAACGGCGAAGCGCTCGCGGCGAGCATGCCGGTGGACACCGTCTGGGCGGTGCCGCGTGAGGTGCTGAAGGCGAGCGATCAGATTCGTCCGCTCGCCGAGGCGCTCAATCGCCAGGAGACCTGGCTCAAGCAAGTGCTCACGAGCAATCTCGAGCGCGATTTCCTGTATCTGGTGCGCCACATGCGCCCGAGCGATGCCGCGCAGGTGGCCGCATTGAAAGTGCCGGGCGTGTATCTGCAGCGCGAGTACACGCGCTTCTATCCGGCGGGCGAGGTCACCGGCCATCTGCTCGGCTTCACGAAGAAATACGAAGACATCGGGCAGGAGGGCCTGGAGCTCGCGTTCGATCGCTGGCTCGGCGCGGAAGTCGGCAAGAAGCGCA
>ERZ795041.535-NODE-535-length-14050-cov-7.293748_pt1 | contig 14050 bp, 9 predicted proteins | sample MGYA00375125_ERZ795041 | MGnify/ENA primary metagenome ERZ795041 (study PRJEB30170, sample SAMN03074214) | activated sludge metagenome | biome: Common Effluent Treatment Plant; feature: Wastewater; material: Activated sludge; isolation source: activated biomass in a...
GTGCGATCTCGCGCACCATGCTGATGGCGACCATGGCCGGCAGCATGCTTTCGGCCCCGAAACGCGCCAAGGTCGGGCGACTTTGCACCGTAAGCACCAAGCCCATGATGAAGGCCGTGATCCCTACCAAGGGAAAGGTCAGTGCCCCGTTCACGGTACATTGCCGGATCAGCTCGCGCCACTCAAAGCGCGGGTGGAAGGCGTTGCGGAAGAAACGTGCCGTGAACTGGGCGGTCTCGCCCACCTCGGTCAAGGCCGAACGGAAACCGGATCCACCTTTGACCGCCATGGCGTGTAATGTAGTACGCCGGATCGATCCGGACTGGCATGTAGTGCAGACCCACATCTGCGATGATCCAGCCTCTGGCAAACAGGCAGGCCAATTATGAAGAGGCCATTTGAACCTGCAATGCCGATATTCGTTCAGGCCCCGCGAATTGCCGCAACGGCACACCATCCGTTTGAAAGGATACGATATAGCCCAGGCCGGTGCGTATTTCGTGACGGCATGCGCGCATGAACGTGCGCACCTGTTCGGGAAGATCATTGATGCCCAAATGCACCCATCGCCCATTGGCGAATTGGCTTGAAGTCGATTAGTTCAAGATCCAAGACCATCGGCACAGGATCGTTCAGGACTACGGCAACATCGACGATGTCCAGATCCATCGGATAGCGAACAAGTACGTGCCACCCTTGGTGGAGCAGTTGAGAAAGATCCTCGAGGCGGGGGAGGCGTGATCAGACCCCGTACCAGCATATGTATAGCACGGGTGTCACCACACAGTACGGCATCAATGTGCGCGCTGCAAGCGCGCTGGGATGATCGCCCGCGTTGCAAACGCAGGCGAGTGGGGGAAGGCGGCGCGATGTGCCATGGTCTGGGTTATTGATCCCCGACCACGGTCTACCGCAGGCCTATCGGGCCAGCATCAATCTGGCGGTGCGTATGCCTGCCTCCGTGCGCAACACGGCGATGTACAGACCGTCCGGCAGGCCGTTCGCGTCGAATTGCAGCGTGCGGCTTCCTGCGGGCAGGTCGGCGTCCAGCAAGTGGCGCACCTCCCGGCCCAGTGGGTCGAGGATGGTGAGGGTGGCGTGCCCGCTGGTGGACATGGCCACCGCGATAGTGGTGGTGGCGAGGAACGGGTTCGGGTAGCAGAGTAGGCCTGTGTTCGGGGGGGCGCCTCCCGGTTCATCCACGCCTACTTGCCCGGAAGCCCAGCCCAGTACATTGAAACCCGTGTTGTTGCCTTCATGGACCTCGACCATGGCGTTGTCCTCATCCAGTACGGCATAGATGCGCGGGTAGGCGGACAGGTCCGGGGGGATGGGCCACGAGATGCTCACGTCGGCACGGCCCTGCGCGGTGATGGGGCCATCGGTGCTCACCGTGTTGGTTCCGCCCAGTCCCACTAGCGGAGTGCCGTCCTCATCCGGGTCGCCGAGGTAGAAGCTGACGGTGACGGGGGCTGGTGTGGACAGTAGGCTGAAATTGCGTACGCGTGCGGTGATCAGCACGGTGTCGCCTGGCATGGGATAGGCCTTGTCGAAGATGATGTCCTTGGTCTGTTTGCGTTTTGCTTCATCGCTGATGGCGAAGCCTTTCTCCGGGTCCAGCTTCCACGGCAGCACGAAAGTGGGGTCCGGGAGTTGGCCGTATTGCTGTTGCCACCAGGTGGGAGGGAATCCCGGCGGCGCGATCTCGGGCCTGGCCGCGTAATCCACCACCAGCGCGCCGTTCTTGTTCCAATAGGCGTATGGGGTCACCGTGTACTTCGCATCGCCCACGCCCATGTCCATGCTCCCCAGGTGTACGTTCAGGTCGATCAGGTCGGTCACGGTGGTGAGGTAGGTCTGCGCACGGCCCTGGGAATAGTCGCCGTCAAAGCGGAATCCACCGATGCCGAAGCCCAGGTCCACGCCGCCGGAACTCGAGGTGTCCGCCTGGCTGGATGTGAAATCCGCCGTTTCCAGGTACCAGTCGTAGTTGGAGCTGCCATCCAGCACGAAGCTGTCGGTGTCGTAGTTCCCCGCGATTGGTTGTTCCAAGTCCGGATTTTCGGTCAAGGCCGTGAACGCCGGATAGGATAGCACGTTGCCTACCTCGTGGTCCGGTACATATTGCACGGCGAAATAGCTCTTGCTCGGATACCAGGTGGCGGCCACGTTCAGGGGTTCCAAGGTCGCGATGGTCCTGCGTGGAACCGTTTCGTCACCATGGTACAACGGGTATTCCCACACATCATACTGGGTGAGGGTGCTGTAGATCCGGTCGTCCTCCCTTGCCGTCACCTCCACGCCCACGGTTACGGTGCTGCTGGCGGCATCGGTCAGGCTGAAATGCCGGCCATAGTTCAGCAGGAGGTGCCTCTCATAATCCACGCTGACGGCAACGCCGATCCCCATGGGTTCCACACCCACTTCCACCGACCCGGATACGGAGTATCCCGATGAAATGGCCCAATCGGACCTTACTGTGGTGCTCACCTCAATGGATGTGGTGGAAGATTTGCGGTAGGTGGCGCCAAAGTCGCAATCACCGCCATTAAAACAGCTGTTCAGGTCGTACGGGGTGCTGTCGAGCATATCGAAATGCACCGGTGGCGCGTTCAGGATCACGATCGGGTTCACCAGGGCTGCCGATACGTGGTGAGTGGGTTCTCCGATGGTGTAATTCAGCCCGCTGAAATTCCCCACGGCCACGGAATATGGGCGGAAGGCATATTGCGGAGGGTCCGTGTTATTGATGGGTTCATCCTCATCGTACTGCAATCGCCCCTTCAGGGTGAACCCGTTAAGGCTGTCGATGGCATGTACACGGACATCGAAGCCACCGTTACCGCTGGAGAGTGCATCGTACACAGAGACCAGGTCGATGTGGCCGTCCTGGTCGACATCAGTGAGCCGGATATGGTCGTGCATCACCGGGTGCGTGCCGTTGTCCCCATAGGCAAAGCCATCGTAGTCCAAGGGTTGCGCCGGCCGCACGTACAGGGAATCTCCGGTGGTCATTTGCATCAGGAATGCATTCTTCCCGGCCACCACCACCAATTCATCGCGCTCATCGCCATAGAGGTTGGCAGCATCCGCGCCAAGCTCGACCCCCTCCGTGGTGAACGAGGAGGTGAAGTAGCTCCCGCCGGTGATGGTCTGCAGGTCGCTGCTGATGCTTACCACGCCCACTTGCACCTTCCTGAAGCTGCTCCCATGGAACAAGCTGGCCACCAATGCGAGCTGCTGGCCCGGTCCATCCATGAAATGCCCCGGCACCAAGGTCATCTCGAAGTGCTGCAACGGAAGGTTGAATCCCACCTCGAAATTGGCATAGGTGCTTTTCAAGGCCCAAGTGCCACTACCGAAGGCATAGATGCGCAGTTCCAGGTCCACATAGTATCCCGATGGTCCCAGGTTGCGCAGCACGGCGAGTTCCTCGGTCCCATCCCCATTGAAATCGCCCGTGGCGATCGCGATGCGCACCTTTTGATCGGAGGCCGTCATGGCCTGGAAGTCGCAAAAACCGCCCATGAATGTGGGCTGCAACGCGCTGTCCACATTGTACAGCTCCACATGGAGCGAATCCTCGGTGTTCAGATAGGCCACCACACATTCATCCAGTTGGTCGCCATCCACATCCAAAGTGCGCACATGGATGCGGTCGGCCTGGATATCGCCTGTGATCTGGTACTCCGTCATTTCGGTCCATGCCATGGCGCTGGTGTCGAAGCGTGGAAAGGCCATGGTGATCCCTGACGGCCCCGGACCCCAAACGGAGACCACCCCTTCACGGGCCCCGTGGAGAAATTTGCCGGTGGCCACATCGGTGAACGGCGCCGCGCCAGCGCCCGGTGCCGTCTGGCCCGGTGTGGCGGAGATCCGCTCGTCCATTGGCAGATTGGCGTCGGCGTACGTGTAGGAGTACGTCTTCTGGTGGATCTGGTTGCCGATCTCAGGGGCATCGTGCCAGACCAGGAAGATGCCGTTCGCCTCCACGGCCACGGGGCGGGTCCAGTTCAACGGACCGAGTTGGGCAAAAAGCGAGCCAGTGCCAAGAAACAGGTAGGTCCAACTGGAAAGGGTGAACAGGCGTTTCATGGTGCGCAGGTGTGGGTGAATGGTCGCCAGGCTGGTTATCCGGTGCCAAGCTACCGGGAAGCGGACAGAAGACCTTCCCCCATTGCATAAGTGGCGGGCACCTGCACATAACTGGCGTCTGTTGGGGGCCATGTGGCGTTGGCCTTTAGATTTGCTTGCCTTCTGTTCGGAGCACTTGCCATGAACAACGCCGCTCTTCTTGTGGGTACGCTATGCTTGGTGGGCGCACCGGCGGTTGCGCAGGAAGACGGTGACAGCCAGTGGACGATCCGGGAAGGCCGGGCCAAGGCCGATACCACGCGCCTGGAGGCCTGGAGCGACCTGGTCCGGGATGGGCTCCTCTTCACGGACCGTGACAGTGCATTGGGCATCGCACGGATGATGTACGACACGGCGATGCGCATGGGAAGCACGCGGTATATGGCGGCCGCACTCGGCCTGCAGGCCAAGGCCATGGCCATGCAAGGGAGCCATGCCGCAGCACTCAAGCTTTACGGCGAAGCCCTGGCCTTGTCCCGGAAGTCCGGCGACATCAATGGCCAGGCAGCGCTCCTGAAGGATATCGGCGGCACGCATTTCATGATGGGCCAGGCGTACGATGGGCTTGCCTACATGGAACGCGCATGGGCCTTGAAGAAAGGCGCCGGTGATGCATCGGAAGCCGGCATCCTCACCTCCATGGCGCTGGCTAATACAAAAATGGAGCGCTACGCGGAGGCTGATGCGCAGGCACGGAAGGCCTTGGCCATCGCGGAGCTGATCAAAGATCCGAAAGAGGTGCAGTATGCAGCGACGGCCTTGGGTGACAATGAACTGCGGCGGGGCCATCTGCAGGCCGCGCTGCCCTTATATGAAAAGAGTATGAAGGTGGCTGAGGACATGGGCGACAAGCGGCGCACGGCCGCCTCGCTGGTCGGCCTGTCGGACCTGTATGCACGACTCGGCGAGCGGGCCAAGGCCATCGCTTTTGGGGACCGCGCATTGGCCATTGCACAGGCGATCGGTGAACGTTCGCTCCTTGAACAGTGCTACCTGAACCTGTACGAAGTGAACAAGGAGGCCGGCAACGCCGTGCGGGCCTTGGAGACGCTGGAGCAGTTCACCTTGCTGCGCGATGTGATCCGAAGCGACGAGAACCAAGCGGCACTGTTGCGCCAAAAAACCGATTTCGACTACCGGTTGAAGGAAGCCCTGCTCCGCGCGGAGATGGATGGAAAGGAGGCGCTGGCCGGGAAGGAGATCGCGCGGCAGAAGGCGATCCGCTTTGGCATCCTCGTTGCCGGGCTCCTGTTTGCAACAGGAGGCGCTGCATGGTATTACAACGATCGGCGGCGCAGGCAGGAACGCTTCCTCAGGGAGAAAGCCGTGCTCCAGACCCAAGCGTTGCGTGCGCAACTGAATCCGCACTTCCTGTTCAACGCCTTGAACTCGATCAATGCGTTCGTGCAACGGAATGATGCCGACCATACCCGCGCCTATCTGGCCAAATTCGCCCATGTGATGCGGAATGTCCTGGAGAATAGCCGTCAGCACGAAGTGTCTTTGCGGGAAGACCTGGAAACGCTGCATGATTACTTGGAATTGGAGCACCTCCGCCTTGAAAGGAAATTCGACTTTGCCATCAGCGTGGAGCGTGGGATCGACCCCGACAAGGTCCTGGTGCCGCCATTGGTGGTACAACCCTTTGTGGAGAATGCCATCTGGCATGGTATCGCCCACATGGATGGGCGCGGGCACATCTCCTTGCGCGTGGAAATGAGGCATTGCCAATTGAGATGGACGATCGAGGACAACGGCGTGGGACGCAGTGCGCGATCGGCCCCATCCGGGACCGGTCCGGGAAAGTCGGGTTCTTTGGGCACCCGGATCACCCGGGAACGCCTGGACCTGTTGTGGCGGCAGTACGGCGGCCGAGGCGATTTCCGGTACGAAGATCTTTCCCACGGTACGCGTGTGGTGGTGGACCTGCCGTGGAGTTCAGCGTGAACGGCGGCAAGCTGAGGTGCCCGCACATCCCCGCTTCACCTTATCTTCGGATCAAGACCTGAGCCAAACCCGCATCCACAGTGGTGATCGTGGATGACGATCAGCACGGCCGGGAAGTGCTCTCCGGTGCCTTGGCATGCCACCATCCCGATATGCGGCTGTTGGGCATGGCGGGATCGGTGGGAACGGGTATCGAGTTGATCACACGCCTGGGCCCGGACGTCCTATTTCTCGATGTGGAACTGGGTGATCGCACGGGGTTCGACCTGTTGGAGGCATTGGGCATGGACCGGCCGCATGTCATCTTCACCACCGCACATGTAGGCTACGCCGTGAAGGCGATCCGGTTCAGCGCACTGGATTTCCTGCTGAAACCGGTGGACCCGGATGAATTGGGCCTTGCGGTGGACAAGGCCGTGCATGCAAGGGATGCCGTGCCGCAGCATTCTGACCAGTTCATCGCTCTGCTGCGCAACCTTTTACCCGCCCCACAAGACCAGCGCATCGCACTGCCCGTGTCGAATGGGCTGGAGGTGATCTCCACGCATGACATCGTCTATTGCCGATCGGCGGGGGGGTATAGCGAAGTGCATCGCACCGATGGCTCCCGACTGGTGGTCTGCCGGTCATTGGGGGATTTTGAGGGCATATTGAGGCCGGAGGAATTCATCCGGGTGCATCACACGCATCTGGTCAACGTGCGGCATGTGCGCAAGTACATCCGGGGGGAGGGCGGTGAGTTGATCATGGTCGATGGGTCGAACATCACCGTGTCGCGCCGAAAGAGGCAGGACCTGTTGGATGCACTGGCACGGATGTGAGGGGCATGGCCTATCGGGTAGTGGGCCATGCTATTGGCCAATATGCAGCGGAGTGGACCCCGAATGGACGCGGATCCACCCGCGTCCAATCGGGGTCCATTTGTGTCCAAGATGAGAAACACGGGCTGTAGCCTCACACCTGCAACACCCCCATATTAAACTCCCTCCCCGCCGGTGCCTGCTGCGCCGCCTCGATCCCCATCGAAATCCACGTCCTCGTTTCCAACGGATCGATGATTGCATCCAGCCACAGCCGGGCCGCCGCGTAATACGGGCTGGTGCTGTCCTCATACTTCTTGCGGATGCGGCCCAGGATCTCCTCCTCGCGTTCTTTCGTGATCTCTTCCCCTCTTCCCTTCAGCGCGGCTAATTCGATCTGCAGCAGCACCTTCGCGGCCTGGTCGCCACCCATCACGGCCACGTTGGCGCTGGGCCAGCCCACGATGAGGCGCGGGTCGTAGGCCTTGCCGCACATGGCGTAGTTGCCGGCGCCGTAGCTGTTGCCCACGATCACCGTAAACTTGGGCACCACGCTGTTGCTCACAGCGTTCACTAATTTCGCGCCGTCCTTGATGATGCCGCCGTGCTCGCTGCGGCTGCCCACCATGAAGCCGGTGACGTCCTGCAAAAAGACCAGTGGGATGTTCTTCTGGTTGCAGTTGGCAATGAAGCGCGTGGCCTTGTCGGCGCTGTCGCTGTAGATCACGCCGCCGAACTGCATCTCGCCTTTCTTGCTCTTCACCACCTTCCTTTGGTTGGCCACGATGCCCACGGCCCAGCCGTCGATGCGGGCGTAGGCGGTGAGGATGCTCTGGCCGTAGCCTTCCTTGTATTCGGTGAATTCGCTGCCGTCCACCAAGCGCTTGATCAGCTCGCGCATGTCGTAGGGCTTGGCGCGCTGGTCGGGCAGGATGCCGTAGATCTCCTTCGGGTCTTCCTTCGGAGGGGCGGGCTTCTCGCGACTGAACCCGGCTCCCGGCGAAAGCCGGGATCTCGGATCCTTACCTATTTTGTCCATGATGGCGCGGATCTTCTTCAGGCAGTCCGCATCGTCCTTGCACTGGTAGTCGGTCACCCCGCTGATCTGGCTGTGCGTGGTGGCGCCGCCGAGGGTCTCGTTGTCGATGTCCTCGCCGATGGCGGCCTTCACTAAGTAGCTCCCGGCCAGAAAAATGCTGCCGGTCTTCTCCACGATGAGCGCCTCGTCGCTCATGATGGGCAGGTAGGCGCCGCCCGCCACGCAGCTGCCCATGATGGCGGCGATCTGTGTGATGCCCAGGCTGCTCATCACGGCGTTGTTGCGAAAGATCCTTCCGAAGTGCTCCTTGTCGGGGAAGATCTCGTCCTGCATGGGCAGGAACACGCCGGCGCTGTCCACCAAGTAGATGATGGGCAGGCGGTTTTCCATGGCGATCTCCTGCGCGCGCAGGTTCTTCTTGCCCGTCATGGGGAACCAAGCGCCGGCCTTCACGGTGGCGTCGTTGGCCACCACGATGCACTGGCGCTTGCTCACGTAGCCGATCACCACCACCACGCCCGCGCTGGGGGCCCCGCCGTATTCCTTGTACATGCCGTCGGCGGCAAAGGCACCGATCTCGATGCGCGGGCTCTTGGGGTCGAGCAGGGCGTCGATGCGCTCGCGGGCGGTCATCTTGCCCTTGGCCTTGTGCTTGGCGGTGTGTTTTTCGCCACCGCCCTGGTACACCTTCACCAAGCGATTGTGCAGCTCGGAGACGGCGAGCTTGTTGTGGTCTTCATTCTTGGATGCCTCCAGGTCGATCTTCTCAGCCATGCGTCACGGGTCCGCTGTCCGGGATGGTCCGGGCACGGGCGCAGCGAAGGTAGTTCGGAGTTGGGCATGCGGGCCGTTAGCGCAAGCCTCGATGAACGTCGGGGACGGGGCGCACTTGAGCGGCGCGCTCCGCACACCGCTTACTGCGCCATGATCCGCGCACTGCTGGACGCGCCCGGGTCGTCCCGTCGCCAAGACTTGCGGTGCTCGGGCAGACCCCGGTAACGGCCACGGGGGTGGTGCTGGCAATGGGACTACCGATGCCCAACTGACCCCAGTCGTTGCTGCCCCAGGCCCAGGCCGTGCCGTCCGCCTTTAAGGCGAGGATGTGGCCCATCCCGAAGATCACCTGCACGACATCGACAATGCCATTGACCTGCACCGGGACGTTGCTGTCGGCGTTGGTGCCGTTGCCCGGCTGACCTCGCAGGTTGTAGCCCCAGGCCCGGACCGTACCGTCATCGCGCACCGCGCAGGTGTGGCCCTGGCCTCCCTGCTACGCGATGGCCACCACATCGGTAAGCCCGGCCACCGGGCAGCGGTGACGCTGGTGTTGTTGGAACCGCTACCGGGCGCGCCGTGTTGGTTGTAGCCCCAGGTCCACACCGTGCCATCGCCGCTGAGGGCGATCCGAGGCCGAAGCCCGCCCCCGCCGGAAAAAGGGTCGGGCCTTCCGCTCCATGCAGAAGGCCCGGCCTCGGTAGCGGGGGGCTGAAGCCCGCTCAGTGCGTGGCCAGCTTGGTCACGTTCCTCTTGTCGTAGACGTACACAAAGTCGCCTTCCGTGCTCATGGCGGCCATGGCCCCGGTGCGTGCCTTGAACTGCTTGAAGCTGCAGTTGTCCAGGTCGAAGCAGGCCAGATCCGCACCTTCGGTCTGCAAGATCATGCGGTCGCCGGTCACCGAGTGCAGGTCGGCCCGCTTGTACTTGCCGCTGGCCACGGGCTCCATGGTATCCATGTTGAAGGTGCTCACGCCCTTCTCGCCGATGACCACCACCATGTCCTTGTAGGTGATCACCTGTTCGGCATTGCCCACGCCGCCCTTGGCCACGGGCACGGTGAACTTCTCGGCACCGTTGGCCATGTCCAGGCTGTACAGTTCCTTGCCGCTGCACACCACGAACTTGTCGCCCACTACCACGGCGTTGGTAATGCCCTTTTTGAAGCGCTCGCTCTCCCAGATGAAGCTGCCGTCGGTGGTGCTGAAGGCCTGGATGCCGCAGGGCTTCACGTTGGGATGCCACACGCGCCATTCCTTGGTGATGGTCACGCTGCCATCGGAATTGGTGGTGCGCCGCTCAATGTAGGCCTGGGCCTCAACGTTGCCGCCGATCTGCAGCAGCACCCGGTCGCCCACCACGTACATGTTGGGCACGGCCTTGGCGCCGCCCTTGATCTCCGGGCTGGTCCACAGCAGTTTGCCGCTGTTCCGATCATACTTCTTCACGTACTGGCTCTTCTTGCTGCTCATGTCCAGCACGTACAGGTCGTCGCCCACGATCACGGGGTCGGCCACAGCCTCGTACACGCCGAAGGTTTTGGCGCCCATGGGTGCGCCGACCACTTTGTCCGGAGTGTAGTCGAAGGCGGCAGAGTAAATGTTGGCGCCGGTGTTGAGGTCGTACACCTGCATGCCGTTCATGCGCAGGAAGACCTTGTCGCCCTGCACATCGAGGTCATAGAGGAATTCCTTGGTGATCACCTTGCGTTCAGCGCGGCCCACGTAGGTGTTCTCCCAGAGGATGTTGCCGTTGTCGAGGTCGACCTTGGCGATCTGGTTCTTGAACCCGGTGAAGAGTGCGGCCAGTCCGCCGGGCATGAAGTTCACCATCACCATTTTGCCATCGGGGGTGGCCACATATTCGCCCACCACGCCCTTGAACTTGCTGGTGGCCCACAGTTCTTCGCCGGTCTTGGCCTTCACGAACACGAGCTGTTCCTTGAGGGTGATGGCGAAGCCGTCCTTCTCGGGGATGTACACCACGTTAGCCTCGGTGACGTTCTGGTACTTGTCCGTGCTCCAGAGCAGCTTCCCGTCGGCGAGGTTGAGCACGGCGATCTGGTCTTTGCCCATCTTGCGGTCGAAGAGGAATACGGCATCGCTCTCCCAGAAGGGGATCAGTTCGTCCACCTTTCGCAGGCTGGGGGTGAGGTCCTTGTAGCGGCCGGCCCACTTGGTGGCGCCGGTCTTGTTGTCGAACACGGTGATCTCCTTGTCATCCGCTGCATAGCTGTAGCCGCGGTCTTCGGTGCCGGTGCCCGAATATTGGGTCTGGTGCCCCAGCTTGGTTTCCCAAACCGTTGTCATCTCGTTCTGAGCGAACGCCGCCAGGGAGGCCGCCAGCATGAAGGTGGAAAGGTGTGCTCTCATTGTGATGGTGTTTTAGTGGGTGGTCTTGTGGTCGAGGTCGAAGGTTTTGTCGATGCGGTATTGGCGCCCCTTGGGCATTTTGAATGGCAACTCCAGGTTGTGCACCAGGTCTTTGAAGCGGTTTTGCGAGCGGATGTCCTGGTGCTCGGAAGCGGCGACGAACACGCTGCTCACCTCCCCTTTTTCACGAAAGCTCACTTGCAGCGTGTAGGTGCCCGTGAGCTGCTCCTTCACCACGGCCTCATACAAGGCACCTCCGGGCTGCATGGCGGCATCCAGGGCTTGGCCGGCCCGGGCCAGTATGGCGCCCTTGTCCTCGAGCAATTCCTTCTTCTGGGCCTGGGCGCCCAAGGCCAAGCTGACCAGTAGCAGCAGGGTGAAGTGCTTCATCATGGTTGGAAGGTCCATTCGATCAGGCGGGAACCGAAGGTCATCAGCATGCGCTTGCCATCGGGCAGCAGGGCAAGGCCGATGCGCTTGTCGCTCCATTTCTCGTTCTGTTGCTTCAATCTGGTAAACAGGCGTTCATCCAGGATAAACCGCCCCCCCATGGAGCCTGTGGTGCGGTCGTAGAGGTGTACTTCCAAGTGGTTTCCCTTCTGGCTCCCAATGGCGAAGCGGGTATTGGCGGCATCGGCGCAGAAGGTGGGCTCGTACAGGGCGTGCGAGGGAAAGGCAGCGCGTTGCATGGCCCCGGTGCGGGGGGCGGCCACATCCACGTAGCTCAGGGTAACATCCGGGTTAGCGCTTTTGTGGGAAGCGGGTTTGGCGTGGATCCAGAGCTCCGTTCCATCCGGCGCGTAGCGCAGGCGGAAGGCGCGGTCGAACAGTTCCTGGACACTGAATTGGAACGCCCCGGTGGTGAGTTCGTGCACGTGCACCACCTGCCCGATCTTCAACGCGGCCTTGATCGCTTTTTTATCGTTGCGGATGGAAGGGATCAGCGCGAGGTCCGCTACCGTGGGGTCGTAGGCCAAGGCAATGTGTTTCCCGTCGGGGGAAAGGGCCAGGGCCGTGGCCACGCGGTGGAGGCCTGGCAGCTTGGCCGTGGCGCCCGTGGCGAACGCCACCCGCTGCACACCGTCCTTTCCGGCGAAATACATGGAGCGTTCATCGGCGGCGATCGCGGCGGCATAGGCCTCAACGGCTTGTACCACGAATGCTCCGGAGTTTGCATCCACCACGGCAAAGCGCCGTTCCTGTTTGCCGCGCGGCGAGTACTGGAGGTACTCAATGGCCTCCAGCAGCAGGTACTTCCCCGTGGTGCTGTGGGTCACGCGGGTGCCCACCTTCCAGTCGCCCACATCGAGCCTTTTCTGTATGCTCAGGTCGTTGGCGTCCATGATCAGCAGCGGCGAGGCGGCCGTGGCCGACAATGCCAGGGTGCGCCCGTCCGGGGAGCGGTCGATCCACGAGTGTACGTGCGTATCGCCCACGCCCAGCGCTGCCTGGTCGATCACCCGGTACACCTGCCCATCGTCCTGGGCACGTAGCCAAGGGGCTGCCATTGCGAAGCACACCACGGCCAAAGGCCAGCGCCGGGGGCGTGATCGGAACAGGTGCTGTAACATGGCCGCGGCAAATTTCAGCGGCTGGAACGGTGCGGACCTGCAGTATGTTTCCGTATCACACTACGGTATAAAGCGTAATCTACACCAATGGGTGCCGTCCGCACAATGACCCATGTCCATACGAGGTGCCATCCGCCCTCAAAGGCCGGAAACCATCTTGCGGAGCATCCTCCCTCCGCCCATCATGCGTGCATCGGGGCACAAGGTGCTCAGCCCATTGGCAGCACTACCCAGGCTTTCGGTTCAAAAGGAGCAACGGGCAAGTTTAGGTGCCTGAGCAGGCCTCCCGTCTGATCAACGCTCATGCCTTCTTCACGTGCACGGCGTTCATTCCCTTGGGGCCGCGCTCCAGTTCAAAGGTCACCTTATTGCCCTCGTGCAGCTCTTCCAGCATGCCCGAAATGTGGACGAAGTACCGCCCATGGCTGCCAATCTCGTTGATGAATCCGAAGCCCTTGGACGTATCGAAGAAGTCGATGACGCCCGTCTTGACGTTCGACTCCTCGCTTTCCTCTTTTGGCGGGATGCCCAAGATGATCTCGCTGGCATCGATCTCCACGCGCTTGGTGGGGTCGGGCGGCGTGTCGGTGATCATGCCGTTCTCGTCCACGTAGGCCATCATGGAATCCAAGCTGCCGTCAGTGGCGTTGGACTTGCGCTCTTCCTTACGGCGCTGTTTCTCCAACTTCTTCTGCTGGCGTTTCTTTTCCTTTTCGCGCTTCTCAAATGTTGACATGTGTGCATCCGCATGGTTGCCCCTCCAAGGACCATCGCGGCAGGGGAGACCTGAAGCGGTTTTCCGTGGAACCGGATGGGGGGATGCGGCTGCGACGAAGATAAGGCCTGCAGGTGAATTGGGCATGGAAGTCTTGCGTAGGTCTTGGTCTTTGTTCCCCGATCATGGCACTACTGCCCTGTGATGCGCTATGCCGCTGAAAGAGCATGGCATGCCTAATGCCCTAAGACCCTTCCGCTGCAGGTTCCGGAGGCATTGAATGTCATTTTTGGTTCGCTGAGGGCCACACGAAGTGTGGCTCTGCGCGAACCACCGGTGATCTCCCCGACATCCCATTTCGCGAGCGGCGCATTTGGCCGCGAAGCGATCTCATCCGCGATGCCTTCCGCATACCGCCTTGTAATTCCGCCCGCAGGAGCAAAACAAGATCGCTTCGGGCCTGTTGGGTGCACAGGCCCTCGCGAAACGGGCATTTGTTTGGGTTCGCGCAGGGTCACACGAAGTGGACCCTGCGCGAACCACGTTCACACGAAGTGGCCCTCTGCGCGAACCACCAACGCACAAAGGGCCGCCCCTTTCGGAACGGCCCTTTGTCGAGGGAGAGTGGAGCACTTACTTGTTGACCACCACGCGCTTGGTCCAGGTCTTGTCGCCGGCAATGATCTGTAGCAGGTAGG
>ERZ795041.537-NODE-537-length-14007-cov-4.150516_pt1 | contig 14007 bp, 10 predicted proteins | sample MGYA00375125_ERZ795041 | MGnify/ENA primary metagenome ERZ795041 (study PRJEB30170, sample SAMN03074214) | activated sludge metagenome | biome: Common Effluent Treatment Plant; feature: Wastewater; material: Activated sludge; isolation source: activated biomass in...
TGACCGGCACGTTGCCTTCGGTGAACCAGCGCTTCACCGCATCGACCACGCGGCTGGCGAAGTCAGGCGGCGCCGGCTCCATCGGCAGCGGCCGCGGCACGTGCGCAGGTGCGGATGCCGCCGTTGCGGGGATGGCCGCGGCGGAAGTGCGCAGGTCGAGCGTCGCCGCGGCAGCGGCGGGAATCGCCGGCGCTGCCGGCACGCGCGGCAACGCATCGAGCGGCAGGTCGAACATCGGCGGCGGTGCCGTCGCGGATGATGTCGAGGCCGGTGCGTCGACCGGCGGCGCCGCCGCGGTGTTCGCCGGTGACGCGTCGGCGACGGCGCGGTGCGTCCACAGGTCGAGCAACTGCGCCTCGGCACGTTGCAGGCGCGCGGCCAGTTCGGTCTGGCGCGCCCACAGCAGGCCGCCGGCGATGCCCGCCACCAGTCCGAGCACGATGCCGCCGTCGCCGAACAGCCCGCCGGCGACCAAGCCGATGATGGCTCCGAGCAATCCCCACACGAAAGCCATGCCTGACTCCTCTCCCTTGCCGGATCAGTAGACCCGCGGCTCCCCGGTGGGCCGCGACTTGAAGCGCTGGTGCATCCAAAGGTATTGCGTCGGTGCCTCGCGAACCATGCGCTCGATCGCGGCGTTGACGCGCGCGGTGTCGGCGACGACGTCATCGCCCGGGAAATCGTCGAGCGGCGCCTCGAGGCGCAACGCATAGCCTCCGCCTTCGAGGCGGCGATGGAAGAACGGCACGACCAGGCATCCCGACAGCCGCGCCAGGTGGTGGGTGGCGGTGATCGTCGCGGCTGGCACGCCGAAGAACGGCACGAACACGGCGTCCTTGCCGCGCATGTCCTGGTCGGGCGCGTACCACAGGCAGCCGCCCCCGCGCAGGTAGCGCACGCTGGCGCGCAGTTCGTCCTTGCGGAACATCTGCTCGGCATAGCGCGCGCGCGCGCGGCGGATCGCCCACTCGAAGGCGGCATCGCCGTGCACGCGATACATGCCGGCGACGCGCTGGCCGCCGTGTTCGACGAGCAGGCGCCCGGCCAGTTCGAGGTGGGAGAAATGCGCGCCGGTCAGCAGCACGCCGCGCCCCCCGGCGCGTGCGCGTTCGAGATGTTCGATGCCCTCGATCGTCACCGGCACGCGGCGGATCGCGCGCGACGTGCCGAGCCAGCCGAGGGCGAATTCGACCAGCATGAGGCCGGCATCGCGCAGGTTGGCATCGAGCATGCGCCTGCGCTCGGCTGCGGACAGGTCCGGGAAACACAGTTCGAGGTTGCGCGCGGCGATGCGCCGACGCGAGCGCAGCAGGCGCACGGCGAGCGCGCCGAGCACGCCGCCGATGCGCAGCAGGGCCGGATACGGCACGCAGGCGAGCAGACGGATCAGGCCGAGGCCGAGCCAGGCCGGCCAGTGGCGCGGGGCGAGCAGGGCGGCGCGGAAGGGGGGGGAAGGCCGCGGCGTTGCAACCACTACGTCAATATCCCGTCAGGCGCAGCAGAAGGAATCGTCCCGGATTGCGTCCCGCTGCGGGCGTTGGGGTTCCGAAGCGGGAATTCACGGTCCGGAGCACGTATGCGCGCTTCCGGTGCAGGGATCTCTCTTGGGAAGCTCGGCAAGTGGATAGTCGTCGCCGTCAGGGCCGCCGCTTGAATCCGAATTCGGCGAGTATGGATCAGTTCCGATCACCCGCTCGAATCCATCGATCAATCCATCGCTGTCGGAATCAACCACAGGAAAGGCATAGCCGATAATTTTGCTTTTGGCATTCGCGGGCCACACATTTGTATATCCAGCCGACTCGAAAGCGGCGCGTTCGCTTTCCAGGAAGTGGGCACAATCGTGGTCCGCCGATTTGCAAGCGCGATAAAAAGGCTCAGCGCCTTTACAGCCAACGGTTCGCGTGCAGCTGGAAAGAATGTAACCTTGAATGGTGCGCAATTTATAGCCTGTCGCATGCGCCTGCTCGATATGATCGGGTGTGGTGACAAGCATGAAGTCCCGGCCTCCTGAATACGTGCGATCCATCAAGTACAACGGAACGAGATCCACCCAGGAATCGGACGGCATGTATTCCGTTGTCAGAACGTAAGCATTGGCCCTGGGCGGGGTCGAAGGCCAAGGGTTTCCTACCGGGTCGTACGGGAATAGGTAGTTGGGAACGATGGTGCCGGACGGGCTATACGCGACTTGAGGTGGTGCGGGATTCTCACCATTGTCGACTTTCCCGCGCATGAGTGCGAGGGCAAATTGCGGTGACGTCGTATAGGCGTAATCCAGGTTGGTGGAGCTGTACAGGCGGAATAGCGGAGTTGCACGATTCTTCAGGGGAACGCCCGCAGATACTCCGAGCATTCTCCTGGCCGCCTCAGCTGCGTCAGGTACGCCATACCCTATTGTGGGAGACCAGACGGGAGGCCAGGTTGCCTGCGATTGCGCTGTGGTCAATGCAAGCGTTGACCGGATGCCATATTTCTGTCCCAGAAGCGGGTCGGGAAGGGGTACGCTGATTTTCACGAGTGGGTTGATCGATCGGATCAATCCCGCAATGCCGGTCACTTGCGGCGCCGACATGGAGGTCCCGGTGCACAAACCTTGGCCATTTCCCCATCCAGGGCCAGGGTGCCCATCGCCGCAAGGAAGGCCGTTAGGCCCTATGGGCCAGTTCTAGTTGGGGTATGCTGTTGACCAGACGTCTTTCGCGGCGGCAACCAGTTCCTGCCTCTTTTGATCAGGTGGATCGTTGGTGGTGTAGTTTGACCCACAATCACGCTCGAGTATTGGATGCGGGCAGTTTGTGTGACTGCCGGGCGATTGGTCCCACAGGTTTTCATTGCTGTCGATCCCACCAACGGCAATGGAGCGGGGATCGCTCGCCGGAAAGAAGATCCTTCCCCGCGCGTTTCCAGAAGCGGCCACCACCGCAACTTGCGCGTTTTGAGCATAACCCAAGGCATCACAGAATGCTACGAATGGTCCCAATGGGGGCGCCGCGCACAGATCGACTGGTGTGACGAGGTTGCCGAAGCTCAGATTTATGACCTGGACGCCCGCGTCAATCAGGAATGTAATGGCTGGGATATGACTGTTTGGATAGGTGCTCAATGCGCCTACACCATTGCTGTCGCAGTCTACCCAAGTAGTTTTTGCTACCGCAACACCACATTTTTTGCATGTTCCTTTAACGCCGCCTGGGATCGATGAATTTGCCGAGATAAGCCCGGCAACATGAGTGCCATGCCCGGCATTAACGGGATACAGGGGTTGCCCGCCATTGTAGCAATCCGAGTTCGGTGGGTAATTGGCCGGCTCTGCCTCATCGACATTGTAGTCGCTGGTAACGTCGGGAAGAGATACGTCCTTGGATGAGGCCTGAATGAAATTTCCGCCGACGTACTGGCCAGTGGAATCAAAGGCCCTGAGCGACGGGTGGTTCGTGAAAACCCCGGAATCCACGATTCCAACGAGAGCATGGCCGCCGGCGATATCCCATGCCTGGTCGATATTCAACTGGGCCCTGCCGTACTGGTTGATGCTGTCGATATGATCCGGAACACTGTCGCTGTTGGCATGTTCTGATTGTGTTGATTCCTGGAGCGGAGAAAGAAACCGCAGTGCTTCGTTGGCTGAAACCACGTGGGGATCGGCGCGGAGGGCAGACAAGATCTCCTCTGCTTGAGAACTTCCCGGGTATGTAATAAGAACATATCGTTCCAATCGCGCTCGTGGAAGGTCGGGATTTTCCTGAATCCATTCAAGGAAATCCCCTGATGCCCTGAATGGAAGCAGATACCTCGCGGCAGAGGGAGAGCCGATCATCAGACTGGATATGGGTGGTTCGCTGCCCGGCTCTTCAAAATACTGGAAAACATCCTCCGGAGTCGGGGAGCTGGCCTCCGTTGACAACAATACCTCAATGTAAATCGCATCGTCTTGCGCGACTGTGTCTGGAGCATGCATCAGATTCAATGCGCCGACAATAAAAAAAAAGGGTAGTGTCCGACCCCCAGGGCGCTTCAGCAGAAAGCCGCCAATGACTGCGAGAATGACGATCAGTGCGAGCATCGAACCGAAGCTGAATACGGGCAACGGTACTGCGAGCGGGTTTCCTCCCCCCACCACGAGGGGGAGCACCGCCAGCGTCTCGGTGACAAGGCCACCGAGTGTCGGATACACCCTGTCGAACCTCACGGTGTAGCTTCCCTGGGGGAACGAACCGAGTGGGTACGAAGTGGTTGCGTCAGGGAAGCCACATGGATCTGGAAATTGATCGGCGTTGTTGTAGCTGAATGCCGTCAGGTGTATTTCGTTACCGTTTTGTACAAGGATGGGATACCCTTCGAACTCGATAAATCTGTCGCAGTCGCCAGCGACAACCTGTACGGCGACGGCCTCGCCGACTTCCGGTGTCGCAGGGACGAGCACCGGCGGGTTGACATAGGCGTGTACGGTTCCCGCCATGGAAAGGGCAAAGAGTGCAAAAAGAAACCGGACTTTCGCGTTGGAACCGGACATGACGACTCTCCGTATCTGGCAGCCGGATGGACGATAGGGCGGGATCGGCAAGGAAGCAACCCGATCGATCCGTTGAAATGCTTCATGGATTCAGGAGATCCGGAGTCGGAAGCTGGGGTACCCCCACGTTTTCCGGCGCCATCTGCGTGAAAAATCAACGATATGACTGGCTTGCAAAACGAACGGGTGGGGAGCCGAGCAGGCCGCCGATGCGCAGCAGCACCAGATAGGGCAGGCGCGCGAGCAGCCGGATCAGGCCGAGGCCGAGCCAGGCCGGCCAGTGGCGCGGGGCGAGCAGGGCGGCGCGGAAGGGGGGGGAAGGCCGCGGCGTTGCAACCACTACGTCAATATCCCGTCAGGCGCAGCAGAAGGAATCGTCCCGGATTGCGTTCCGATACCGGGGGACTGTGGTTCAGTAGCGTCTTGCCCGACGGGATCTGGAGCATGGGTCTGGTTCAATGCCCCGGCCTTGAAAAAAAGGCAGTGCCCGATTCCCCGGGTGCTTCAGCAGAAAGCCGCCAATGACTGCGAGAATGGCGATCAGTGCGAGCATTGATCCGAAGCCGAGTATGGGCAACGGTACTGCAGGCGGATTGCCCCCACCTACAACCATCGGAAGTACGACCAGTGTTTCCGTAATATTGCCAAGGGCGAACGTCGGATACACCCTGTCGACCGTTACCGTGTAGTTGCCGTGGGGGTACGAGCCGATGACATATGAGGCCGACACTTCAGGGTGGCCGCACGAGCCTGGAGATTGGTTTTCGTTGTTGTAGCTGAACACCGTAAGGTGTATATTATTTCCATTCTGTACGAGGGTCGGATATCCCGGGAACTCGATCAGTTGGTCGCAGTCGCCAACGACAATCCGAATAGAGACAGATTCCCCTGCTTCCGGGGTCGCGGGGACCAGAATGGGCGTGTTGACATAGGCGTGCAGGGTTCCCGCCATGGAAAGGGCAAAGAGTACAAAAAGAAACCGGGCTTTGGTGTTGAAGCCGAACATGACGACTTTCCGTATCTGGCAGCTTGATGGACGATAGGGCGGGATCGGCAAGGAAGCAACCCGATCGATCCGTTGAAGTGCTTCATGGATTCAGGCGATCCGGAGTGAAAGGGCGCTTTCGCCAGCAAAGTTGGCCGGGCCGGAATCCTGCCGTTTTGCGTACAAGGAGTTGAAGGCGCCGGGCGACTCGGCACGCTTGACGCTTCCGGACCACCCTTCGGGCGTGCTGCGCCGCGCGCTTGTCCAACCTGCCCGGGGTTGACGATCGAGAGCGGGGCCATCCGCGGTTCCCTATACTGCGCGACCCCCGCCGGAATCCGCCGCGTGCTGCGTTTCCTGTACACCCTGACGATGTACCTGCTGACACCGGTGATCCTCTACCGGTTGGCGGCGCGCGGCCTCAAGTACCCGCGTTATTTCGCCCGCTGGCGCGAGCGCTTCGGGTTCTTTCCGGCGCCCGGCATCCGCGACAGCATCTGGGTGCACGCGGTCTCGGTCGGCGAGGTCAATGCCGCCGTGCCGCTGATCGAGGCGCTGATGCGCAGCTATCCGGATTCGCCGTTCGTCGTCACCACGGTCACGCCGACCGGCTCCGAACGCGTGCAGAAGCTGCTCGGCAGCCGCGTCTTCCATGTCTACCTGCCCTACGACCTGCCGGCCTCGGTCGAGCGCTTCTTCGACCGCGTGCGTCCGCGCCTTGCCGTGGTCATGGAAACGGAGATCTGGCCGAACCTGTTCATCGCCTGCCGCGAGCGCGGCATCCCGATCGTGGTGACCAATGCGCGCCTGTCCGAGCGCAGCCTCAAGGGCTACGGTCCGGTGCGTCCGCTCGCACGGCGGGCCATCCGCTGCGCGAACTTCGTCGCCGCGCAGTCGCCGAGCGATGCCGAGCGCCTGCGCAGGCTCGGTGCCGCGGTGACGCGCCTGGCCGTGGTCGGCAATCTCAAGTTCGACTTGCAGGTGCCGGCCAGTCTCCTCGACAGCGGCATGGTCTTGCGTGATTCCTGGGGCGTGCGCCGGCCGGTGTGGATCGCGGCGAGCACGCACGAGGGCGAGGAGATGCCGGTGCTGAAGGCGCACACCGCCGTGCTGCAACGCTTCCCCGATGCCCTCCTGATCATCGTGCCGCGCCATCCCGAGCGCTTCCGCGCGGTGGCCGCGACCTGCCGCTCGCTCGGCTTCAGCACGCGCACGCGCAGTGAGGACGGCGGCGCCGACGAACGCTGCCAGTGCTTCGTCGTCGACACCATGGGCGAGCTCATGCACTTCTACGCGACCGCCGACCTTGCCTTCGTCGGCGGCAGCCTCGAGCCGATCGGTGGCCACAACCTGCTGGAGCCGGCCGCACTCGGCCTGCCGGTCATCGTCGGCCCGCACACGTTCAACACCGAGGAAGTCACCGACAGCCTGATCGCGGCCGAGGCAGCGGCGCGCGTCGTCGACGCCGATGCGCTCGGCGCGATGGTCATCCGCCTGATGGCGCGCGACGACGAACGCCTGGCCATGGGGCGCGCGGCCAGGGACGTGCTCGAACGCGAGCGCGGCGCGGTCGAGCGCACCTTGCGCATCGTCGAACAGGTGCTCGCCCACGAGACGGTGACCGTCGAGCCGCGGCCCTGAGCGGCGCCTGCGGCATGCGTTTCAAGGGAAAGATCGAAACACGGAGCACACGGAGTACACGGAGGAAATCTTTCCGACTCCGTTGCGTTCGTCCTTCGATACCTCAGGACGAACGGTGGGGGGCTTCACACGATTCCACGAAGATCTGCTTTTCTTCACAGGAGTTTCCCGTCCCGCCGGCAGCAGATCGCCCGATTGCATGGGTAGAGTTCCGTTCGCCCTGAGGTATCGAAGGGTGAACGGCAATCTCGCATGGAGTTCCGTCATTCGACTGTGACTGCGCCTGCCCTCGCGTATCGAAACGAGCCGGTTCTTTCGACTACGTTGCGTTCGTCCTTCGATACCTCAGGGCGAACGGTGGGGGCTTCGCAGGATCCGCGATGAGACGCCTTGGGGGTGTCCGGCTTTTCCTCCGTGTGCTCCGTGTGCTCCGTGTTTCAATCTTCCGCTTCCACCACGGACGCCCAGTCCCCGAGCTATTCGAGCAGGGCGTTGACCGCTTCGAGGTCGCTGACCTCGATCACGCCGGCGGCCTGCTTCAGCAGGAGGCCGTTCATGACGAAGGCATGGCGGGCCTGCGAGTAGCTCGACTGCGCCTGCAGCAACTGCTGCTGGCTGATCAGCACGTCGACGATCGTGCGCGTGCCGACTTCGTAGCCGGCCTGGGTGGCATCGAGCGAGCTCTGCGCGGAAACCACGGCCTGGCCGGTGGCCTCGACCTGGCTGGCGCCGGCGATCACCGCACGGTAGCCGTTGCGGGTGCTGCGTTCGACCAGGCGACGTTGCAGTTCGTACTGCTCCTGCGCGGCATCGCGGTTGTGGATCGACTGGCGCACGCGGGACTGCGTGTAGCCGCCGGCGAAGATCGGCACATTGAGGGAAACGCCGACCGTGGTCGACCAGCCGTCCTTGTTGAAGTGCTCGCTCGGGTCGGGCCGCGTGCGCACGTCGCCCCAGCTCGGCGACTTGGCATAGGAGATCGAGCCGTTGATCGTCGGCAGATGGCCGGCGCGCGCGGTGTTGATGTCGGCATTGGCGGCATCGAGCTGGTACGCGTACGAGGCGAGCGCGGGGTTCTCGTTCACGGCGACGCCGACCCATTGTTCGGGATCTTCCGGCACCGGCTTGTCGAGCGGCAGGTTCTCGCGCAGCTTGCGCAGTTCGCCGGGGGGCTTGTTGGTGAGCTGGCGCAGCGCCTCGCGGTTGTCGTCGAGGACGTTCTGCGCGGTGATCACGTTGGCCACCGCGGTGTCGTGCTGGGCCTTGGCGTCGTTGACGTCGGTGATCGCCGACAGGCCGACCTCGAAGCGCTGCTGGGCCTGCTCCATCTGGCGGTTGAGCGCCTGTTCGTTGGACTGGGCGAACTTCAGCGCGTCTTCGGCCGTCAGCACGGCGAAATAGGCGCTGGCGACGCGCACGATGAGGTCCTGCTGGGCGGCTTCGAGGTTGGCATCGCCGGCCCTCGCGGTGGCGCGCGCCGACTTCACCGCCGTCCACTTCGAGAGGTCGAGGATGCTCTGGTCGAGGCGTCCGCCGGTGGTGCGGGCAAAGGTCCGGCTGCTGGTGGTGACATCGATGATGTCGATCGTGCCGTCCCCGAGGGTCACCGGTTCGGGCGCGCTGGAGTCGCCGTGCACGCGCTGGTAGCCGAGGCTGGCGCCGATCTGCGGCAGCAGGGCCGAGCGCGCCTGGACGACGAATTCGCCGGTGGCGCGGTTGGTCGCTTCGGCTCCGGCCAGTTGCGGATCGGAGGCGCGTGCCTCGTGATAGACCTGCACGAGGTCATCGGCATGGGCGAGCGGGGCGCCGGCGGCGAGGGCCAGGGCAAGCGCTGCGGGCAGCGTACGGGGAAGCATCATCGTGATCGTCTCTCGCAAGTGGGGCGTTGCCGGCAGCCGGCCCGCGTCAGAGCGTGAAGCGCTTCGGCGGCGTGGCGTTGGCCAGATAGGGGATGTCGGTGTCGAACAGGCTCTCGGTCTGCCAGTGTGTTTCGTCAACCCGGGTGTGCAGCAGGGCCTGCATCGCCGGCGAGGCGCCGGTGATGGCGAACAGGCGTCCGCCCGGCTTGACCCACTGGCGTGCGCGTTCGGGCAATGCATACACCGCGCCAGTCAGCACGACCACGTCGAACCGCTCGCGCGTGTCGAAGCCGGCGAAGGCTTCGGCATGCACCACGCGCGCGTTGTCGATGCCGGCGCGGGCGAGCTTTGCACGCGCGGCGTCGGCGAGGTCGGCATGCTGTTCGACGCTCGTCACATGGCCGGCCAGACGGGCGATGCAGGCGGTGAGGAAGCCCGAGCCGGTGCCGATTTCGAGCACCTGCTGTCCGGATTCGAGCGCGAGCGCCTGCAGGATGCGGCCTTCGATGACCGGCTTCAGCATGACCTCGCCGTGGCCGAGCGGCAGCTCGGTGTCGGCGAAGGCCAGCTTGCGATGGCGCTCGGGCACGAAATCCTCGCGCGGCACGCATGCCAGCACGTCGAGCACGCGGGGATCGAGCACGTCCCAGGTGCGCACCTGGTTCTCGACCATGTTGGTCCGCGCCAGTTCGAGGTTCGTCGTCGTCATCGGTCGGTCCGCAGCAGGAAAAAATAGGGCGAAAGCATAGGGTTTCGCCCTCGCGCGGGCAATCTACCTTGGCCTTGCCCGGAAGATGGCCGAAGTGCCGGAAGTCACCGGATCAGGCCGCGATCGCCGCATCGCCTGCGGCAACCCGCGCGGCGAGGCGCGGCAATTGCGCGCGCACGCCGACGGCGAGCTGGGGTTCGACCGTCGCCAGCACGTCGAGACCGTCGCTCGTTTCGGCCGACGGCGTCACCAGCAGTTGCAAGGCAAGCCAGCGTTCGAGCTGTCCGCGGTCGTCCGCCGACAATGCGGACAGTCCGCGGCGTGCGGCCCGGCGCGGGGCGGCGACGCGGAAACTGCTGTGGCGGCGGCGCTGCTCGAGCAGGCCGGCAAACGCCTGTTGCGCGAGCCGCAGGCTCCAGCCTGGTCCCTGCGGAACCGCCGGCGTGGCGAGTTCCCGTGCTGCATCACCCATGACAACCTCCTCGAAGTTCGTTTCGCGCTGGCCGCAGAAAGATGATCTGCCGGCAGCCGCTGCCTCGTTCAAGCCATCCGCATGACGTGGAATGGCAGACAATCCTTCAATCCGCCTTTGACAATGCCTGCGCCGGCGAGTCGCGGCGGACGCGGAACCAGGCGGCATACAGGGCCGGCAGGAACACCAGGGTCAGCACCGTGGCGACGCTGAGCCCGCCCATGATGGCGACCGCCATCGGCCCGAAGAAGGCGCTGCGCGAAAGCGGGATCATCGCCAGGATCGCCGCCAGCGCGGTCAGCACGATCGGCCGGAAGCGGCGTACGGTGGCCTCGACGATCGCGTCCCACGGACGGCTGCCGGTGGCGATGTCGTGCTCGATCTGGTCGACCAGGATCACCGAGTTGCGCATGATCATGCCGGACATGGCGATCGTGCCGAGCATCGCCACGAAACCGAACGGCACCTGCAGGACGAGCAGGAACAGGACCACGCCGATCAGGCCGAGCGGTGCGGTCAGGACGACGATCAGCACGCGCTGGAAACTGCGCAGCTGCAGCATCAGCAGGGTCAGCACGACGACCAGGAACAGCGGGAAGCCGGCGTTGACCGAGCGTTGGCCCTTGGCCGACTCCTCGACCGAGCCGCCGACCTCGAGCAGGTAGCCATGCGGCAGTCCCGCCCGCAGCGGTTGCAGTCCGGGCGCGATCTCCGCGGCGATCGTGGCCGGCTGCAGGCGGCCGTCGGTATCGGCGCGCACGGTCACCGTCGGCAGGCGGTTGCGCCGCCAGATGATGCCTTCCTCGAAGCCGTACTCGAGGTCGGCGATGTGCGACAGCGGCACGCTGCGCCCGGACGCGGTCGGCACCGACAGACTCGGCAGCAGGGCGAGGTTGGCGCGTTCCTCGGCGGTGCCGCGCACGATCACGCCGATCAGCTGGTCGCGTTCGCGGTAGGTGGTCAGCGGCACGCCGTTCAGCGACCCCTGCAGGAAGGTGGCGACATCCGCGGAACTGACCCCGAGCACGCGCGCGCGCTGCTGGTCGATGACGAGGCGCACCGCCTTGCTCGGCTCCTCCCAGTCGAGGTTCACGTTGCGCACGTGCGCATGCGCGCGCACCACGCCGGCGACCTCGCGGGCCAGCGTGCGCAGCGTGCCGATGTCCTCGGTTTCACGCGTCTCCAGGTCGTGGGCGAGCACCACGAACTGGGCGAAGCTGGCCTGCGGCAGCTGCTGGTCGAGCGGCAGGTAGAAGCGCGGCGAGCCGGTGCCGACGTAGCTGACGTGGTTCTCCAGCTCGCTGCGCCGGGCCAGCCAGGCCTCGAGCTTGCGCACCTGCGTTTCGGTGGCATCGAGCGAGGCGCCTTCGGCGAGTTTGAGGTCGACCAGCAGTTCCGGCCGCGTCGAGTCGGGGAAGAACTGCTGCTGGACGAAGCGGAAGCCGAAGATCGACAGCACGAACGCGAACACGGTGGCGCCGATGACCAGCCCGCGCCGGCGCACGCAGGCGTCGACGAGGGCGCGGAAACGCCGGTAGAACGGCGTCGCGTAGGGATCGTGGCGGTCGCCGGTCGTCGCCGGCTCGCCGCCGAGCCAGCCCGGCATGCGTGCGCGCAGCACCGCCAGGCCGCGGCCGAGGGCACTGCGCGGCGCAGCGCGTGCCGCGTGCGGATCCGGCAGCAGCTTGTAGCCGAGGTAGGGAATGAACACGACCGCGGCGATCCACGACAGCACGAGGGCGATGGTGACCACCTCGAAGATCGCGCGCGTGTACTCGCCGGTGCCGGACTTCGCCGTGGCAATCGGCAGGAAGCCGGCGGCGGTGACGAGGGTGCCGGTCAGCATCGGGAAGGCGGTCGAGGTGTAGGCGAAGGCGGCGGCATGGACGCGGTCCATGCCTTGCTCCATCTTCACCGCCATCATCTCGACGGCGATGATGGCGTCATCCACCAGCAGGCCGAGGCCGAGCACGAGCGCACCGAGCGAGATCTTGTGCAGGCCGATGCCGAACAGGTGCATGGTGGCGAAGGTCATCGCCAGCACCAGCGGGATCGACACGGCGACGACGAAGCCGCTGCGCAGGCCGAGCGAGAAGAAGCTGACGACGAGGACGATGACGACGGCCTCGGCCAGGGTGCGCACGAATTCGCCGACCGAGCGGCGGACCGCGGCCGGCTGGTCGGACACCTTGTGCAGGTCGAGGCCGACCGGCAGGCTGGCGCCGATGCGCGCGGTGGCCGCTTCGAGATCGTGGCCGAGGGCGATGATGTCGCCGCCGGTCTTCATCGACACGGCGATGCCGATCGCCTCGCGCCCGTCGAAGCGCATGCGCGGCTGCGGCGGATCGGCGAAGCCGCGACGGACCTCGGCGATGTCGCCGAGGCGCAACAGGCGGCCGTTGCCGCCACGCACCGACAGTTCGCGGATCGCCTCGACCGAATCGAGCGCGCCGCTGGTGCGCAGGTGGATGCGGTCGCTCGCGGTCTCGAAGCTGCCGGCCGGGACGATCGCGTTCTGCGCCTCGAGCGTGCGGCGGAGTTCGTCGAGGCCGATGCCGAGCATGGCCAGCTTGGTGTTCGAGGTTTCGATGTGGATCTTCTCGTCCTGGCGGCCGAGCAGTTCGATCCGCGCCACGTTCGGCACGCGCAGCAGTTCGAGTTTCACCCGCTCGGCATAGTCGCGCAGGTCGGCGTAGTCGAAGCCCTCGCCGGTCAGCGCGTAGATGTTGCCGTAGGTGTCGCCGAACTCGTCGTTGAAGAACGGCCCGTGCACGTCGGCCGGCAGCAGGCGACGGACGTCACCGACCTTCTTGCGCACCTGGTACCAGATGTCCGGCACGCGCGAGGACGGGATCGAGTCCTTGACGATGAAGAACACCTGCGACTCGCCGGGGCGTGAATAGCTGCGCACGTAGTCGAGTTCGGGCAGCTCCTGCAGCTTCTTCTCGATCGTCTCGGTGACCTTCTCGGAAATCTCCAGCGCGGTCGCGCCGGGCCACAGCGTCTGCACGACCATGACCTTGAAGGTGAACGGCGGATCCTCGGCCTGGCCGAGGCCGCGGTACGACCACACGCCGATCGCGCCGAGCAGGACGATCGCGTAGAGCACGAGGGAGGTGTTGCGCAGGGCCCAGGCGGAAACGTTGAAGGAATGCATGGGCGGGTCCGCAGTGGGTGGCTCCCCGTCGCGCCGCCGGCCGGGAGGGAGGGAGCCGGCGACGCGGGGGGAGCCGGAAAGCGCTCAGAAGGTGATCGGTCGGTTGTCGGCGTCGATCGGCGACACGGTTTCGCCGTCGCGCAGGCGGTGCACGCCGGCGGTGACCACCCAGGCTCCGGCATCGATGCCACTGCCGAGGAGGACGCCGTCTTCCTCGTAGCGCAGCAGTTCCACTTCGACGAGGTGGACCTGGCGGCTGGCCGGGTCGACGCGCCAGAGGGCGGGCTTGCCGTCCTTTTCGTGCAGCGCGCCCAGTGGCACGCGCCAGCGTTGCGCGCCGGCGGCGTCGCCGAAGTGGACGCGCGCGGTCTGGCCGAGGCGCGGGGCGAAGTCGGCATCGACGAAGGCGACGCGCACGCGATAGGTGCGGGTGGTCGGGTCGGCGCCGGGGGCGACCTCGCGGATGCGGCCCTCGGCGCCGCGGGCATGGGCCCGGTGGCGTATGCCTTCGCCCTCTTCCAACGCGGCCGGCCCGGGGCCGGCGCCTGATTCCGAGGAGGAACCCGATGACGCTGCACCGCCCGATGCGCTCCTTCCGCGGGCCGCTGCGCTTCGCGCTCATGCTGGCGCTGGCCCGCTTCGCCATGGCGAGCGACCTGAAGGTGCGG
>ERZ795041.538-NODE-538-length-13998-cov-4.281503_pt1 | contig 13998 bp, 13 predicted proteins | sample MGYA00375125_ERZ795041 | MGnify/ENA primary metagenome ERZ795041 (study PRJEB30170, sample SAMN03074214) | activated sludge metagenome | biome: Common Effluent Treatment Plant; feature: Wastewater; material: Activated sludge; isolation source: activated biomass in...
CGGCTGCCGCCGCACCTTCTCCCCGTCGCAACGGGGAGAAGGGACCAGCATGCGCTTTCATCAGAGTGCTGCCGTGCATTCTTGCGACAGCGCCAGCCGTCCCTTCGCCCCGCGCCAGCGGGGAGAAGGTGGTGCGGCAGCACCGGATGAGGGGCCGTGGGAGGTGGGCTGCGTTCGCCGCTGCAGAAGTGCGCAGGCGCCACTTCATCGCATGCCTGCCGCGCATGACGGCGCCGGATGTCGTTGGTCCCGCGTCAGCCGGGATCGACGTCCGCCTTCGGCTGGTCCCGGAGTGGCGCGACTGCGGCGGATGAAGGCTGCGCCAGCAACACCGCCAGCAGGCTGAAGATCGCCGGCACGAGGTGCAGGACGAGGCGGTTTGCGCTGGTGTGGTTTTCGGCCCAGGCGGCCGCGTCGGTGAAGAAGAACAGCACGAACAGGAACACGCAGCAGGCCAGCAGGGCGGTGCCGATGCGCGCGCTGGCCGGATCCTCGGCGAACCTGCGCCAGCGCCAGACCAGCACGACCGGCAGCAGGTACCAGAGCAGATGCCAGTTCGGCAGCGTGAACAGGCCGGTCAGCATGGCTGCGCCGACGGGTCGCCAGCCGAGATCGAGCACGCCGAGCGCGGGCACCACGATCTCGCCCCATTGGACGTCGACCCAGCCGAGTCCGAGCATCGGGAAGACGAAGCCGCCGAGCGAGATGGCGATGGTGACGAGAAGGATGGCGCCGAGCACGAGCCGCCAGCGCAGGTTTGCACGGATCGAGCCGAGCACGCCGACCATCGACAGGATCAGCAACCACACCGCGCCCTCGAGCTTGATCATCGGCAGGCACAGCGCGAAGCCCGCGGCCAGCAGCAACTGGCCGGCACCGCCGCGGCGGATCCAGCGCAGCCACGCCAGCACGGCGAGTCCGAACACCGCCGCCATCCAGAGGTCGGCATACCCGGCAAGCGCCGCATGGGCATCGATCAGCGGCAACGACAGCATCGCCCAGGCGAGCACGGCGGCGAGCGCGGCGCCGATGCCGATGCCTCGCCATTGGCCGTAGCTGGCCAATCCGAGCGCGGCGAGTGCGCCGCTCCAGGCGAGATGGATGCGTGGCTCGTTCCACGCACCGGCCGCACTGGCAAACCAGACCTCGATCCAGGCCAGCAGCTCGGGGTAGTCCCATACCGCCGACGTGCGCAAATCGGCAGCCGGCGCGGCCAGCCAGGCGGCCGGATCGACATAGGCGACGAATCGGTCGAGCAGGTACCAGGTCTTTGGTTTGACCGACCACGCCGACCAGGCGTCCCACGGGAACACCGGCCGCAGCGCGGCTTCGGCAGCCAGCGTCCACAGGCGCAGGACGACGAGGGCGACGGCAACGGCGATGACCACGCGCGCAGCGTTCGACAATCGCGCAGCGGAGATTTCGACGTGCCGCGAGCGCAGATACCACGCCGCGCTCCAGGCGACGGCACCGATCACGGCGAGGCACGGCGCAACGCGCGCGAACGCGGCCGAGGTCTGCGTACCCGCCAGCAGGCAGGTCAGGAAGGCGGCGAGGAACAGGCCGATGAAGTAGCCGTAGCCGAGCATCGCCGCGACGGCGCCCGGGCCGCGCAGCTCGCGGACGAACGCCGCATGGATGCCGGCACCGGCGAACACCGGCAGGATCCAGGCGAGAAGCGAAGCGGTCATCGGCGGCCCTCCGCGATGCGCGCGAGGATCCAGTTGCCGCCGCCGGCGACGCGGGTGGCCGGCCAGTCGAGACCGCCGCCACGCAGGCGTCCCGAGGCCGCATCGAAACTCCAGTCCTCGCTGGCGTAGACGATGACCAGGGTGCCGGCCGGCAGTTCGGGCGACGCCTGTTCGATGACCTGCGGCAACACCGCGACATTGTGCGGCAACAGGTGATAGACGAGGCGCAACTGCTCGTACGAGGAGCCCGAGTGCACGAGGATGCGCGTGCGGTCGGACTCGCGCGCGAGCGCCGGCTTGATCCGGTTTGCCACCGCGAGGAGGTCCGCATCGGCGGCACGGGTCTCCTGGGCAGGCCAGTCCATCCCCGCATACAGGGCGCGGGTGGTCTGACCGCGCCAGGCGAGTCCGGCCTGCCAATGGAGATCGAGCAGCAACCAGCCGGCGGCCACGGCGATCGCGGCAGCCGTGGCGAGGCGCGGTCCGCGCCAGCGCAGCAGCACGATGCCCCAGACGATGGCGAAGGCGCACACCAGCGCGACGCACACGACCAGCGGACGTGCGCGCGGCGTGTCGGTATCGCGCCCGAGCGCATGCACCGAACGCTGGCTCCATGGCCAGTGGCCGCGCCAGTCGGTCGACAGCGCGGCGAACTCGCCCTTCCAGGAAGGCGTGCCGAGTGCGACGGCCTCGAGGGTGAACGGCTCGAACGGCTGCGTCGGGGCGACCACCTGCGGGGTCGGAAACTGGGCGAAACCGAGCTCGACGATGCGCCCCTTCCACTCCGGCACGACCGACAGGTCGAACCAGCTGTCGCCCGCGTCCGGCCAAGGCAGCGAGACGACGCGCACCTCGTCGAGGGAATCGGCGCGACGGAAGATCAATGAAAGCTCGAAGGTCTGCGGAAACGCCGAAAAGCGGTAGCGCAGGAACGGGTGGGCGGCGGCGTCGATGCCGTCGAGCGCGATCGACTGCAGGGCGGTCGCCCCTTCGCCGACGGCCTCGATGCGCAGGCCCTCGGCGCTCGCCACCGCCTGCCCCATCCTCGGCTGCAGTTGCGTGCCGTTGAAGGCGTGTTCCTGTGCCGGCGCGAACGGTGCACGCGGATCGAGACCGGCCGCCCAGGCGAGCACGCCCAACACGCTCGCCAGCATCGCCACGGCCCAGGCGGTCCGCCTCATGCGACGAGGGCCTGCAGGTGGTCGAGCTCGGCCGGGCTGAAGCCGGCGCGCAGGCGCGCATCGATGTTGAACGGTCCGCGCAGCGCACCTGCGGAATGTTCGGCAACGAGGGCGGCGAACGTCGCCTCGGGTTCGAGGCCGGCACGTGCGCAGCACCAGGCGAACCAGCGCGATCCGGCGGCGACATGCGCCTCTTCCTCACGCAGGATGATTTCGAGGAGGGCGACGCTGGCCGTGTCACCGGCATTGCGCAGGCGCGCGATCATGCCGGGGGTGACATCGAGTCCGCGCGCTTCCAGCACGCGCGGCACGAGGGCCATGCGCTCGAGGCAGGAATGTGCCGTGCGGCGGGCCATGTCCCAGAGACCGTCATGCGCATCGAAGTCGCCGTAGGCACGGCCGAGTTCGCCGAGGCGCGCGACGACCAGACTGAAATGGCGCGCCTCGTCGTCGGCCACCCCGACCCAGTCGTCGATGAAGGCGGTCGGCATGTCGCGGAACCGCAGCACCGCATCCCAGGCGAGGTTGATCGCGTTGAACTCGATGTGGGCCACCGCGTGCAAGAGAGCCGCCCTGCCTTGTTCCGTTCCGAGCCCGCGGCGCGGCAGCTGGCGCGGATCGACCCGTCGCGGTCGCTCGGGAATGCCCGGCCCGGCAATCGCTCCGGCTTCGACCGCCCCCTGCGCAACGGCAAGGCGACCGGCGCGCCAGTCCGCGGCCACGGCATGGGTGAGGGACACCTTTTCGGCGGGGTCGGCCGCGGCGAGGCATCGGTGTGCGGCGCTATGGAAGTCGAGCCCGGGCATTCGAGGGAGATGGATCCGCAAGGGCGCGCTGGCTGCACCGATCCGCCGATTCTGCCGCTTCGACGCGCCGGGCGAAACCTCGAGGGACGCCAGCCGTCACTTCGACGGCGGATTTCCGGCCTTCGCCACCGGCAAGGTCCAGCCACGACGGATCGAAAGCATGCGCAGGCCGAAGCAGAGCACGGCTCCGGCGATCGCGGTGGGCACTCCCGGCCAATCCCAGGCATGTCCGGCGACGACGACCAAGGTCCCGGCCAATGCCGCCACGGCATACAGCTCACGCAACAGCACTGCCGGAATCTGCGCGACGAGCACGTCGCGGGCGATGCCGCCACCGACACCCGAGACCACCCCCAGCAGGACCGCCCCGACCGGTCCGAGGCCGTACACCAGCGCCTTTGCGGTACCGAGCACGGCGAACAGGGCGAGGCCGACGGCATCGAAGAGCTGCACGGGATTGCGCAGGCGTTCGACCAGTTCGGAGCGCCAGAACGTCAGCATGCCTGCGGCACAGGACACGGCGAGGTACTTCCAGTCGACCAGTGCGTGCGGCGGCGTGGCGGCCAGGGCGAGGTCGCGGGCGATGCCGCCCGAGGTGGCGGCGGCGAACGACAGGACCAGGACGCCGAACAGGTCGAGACGATGACGCACGGCGACCAGCGCACCGCTGATGGCGAAGGCGAACGTGCCGATGAGGTCGAGCACGGTGATGAAGTGCGCGGTCATGACGGCTTCAACCGCTTCCGCCGGCGCGATCGGACGCACCGTCATCGGCGGCCGTTGCGGGTTCACCGGCGTCCGCGCGCAAGGTCCACAACGCCGGCGGCGTGCCTTCCACCCCGGCCAGGCGGGCGCGATGCAGCGAAACCCGCGCCAGCAACACGGTGGTCACCGGTACCGTCACCGACAGCAGGATCGGGATCAGCAGCGGATGCAGCATCGGCGCCCGCGCGAGCGCGGAGAAATACAGCGCCGCGGCGAGGCAGGTGACCCAGTTGCCGAGCGTGTAGGCCAGTGCGGAAGGATGCATGAGCTGGATGAAGGTCGGCAGGCGCACGCAGCCGATCGACGAGGCGAGCACGAGGATGCCGCTCATCACCAGCAGCACGGCGACGATCGCCTCGACCCAGAACGGCACCGCGTTCATTCGATGACCTCGCCGCGAAGGATGAATTTCGCCATCGCCGCGGTGCTGACGAAACCGAACAGGGCGATCAGCAGCGCCATTTCGAAGTAGGCATCGCTGCCGTGGTCGATGCCGATCACCAGCATGACCAGCAGCGCATGGAAGTACAGCAGATCGATCGCCAGCACGCGATCCTGGGCACGCGGTCCGCGCAACAGGCGGTACAGCACCAGCACGGAGGCGATGGCATAGCAGCCGAGGGCGAAGGCGATGGCGCCGGACAACAGCGGGCTCATTCGAAGATCTCCTGCAGCGGGCGCTCGTATCGCGCCTTGAAGCGGGCCACGAACGCGGCCTCGTCGCGCACGTCCCACACGTGCAGCAGCATCGCGCTGCGGTCCGCGGCAAGTTCCGACCACACCGTGCCCGGCACGATCGTGGTCACCCAGGCGAGCGTGGCGAGTCCGGCCGCATTGCGCAGGTCGAGCGGGATGACGACGAACTTCGGCGTCGGCCTCCGCCACGCGCCGAGCACGTCGCGGGCCACCTCGAGGTTGGACAGGACGACGTCGAAGGTGACCCGGGCGAGGAAACGCACGATCACCAGCGGACGCTGCAGGCGACCGTCGCCGGGACCGAGCGGAGCGACCAGCGGCGGAATGACCAGCGCGATCAGCATGCCGAGCAGCACGTGACCGGCGCTCACGCTGCGCGACAGCACCAGCCAGAGCAGCAGCAGGCCGAGCGACCACCATGGCGAAGGCAGCAGGCGGCGGAACGGATTCATGGCGCCACCGCCGGCAGGTCCTCGATCTGGCCGAGGCGTGCGCGCGAGCCGAGCACGGCATCGACGTAGGCCTGCGGCGCCTGCAGCGATGCCGCAGTGCGGTCCGCGTAGCGCAGGGCCGGTTCCGCGAACACCGTCAGCAGCACGCAGGCGAGCAGCAGGAACACCACGGCGATGCTCTCGGCGGCCTTGATGCGCGGGGCGATGCGCCCGCCCTTCGACCAGAAATGGCGGATGCCGGCGCGGACCAGGGTCGCCGTGGCGAACAGGCTCGACAGCAGCAGCAGCACGACCAGCGACCACGCGGCGATCGGCACCCCGGCGGCCGCGTCCACCGCGGCCCGCATCAGCGCCAGCTTGGCGAGAAAGCCCCACAACGGCGGCAAGCCGGCCACCAGCAAGGCGCAGGCGATGAAGGCCAGTCCGAGCATCGCCACCGGAACCGGAACCGCGCGGCCGACCAGCGGCAGCTGCTGGTCGTCGAGGTTGTCGTCCTCGTCGACGACGTCCTCGACCAGGGCCGGCTGGGCGCCGCCTTCGATGCTCGTCCGCTTGGCCAGCTCGACCAGCAGGAACAAGGCGCCGCCGGCCAGCGTCGCACTCGCCAGGTAATAGAGCGCGGCACCACCGAGCGCCACCGAATCCAAGCCGAGCGCCGCCAGCAGGGTTCCCGAGGACACCAGGATCGAGGCCGCGGCAATGCGTTCGAGACGGATGGACGCGAGCAGGCCGAACGCGCCGAAAGCGAGCGTGACCAGGCCGCCGGCCACCAGCACGCCGCTGCCGAAGTAGGCGGAAACTCCGGCCTCCGCCGAATAGATCAGGGTCCACAGCCGCACCAGCGCATACACGCCCATCTTGGTCATCAGCACGAACAGCGCGGCGACCGGGGCGGCGGCGGCGGCATAGGCCGGTACCAGCCAGGCATTCAAGGGCCAGATCGCCGCCTTGACGAGGAAGGCGATGGCGAGGATCGCGGTGCCGACATGCAGCAGGCCGCGATCGTGCTCGGGAACCGCGGCGAGCTTCTGCGCGAGGTCGGCCATGTTCAGCGTGCCGACGATGCCGTAGAGGATGGCGAGGCCGACGAGGAACATCAGCGAGGCCAGCAGGTTGGCCGCCAGGTAGTGCATGCCGGAGCGCACCCGGGTCCAGCCGGAGCCGTGCAGCTGCAGGCCGTAGGAGGCCGCCAGCAGCACCTCGAAGAACACGAACAGGTTGAACAGGTCGCCGGTGAGGAAGGCGCCGTTGAGTCCGAGCAGGTGGATCTGGAACAGCGGATGGAAATAGGCGCCGGCGCGCGCCCAGCCGGCTTCGGCGTAGACGGCCGCGCCGGCAGCGAGCAGGCCGACCATCAGCAGCATCAACGCCGACAGGCGATCGACCACCAGCACGATGCCGAACGGGGCCGCCCAGTTCGAGGCGAGGTAGACGATGATGCGGCCCTCGTCGACCGCACGCAGCAGCAGCACGGCGATCGCCAGCCCCGCCAGCGTGGCGAGGATGTTGACCAGCGAGCGCAGCCAGCGCCGCTTGTCGCCGATGGCAAGCAGGATGGCTGCGCTGACCAGCGGCAGCACGATCGGCATCAGGGCCAGCGAGTGCACGGGGTCGTTCACGGATCGGGGTCGCCATCGACGTGGTCGGTGCCGCTCAGCCCGCGCGAGGCCATCAGCACGACGAGGAACAGCGCGGTGGTGGCGAAGCCGATGACGATCGCGGTCAACACCAGCGACTGCGGCAGCGGATCGGTGTAGTGCTCGAGGGTCGGCGGCAGCCCTTCGCGCAGGATCGGCGGACGGTCGATCACCAGGCTGCCGGTGCTGAAGATGAAGAGGTTGACCGCGTAGGACAGCAGGGTCAGGCCCATCACCACCTGGAACGTGCGCGGGCGCAGGATCAGCCACACGCCGGATGCCGCGAGCACGCCGATGGCGAGGGCCAGCAGGACTTCCATCAGCGCACCTCCGCCGCGGCTGCCGGCCGGTGGCGCCGGATCGACTGGTGCGCCAGCGCAGTCAGGATCAGCAGGGTCGCCCCGACCACCACGCACAGTACGCCGATGTCGAAGAAGGTCGCGCTCGGCAGGTGCACGGCACCGACCAGCGGCAGGCTCAGGTGCGCGGTGTGGCTGGTGAGGAACGGGAAGCCGAGCACCACGGCGACCAGGCCGGTGGTCGCGCAGAGCAGCAGCCCGGCGGCGATCCAGCGCGCCGGGCGGACATCGGCGCGTGCCTCGACCCAGCGCGTGCCCGAAGTGATGTATTGCATCAGCAGGGCAATCGCCACCACCAGGCCGGCGACGAAACCGCCACCGGGCTGGTTGTGGCCGCGCAGGAGGAAATGCAGGGCGACCACCAGCGCGATCGGCAGCAGCCAGCGGGTGACCAGCGCCGGCACCAGCAGGTAGCCCTCGGGATGGCCGTCGCGGGACGGCTTGAGCAGATCGGTGTCCGCCAGCTCCGACGCGGCGCGCTGCTGCGCCGGCATCACCACGCTTTCCGGCGGCGGACGGAAGCGCCGCAGCAGCGCATAGACGGTCAGCGCAACCGCCCCGAGCACGGTGATCTCGCCGAGCGTGTCGAGCGCACGGAAGTCGACCAGCATGACGTTGACGACATTGCTGCCGCCGCCGCCCGGCAGCGCCTGTTCGAGGAAGAACGGCGAGATGCTGTGCGGCGCCGGCCGCGTCAGCAACGCGAACGACAGCACTGACAGGCCGCTGCCGGCGAGGATGGCCAGCAGCAGGTCGCGGCCGCGGCGGGCGCGGTCGCGCAAGGCGATCCGTGCCGGCAGCGCCTGCTGGCGCATCGGCAGCCAGCGCAGCCCGAGCAGGAACAGGGTCGTGGTGACGACCTCGACGACGAGCTGGGTCAGGGCGAGATCCGGTGCCGAGAACCAGGCGAAGGTCAGGCACACCACCAGACCGGCACCGCCCATCAGCACGATCGACACCAGCCGGTGGTACTTCGCCATCGCCGCCGCGGCCACGGCACAGACCATGCCGATCAGCCACAGCAGCACGAACGGATGCGAAGGCGGCAGGCGCGTGCGCTCGCCCCAGCCGAGCGGCAGGCCGGCACCGGCCAGCACGGCCAGCACGACCGCGGCGAGGACGATCACGAACAACTGCGGCTGCAGTCGCCCCGGACTGGTCCGGCGCATGATCTGGCGGGCGCGCCGCGTCGCCCCGAGCAGGACGCGCTCGAACAGGTCGCGACCGTCGAAGCGCCAGAGCAGCGGCGTCCGCAGCAGCTGGCCGCGCTGCTGGCGCGCCCGCAGCCAGCGGTAGCCGAGGATGCCGCCGATGATCGCCACCGCGCTCATCGCCAGCGGCAGGGTGAAACCGTGCCATACGGCGAGGCTGTATTCGGGCAACTGCCCGCCGACCACCGGCGTGGCGGCCGCCGCCAGCGACGGGCCGATCGAGATGCCCGGCATGACCCCGACCACGATGCAGGTCAGCACCAGCAGCACGATCGGCAGGCGCATCCAGCGCGGCGCCTCCTCCGGCTCGCGCGGCAGGTCGCGCGCCGGCGGACCGAAGAACACGCCGTAACCGAAACGCAGCGAATAGACCACGGCGAAAATCGCCGCCACCGTCGCCAGCATCGGCAAAGCGAACTCGACGAACGGTTGCGCATGCAGGAACACCGCTTCGGCGAAGAACATCTCCTTCGACAGGAAGCCGTTGAGGAGCGGCACGCCGGCCATCGCGCCACTGGCGACGAAGGCCAGCAGGCCGGTCTGCGGCATCGCATGGATGAGTCCCTGCAGACGGCGGATGTCGCGCGTGCCGGTTTCATGGTCGATGATGCCGGCAGCCATGAACAACGAGGCCTTGAAGGTCGCGTGGTTCATGATGTGGAACACCGCGGCGACCGCCGCCAGCGGACTGTTGAGACCGAACAACAGGGTGATCAGGCCGAGATGGCTGATCGTCGAGTACGCCAGCAGGCGCTTGAGGTCGTGCTGGAACATGGCCACGTAGGCGCCCAGCAGCAGGGTGGTGGCGCCGGCTCCGCCGACCAGCCAGAACCACCATTCGGTGCCGGCCAGCACCGGCCACAGGCGACCGAGCAGGAACACGCCGGCCTTCACCATGGTGGCCGAGTGCAGGTAGGCCGAGACCGGCGTCGGCGCCGCCATCGCCTGCGGCAGCCAGAAATGGAACGGGAACTGCGCGCTCTTGGTGAACACGCCAAGCAGCACCAGCACGAGGATCCACGGATACAGGGCGTGGGCGCGGATCTGCTCGCCGCTGGCGAGCACCACGTCGAGGTCGAAACTGCCGGCCACGTGACCGAGCAGGACCACCCCGGCAAGCAGGCACAGGCCGCCGCCACCGGTCACCAGCAGCGCCATGCGTGCGCCGCGTTGCGCTTCGACGCGATGGTGCGAATAGCCGATCAGCAGGAAGGAGACCAGGCTGGTCAGTTCCCAGAACACCACCATCTGGGCGAGGTTGCCCGACAGCACCACGCCGAGCATCGCGCCCATGAAGGCCAGCAGCAGCGAATAGAAGCGTGCCACCGGGTCGTCCGGCGACATGTAATAGCGCGCGTACAGGCACACCAGCACGCCGACGACGGTGATGATGACGGCGAACATCCAGGCGAAGCCGTCGAGCCGGAACACCAGGTCGAGCCCCAGCGAGGGGATCCACGGCAGCGTCTCGCGCACTACGCCGCCCGCGGCGACGTCGGGGAAGAACCCGATCGCGATCGCTGCCGCCGCCGCCGAGATCAGGCCCGCCACCATGAACAGTGCGGTGCGCCGGCGCGTCGGCAGGAAGGCAGTGATCAGGCTCCCGGCGAATGGCAGGAGCAGCAGGACGATCAGGGACATGGCCGAACTGTAGCCATTCCGTGGCGAACTTGGAACGCGGCCGCGGCGGCATCGGCAGGCCGGTCCGCGGGCCTGATCAGGCCGGTGGTCGTACCGCGCGCACCATCCACACGTCCCCCGGCACGACATCGACGATCCGCCGCGTCTGGCCGACCGCGGCATCGAACAGGACGCCGCGTGGATGCGCGCCGATCACGGTGAGGTCGGCCGCGCCCTCGATCACCTGCCGGCGCAGCATCGCCGCCGGCGGGCCCGACTGGACCACGCAGCGGATCGAAGCCTTGCGTGCTTCCGGCAGGTTCGCGCCGGCGAGGTGTTCGCGCAGCCGCGCCGTCTCCAGCGCGTTCTCCGGCGCGCCGTCGAGCAGATACGAGTACGGCGTCGAACTCGCATGCAGCAGGGTCACCTCCGCCTCGGCGAACAGGCCGGCGGAAACCACCAGCGCCTGTTGCGCCTCGTCGGTGAAATCGGTGCCGACCAGCAGGTTGCGGTACATGCCGCGCGGCCGGTCGCGCACCGCCAGCACCGAAGCCTGTGCCTGCCGCATCACGTGCTCGATCAGGCTTTCGATCTGCAGGTCGAGCAGGCGCCGCCGCGACTCGCCCATCACGATCAGCCCGCAGCCCTCGCGCTCGGCGACGGCGAGGATCGCTGCGCCCGGCGCGTTGCTTTCCTCCACATGCAGGACGGCGTTCCATTCCGCGACCGGCAGGTCGCGCGCGATCACCCGCAGCGCTTCCTGTCGCGGAGTCGGATAACGCTGCCGGTACCATTCGGCGTCGACCCCGGCAGGCGTGCCGGAGGCGGCATCGGGCACGACGTGGACGACATGCAGTTGCGCCTGCCAGGCCTGCGCCAGCAGCACGGCACGATCGAGCGCGCGATCGCTGCGACTGGTCAGGTCGGTGGCCAGCAGGATGCGGCGCGGCGCCAGCGAGTTCGCCTGTTGTTCCACCGTCCGCTCCCGCAACGATCCGCCGGCGACTGTACCGGGAACGATCGCGGACGGCCACGCTACGCAGGCAATCAAGCACGCTCGGCGCGCGCCGCCCCGCTCCACTTGCGGGCAAGGAACAGCAGCACGATGAACAGGCTGCTCGGCAATGCCGCCATCAGCACGACGAACGGCAGCAGGTTGAGCGATCCCGAATCGAACAACGCGGCCACCAGCAGGAACGCGACGAACAATGCCATGCCGACCATCGGGATTGCCGCGCCGATCCGCCAGCGCCCGCGCCAGCGACGGAAACACCAGACCGGCGCGACGAAGCCGAACACGGCCGACGCGAACACGACCAGCAGGAAAGCGTTCACCCCGACGATTTCCCCCGCACTTTCCGGCTGCGGCGGCCCGCCGGTTTGCGCGATCACGCTTTCTTCCAGGGACGCGACCCATGCCGGCAGCGTCCTCTTCGCCACCGGCACGCGGGTGCTGCGGATGGCCACCCGGTGGATCAGCGCCGGCGGCCGACGGGTCACGCGACCGCTGTTGCCGGTGAAGATGCGGACCTCGTCGACTTCGTCGTCGGCATCCGCCAGCGTGAACCATGCGGCGGTTTCACCGCTGCCGCGGTAGCCCGGCGAAGGACTGTTGAGGGCGTCGACTTCGCGCCCCTTGAAATAGGGCCGCGCGTGGATCCGCGTGATCGAGTCGGTGGCATAACCGATGCGCAGGTGGAACGCCTGCTGCGGACCGAGCACGACGTCCTCCCCGGGCGGGAACGTCGCCAGCACGTCGACCTGGTGTCCGGCCTGTGCCGCCATCGACACGAGGGCCAGCCACGGCCACAGCAATCGCAGGCATTTCGACATCGACGGGACTCCGCAATCGACCGGTGGCTGGCGCGCAGGCGGGCACTTTCCGCGCAAGCAGCGAGGGGGGATTTTTCCACATTCCGGCGCGGCGGCCCGAGCGCCGGAGCGGAGCCGCGGGCAATAGGCACCAGCTATCAGAACAGGAACAACTATCAATCCCGTTTTGTTCAGGAGCGGGCTATGCTCGGCTTCCTTTCCACGCGAGAAGCCAGCCATGAGCAAGCCCGGCGACCACGAACCGACCCACCTGACCACCCAGTTCGGCGCCCCGGTGCCCGACAACCAGAACAGCCTGACCGCAGGCCCGCGGGGTCCGCTGCTCTCGCAGGACGTGTGGCTCAACGAGAAGCTGGCCAACTTCGTGCGCGAGGTGATCCCCGAGCGGCGCATGCACGCCAAGGGCTCGGGCGCCTTCGGCACCTTCACCGTCACCCACGACATCACCAGGTACACCCGCGCGGCGATCTTCTCCAAGGTCGGCAAGAAGACCGAGATGTTCGCCCGCTTCACCACCGTCGCCGGCGAACGCGGCGCGGCCGATGCCGAACGCGACATCCGCGGCTTCGCGCTGAAGTTCTACACCGAGGAAGGCAACTGGGACATGGTGGGCAACAACACCCCCGTGTTCTTCATCCGCGATCCGCGCAAGTTCCCCGACCTCAACAAGGCGGTGAAGCGCGACCCGCGCACGAACCTGCGTTCGGCCACCTACAACTGGGACTGGTGGAGCCTTCTGCCCGAGGCCCTGCACCAGGTCACCATCGTCATGAGCGATCGCGGCATTCCGGCGAGCTACCGCCACATGCACGGTTTCGGCTCGCACACCTACAGCTTCTGGAACGCCGCCGGCGAGCGCTTCTGGGTGAAGTTCCACTTCCGCACCCAGCAGGGCATCAAGAACCTCAGCGACGCCGAAGCGGCCGCACTCGTCGGCAATGACCGCGAAAGCCACCAGCGCGACCTCTACGACGCGATCGAACGCGGCGATTTCCCCAAGTGGAAGATGTACGTGCAGATCATGCCGGAGGCCGATGCCGAGAAGGTGCCCTACCACCCGTTCGACCTGACCAAGGTCTGGCCGAAGGGCGACTACCCGTTGATCGAGGTCGGCGAGTTCGAGCTCAATCGCAATCCGGAGAACTTCTTCGCCGACGTCGAGCAGAGCGCGTTCGCGCCGGGCAACCTGGTGCCGGGCATCGGCGTTTCGCCGGACAAGATGCTGCAGGCGCGCCTGTTCAACTACGCCGATGCGCAGCGCTACCGGCTGGGGGTGAACTACCACCAGATCCCGGTCAACTCGGCGCGCTGTCCGGTGCACAGCAACCACCGCGACGGCGCCGGACGCATGGACGGCAACTACGGCGGCCGGCCGCACTACGAACCCAACAGCTTCCACCAGTGGCAGGAGCAGCCGCAGTTCCGCGAACCACCGCTGCAGATCAGTGGCAACGCCGATCACTGGGATTTCCGCAAGGACGACGCCGACTACTACAAGCAACCCGGCGATCTGTTCCGCTTGATGACCCCGGCCCAGCAGCAGGCGTTGTTCGACAACACCGCACGCGCCATGGGCGATGCGCCGGACTTCATCAAGCAGCGCCACATCGACAATTGCAGCAAGGCCGCTCCGGCCTACGGTGCCGGCGTGGCGGCAGCGTTGGCGAAGCTGGGCTGATCCGGCTCGCCGGGCAGCGGAGCAAGCTCCAAAATGCATTGGAATGCAGCGGTGCAAGCAGGAGTTGGC
>ERZ795041.540-NODE-540-length-13966-cov-4.225217_pt1 | contig 13966 bp, 13 predicted proteins | sample MGYA00375125_ERZ795041 | MGnify/ENA primary metagenome ERZ795041 (study PRJEB30170, sample SAMN03074214) | activated sludge metagenome | biome: Common Effluent Treatment Plant; feature: Wastewater; material: Activated sludge; isolation source: activated biomass in...
GGTGCATCGCGGTGGCCTGGGTTTCCTGGGCGGCCGCGGACACCTGCACGGCGGTCTCGTTGATCGTGGTCACCCGCGATCGCAGCGCCTCGACCGCGAAGTTGATCGAGTCGGCGATCGCCCCGGTGATGTCCTCGGTGACGGTCGCCTTCACGGTGAGGTCGCCTTCGGCGAGCGAACCCATCTCGTCGAGCAGGCGCAGAATGGCTTCCTGGTTGCGCTGGTTCAGTTCCGCCGACAACTGGTAGCGGCGCTGCTGGTCGCGCACGAGGGCGACGCCGAGGAACAACACGAGGACGATGGCGAGGGCGGCGGCGATGGCGCCCCACAGCGGGTTCGGGAACACGCGCTTGGACGGCAGTTCGTCGAGGCGGGCAGCGACCGCCTTGGCCTTCTCGAGCACGACCTTGCTGTCACGGACGATGTCGTTGGCGGCGCTCTTGACGTCCTGCAGGCCGGTCGAAGCATCGATGATCTTGCCGACCGGTTCATCGAGGCCGACCCATTGCTGGAGCACGTCGCCGAGAATGGTGCGCGCGCTCGGCTGGTCGATCGCGCGGATGTTGAGCGAGGCGTTGCCGTCGATCAGGCCGTTGAGCACCGAACGGTACAGCGCGGCGTCGCGCGAGAAGCCGTCGGCCGCCGATTGCGCGTCCTGGCCACCCTGGCTGATTTCCTGCACGCGGCGGATCATGCGGTCGGCGAGCAGCATCTGGCGGGTGGCGATGTAGACCTGGCCGGCGCCGCCGTTGCGTTCGGTGAGGATGTTGACGACCTCGTTCATGCGCGAGTTGAGCACCGGCACCTTCGAGGAGAAATCCTCGGTGGTGGCGGCGGTATCGAGGACGAGGGCCTTGCCGCTGAGAATCTTGGTGGCGTTGGTCAGCACCTGGGTCCAGGCCGAGTCGAGCTCCTTGATCGACTTCTCGACATGCGGCTCGGCGGCGTAACCCGGCATGCCGGTCTTGTCGTCGCCGTCCTTGAGCGCGCGGATGTTGCGGTCGATGGTCGCGCGGGTACTGTCGAGTTCGGAGAACGAGATCTCGTTGCCGCCGGCCGCGTTCGCCGCGTAGGTGGTCAACTCCTGCGAGAGCACCTGGATCTGCGTGGTCAGCGCGCTGGCCTGTCGATCATGTCCGTTCTTGATCGTCAGATAGCCGAAGTCGACCGCCGCGAACGCGATCGCAAGCACGAGCAGGATGATCAGCAGCGTGTTGAATCCGCCGGATCGCTCCGACCCCGAGAGTGCGCCGGACGTAGTGCTCATCGTTTCACCTCACCCCTAAAGTTTTGGTTCAACCGGCGCCATCACTCGGCCCGGCTTGCGATCAGTTTGCGGCCTGCTGGAACTCGACCGTGCGAACCAGCGCGCCCATGCTGAACAACCCCCACAGCACGTCACCGAGCTGCACCTTTTCGACCACATAGCGCGCATAGCGCTCGTCCTCCTCGCTGGCCGCCTGCGTGCGCTGCTCGTCGGAAAAGCTGCGCTGGCCGAGCACCTCGTCGACCAGCAGGCCGACGCTGCCGCCGTGCTGGCGGACGACCAGCACGCGGCTGGAATCGGTGGTGACCGTGCGCTCGCCCTCGATGTGGCCGCGCAGGTCGATGACCGCGACGAGGTTGCCGCGCACGTTGGCCACGCCGAGCATCCACGCGCGCGTCCCCGGCACCGTCGCCAGCGGCGGGATGGTCAGGATTTCGTTGACCTCGGCGATGCTGCTGACCAGATGGCGCGTGCCGACGCGGAAACCGATGCCGCGCCACATGCCCTCCGCCTCGACCTGTTCGGGCAGGCCGGCGACGTGGGCGAGGCTGCGCCGCTCGTAGTCGGCGAGGGCCTCGTAGGGTGCGCTTGGCGTGGTTTCGAGGGCCATGGGTGGTCAGGTCGCCAGCAGGCTGTCGATGCGTTGCAGGAGATCCCTGGATTCGACCGGCTTGGTCATGAAGTCCTTGGCTCCCTGGCGCAGGCCCCACACCCGGTCCGTATCCATCGACTTGGTGGTGATGATGAGGATCGGGATGTCCGCCGTGCCGGTGTCGCGACTGAGGCTGCGGGTCGCCTGGAAGCCGTTCATGCCGGGCATGATGACATCCATGATGACGAGATCCGGACGCTCGCTGCGCACCTTGGCGATGCCGTCCTCGGCACTCGCCGCGCTGCTGACGCGATGACCCGCCTTCTCGAGCATCGTGGTGAACACGCGCACGTCCGTCGGCGAATCGTCGATGATGAAAATGTGTGCCACCGCCTAACCCCCGTGAGTCGAATGGCTTGTTGCAGAAAGGTTTGCCTGCCGCGCCCTATTTCCAGTCCACATGCCGACGGATCGCGCCGAGGAGTTCCTCGCGCGTGAACGGCTTGGTCAGGTATTGCTCGGAGCCGACGATGCGCCCGCGCGCCTTGTCGAACAGGCCATCCTTCGAGGAAAGCATGATGACCGGCGTGTTGCGGAACATCTGGTTGTTCTTGATCAGCGCGCAGGTCTGATATCCGTCCAGGCGCGGCATCATGATGTCGACGAAGATGATCTGCGGCTGCTGGTCGGAGATCTTGGCGAGCGCCTCGAATCCGTCGGTTGCGGTCACGACTTCGCAGCCCTCCTTGCGCAGGAGCGTCTCGGCCGTGCGCCGGATGGTCTTCGAATCATCGATGACCATGACTTTCAGGCCGCCCAAGCTGCCCTGTTTGGTCTCATCCACCTGCTGCAGACTCCCGTCGCAATCCCGTGATCGAACCGCCACCGTCGCCGAAGCGGCGCTGGCCATGCATGCGCGCAACGCGGGGAGCGCCTCGCCGAAGCGTGGCGCCTGCCCGGTTGCTCCCCTGTCCGGGCTTCTTAATCAATGCTTGGCTTCTCTGTCAAGTTGTGCGTGCAAGTCATTGCAAAACATGAAATAAGGACTTGCCGCACAGCGTGCCCGAACTGCCCCGCGCAGGGCGAAGTGTAATATACGCGCCGCCGCGGCCTTGCGATTCCATGCACAAACGATGCCGCGGCATCCGGGAGCACACCATGTCGCGCACCCTGGCCGTCCTCATGGACGCCATCGACGCCATCCACATCCGCAAGGATTCGACCTTCGCGATGCTGCTCGAGGCGCAGCGGCGCGGCTGGCAGCTGCGCTACATGACCCAGGGCGACCTCGCCCTGCGCGGCGGCGAGCCCTGGGCCCGGCTGGCGTCCCTCGAGGTGCGCGACGACGCCGCAGGCTGGTTCTCGCTGGGCGAGCCGGTCTGGACCGACCTGCGCACGCTCGACCTCGTGCTGGCCCGCAAGGACCCCCCGGTCGACGCCCAGTTCCTCTACGACACGCTGGTCCTGCAGCAGGCCAGCGATGCCGGCGTGCTGGTCGTCAACGACCCGCGCGGCTTGCGCGACGCCAACGAAAAGCTGTTCACCCTGCGCTTCCCGCAGTGCATCGCGCCGACCCTGGTCGCGCGCGATGTGCGCGAAATCCGACGCTTTGTGGCCGAACATGACAAAGTCGTGCTGAAACCCCTCGACGGCATGGGCGGGCGCAGCATCTTCAAGTCCGGACACGGTGACGCCAACCTCAACGTCATCCTCGAGACCCTGACCGCGGGCGGCCAGACCTTTGCGGTCGCGCAGAAGTTCATCCCCGAGATCAGCGCCGGCGACAAGCGCATCCTGCTGATCGACGGCGAGCCGGTCGACTACGCCCTCGCGCGCATCCCGCAGGGCGACGACTTCCGCGGCAACCTCGCCGCCGGCGGCAAGGGCGTCGGCGTGGCGCTGTCGCAGCGCGACCGCTGGATCGCCGCCGAAGTCGCCCCGGAACTCCGCCGCCGCGGCATGATCTTCGTCGGCCTCGACGTCATCGGCGACTGGCTGACCGAGATCAACGTGACCTCGCCGACCTGCATCCGCGAACTCGACGCGCAGTTCGGCCTCAATATCGCCGGCCTGCTGTTCGACCGCATCGAGGCCCGTTTCGCGTGAGCACCACGACCACCGTCGGCGACCGCCTCGGCGTCACCCTGCTGTTCTCGCTGATCGCCCATGGCGTGGTCGCGCTCGGCGTCACCTTCGCCTACGAGAAGCCGACTCCGGCGCTGCCGGCGCTCGATGTCATCCTCGTGCAGTCGGCCAGCGGCCAGGCGCCCGACAAGGCCGACTTCCTCGCCCAGGCCAGCAACACCGGCGGCGGCGAAGCGGAAACCGCCCGGCGCCCGAGCGAGCCGCTGTCGAGTCCGCTGCCGAAACCGACCGCCGGCATCACCCCGCGCCCCACCGAGACCGGCGCGCCGCGACCGACCCCGCCGACGCGCAGCGAACTGCTGACCACGCAGCAGGCCGATTTCGCCGTGCGCACCGAGCGCGAGACTCCGGAATCGCCCGATACCGACAGCGCGGTCGAGCGCGAGATCGTCGAGCGCAAGCTGGAAATGGCGCGCCTCGCCCAGGAGGTCCAGCGCGAGTCCGAGCAGTACGCCAAGCGCCCGAAGCGCAAGTACATCTCGGCCAACACGAAGGAATACGCCTACGCGTCCTACATGGCGGCCTGGGTCGCCCGGGTCGAGCGCATCGGCAACCTCAACTACCCCGACGACGCCCGCCGCCAGGAACTGCACGGCCAGCTCGTGCTGACGGTCGGCCTCGACCGCGCCGGCAACGTCAAGAGCGTGGACATCATCCAGCCGAGCGGTCACCGCATCCTCGACGACGCCGCGATCCGCATCGTCCACCTGTCCGCGCCGTTCAACGCCCTGCCGCAGGACGTCGACACCATCGACGAGCTCTACATCACGCGGACCTGGCAGTTCCTGCCGGGCAACATCCTGAGGAACCGGTGAGCGGGCCGGGATCGGGGCGCGGGTAGAACAAGGGCGGCGCGGCCAGGCTGAACCCCCATTCCCGATCCCTGCCCCCGATCAGCCAGTACAATGGCGGCCATGCACGAGGCCGCCACGCTTTCGAACCAGTTGCTGATCGCGATGCCGAACCAGCGCGATCCGAATTTCGCGCGCGGGGTGGCGCTGGTCTGCCAGCATGGCGAGGACGGCGCGATGGGCATCATGATCAACCGCCTGTCCGACTACCGCCTCGGCGACGTGCTGGCGCAGATGAACCTGCGCTCGGAGCTGCGGGACGTCATCGACGCGCCGGTGCTGATCGGCGGCCCGGTCCAGCCCGAGCGCGGCTTCGTCCTGCACACGCCGCACGGCGAGTGGGATTCCTCGTTCCGCATCTCCGACGAGGTCAGCGTGACCACCTCGCGCGACATCCTCGCCGCGATCGCGGTGGGCCGCGGTCCCGAGCACGCGATCGTCGCCCTCGGCTATTCGGGCTGGAGCCCGGGCCAGATCGAGCACGAACTGCGCGAGAACGCCTGGCTGACCGCACCGGCCAGCACCAGCGTGCTGTTCGAGACGCCGCTCGACGAGCGCTGGCAGGCCTCGGCCGCACTGGTCGGGGTCAACCTCGCGCAGATCTCGCCGTACGCAGGCAACGCCTGAATGGTCACCCCCGGTCGCGCGCTCGCGTTCGACGTCGGGCGCAAGCTGGTCGGCGTGGCGGTCGGCCAGCGCGACGCCGGCACCGCGCGCGCCCTGGCCACGGTGGAGGCACGCGGTGGCGATTTCGACTGGGCGGCCATCGACGGCCTGGTCGCCGACTGGCAGCCGGAATGCTTCGTCGTCGGCCTGCCGCTCGCCCTGGACGGCGGCGAGCAGCCGATGACGGCGTTCGCGCGTCGTTTCGCCGAAGCGCTGTCGCAACGCCATGCGCGCCCGACCCATCTGGTCGACGAACGCCACAGCTCGCAGGAGGCCAGCCGGCGCTTCGCCCGCCAGCGCGCCGCCGGCGTGGCCCGGCGCAAGCACGCCGCCGCGATCGATGCGCTGGCCGCGCAGGTCATCCTCGAGAACTGGCTGGCGACGGCGGACGCCGAGGGGACCCGACCATGAGCGACCTCCAGTTCGATGCGCAGGGGCGCCTGCGCCACCTGCTCACCCTCGAGGGCATCGGCCGCGCGCGCATCGAGACCCTGCTCGACCGTGCCGCCGGCTTGCGCGCCGCCTTCGCCGCCGGACAGGGCGGACCGCGCCCGCTGGCCGGGCGCACCGTGGTCAACCTGTTCTTCGAGCCGTCCACGCGCACGCGCACGAGCTTCGAACTCGCCGCGCGCCGGCTTGGCGCCGAAGTCGTCAACTTCGATCTCGCCGGTTCGTCGACCAGCAAGGGCGAATCGCTCGAGGACACCCTGGCCACGCTGGAAGCCATGCAGGCCGACGCGTTCGTCGTCCGCCACCGCGAGAACGGCACGCCGGCGCGGCTCGCCGCCTGTGCGCGCCGCGCGGCGATCCTCAACGCCGGCGACGGCAACCACGCGCATCCGACCCAGGGACTGCTCGACGCCCTCACCATCCGCGACCGCCATGCCGATTTCAGCGCGCTGACGGTGACGATCTGCGGCGACATCCTGCATTCCCGGGTCGCCCGCTCGGACCTGCATGTGCTGCGCGCGCTCGGCACGCGCGAGATCCGCCTGTGCGGCCCCGTGCGCCTGCTGCCGGACGCCGCTGAAGTCGGCAGCGCCGTGCTGACCAGCGATTTCGATGCCGCCGTCGAAGGCAGCGATGTCGTCATCATGCTGCGCCTGCAGAAGGAGCGCATGGACGCCGCCCTGGTTGACAGTCCCGACGCCTATTTCGAGCGCTACGGCCTCGACGCCAGGCGCCTGCGCCGCGCCGCCGCCGATGCGCTGGTGCTGCACCCGGGACCGATGAACCGCGGGGTCGAGATCGCCGACGATGTCGCCGATGGTCCGCAGTCCCGCGTCCTCGACCAGGTCGCCAACGGCATCCCGGTGCGCATGGCCGCGCTCGTCAGCCTGCTCGAACACCCCCTCCCTTCCCCCGCCGAGGACCCGGATCGATGAACCCCGTCCGCCATGCCCGCATCACCCTGCTCGCCGCCGCCCTCGCCGTTGCCGCCTGCAGCAACAAGGCCAGCGACACCGAGGCGCCGCCGCTCGCCTTCGTGCCGGCCGACACCGCCTTCGTCATCGCCAACCGCGAAGTCATCCCCGATGCCACCGTGGATGCGTGGTCGCGGCAGATGCAGGCGACCTGGCCGACCCTCATCGCCATGTACGAGACGATGATCCGCTCGGCGCCGGCCGACGGCGAGAACGCCGAAGCCGCCGCCGCGCGGCGCGTGGTCGAGGCGATCCTCGCCGAGGTCAAGACACGCGACACGGCGGCCCGCTGGGCCGAGGTCGGCCTCGGGCCGAAGGCGCGCGGCGCAGTCTACGGCATCGGCCTGGTGCCGGTCGTGCGCGTCGAACTCGGCGACCCGGATGCCTTCCGCGCCATGATTGCGCGCATCGAGACCCAAAGCGGCAGCAAGCTCGGCATCCTCGATGTCGGCGGCCAGCCGGTGTGGACGATCGATGTCGAGAAGCTGCGTGGCCTGATCGCGATCCAGGGCCGCCACCTGGTGGCGAGCATGCTGCCGGCCAACGCCGACGAGACGCTGCTGCGCAGCGTGCTCGGCCTCGATCGCCCCGCCCGCAACCTCGCCGACGACAGCGCCATCGCCGCCCTCGAGCGGGCCGAGGGCTACCAGCCGTACGGCACCGGCTGGGTCGACCTGCGCCGCCTCCTTGCCCTGGTCGACAACGATCCCGGCTACCGCGCCTTCGCCGCGCTCGCCGACGAGACCCCCGCACCGCTCGACGCCACCTGCCGTGCCGAGATCGACGGCCTGTTCGCGCAGATGCCGCGGCTGGTGTTCGGCTACACGCGGCTGGAGGCCGGCCGCATCGATGCCGCCGCCCGCCTCGAACTGGCCGCGCCGATCGCGCAGTCGCTGATGACGCTGTCGACTCCGCCGCCGGGCTCGGACGCGCCGTCCACGGCGCTCTACGACTTCGCCGTGTCGCTGCCGGTGCTCAAGCTCAAGGACTTCCTGCTGGCGCGCATCGAGCCGGTGGTCGCCGCTCCCTACCAGTGCTCGACGTTCGCCGAATGGAACGCCAAGGCGGTGGAACTGAAGGGCCGGCTCTCGCAGTTCGTGCCGCCGCCGCTCAGCGACTTCACCGGCCTGCGCCTCACCTTCGACCGCTTCGACTGGCCGCAAGGCGGCAATCCCGACTTTGCCGCGCGCCTGCTCGTCGCCAGCAGCAACCCCCAGGCCCTGATCGGCATGGCCCAGCTGGCCGTGCCGGAACTCGCCAAGCTGACGATTCCGACCGACGGCACGCCGGTCACGCTGCCGGCCGGGATCATCCCGAACGCCTCGGGTTTCGCGCCCGAAATGACCGTGGCGGTCAACGCGAAGGCGCTCGCCCTGGCCAGCGGCGGCGGTGACCTCGGCGCCTACCTCGATGCGCCGGCGGCCACCGACGGCCAGCTCATGCGCTTCGCCTTCAGCGGCGCGTTCTACACCCTGATGAGCGACCTGATGGGCCGCTTCGGCGCCATGTTGCCGAGCGAGAACCAGGCCGAACTCGCCACGCAACGCGAACTGTACGCGCTGTACGCGAAGTGGATCCGGCAGGCGGACGTGCGCGTCAACGCCACGCCCAAGGGACTCGAGTTCAAGCAGTCGGTCGAACTGGCGCAGTAACGCAAGCGCGCCAGCGGGTCCGCACGATCAGGCGCGATCAATCGCGCCTGACGATCCAGCGCCGCCCGGCCCAGCCGCGGCCGGCGGCGCCATCCTCGATCGCCAGCACGAGGCGCACGTCCGCATGGCGTGCCAGCAGGGCTTCGAGGCGCTTCTCGTCGAGCACGTGCATCTCGAACACCGCCTGGCGGCGCCAGAGCAGGCGACGCAGCGGATTGAGCCAGCGGTTCGGTACGGCGGCGAAGAAGCGGCCGCGCAGGCTGGCGTCGGTGCCGCCGACGAACTGGAACGAGGCCACCCCGCCCGGTGCCAGCACGCGCAGGAACTCCCCGACATAGCCTTCGGCGAGCGCCGCCGGGATGTGCTGCAGGGTCATGTTGGAATAGACGAAATCGACGCTGCGGTCGGCGAGCATGGCGAGCGTCGGCGCGGCGTTCTCGACGAAGCGCAGGTTGGCGATGCCGGCACCGAGCCGTTGCGCGCATTCGATCATGCTCGGCGAGACATCGATGCCGATCGCCTCGTCGAAATGCGCGGCCAGCGCCTGGGTCAGGCGTCCGGCGCCGCAACCGAAGTCGACGGCGCGCCCGCGCTGCCGCGGCAGGCCCAGCGAGTCGATCAGGGTGAGCTGGGCACCGATCTCGAGCCGGCCGGTGGCGAAGAACTCCTCGACATCCCAGCGCCCGCCGAGCTTGTCGGGACGCGACAGCACCGCCCACAACGGGTCCTCGCGGCCGAGCGTGGTCCAGACGGCCCGCAGTTGTTCGAGGGATGGGGGCATCGAGGGCGAGGGTTGAGGGGCGAGGGCGCCTGTTGCTGTTTCAGTGTGGATCCGGGTGTCGGCACGGGAGCAGCACGGTGTGCCCTCGCCCCTCACCCCTGCTCCCTCGCTCTGCGCCCTTCCCCATCAAGTCTCGGCCAGCTCGACGCCGTCGAGGCCCTGCGACAGGGTGTGCGCATCGCCGCCCTGGGCCAGCTTGATCTTCAGGCGGACCTCGTTGGCCGAGTCGGCGTGGCGCAGCGCATCCTCGTAGGAGATCTCGCCGGCCTGGTAGAGCTCGAACAGGCTCTGGTCGAAGGTCTTCATGCCGAGGTTGGTCGATTCCTTCATCACGTCCTTGAGCTTGTGGATGTCGCCCTGGCGGATGTAGTCCTGCACCAGCGGCGTGCCGAGCAGCACCTCGATGGCGACGCGGCGCGCCTTGCCGTCGGGGGTCGGGATGAGCTGCTGGGCGACCACGCCCTTGAGGTTCAGCGACAGGTCCATGAACAACTGCGCGCGCCGGTCCTCGGCGAAGAAATGGATGATGCGGTCCATCGCCTGGTTGGCGTTGTTCGCGTGCAGCGTGCACAGGCAGAGGTGGCCGGTCTCGGAGAAGTTGATCGCGTGTTCCATCGTCTCGCGCGTGCGCACCTCGCCGATCATGATGACGTCGGGCGCCTGGCGCAGGGTGTTCTTCAGCGCGTTCTCCCACGAATCGGTGTCGATGCCGAGCTCGCGCTGGGTGATGATGCAGCCCTCGTGCTTGTGCACGTACTCGATCGGATCCTCGATGGTGATGATGTGGCCGGTGGAGTTCTGGTTGCGGAAGCCGATCATCGCCGCCAGCGAGGTGGATTTGCCGGTGCCGGTGGCACCGACGAAGATGATGATGCCGCGCTTGGTCATCGCCAGCGTCTTGATGATCGGCGGCAGGCTCAGCTCGTCGACGGTCGGGATGCGCGTCTCGATGCGGCGCAGGACCATGCCGACGCAGTTGCGCTGGTAGAAGCACGACACGCGGAAGCGGCCGACGCCGGTCACCGCGATCGCGAACTGGCATTCGTGGGTCTTCTCGAACTCCTCGCGCTGCGAGGGCGTCATCACGTTCAGCACCATGTCGCGCGACTGCTGCGGCGTCAGCGCGTTCTGGGTGATCGGTGCAATGCGCCCGTGCACCTTCATCGACGGCGCCACACCGGCGGTGATGAAAAGGTCGGACGCCTTCTTGTGCACCATCAGCTTGAGGAACGAGGTGAAATCGACGCTGCTCATGTGCTTCTCCAGGCAAGCGGCCGGATCGGGGTGCCGGGCATCTTACACCGCTGTCCACCGCCGCGAATGCGATCCGCGGCCGCTTCGGAGGCACGCCGCGAGCGCGCCACCGGCATGGACGGTGTGCGATTCTTGCCGTCGACCGGAACAACGGAACCACGATGCCACGCCAGTACAGCATGGGCGGACGCACGCCCCCCGGCGGGGACGGCCGCGGGCCGACGACGCCGGCACCCCGCCGCAGCATGCGCGAGCGCGTCGGTGCCCTGCGCAACCTGCGCCCGTTCCTGCGCATGGTGTGGGAGATCAGCCCGGCCCTGACCCTGGCCAGCGCCACGCTGCGTTTCGTGCGCGCGCTGCTGCCGGTCGCCACCCTCTACGTCGGCAAGCTCATCATCGACGAGGTCATCGCGCTGGCCGGCGCCGGCGGCGCGCCGGGCAACTGGACGAGCTGGCTGGCCGGCGATGCGCCGCGCATGCTGTGGACCCTGCTTGCGGTCGAGTTCGGCCTCGCCGTGCTCGCCGACGTGCTCGGCCGCGTGGTCTCCCTGATCGACGCGCTGCTTGCCGAGCGCTACAGCAACGCGACCAGCATCCGCCTGATGGAGCACGCGGCCACGCTCGACCTCGAGGACTTCGAGGACAGCGAGCTTCAGGACCGCCTGGAGCGCGCGCGCCGGCAGAGCATGGGCCGCTCGACCCTGCTCGGCCAGCTGTTCGGCCAGGCCCAGGACCTCGTCACCGTCGCCAGTTTCGCCATCGGCCTGGCCGTCTATGCACCATGGCTGATCGTGCTGCTCCTGATCGCCCTGGTGCCGGCCTTCCTCGGCGAGGCGCACTTCAACGCGCAGAGCTACTCGCTCAACTTCGCCTGGACGCCGGAGCGGCGCGAACTCGACTACGTGCGCCAGACCGGGGCCAGCGTCGAGACCGCCAAGGAAGTGAAGATCTTCGGCCTGCATTCCTTCCTCATCGAACGCTACCGGACCCTGGCCGAGGCGATGTACGCATCGAACCGCCGGCTTGCCGTGCGCCGCGCCGGCTGGGGCAGCGTGCTGACCGCGCTCGGCACGATCGTCTACTACGCGGCCTACGCGATCATTGCCTGGCGCACCGTGCGCGGCGATTTCAGCATCGGCGACCTCACCTTCCTCGCCGGCTCGTTCCGCCGCCTGCGCAACCTGCTGGAGAACCTGCTGAGCGGCTTCTCGCAGCTCGCCGGCCAGGCGCTCTACCTCGACGACCTGTTCTCGTTCTTCGAGATCAGGCCCGAGATCCATTCGCCGGAAAACCCGCGCCCGTTCCCGGCGCCGATCCGCGAGGGCTTCCGTTTCGAGGATGTCGGTTTCCGCTACCCGGAAGCGGAACGCTGGGCGGTGCGCCATCTCGATTTCACCCTCGGCGCCGGCGAGGTGCTCGCCCTCGTCGGCGAGAACGGCGCCGGCAAGACCACCCTGGTCAAGCTGCTCGCCCGCCTCTACGAACCCGACGAGGGACGCATCCTGCTCGACGGCCACGACCTGCGCGAGTACGACCTCGACGGCCTGCGCGCGCACATCGGGGTGATCTTCCAGGACTTCGTGCGCTACCACCTGACCGCCGGCGAGAACATCGCGGTCGGCCGCATCGACGCACGCGACGACCACGCACGCATCGAGCGCGCCGCGCGCCAGAGTCTCGCCGACGAAGTGATCGCGAAACTGCCGAAGGGCTACGACCAGATCGTCGGCAAGCGCTTCAACAAGGGCGTCGACCTGTCCGGCGGCGAATGGCAGAAGATCGCCATCGCCCGCGCCTACATGCGCGACGCCGACGTGCTGATCCTCGACGAACCGACCGCCGCGCTCGATGCGCGCTCCGAATTCGACGTGTTCCAGCGCTTCAAGGAACTCAGCGAAGGCCGCACCGCGGTGCTGATCTCGCACCGCTTCTCCACCGTGCGCATGGCCGACCGCATCCTCGTCCTCGACCAGGGCCGCGTCGAGCAGGCCGGCACCCACGAGGAGCTGCTCGCCGCCGGCGGCCGCTATGCCGAACTGTTCGAACTGCAGGCGGCCGGCTATCGCTGAGCTGCGCGCTGCATCGCGCAGGTCGTCCGCTGCAGGGAACCCCCGGCGGATCGGGCGTGGCCGCGCGGTGCCGCGACGGTGAACCGGACTACTTGAAGATTTCCTTGTTCTTCGCGTAGCTGATCGCCTGCTGGCGGGTGACGAGGCCGCGCTTGACGAGGTCCTGCAGGCACTGGTCGAGGGTCTGCATGCCGTACTGTGCGCCGGTCTGGATCGCCGAGTACATCTGCGCGACCTTGTCCTCGCGGATCAGGTTGCGGATCGCCGGGATGCCGACCATGATTTCGTGCGCGGCGATGCGGCCGCCGCCGACCTTCTTCAGCAGCGACTGCGAGATCACCGCACGCAAGCTTTCCGACAGCATCGAGCGCACCATCGGCTTCTCGCCGGCGGGGAACACGTCGATGATGCGGTCGATGGTCTTCGCCGCCGAGCTGGTGTGCAGGGTGGCGAAGACGAGGTGGCCGGTCTCGGCGGCGGTCAGGGCGAGGCGGATCGTCTCGAGGTCGCGCAGCTCGCCGACGAGGATGTAGTCCGGGTCTTCGCGCAGCGCCGAACGCAGCGCCTCGTTGAAGCCGTGGGTGTCGCGGTGGACCTCGCGCTGGTTGATCAGGCACTTCTGCGAGGTGTGCACGAACTCGATCGGATCCTCGACCGAGAGGATGTGGCCGTATTCGTGCTTGTTGACGTGGTCGACCATCGCCGCCAGCGTGGGCGACTTGCCGGAACCGGTCGGGCCGGTGACGAGGATCAGGCCCTGCGGCTGCTCGATCAGCTCCTTGAAGATCTTCGGGCAACCTAGATCCTCGAGGGTCTGCACCTCGTATGGATTCGTACGGAACACGGCGCCCGCGCCACGGTTCTGGTTGAAGGCGTTGACGCGGAAGCGCGCCAGCCCCGGGATCTCGAACGAGAAGTCGACCTCGAGGAACTCCTCGTAGTCGCGACGCTGCTTGTCCGACATGATGTCGTAGATCAGCGAGTGGATCTGCTTGTGGTCGAGCGCCGGGATGTTGATGCGGCGGACATCGCCGTCGACGCGGATCATCGGCGGCAGGCCGGCCGACAAGTGCAGGTCCGAGGCCTTGTTCTTGACCGAAAAGGCCAGCAGCTCGGCGATATCCATACAATCTTCCCCTGGCAAGGCGCAGCCGCATGACGCGGCGGTTCGCGCGAGTATAGCTCGGCAAAATCAAGTCGATGCAAGCACAACCGGCGACTTCTCCCGTACTGGCATGGCGTTCCGTGATGGAGCGCGCGCAAGC
>ERZ795041.542-NODE-542-length-13924-cov-5.921696_pt1 | contig 13924 bp, 14 predicted proteins | sample MGYA00375125_ERZ795041 | MGnify/ENA primary metagenome ERZ795041 (study PRJEB30170, sample SAMN03074214) | activated sludge metagenome | biome: Common Effluent Treatment Plant; feature: Wastewater; material: Activated sludge; isolation source: activated biomass in...
CGCGCCAGCAACTCGGACTGATTATAGCCACGTTGCCGCCGCCGTCGTGGATGCAAGGGGATGGGCAGAATTAAATCAGGCGGTTGATCCCAGGCGGGCCAGCCGGCGATCATAAACTCGGCCAGCGGCTCGGCCAGCGCAAAATAGCCCTCATACTTGAACCGATGGATAACCTGGCTGAGCGGCTCCAGATAACGCAGTGGCGCGCGCATTTGGATGACCGGAGACGGCTGCCGGCGGCATTCACGGCATAACTGGCCATGGGCGGTAACATCCTGAAATCGGCCGCATCGGGGGCAAATCAGATCGGGCACCACAGCCATGCGGCTCCGGCAATCGAAACACAAAACCTGCCCAACTCGCCGGCACTCGGCGCACACGGGCGGGAATATAACATCCTGCACAAACGCCGGCCATCGGCTTAGGCGAGCATCGGCACGTGTTCGAACTTCGGGATCGATCACTTTTGTAAATTCATCAGGTCAGCCACAATGGCTTCCAGAAGTTGGCGTTTCTCGTTGCGATTGACAACGATCTCCTGCTCTACCAGCAAGGCATCGAGGCGATCATGGACGTAGGGGCGTAACCGTGAAGGATGCCGGAGGTTGCTATCCGCTTCGATCTCCACAGCAATCTGGCCGCACAGCCTGTTCTTCAATTCCAGAAAGGCATCGCGCGCGCCTTGAACCGGCGAGTCGCGTCGAATGCGGATCTCGCGTAATCCATCCGAATCAGTCTCGCGGTTATCGTTCAAATCGGCTGTCACCCAATACCTTCTGCTTAAAGTGGGCGGGAAACCAACGCCGTCGATCACATCAGTTGGTGACAAATTGACGCAGCCACTCGGCGGCATTGTTAAGCCAAACGCCTATGTTCGGCCCCAGCAAGGCCAGGATAGCGATGAAAACAACCGCAATCAGGACCAGAACAAGCGCATAATCGATCAGAGACCTTTCGTTTTTGCCCCGAAAAAAGCCCATTCTATCCTTCCTCTACAACGATCGGCCCGGACAGGGCAACAATTAGTTTGATGAAGACGAGTCCAGCCGCACCCAACCATGACGCAGGGCATAGACGGCCGCCTGGGTGCGATCTTCGACGGATAATTTACGCAGAATGGCCGTCATATGATTCTTCACAGTCTGCTGGCTGATATCGAGCCGGAAGGCGACCTCTTTATTGCTGGCGCCGCGAGTCACCATCTCCAGAATCTCCATCTCCCGCGGCGACAATGGGGTGAAGGATTCAACGGAACGGTCGTCCTCGGGTAGATGATAATGCCCCAGCCGTTTCTCCACCCACCCGATGACCTCATCGTAGGTCATGAGTTGTTCGTGAACGACATAACTGCCGGCATGGACGGCATAGATCGTCCGCAATAATCCTTCGGGCGGGATATCTTTCGAACAGTAAGCCGTCGCCCCCAGGCGAAGCGCGTGAAAGGCCTGTTCCGCATCATCATAACCCGTCAGGATGATCACCTTGGTTGCGGGCAGCACGCTGAGAATCTGCCGGGTGACTTTCAGGCCGTTGGCATTGGGCAAATTGACATCCATGAGGATGATGTCGGGCTGGTGCTCCAGCGCCTGCTGGACGGCCGTATCGCCATCGGCCGCCTGGGCTACAACATTCAATCCGGGGTCCATCTCCAATACGTCGACAAGTCCCTGGCGGAACAGGGGATGATCATCAACGATAAGCATCTTAATCGGATTCATGCTGCAGGTTACCTGATGTTGGTCATCGAGTATAACACGATCTTCCCCACTCGTACCATCAACACCCGCATTACACGCGGCGACATATGAAGGTTCTAAGGTCGCCGAAGTTCACCGGTATGGCGGCTTCCCGCCACCCAAGACGCTCGACCGCCGCGCGAGACAGGCGGCCCAATCCGGCATTCATGCCCGCGAGGCGCGAGGCCAGATATCCCAGACGCAGATACCGCCCTTGAGCGCCTTGCCAAACGACTTCATAACCATGGTCAACCAACATCCGGCCCAGCGTCCGGCCACTGAAAAAGTAGAGGTGCATATCCATTAGCCAGGGCCAGCGTCGCCCCATCAACCGGGCTATCGGGGCATCGATGTCCATCGTATGAACCATCAGCCAGCCTCCGGGCCGCAACAGACGACGCACCCGCTCCAGCTCGGCCGCCGGATCGGCGAGATGCTCGATCACATCCCAAAGCGTGACCACATCAAAGGATTCAGCCGGCAACCGGGTCGAAGCCAGCGTGCCGACATGGACATCCAGACCGCGCCGCCGGGCTTCGGCCGCCGCCCACTGTGACGGTTCGACCCCCTGTGCCTGCCAGCCCGCAGCGTTGGCGACTTCGACAAAGACGCCGATATAGGCTCCCACATCGAGGAGCGACCTTCCCTCGGCCGCGCCGATGATGCGTTCCATATCGCGCAAGTGGTGGCGGAATGTCAGCTCACGCCCCATGCGCTCTTCCACATAGGTCTCATCTTCAACGGCCGTGTAGGCGTCCAGCACCATATCGGACGGCCAGCGCGGGTTGGCGTAGACAAGGCCGCAATTGTTGCATTCCACGATTTGGGCGTGATGCCCATAGCCAGAATGAGTGCAGCGAAAAGCATCGACACGAAGCGCATCGCCCTCTGTGGTGGCCGGGAATCGCACATGATAGTCGTCCCGGCCGCACAGATTACAGTTTACCTTTATCATCACGAATAATAGAGGAGACAGAAATAGCCGGACGGCGTGGCTCTCCGCCACGCAATCGACGCAAAAACAGCCGAAGGACCGTATACTGGGCTTTGAATATCTCCTGGCGGGAGATCTTGGTCTGGCCCTTGCGCCTGTCCTCGAAGATGATGGGCACCTCGCCGATTTGCCAGCCGCGCCTCTGACAAAGAAACAGCATCTCTACCAGAAAGGAGTAGCCATTGGAGAAAATCTCGTCAAGAGGAATGGATATCAGGACCTCGCGCCGATAGAGGCGGAATCCGGCGGTGGCGTCTCGGGCCTTCAGCCCCAGCAAAGCGCGGGTGACGAAATTCGCCGCCTGGCTCAGGATAATGCGCTTGCGGGTGCAGTTTCGCGTACCGCCGCCGGAGACGTAGCGCGAACCAATAACCACATGCATGACCCGGCTCAGCGCGATCATATCAGGTATGTAGCGCGGGTTGTGGGAAAAGTCGGCGTCCATGGTCAGAATGCGCTCGGCCCCAAGCTCATGGAGCGCTTTTTTGAAACCCGCGATATAGGCCGTCCCCAACCCCAGCTTGGACGGCCGATGAATCACATGGACGCGGCCGGGATAGCGCTCCGCCCACCGGTCGGCCAGCTCGCCCGTGCCGTCGGGAGAGCCATCGTCGACGACGATCGCGCCAATTCCGGAAGGTAGCGCGAGCAACTGCTCCAGCAACTCATCCAGATTGTCGGCCTCGTTATACGTCGGTACGATCACGTAGGTATCAAAAGACATGCAAGATGCTCCGAACAGCCAGGATTGTAACGAGAAGCAAAGGGCCGGTCAAAGCCTGTGGGGCGGAGAGAGAGGGTGGTCAATCATAAGAGTTATCGGCTAAAAATAAAACCGCCGGCTTGCGAGCCGGCGGAAGGTTGTCATTCAGACGCCTTTTTCGTGGCGTCCCGGCTCCGGCGAGCCGCGATATTCTCCGGCGTCAGCTTGCTCGCGCCGGGGACTCCCGTCTCCAGCCAGTGGCAGGCGGCATAGTGACCACCGCCGTAATCCTTCAAAGCCGGCTCCTCCTGCGAACACAGGTCAAAGGCGATGGGGCAACGGGTGTGGAAGCGGCAACCGGTCGGCGGATTCAGCGGGCTGGGTACGTCACCCTCCAGGATGATGCGCTCGCGCTTGACCGTTGGGTCGGGCACAGGGATGGCCGACATCAACGCCTGGGTGTAGGGATGCAGCGGATCGCCATAGAGAAGGCTGCGCGGAGCCACCTCCACCATCTTGCCCAGATACATCACCCCCACCCGTTCGCTGAAATTCTCGACGACGCTCAGATTATGGGCGATGAACAGGTAAGTCAGGCCAAAGTCGCGCTGCAGCCCGTGCAGAATATTGAGCACCTGAGCCTGGATCGATACGTCGAGGGCCGACACCGGCTCATCACAGACGATAAATTTCGGCCGCAACGCCAGGGCGCGGGCGATACCGATGCGTTGTCGCTGGCCGCCGGAGAATTCATGCGGGTAGCGCCGGGCATGGTCCGCACGCATGCCGACCCGCGTGAGCATCTCCACCACGATATCGTAACGCTCCTGAGCGCCCAGGTTGGTGTGGACGCGCAAACCCTCGGAGATGCTTTCCCCAACCGGCAAGCGCGGGTCCAGCGACGAGTAAGGGTCCTGGAAGATGATCTGCATGTCGGCGCGCATGTTCTTCATCTCGGCCGAGGAGAGATTGAAGACGTTCTCGCCGTCCACCAGCACCTCGCCCGAAGTGGGTGGGATGAGGCGGAGGATGGTGCGGCCGACGGTCGTCTTGCCGCAGCCGGATTCACCCACCAGCCCGAAAGTCTCGCCCTCGTTGATGTAAAAAGAGACATCATCGACGGCCTTGACCCACGCCTGTACACGTCGCATCAAACCGGCACGGACGGGAAAATACTTGACCAGGTTATTGACCTCGATCAGCTTCTTGCGCCCCACGGGGGCGTCGCCCACGACATTACCGGCCACGACCTGGTCGTCCACGACCGGGTTGCCCACGGCCGTCGTGTTTATCTCATCGACCATCCGCTTCTCCTGTTTTTACGCCGCGACCGGGGGCGCTATAGATATCGGCCGGCCGCTTGCCCTTCATTTCGGGTATGTCCTCGTAGATCCAGCACCGAACCGTATGGCCGGGGGCCAGCGTCTTTAATTTCGGCTCCTCGGTCAGGCATATTTGCAGGTCGTACTCGATGCGGGCCGCGCATCGCGGGTGGAACTTGCAGCCGCTCGGCAAATCGACCAGATTGGGCACGGAGCCGGGTATCGTCGTCAGCGGCTTATCGGCCTGTCCCAAAACAGGTGTCGAGCCGATGAGGGCTTCGGTATACGGGTGCTTGGGGCTTTTGAACAGCTCGAGGACCGGCGCCTGCTCGACGATTCGACCGGCGTACATGACGTTGACGCGGTCACACATCTCGGCCACCACCCCCAAATCGTGGGTGATCAGGATGATGGCCGTGTCCATCTTCGAGCGCATATTGCGCATGAGATCGAGGATCTGGGCCTGGATGGTGACGTCGAGGGCCGTCGTCGGTTCATCGGCGATGAGCAACTCCGGCACGCAGGCCAGCGCCATGGCGATCATCACCCGCTGGGCCATGCCGCCGGACAGCTCATGAGGATAGGCCTTGATGCGCGACGCGGGGTCGGGCACGCCGACCATCGACAACAACTCAATGGCGCGAGCCTCGCCCACATCCTTGCCGATATCCTGATGAATCTGCAGCACCTCGGACAGCTGGTCGCCTATTCGGAAGACGGGATTCAGGCTGCTCTGAGGTTGCTGGAAGATCATGGAGATGCGATTGCCGCGAATGTCGACCATCCGCGATTCGGGCAGCTCCACCAGGTCCTGATCGTCAAAAATGATTTGGCCTTCGGTGATCCGGCCCGGACGGCTGATGAGGCGCATGATCGATAGCGACGTGACGCTCTTGCCGCAGCCCGACTCCCCCACCAGGCCGACGACCTCGCCGCGCTTGACGTCGAAATCGATGCCGTCCACAGCCCGCACGACGCCCGCTTCGGTAAAGAACTGGGTCTTCAGATTCTTTATGTCAAGGATAACGTTCTTGTTGTTTTCCAAAGTGCCCTGTTCCTGTTCTTAATCGTTCGATAGCGTTAAGCAATGATAACCCGATAAATGCAAACGGGCATTATTTATAACGGAGAAATACAACCCATAAAACGCAATTCGCCTGCCGGACGGCAAGCGAATTGTTCTTCGACCACAGGAGGCACGCTGTTGATCAGCAGCGCCTAACGGTTCTCATCATACCAGTCGTCGTCCTTGCTCTTTCGGCGTTCCTCGCCCACATACATGGCCACTCCGATGATTCCCAGGAATACACCGGAGATAGATACGCCATATGCCAGAAAGTTCAGCAGAATGGTCGACGGCAAGACATGCATGACGATCAGGAACGGCAGGATCATTCCAGCCAGTACCAAAAAGAAGCCAAGCACGATCAATCGATTAAAAGGCATGACCTCGGTTCTCGTCGTAGAGCCAGCACGCCACCAAATGCTTGGGCGACACCTCGATATTGGGCGGCGCCTTCACATCGCAAATGCCCGGCATAAATTGCGGGCAGCGCGGGTGGAAGCGGCAGCCTGTCGGGGGATTGACCAGACTGGGTGGCTCGCCCTTGGGTATCTCGCGCTGGACAAGAGCGTTATCGGCGTTCGGGTCCGACGATGCCTCAAGTAACGCATGGGTGTAGGGATGCTTGGAATCGTCGAGCAAGTCGTCCATCCTGGCGAACTCGACGATCTCCCCGGCATACATGACAAAGATGTATTCCGAGAAGTAGCGCACGGTGGAGAGGTCATGGGTGATGTAGAGGACGGCCAGGTTGTGGGTCTCCTGCAGCTTGCGCAACAGACGCAGGACCTCGACGCGCACGGAGGCGTCGAGCATCGACACCGGCTCGTCGGCCACCAGCAGCTTGGGCTCCATGATCATGGCCCGGGCGATGACCACGCGCTGCTGCTGTCCACCGCTCAACATGTGGGGAAACTTGGGCAGGACTTCCGCAATGGGCGTCAGCTTGACTTCCTCGAGGATCTTTTCGATTCGGCGGCGACGTTCTTCCTTGTCCTTCACGCCGTTGATGATCAGCGGCTCCTCAAGGATCCGCTCGACGTTCATGAAAGGCGGCAATGCTCCGAACGGGTCTTGCTGGATATAGCCGATCTTGGAGCGATAGCGGCGCAAGTTCTCCCCTTTCGTTTGAGTCAACGGCTCGCCATCGAAGATCACGTCCCCTTTGGTGGGGATGTTCAAGCCCAGGATGGTCTTCATCAGGCTCGACTTGCCGCAACCGCTCTCGCCGACGCAGGCGATAGCCTCGCCATAGTTAAGGTCGAAGTTGACATTATCGACCGCGCGAACGTAGCCGGCGTGGCTGAAGCCAAACTTCTTCAGTTCATACCAGACATGCAGATCCTTGATCTGCACTAACGCTTGGCCGTTCTTGGCTTGTTCGGCCGTGCTGGTCTCAGTAATTGTGTCAGTCATATCGCTGGTCTTCCTCCCGGATTTGGCTTTTCCGCGGCCTTATACATAAAGCCAGCACTTCACTTTTCGGTCGACGTCAACCAGGACGGTCGGCGGTTCTTCGTCACACTTGTCAAAACGCTTGGGGCAGCGGTCCTTGAATCGGCAGCCCGTGGGCGGGTTGAGCAGGCTGGGCGGCTGGCCGGTGATGAACTCCGGCTCGATGGTCTCACGCAGGCGAGGCACGCTGGCCATCAGCGCGTGGGAATAGGGGTGAAGCGGTTGGTGGAAGAACCGATGGGCATCACTGACCTCGACCACCTGTCCGGCATACATGACGGCCACGTTGTCGGCCAGCTCGCTGGAGGTGGCGATGTCGTGGGTGATGAGGATGAAGCTGGTCTCCAGCTCCTTCTTCATCCGCTTCATCAGGTTCATGATGGAAGCCTGGGTCAGCACGTCCAGCGCCGACGTCGGCTCATCCAGAATGACCACGTCGGGCAAGGTCACCAGGGCCATGGCCAGGGCCGACCGCTGCCGCATGCCGCCGCTCAACTCAAACGAGTAGCGATGGAGAAAGTCAACCGGCACGCCGACGTGCTCCATCATGCGCACGGCCGACTTGGTCGCGTCCTCCTTGCTCATATTCATATGAATCATGGCCGGCTCGGCCACCTGGTCGCCGATCTTCATGACCGGGTTCAGCGCGTTCATGGCCGCCTGCGGAACCATCGAGATTCGCTTCCAGCGAATTTCCTTGCGATAGGTCTCGTCATCCATGTTCATGATATTCATGTCATGGAGCCAGATTTCGCCGTCATACGTCCCGGCATTGCGCGGCAACAGGCGCAGGATAGCCTTGGCCAGCGAGCTTTTGCCGCAACCGGATTCACCGATGATCACCGTGGCTTCGTTCTTGCGCAAATCAAAATCGACGCCGTCAACAGCCTGGACCGGCCCGCCACGTGTGTTGAAGTACAGGCGAAGGTTGCGAACCTTCAGAACCAAATCGTTTTGCTTTTCCATGTGCCTTATACCTCACGTAATCTCGGATTGAAGACCCGGTCCAGGGCAAATCCAACCATGGCAAACGCCAGTCCGGCGACCATGAGCAGGATCGACGGCAGCAAAATCCAGTAGTAATAGCCGTTGAATAGCGCGCCCTGCGTGTTGGCGTCGTTGATCAACTTGCCCCAGGTGGGGATGAAGGGATCGCCCAGACCCAGCACGGCCAGAGAGGCCTCCAGGAAGACAAAACTGGGTACCAGAATCACGATAGCCGGGATAACCAGGGGCAGAATACGCGGGATTAGGTAGCGGAAGATGATTCGCATGTCGCCCGCCCCATAGGCTCGGGCGGCATCGATATAAGCCGATTCCTTCACCTGCATGAAGATGGCCCGGTAATTCTTGATCTGCAACCCAAAGATGCTTAACACGATGACCAGGCCCAACGTGATCCAGATGCTTCGGCTGTAGAGCGTGCCCACCATGATCAGGATGGGCAAGAGGGGAATAATGGAATTCACCTCCGTGATTCGCTGGATGACCGCATCGACCCAGCCGCCAACCCAGACGCCGAAGGCGGCGATCCCCATGGTGGTGACAGTCGTCAGCAGGGCGGCCAGCAGGCCAAAAGCCATGGCGATCGGCGTCCCCCATAGCAAGGCCACGGAGAGATCGCGTCGCTGGTGGTCGGTCCCGGCCCAGCCGTGGACCTGGCCATAGCTGACGAACGCCAAGTCAAGGGCAGATTCCGGTTCAAACAACAGCGCCGTGGCGTCCAGCCGGTAAGTCCCCTGAAGGACCTGCAAGCCTTCTATATTAGGATCATCAAAAAGGCCCTTGACCACCGGGACGTTCTTGATCCCGGTTTCCCGCTCCAGACGACGCTGCAAGCGGGTGTCCTGGTCGAAACGCACGGGTGTGTTAGGCCCGGCCGAGAACTCGCCGGCGCGAATCTCCCTACCGTCAGGCGTTATCCAGGTCATCTCGATAAATGGCTGTTTGCTGGCATATTTCGCCGCGGCAAACATGATCATCTCCGAGGGGAAGGTGTCATAGGGAAAATCGAACTCGAAGGAGAACCGTTCCTCGCGCGTATCGGCCGAAATCTGCTCGATCGTGGATTCAACGTCGCCCTCGGCGCTATTCAATATGATAGACGCCGCCTGGTCCGTGCTCCGGAACCAGTTAAACCAGGCCGGAGCGGCGTTGCGGGGGTAAAAACGCCAGACGTTCTCACCGCCGCGCCACAGCCTCACCGCTTCGTTATAGGGTATGACGATGGGGGTCACGATGGAGACAATCAGCAGCAAGGCAATAACGACCATGCCGATAACGGCCGTTGGATAGTGGGCCATCTGCCGCAGGACATCCATGAATCCTTTCATTGTTTCCGACCTCCACCTCCGACCCTCACTCGCGGATCGACCAGAGCATAGATAAAGTCCAGCAAGAAAACAGTCAAGGCCAGCAAGTAGGCATAGAGCACCGTATTGGCGACGATCACCGGGGTATCGAAAACACCGATCGCCCGAAAATACAGCTCGCCGATACCGGGCCAGTTAAAAACCGTCTCAAAGATGATGGCTCCCGTCCAGAGGCCGATAAGCATCAGGGCAAAACTGGTGATGATATTGGGCAGTGTTGGGCGCAGCACATAACGCCGCTCGATCATCGAGTCGGAAAGCCCCTTGGCCTTGGCCATCTCTACGTAATCTTCGCTGGAATAGATCAGGAAGAACGTCCGCCAATTGTAGGCCGTCAGGAAGATAGCGGAGACGAGCCAGGCCATAATGGGCAGGATCATGTGCTTGGCCATGCTGAGCGCGTAGTCCAGAGGGTTATCGGGCGGTGGCGCATCCACCATCCCGCCAAAGGGCAATACCTTGAGCCACGCGGCAAAGATCAGGATCAGGAAAAGCCCATAGAACCAGGCCGGGGCGGCCGAAGTCGGCGCCAGCGTCAGCACCGCCTTGTCGGCAAAACTGCCATAACGCCGGGACAGGCTCAACCCGGCGAACAATGCAAGGAAAAACAGAATGAAGTTTGCGGTTCCAAAGAGGATTAAGGTGGACGGCAATCGTTCCAGGAGGATATTTCTTACCAGTCGCGAGCCGCTGTCACTCATCAGTTGCTGGGAATAACCGAGATTCAGGGTCATCCCGTCTCTCAGAAACTCAAAGCTGCGAATAGCGAAAGGCCGGTCCAGGCCGAACCGTTTGGACTCAAGCTCTACTTTCTTGTTGATGTAGTCGACCCGTTGGGCCGACGACATATTTTTGAATTCCGGGTTGGCCGTGGCGGCCAAAGCGACGCCCTCACGAATCGTGGCCAGGCGCATCTTGTCCACCGCCCCGCCCATGTTGGCCACGAGAATCGTAATGTAAACGCCGATGGCGACGGTTACGACCAACGCCACCAGTTTCAGGACGGTATAACGCACAAGCTGCCGGATACTCTGTATCCGGGCTTTGCGTGCCGAGGCTTCAATGGATTCGACATCTACTTCGGCGTTGAAATCCAGGCCGCCGGTGATAACGTCTGTCGCCATGGTCTCACCTCCTCAAATTTCGCAAGAAGAACAGGGTTATCAGTAGGAGGAGGTGACTCGAAAGTCACCTCCTCTACTATTGTCTACATTCTAGCACATCCGATCGGCTGTGCTACCAATTAAGAGAGAACGTCAACTACGGGGCGGTCACGAACTCGTAGCTGGCCAGGCCGGGGATGGCCACCAGCTTGGAGACGACGACGACATCCAGGCGGTTCGCGCCTTCGGCCAGGCCGCCGGTGACATCCGCGCCCAGGACAACTCGCCAGACGCCGTCTTCGACGCCCTCGGCCGTGCCCTCGGCAACCAGTGAACCGTCCGCGCCGAACACCAGGTAGTTAACTGCCTCCATGTCCGCGGCCGCGTAGGGGCCGTCGAAGACATCGATGAAGACATCGAAGGCAGCTTCTTGTCCGATGGTCACGCGCGCGGGTCCGTCAATCTCCGTAACCGGGAAGGCAGGAGCAGAGAAACCGGCGAAGCGGTTGGCAAAGTCCGGGTGGGCCGCGTAGTTGGACATCACGGCCTGACCTTCGACCGGGAAGACACCCGACAGGAAGTAGGAGCCGGTGCTGATGTAGTAGTGACCGTAGCGGCGAGCGAACTCAGCCAGGTTGGTGTAACGCGCGGTCGCATCCTCAGCAGTCACGTACTGACCCAGTGTCGGGGCGTAGGGGACGTAGGCCTCGGCCGTAGCGGAGATCAACTCACCCGCCATGACCTCGAGGGACGGACCGGCGACCAGGTTGATGCGCTCGATCTCGGCCGCCGTGGCCTTGTCGGGCGTGAAGGCGAAGCCACCGTTGGCATCACCACGCAGCATCAGGGCCATGTTGTGCCAGGCAGCGTCGCCATAGTCGTAGTTCGGCCACCAGCTAATGACGGCGTTCTCGGCATCCAGGCTACCCGCTTCGGTCCAGGTTTCGATAACCAGCGGATCGACGGAAGCGATGCGGACGCCGCGGAAGGCGGCCAGGAACTGCTCGCGATTCGGAACCAGCGACTCATCGTAGTTGGCGCTGGCGGGATCGCCCAGGTCGAAGGCGGTGATCATGCCCATGATGAAGTCAGCCACGCTGATGGGGCTGCCGTCATGCCAGGTCACGGTCGTGTACAGGTCGGCCGGGTAGTAGACGGTCGACTTGACCAGAGCGGACTGCGTCTCGGTGTAAACTTCGGCGGCGGGCAGGAAGACCTGGTTCTCGGCATCCCAGCCGGCCCACGCGTCGTCGGGGACGGTGACTTCAGGCTCGAAGGCGAGCGTGACCCAGTCGGAGGACACAGCCATCGGGTACCCTTCACGGACGGTCAGTTCGGCCCGCTCGATGCGGTTCGGGAAGGCCAAGCCGGTGTTCGGGTTCGGGTAGACGCCCGCATCGCCAACGCCACGGATGACCATCATGTCGAAGACCCAGTTGGAGCCGCCAATGGGGTTCCAGGGCTCGGTGAAGACGCTGGGCAGACCGATATTCATCGAGCCGCCAACCTTGTCTTCGTAGCGAATCGTCTTGGACCACATCGGGGCGCCGCTGTCGCTTGTGGCTTTGTGTGTTGTCTTCGATTGTTTTTTGCGGATCGTCACGTCGGTGGTACGTCTTGTGTTCTAGTCGCGGGTCGCGTATTCGTTGGCCAGCGGGATCGCCGCGCGGAACAGCTCATTGCGCTGATCGAGCGATTCGAAGCTGCCGTTGTAGATGATCTGCGCGGCATTGTCCAGTTCAGGAACCGGCGCGTAGAGCAACCACAGCGGCCAGGGCAGCAGGCGGTTGGTGTAGTACTGCTCGAAGGAGGAGTTGGACTCGCGGTCGATGGCCGTCTGGCTCCAGGCGCCGGTGTAGAGGTGCCACGAGCAAGCGGTCGGATCGCTTTCAATCCACAGCGGGCTAAGCTCGGCCGAACGGCGCTCGACGCGCTCGACCTGGAAGCCCAAATCCTCGAGCTGGGTAGCAACATAGCCACCGATCAGCAGACGGGTGTCTTCGTTGCGGATGAGGAAGACGATATTGATCGGCTTGCCATCGAAGGACCAGACGCCGCCGTCCATCGTGGCGCCCATGCCTTCCATCTCGGTCGTGATGATCCCGCGAGCCTTCTCAAGGTCATAAGCCCACTTGGCTTCTTCCAGACGGATTTCCTTGGCGAAGCGGGCGCGGTCGGCGCTGGCTTCGGCAATCGTCGTGTACTTGGGAACGGCCAGACCCTGATACAGTTCCTGAGCGATGTAGTTGCGATCCATGGCGAAGTTCATCGCCTGGCGGATCGTCTGGTTCGCAAACGGGTTCAGCATCGTGGCATCCGCGCAGGTGCCGATGTTGAACAGCAACTCATCGAAGAGGCCGTATTGCGTGCGGGTCTCGATATTCTCGGAAGCGACGGCCTGCAGGGCCGCTTCGCCGCCGATGTCGTCAGCATACATTTGCATGTCGCCGGCTTCCAGACGGGCCACGGCCGCGTTGGCGTCCGGTTCCTGAATGATGACGATGGTATCGAGCCAACCGCCCTTGCGGTTCGCCTCTTCCTCGTTCTCGGCCTCGACTTCAACTTCGACGACGCGGGTGACTTCGACCTCAACGGGGGCGCTGGTCACCTGGACCTCGACGACTTCGGGCTCTTGCTCGACAACTTCCGTCTCGGTAACGACGCGGGTGACCTCAACAACGGTCTGCCCGCCGGAGCAAGCCGTCAAAACGACTGCCCCAACCAATACAAACAAAGCTAAAAGCGTCCAAACTTTCTTCGACATGTTAGAATGTCCTCCTCTAACGATAGTCAGGTTCGCGTCCTGACCCGATCCAAATTTGTCGGGCCGGACAACATCGACGTCTCTGAGACCGGTAATCGGTGTGTCTCATCCTTACTTGGCTACATCTCCAAAAATCTGCCTCTCTGCACCACCTCCTTTAAGGTATTCCGCCCAGGGTCCCTGCCTGGAAAAACAAAAACGCAGCCGATACGTCCGCGCACCAGGCGCGTCGTCAGCTGCGTTGTATTCCCGCGGAATGATTTTCAACAAATGTCGGGACAGACAGTCTCATTTGATTGATAGTGATCTCGACCTGATTGTAAAAGTATAATGCGCCACACGTTCCCTGTCAAATTAGTAACATTTCAGTGACGAAAGGTGGCCTATGGGGGCCGGTTTCAGCGGGATCGCG
>ERZ795041.543-NODE-543-length-13924-cov-4.146225_pt1 | contig 13924 bp, 10 predicted proteins | sample MGYA00375125_ERZ795041 | MGnify/ENA primary metagenome ERZ795041 (study PRJEB30170, sample SAMN03074214) | activated sludge metagenome | biome: Common Effluent Treatment Plant; feature: Wastewater; material: Activated sludge; isolation source: activated biomass in...
CTGTGGTGTTGCGAAAGTGCCGAGGCAGCGGAGCACGCTGCGCTCTACGGGGCCATGGCGGATTGGCTGTGGCAGCAGATGCGCTACCCGATTGCGACGAGAACGCCCATGCGCAACGCCCTCATCACCTTCGGTTCCACCCTGCTCGCGGTTGTCGTCGCCTTGTTCGGCTTTCAGGCCTGGCAACAGCGCGAGGCGCGGATCGAGCGCGAGGCGGTCGAGAAGCAGCAGCGCGAGGCGGTCGCGCGCAGCGAAGAACTGGCGACGAAGCTGGCCAACGAAGAGCGCGCAATCGCGGCCGTGCGCGGCGACGTGGTGGCCGCTTCGGGCGCCAGGGTTGCCGTCGCCGAGTACTACATGAGTCAGGGACGCATGCCGGCAACGAATGCCGAAGCCGGCTTGCCGGAGCCGACGCGATACCGCGGCGCCAGCCTGCGTTCGCTGTCGATCGGCGAGGGCGGCCGCATCGTGCTGACGTTCGATGCGGCGACGGGCCATGAGGGCGGAACAATCGAGATCATCCCGGACCTCGCCGGCATCGAGGCGATGGGCATGCAGTGGCATTGCACGACGCGGGACTATCCGTGGATCGTGCGCGCGCTGCCTTCGTGCGAGTACGCCGGAAGCCGGACCATCACCACGCCGGCGACGACCGGGAAGCCGTGATGAGCATCTTCGACCTGCGCCTGGAAACGCCGCGACTGCTGCTGCGGCCGCCGATCGCCGCGGACTTCGAACCATGGGCTGCGTTCTCCGCCGATGAACTGGCCACGCGCTACATCGGTGGCGCGCAGGTGCGCCCGATCGCCTGGCGCAGTTTCCTGACCATGGCCGGTGCCTGGCAAATCCAGGGCTTCGGCTTTTTCTCGGTGATCGAGAAGGCGAGCGGGCAGTGGATCGGGCGCCTCGGACCGTGGATGCCGGACGGTTGGCCGGGTACCGAGGTCGGCTGGAGCCTCGTGCGCGAAGCCTGGGGCAAGGGTTATGCGACCGAAGGCGCGACCGTGACCATGGACTGGGCGGTCACCACGCTCGGCTGGAGCGAGGTGATCCACACGATCGATCCGGCCAATGAACCCTCGAAAGCCGTCGCCCGCCGCCTGGGCTCGCGTCTGCTGCGCATGGGACAGCTGCCGGCACCGGCCAGCTTCGACGTCGAGATCTGGGGCCAGTCGCGCGAGGAATGGCTGGCGCGGCGCGCGGCACCGGCGCCGGCATGATCACCGTCTACGGCCTGAAGGCCTCGGGCAACTGCTACAAGCTGCAGTTGCTGCTCGAACTGCTGGGGCGGCGTTACCGCTGGGTCGACGTCGACAGCGCGAACGGCGAAACGCGCACGCCGGAATTCCTCGCGAAGAATCCGAACGGAAAGGTGCCCCTGCTCGAACTCGACGACGGCCGCGTCCTCGCCGAATCGAACGCGATCCTGTGCTGGCTCGGAGAAGGCACGCCGTTCGTGCCGGTCGATGCCTGGCGGCGCGCGCAGATGCTGCAGTGGATGTTCTTCGAGCAGTACAGCCACGAACCGTACATCGCGGTGGCGCGCTTCATCTGCCGTTGGCTGGCCGCCGACCATCCGCGCCGCGCCGAACTGCCGCGCCTGCGCGAACGCGGCGCACAGGCGCTCGCGGTGATGGACCAGCATCTGCGCGAACGCGACTTCTTCGTCGATGGTGGCTGTTCGCTCGCCGACATCGCCCTGTTCGCGTACACGCACGTCGCCGCCGATGGCGGCTTCGACCTCGATGCGTATCCGGCCGTATCGGCCTGGCTCGCGCGCGTGCGGGCGACGCCGGGGTTCGTGGCGATGGATGGGCCGGAGGATTCCCGGGGCGGCTGAGCCGAGCAAGCCCGGCTCCACGGCAAGCGGAGCGATACCTTCGCGGAGCCGGGTTTGCTCGGCTTCACCGAAGATCGGGCCCGCTCGGATTCCGCAACGGAATCAGCGGGCGTCCCCGGGCTCGGCATACTGCGCCACCCGCTCGGGCTTGCCCCAGGCGGCATAGAGCTCGCGCAGGGCTTCGCGGCTCTGGAACAGGCGGCTGTTCTGCGGGCCGCGCAGGGTCGTCTTCATTTCCACCGATTGCAGCAGCAGGCGCTCGGCTTCGTCGTAGCGGCCCTCGCGCGTGCGCACCTTGCCGATGGCGGTGACGATCTCGGCCTTGGTCGGGTGCAGTTCCTTGAACACGCGGTCGACGGTGGCGAGGGCTTCCGCCTGGGTGGCGTCCGCCTCGGCGACCCGGCCGGCATCGAGCAGCCAGTTGCCGTAGTTGTGCAAGGTCATCAGCGAACGCGGGTGGTCGGTGCCGAACTGCTTGCGGTTGCCTTCCATCGCGCGCAGGTAATGCGGTCCGGCTTCCTCGACCTTGCCCTGCTGGCGCAGTGCGCCGGCGAGATTGCCGTGGACCATCAGGGTCTGGTAGTTGTCCGCACCGTACAGTCTCGCATGCGGTTCGATCAGGTCCTTGAGCAGCAGCTCGCCCTCGGCATAGCGGCGCGCCTGCAGATGGAATACCGCCAGACTGTTGCGCATGGCGAGGACGCGCGCGTGATCGGCGCCCTTGCGGGCGGATTCCTGCTCGATCAGCGTCCGCAACATCGGAATCGCCTCGTCGAAGCGATCGCGGTCGGCCAGGATGATGGAAAGCGCGTAGCGTGCGTTGACCGTGGCGCTCGCATCTTCCCCCGCCGCCGCGGTCAGGCCGGCGGCGGCCTCGCCGATCTCGACGATGGCCTCGTCGCTGCGGCCGAGATCGCGCAGGACGAGGCCGAGCTGGTGCTGCAGGCGCAGGCTGAGTTCGTTGCCGGCTCCGAGCACGCGGCGGGCAGTGGCCAGGGTGGTGCGCAGCAGGACTTCGGCGTCGTCGAGCTTGCCGTCCTGGCGCAGCGCCTCGGCGTGCTGCCGGGCAAGCAGCAAGGTGGCTTCGGCATCGCTGCCGAGCGCCTGTTCGGCCCAGGCGTGGGCCGTCCCCGCCTTGGCGAGGGCGACTTCGATGTCGCCGAGGCCGAGGTAGCTGCCGATGATCGCGTGCTCGATGTCGGCGCGGACTTCCGGCTGGTCGCCGAGTTCGCGGTCGATGCGCTGCGCGGCTTCATCGAGCACCTTGCGCAGCAGGGTCTTGTCGAGGTCGCGCGAGACGGCGGGATCGACGCTGGCGAGCAGGGTGGTGAGGAAGTCGGAGGTGGCGCGCGCGCGTTCCGCCTCCCGCTCGGCCTGGTGCAGGGACCACAGGGTTGCCGCGAGACCGGCAAGGATCGCCATCACGGTGCCTGCCGCGAGGGCGACCGGCATGCGGTTGCGCGCAATGAACTTGCGCAACTGGTAGCGGCGCGAATGCGGCACTGCCTGCAGCGGCCGGTTCCCGAGAAAGCGTTCGATGTCGGCGGCGAACGCCGTGGCGGTGTCGTAGCGCTGTTTGCGGTCGGGTGCGAGTGCGCGCGCAAGCACGTGGCGCAATTCGGCTGGTATGCCGGCGAGACCGTCGTCGCGCGTGCCGGTGAGCGAGGCACGCAGTCGCGCATGCAGCAGGGTAGGGCGCGTGGTCGGTTCGCCGGGTGGTCGCACCTGCGGGGCGAGCAGGCCGAGCAGGATCAGGCCGAGGCTGTAGACGTCGCTGCGCGCGTCGATCGCCTCGTGTTCGCTGGCGAACTGTTCGGGGCTCATGTAGTCGACGCTGCCGGCGCGGTTGATCGCGCCGGTGCTGCCGCTGTCGTCGAGGCCGACGGCGATGCCGAAGTCGATCAGCTTCGGCTGCGGCTGGCCATCGACGGTGGTCACCAGGATGTTGGCGGGTTTCAGGTCGCGGTGGATGATGCCGCGCTGGTGGGCATGGGCGACGCCGCGCGCGAGGGTGACGAACACGCGCAGGGCGGTCGTGCGATCGGGCTTCTCGGCGGCCTGCCAGCGGTCGAGCGGCTCGCCGTCGACATATTCCATGGCGAAGTACGGCCAGCCCTCGCGGGTGCGGCCGGCCTCGTAGACGCGGGCGATCGCCGGGTGCTCCATGCGCGCGAGCGCCTGGCGCTCGATTTCGAAGTAGGCCAGCGAAAGCGCATCGACGATCTGCCGGCGCACGAGCTTGATCGCCACCCGGCGGCGGATCGGTTCGGACTGTTCGGCGAGGAACACCTCGCCCATGCCGCCTTCGCCGATCGACTCGACGAGGGTGTAGGGTCCGATGCGCTGGCCGATCAGCGCGGTGGCGGCGGTGCCGCCGTCGGAGGTGCTGCGCGACGCCGCCCCGGGAGGCGTGAAGTCGGTCCGCTCCGGATCGAGCGGATCGTCGGGCGTCCCCATGGCATCCCCCTCGGAATCGTTGCCGTGCCGCCGGCTACAATAGCGGTCTTGCCCTTTCCATCCAATGCCATGGCCGCCGTCCCCGCCGCTGTTCCCCGCGTCATCGCCGCCCGTCACCGCGGCCTCAACCGCGCCGAGATCTGCGACCGCAACTTCATCGAGTTCGTCGGCGACTGGAGCGGGCAGGTGCATGCACGTCCGTCGGCGGAGGCGCCGGTGCTGCCCGGCAGCCACCTCGACGCGCAGGGGTTCCTCGAACTGTTCGAGTCGCAGCTGATTTCGCGCCACCTCGACCTGATGGCGCGCGTCCTGCGCGTGCAGAACAAGGTGTTCTACACGATCGGTTCCAGCGGCCATGAAGGCAATGCGATGGTAGCGCGCCTGACCCGGCATACCGACCCGGCCTTCCTGCACTACCGCTCGGGTGCGTTCATGGCCGAGCGGTTCCGCAAGTTGCCGGGCATGGACCCGGTGATGGATTCGGCGCTGTCGTTCGCCGCCAGCAAGGACGACCCGGCTTCGGGCGGCCGCCACAAGGTGTGGGGCTCGAAGCCGCTGTGGGTGCTGCCGCAGACCTCGACGATCGCCTCGCACCTGCCGAAGGCACTCGGCACTGCGCTGGCCATCGAGCAGGCACGGCGCATCGGCCATGCCTTGCCGGTTCCGGCCGATTCGATCGCGATCTGCTCGTTTGGCGATGCCTCGTCGAACCATGCGACCGCGCAGACCGCGTTCAATGCCGCGGCGTGGACCGCCTACCAGAAGCTGCCGGCACCGGTCCTGTTCGTCTGCGAGGACAACGGCATCGGCATCTCGGTGAAGACCCCCGACGGCTGGGTCGCGCGCAACTTCGCCGGGCGGCCCGATCTCGACTATTTCTGCGCCGACGGCCTCGATCTTGCCGGCGGCTTCGGCGAGGTCGCGCGCGCCATCGAGCATTGCCGCACGACGCGCCGGCCGACCTTCCTGCACCTGCGCACCACCCGCATCATGGGCCATGCCGGCACCGACTTCGAGATCGAGTGGCGCAGCATCGAGGAACTGGTCGCCGTGGAGGCCACCGATCCGCTGCTGCGTTCGGCGGAGATCGCGCTGGCGTCGGGCCTGTACACCCGCGAATCGCTGCTCGCCCGCTACGAGGCGATCCGCGAGCGCTGCTTCGCCGCCGCCGCCGAGGCCGACCGCCGGCCGAAGCTGGTGACGCTCGAGGAAGTGGTCGCGCCGCTGGCGCCCTGTTCGCCCGCGGCGGTCGCCGCCGAGGCCGCGCGCAGCGACTTTGCCGAGCACCGCCTGGCCGTGTTCGGCGGCGCCGACAAGCTGCCCGAGAAGCAGCCGCCGCGCCATCTCGCCATCCTCATCAACCAGGCCCTTCACGACCTCTTCTGCAAGTACCCGGAAACCCTGCTGTTCGGCGAGGACGTGGCGCAGAAGGGCGGCGTCTACACGGTGACCAAGGGCCTGCAGAAGGCGTTCAAGGGGTCGCGCGTGTTCAACACCCTGCTCGACGAGACGACCATCCTCGGCCTTGCCCAGGGCTACGCCAACATGGGCATGCTGCCGCTGCCGGAAATCCAGTACCTGGCCTATTTCCACAACGCCTGCGACCAGATCCGCGGCGAGGCGGCCTCGCTGCAGTTCTTCTCCAACGACCAGTTCCGCAATCCGATGCTCGTGCGCATCGCCGGACTCGGCTACCAGCGCGGCTTCGGCGGCCATTTCCACAACGACAACTCGATCGCCGCGCTGCGCGACATTCCCGGCCTCGTGGTCGGCTGTCCGAGCCGCGGCGACGATGCGGCGACCATGCTGCGCACGCTGGCCGCGCTGGCGAAGGTCGACGGTCGCGTTTGCGTGTTTCTCGAGCCGATCGCCCTCTACATGACCAAGGACCTGCATGCGCCTGGAGATGGCGAGTGGTCGTTCGCCTACCCGCCGCCGGACGAGGCGATGGCGCTCGGCGAGGGCAGGGCGTATGGCCCGGAACAGGCGGACCTGGCCATCTTCACCTACGGCAACGGCGTGCCGATGAGCCTGCGCGCGGCGCGCGCCCTCGAGGACGACGGGCATCGCGTGCGCGTGCTCGACCTGCGCTGGCTGGTGCCGCTCGACGCGGCCTGGATCGTGGCCGAGGCCCGCCGCGCCCGGCGCAGCCTCGTGGCCGACGAGGGGCGGCGCCCGGCCGGGGGCGGCGAGGGGGTCATCACCGCCATCGTCGAGGGCGGCTGTGCGGCGACCCCGCTGGCCCGCGTGGTCGGTGCCGACACCTACACCCCGCTGGCCGGCGCCGCGTTCGCCGTGCTGCCGGGAGAGGCCGAGGTCGTCGCCGCCGCACGCGCATTGCTCGACGCCTGAGCGGCGGCCGGACGTTCCGAAGTGGAGCAGGCGGGGGGAATCCCCTATCATCCCCGCCGATGAGCTCGTCGCAATCCCTGACCATCCTCTTTGCCGATGTCTCCGGCAGCACCAAGCTGTTCGAGACGCGTGGCGACGTGCGCGCGCGCGCGCTCATCGCCGCCGTCCTCACCAGCCTCGGCGACGTCGCCCGCCATCATGGCGGGCGCGTGGTCAAGACCATCGGCGACGAGGTCCTGTGCACGTTCCCCGGCGCCCTGCAGGGCCTGCTCGCCTCCACCGACATGCAGCGGCGGGTGAAATCCGAGGCGCCCTTCGTGCTGGAGAACATCGGCATCCGCGTCGGCCTGCACCATGGCGAGGCGCTGGTCGAGGAGGGCGACGTGTTCGGCGACGCGGTGAATGTCGCCGCGCGCATGGCGGCGCTGGCCAAGCGCGACCAGATCGTCGCCACCGCCAGCACCTCGCTCGGCATCACCAATGCCGCCGGCCTGCGCGTGCGCTCGATCGGCACCGCGCGGGTGGCCGGCAAGCTGTTGCCGATCGAGATCGTCGACGTCATGTGGCAGGAGGACGTCTCCCACGTCACCACCGTGCAGCGCGTCGTCCAGTTCGCCAATGCGCCGACCGAACGCATGCGCCTCGTGCTGATGCACCGCGGCCAGGAATTCATCATCGACGAGCTGGCCGACCCGTTCACCCTCGGCCGCGAGCCCGGCCACAGCCTGACCGTGGACGCCGACTGGGTTTCGCGCGACCACGCCATGATCGAGTGGAAGCGCGGCCACTTCGTATTCACCGACCGCTCCACCAACGGCAGCTGGATCGACATCGCCAACGAGGAAATCTTCGTCCACCGCGATGCCTTCCACCTGCGCCGCTCCGGCACGATCAGTCTCGGCCAGGCCGCCGCGGCCGGCAGCGCCGACCTCGTCCATTTCGAGTGCCGCTGAGCGGATTGCGCGCATCGCGGACGCGCCCGGGCCACTGACGGCCCTGCGCCCTTTGGGGAATCGACGCCGGCGGATCACGCCCCGAGCGGGGCGGCGCGGCGCGCGCTGGCCGAACCGCGCCGCGGCCTTCCCGGTCAGGCCGTCTCGAATCCGCTGGCGAACAGGCGGTCGATCGTGTTGGAGTAGTCCGGCGGCAGGTCGGTGCCCTGGAAGATGCCGAGCGGACTGTAATCGGTGTAGCCGGGGAAGATGTGGCCGAGGTGGTTGTTGGCGGCGCGGCGGATCAGGGCTTCCGACAGCACGCGCCGGAAGTCGGTGGTGACGCGCACGTCCTCGCCCTCGAACAGTTCCTCGCCGGCGAGGCCGGCGAACGCCTGGCGACCGTAGACCTGGCCGCCGTTCACCGAGCCGCCGAGCACCATCATCATGTTGCCGTAGCCGTGGTCGGTACCGCCGCTGCCGTTCATGCGCAGGCGCCGGCCGAATTCGCTCATGACGAGGATGCTGGTGCGTTGCGCGTAGTTGTTGGCGCCGGTGCCGGCGAGGTCCTGGTAGAAGGCGCCGAGTCCTTCCGACAGCGTCTCCACCGTGTTGCCGTAAGGGTCCCAGCTGCTGGTCGGCACGCCCTGGCCGTTGTGCGTATCCCAGCCGCCGAGGTCGATGGCGACCGCGCGCAGGCCGAGGTCGGCCTTCAGCAACTGGGCGATCATCTTCAGCTGGTTGCCGAAGCTGCCGCCCGGATAGACCGCGCCGTTGGCCGGTGCGTAGGCGCCGAAATCCATCGGCCGCACGATCGACAGTGCATCGAGGGTCTGTCGTCCCGCGGCCTCGAGCGCCGAATTGCCGGCCCACAATTCGGCGACGCGTTCGACTTGCCCGGGGACGCCGTTCGGCGTGCGGCTGCTGTGGTTCCACTGCCAGGCCGACCAGTCGAGCTTGAAGTCGCCGCCGCTGCCCATGGTCACCGATTCGGTGCTGGCGAGCAGGCTGTTGGCGGTCAGGCTGCCCGCGGAGACGGCGGGAATCGTCACGTTGGCCGGCAGGCCGGCACTGGCGAGATGGCGGGTCAGCCAGCCGCTGCCGATGCCGGTCGAGCCCGGCGTGCCGTATTCCATCGTCTGCTGGGCATCGAAGTGGCTGCGCGTGACCGGATGCGGCATGCCGGTGCCGATGACGACGGCGAGCTTGCCGGCCTGATACAGGGTGTTGAGCCGGCCGGCACGCGGATGCAGGCCCCAGGTGGCGTTCGCGCTGGCCGAATTGGCCAGTGCGAAGGCGGCGCCGTTGCCGCTGACCGGAATGCGCAGGGTCGGTCGTGCCGCTTCGTAGAAGGCGCGGTCGTTGCCGCTGATCGGCGGAATCATGCTGAGGCCGTCGCAGCCGCCGCGCAGGTAGACCACGATGATCGTGTCGTAGGCGTTGGCTTCGCCCTGGGCGAAGGCGAGGCGTGCGCCCGGCACGAGTCCGGTGGTCAGCACGCCGGTGGCGCAGGTCTTGAGGAAGTCGCGGCGATCGAGTCGGTTCATGGCGGTCACCGGCGGAAGTTGTCGGACGACATGAGGATCATGCCGACGGCGGTGCGCAGGCGCTGCTGCGTGTAGTGGCCCTTGAGGGTGTTGCCGCCGCCCCATGCGTCGTTGTCGATGTTGATCGGCTCGGACGCGCTCGCGTTCTGCTGCAGGAAGCTCGTCACCACGCCATAGGTCGGCTCGGGGCGGTAGCCGAGCAGGCGGTCGCACCAGTAGCCCATGATGGCGCCGGCGGTGCGCGCCGAAGCGGTCGGGAAGGCCGACGCGGTTTGCGCGACGATGTCGCTGACGAAGGCCGAGCTGCTGTCGTTGTTGACGCGCATCTCCGGCAACCAGGAGAGCATCTTCAGCGTCATCGCCAGCGCGCCGGTGCTGGCCCAGGCGCTCTGCCTGTCCGGGTAGCCGTTCGGCGGGTTCCACGAGAACGAGCGGTGTCCGCAAATCTGCATCTGGCTGACGAAGCGTTCGGTCAGCGTCCACGCCGACGTGTTGTCGGGGCGCGGATGGAAGTTGGCCTGCAGGCCGCGCAAGCCGGCCATCGTCATCTCGAACGGGCGCTTCATGCCGAGGCCCCAGGCATTCTTGAACTCGCTGCTGACGAGGATCGTGCGCAGCATGCGGGCGATCTGGTCGGGCGCGGAGACATGGTTGGAGAAATCGAGCGCGACCGCATTGACGAGGGCCTGGGAGACGTCGTCGCCGATGAAGCGGCGGCACATCTTGCCGGCGATGAACTTCGCCGTGCCGGGGTGGGCAACGAGGCGGTCGAACACCGCGCGCCCGTCGGACATCGCCGGCTGGTTGTTCGGCGGGATGTACAGGCCGAGGAAGATCTTGTTGCGGCGGTCGTGCCAGTCGGCGCGGTAGACGAAGCTGCCGTCGTTGTCGTTCGGGTACTGCCAGTAGCCGTTCTTGATCGTCCAGCCGGTCAGGGCGGCGGCGGCTTCGTAGACATCGTTGTCGACGTAGCCGGCGGGGACGCTGCCGGGGCAGTGGATCGTCGAAGTCAGGCACGGCACGTCGAACGGAGGATTCGGGCCGAAGTAGTTGCCGACCCCGAGCGTGTGCAGTTCGATCAGCTCGCGCGCATAGTTCTCGTTGAAGTCGGCGCCGCGGCTGGCGTAGTTGTCGAGATACAGCTGCATCGCCGTCGAGGTGGCGACCTGCTCGAGCATCGTGCGGAAATTGCCGAACGCGTTCGGCCGGATCACGTCGCGGTCGTAATGCACGAGCACCGGCGCGATGTCGTAGTCGAAACCGAACACGCTGAAATGGTCGTGCCAGAAATTGACCATGCGTTCGAACAGCTGGCGCTTGCTGTAGACGGCGCGGATGATCGTTGCGCACTCGGTCTCGTAGGCCGGCAACATGCGCGTGTAGTAGTCCGACACCACGTGCTGCGACCAGAGCTGCGGCAGGGTCTTGTTGAGCGTGCTGAAACCGCCGGCGGCGATGCGGTTCGTGCAGTCGGTGTCGGCGATCGCCGCCGGGTTGAACTGCTGGTCGAGCCAGCTCTGCCACTTCGCGTCCATGGTCGCGCCGGGGAGGCCGAGGAACTCGGCATCGAGCGGCGTGCTGAAGCCGAACGTGGCCTTGTTGAGCCAGCGCAAACGGTCGGGCGGGATGGTGAAACCGGTCTGCGCGCCGGGGTCGGTCGCGGCCGCCGCGGAGGCCACCGGCGCCTTGCCGGGGCGGTGCATGTCCGCCGCGGGCGCCGCGTCGAGGCCGATCGCGGCCCGCATCATGCCGATCGGTGATCGGCGCGCGGTCAGCGCGGGTGTCGGGGCGAGGGCGTTCGTCATGACTGGCTCCGCTGGGACGAAGGACCGTGCCGGGCACGTGTACGGCCGAGTCTAGCCAAAGGCGTCCCGACAGGGCTGTGACCGGATGCCGGGAACCGGCGCACGGAACCCGCCACGACGGCGAGAACCGCCGTCAGCCGTCCGCACCGCCGCCGATGACCCGTGGTTCGACTTCCAGGGTCACGCCGAAACGCTGCCGGACCGTGACCATCAGGTGACGGGCGACGCGCCAGAGGTCGGCGCCGCTGGCACTGCCATGATTGACGAGAACGAGCGCATGGCGCTCGGAGACGCCGGCATCGCCGTCCCGCCAGCCTTTCAGGCCGGCCTGTTCGATCAGCCAGGCCGCGGAAAGCTTCACCTGTCCACCGGCCGGCCATGCCGGCATTTGCGGCTGGATCGCTTGCAGGGCGCGTGCCGTCGCCGGATCGACCAGCGGGTTCTTGAAGAAGCTGCCGGCGTTGCCGATCACGGCCGGATTCGGCAGCTTGCGCGTGCGCAGGCGGGCGACGGCCTCGGCGACATGCGGCGGTGTCGGCGGCTTGCCGAGGGCGGCGAGTTCCTCGCGGATGCCGGCGTAGTCGAGATGCGGATCGCGATGTTTCGGCAGGCGCAACTCCACCGCGGTGACGAGCCAGCGCTCCGCATCCCGCTTGAACAGCGAATCCCGATAGGCGAATGCGCAATCGTCGCGGGCGATGGCCACGCGACGCTGGCCCCTGCGGTCCCAGACGTGCACGCGACCGATGAACTCGCCGACCTCGACGCCGTAGGCGCCGATGTTCTGGATCGGCGCCGCGCCGACCGTGCCGGGGATCAGCACGAGGTTTTCAAGACCGGCGTAGCCGCGCGCCAGCGACCAGTGCACGAAGTCGTTCCAGTTCTCGCCGGCCGCCACGCGCACGACATCGGCATCCGCCGCGCGCTCGACGACCTCGATGCCGCGCGTGGCCATCGACAGCACGATGCCGGGCCAGTCGCCGGCGAACAGCAGGTTGCTGCCCTCGCCGAGGACGAGCACCGGCTGCGTGTGCAATCCACGGAAACCGAACACTTCCTCCAGCGCCGCATCGTCATGGATGTCGACCAGCAGCTGCGCGCGCGCCTTGACGCGAAACGTGTTGCGGCCTTCGAGCGAGGCATTCTCGACGATCGTGTAGCCGGGCCCGGAGGCAATCGCCGCATCGACCGGATAGCCGCTCATGCGCACCTCCGTGAAGCGCGCGGAAAACCGCTGGCAACGACGCTCATCCGCCTGCGCCACGTTCTCCCCGTCGGCACCGGGAGCAGGGCGGGCATGGACACCCCGCGCAACTGGTCCTCTGCGCGCGCGCGGCCCCCCGACGACGCACGCCTTCCGGTCGCCCGACCCGGCGCCCCCGCCCCGGTCACGCCGCGGGAAATCTCCCATGCCCGGCGCGGCACCGGCTTTCCCTTCGCCCCGCGTGCGGGGAGAAGGTGGCGCGGCAGCGCCGGATGAGGGGCCGTCGACCGACCCGCGCAATCGCCGCCGCATCCTCCATCGGCAACGCCGCATGCCGCAGCAACGCCCGATGGCATCGAACCCGGCCATCGCATCGCGCCGCGTGCCGGTGCGCGAAATGGAGGCAGGTCCACGAACCCGCTCATGGCGACGTACCGTCCGCCCGGCGCAGTGCCTCGACGCATTCACCTACGAGCGCAGGGCCACGATAGACAAGCCCGGTGTAGAACTGCACGAGGCGGGCGCCGGCATCGATCTTGGCGGCCGCATCGCTGCCGCCAAGGATGCCGCCGACGCCGACGATCGGCAGGCGTTCGCGGAGGCGCTGGCGCATGCCGGCGAGCACCGCGGTCGAGCGGGCGAACAGCGGCCGACCCGACAGGCCGCCGGCTTCGTCCGCATGGCGTGCACCGTTCACTTCGTCGCGGGCGAGGGTGGTGTTGGTGCAGATCAGGCCGTCGATCGCGCTGGCCGCAAGCACCTCGGCCATCGCATCGAGCTCGGCCTCGGCGAGGTCGGGGGCGATCTTCAGCAGGAGCGGCTTGCGCGCGCGATGGCGTCCGCCGAGGCGCTCGCGCGCATCGCAAAGCTCGCCGAGCAGGCGGCGCAAGGCGTCTTCGCCCTGCAGGTCGCGCAGGCCTTGGGTGTTCGGCGAGGAGATGTTGACGGTCACGTAGGCGGCGCGTGCATAGGCGCGCTCGAGGCAGAACAGGTAGTCGTCGACGGCGCGCTCGTTCGGCGTGTCCTTGTTCTTGCCGATGTTGATGCCGAGCACGCCGTTCCAGCGCACGCGTTCGGCGTTGGCGACGAGTGCATCGACACCGTCGTTGTTGAAACCGAGGCGGTTGATCACGGCCTCGTGGCCCGGCAGGCGGAACATGCGCGGCTTCGGGTTGCCGGGCTGGGCGCGCGGCGTGGTCGTGCCGACCTCGATGAAGCCGAAGCCGAGCGCGGCGAGCGCATCGACCTGTTCGGCGTTCTTGTCGAGGCCGGCGGCGAGGCCGACCGGATTGGCGAATTCGAGGTCGAAGACGCGCACCGGCAGCGGCGCCGGCGGCGGGCCGAGCAGCCGGCCCATTCCGCTGCGCCAGGCGGCATCGATGGCCTTCAGGGCAATGCCGTGTGCGCGTTCCGCATCGAGCCGGAACAGCAGCGAACGCGCCAGCGCGTACACCGCTCAGGTCGCCGACAGCAGCCCGACCCCGATGGCGATGGCGACACCGACGGCGAGCAGGGCAAGCAGGCAGAGCACGAGCTGGATGTAGCCGAGCACGAGTCCGGCAATGGCGAGACCGTCACCCTCGATGCTGCCGGCGGGCGCGCGGCGGATCTCGCCGCGTGCGGCATGGCCGAGGATGACGGCGACGATCGCGCCGATGAAGGGCAGCACCACCCAGGCGATGATGCCGAAGATGAGGCTGGCAATCGCGCAGCCGCTGGTCGGTACGGGCTTGACCCAGGTTTCGTTCATGCGCGCAGTCTACCGTCACCGGCGCTGCGCGCGGGAA
>ERZ795041.544-NODE-544-length-13890-cov-4.144922_pt1 | contig 13890 bp, 9 predicted proteins | sample MGYA00375125_ERZ795041 | MGnify/ENA primary metagenome ERZ795041 (study PRJEB30170, sample SAMN03074214) | activated sludge metagenome | biome: Common Effluent Treatment Plant; feature: Wastewater; material: Activated sludge; isolation source: activated biomass in a...
CGACAGGTTCACCGACTTGTCGAAGCTGGCCAGCAGGTCGACGTTGTAGGCAAACGGAATGCGGCGCTCGTAGCGGATGCGCAGCACCTGGGCATTGCCTTCGCGCACCACCTGGATGGCCTGCGGCGGGATGGCGTTGTCGGCGACGTACTGGGTGTCGAACTTGAGGCTCAGCGAGCGGCGGATCTGCTCGGGAGAGGCCTGGGCCGAACCGGCTTCGTTCTTGACCTGCTCCATTGCCTTGACCACGTTCATGTACTCGAGATACGCCGGCACCAGCCGCATCGCGAGATAGACGAAGAAGCCGACGACGACGAGCAGGATGAGGAACCCGATCAGGGTGATGCCACGCGTGCGGTGGTGCAGCGACATGTGATGCCCTCCGTTCACTTGATGACCGTGCCGATGCGGCTGAAATCGATGCCTTCGGTGCAGAAACTGCCCGCGCAACTCAACCACACCACGAATGCGCGCCCGACCAGGTTCTCTTCCGGCACCATGCCCCAGAAGCGGCTGTCGAGGCTCGAATCGCGGTTGTCGCCCATCGCGAAATAATGGCCTTCGGGAACCAGCCAGGTGCCCTCCGGACCGCCCAGCACGGACGGCAGCGTCATCATACGATGTTCGGCTTCGCCGAGCTTCTCGTCATGCACCCTGGCGCCGGCGAGGTTGCGGCCCGGTTCGGAGGGACCGGTGTACGGCCCGACATAGGTCTGCGCGACCTCGACGCCGTTCACGTACAGGGTCTTGTTGCGGTAGCTGACCTCGTCGCCGGGCAGGCCGATGACGCGCTTGATGTAGTCCTGGCGGGGTGCCGGCACGAACGGCTGGAAGCACGGGTTGCCGCTGCGCACGATCTTGCCGTCACGTTCGCACTGGTAGCCCGGATAGCGGAACACGAAGACGTCGCCGCGTTCCGGGCTGCCGAGATCGAGGATGCGGGTGTTCAGCACCGGCAGGCGCAGGCCGTAGGAGAACTTGTTGACGAGGATGAAATCGCCGACCAGCAGGGTCGGCATCATCGAACCGGAGGGGATCTTGAACGGTTCGGCGATGAACGAACGGAAGATCAGGATCAGCACCAGCACCGGGAAGAACGAACGCGCGTACTCGGTGACCACCGGCTCGCGCAACGCCTCGTGCATGCGCGCCTTGCGTTCCGCCTCGGTCAGTGCCGCGGTGGCCTCGATCTCGCCGGCCCGGCGCGCACGCGCCGGCGCAAAGGCGAGCTTGTCGATCAGCCAGATCACGCCGCTGACGGCACACAACACCACGAGCAGCAGGGCCAGGTCGAAATTCATGCAATCCCCTTCATCGGATGCATCGCGCGGATGCGCTCAGCATGGTCACTTGTCGGTCTGCAGCACCGCGAGGAACGCTTCCTGCGGGATGTCGACGCTGCCGACCTGCTTCATGCGCTTCTTGCCTTCCTTCTGCTTCTCGAGCAGCTTGCGCTTGCGCGAGACGTCGCCGCCGTAGCACTTGGCGAGCACGTTCTTGCGCAGCGCCTTCACCGTCGAGCGGGCGATGATCTGCGCGCCGATCGCGCCCTGGATGGCGACGTCGAACTGCTGGCGCGGGATCAGGTCCTTCATGCGCTCGACCAGTTCGCGGCCTTTGCGGTCGGCAGCCGAGCGGTGCAGGATCAGGCTCAGCGCATCGACGCGCTCGCCGTTGATCAGCACGTCGAGGCGGACCAGCGGGCCGGCCTGGAAACGGTCGAACTGGTAGTCCATCGAGGCGTAGCCGCGCGAAACCGACTTCAGCTTGTCGAAGAAGTCGAGCACGACCTCGGCCAGCGGCAGTTCGTAGCTGATCTGCACCTGGGTGGCCAGGTAGTTGATCGAGCGCTGCACGCCGCGCTTCTCCTCGCACAGCTTGATCACCGCGCCGATGTGGTCGGGCGGGGTCAGGATGTTGGCGACGATGATCGGCTCGCGGATTTCCTCGATGGTCTGCAACGGCGGCAGGCGCGCGGGATTGTCCAGCGAGATCACCTCGCCGTCGGTCTTGACCACTTCGTAGATCACCGTCGGCGCGGTCGAGATGAGGTCGAGGTCGTATTCGCGCTCGAGCCGCTCCTGGATGATGTCCATGTGCAGCAGGCCGAGGAAGCCGCAGCGGAAACCGAAGCCCATCGCCTCGGAGCTTTCCGGCTCGAAATTGAGCGCGGCGTCGTTCAGGCGCAGTTTTTCCAGCGCCTCGCGCAGCGACGGGTAATCGTCGGCGGACACCGGGAACAGGCCCGAAAACACCCGCGATTGCACCTTCTGGAAACCCGGCAGCGCATGCGGCGCCGGGTCGGCATTGAGGGTCAGGGTGTCGCCGACCGGCGCGCCGTGCACGTCCTTGATCGACGCCGTGACCCAGCCGACCTCGCCGCCGCAAAGGCGGTTGCGCACCACCCGCTTGGGCGTGAACACACCCACCTGGTCGACCTCGTGCCAGCGTCCGGTCGACATGACGAGGATCTTGTCCTTCGGCTTGATCTCGCCCTGCATCACCCGCACCAGCGAGACGACGCCGAGATAGTTGTCGAACCAGGAATCGATGATCAGCGCCTGCAGCTTGGCGGTATCGCGCGGCTTCGGCGGCGGGATGCGCGCGACGATCGCCTCGAGCACCTCGACGACGCCCTGCCCGGTCTTGGCGCTGATCGGCACGGCATCGGCGGCATCGATGCCGATGACCGCCTCGATCTCCTCCTTCGCGCGGTCGATGTCGGCGGTCGGCAGGTCGAACTTGTTCAGCACCGGAACCACTTCCAGGCCCTGCTCGACCGCGGTGTAGCAGTTCGCCACCGACTGCGCCTCGACGCCCTGGGCGGCATCGACCACCAGCAGCGCACCCTCGCAGGCAGCCAGCGAGCGGCTCACCTCGTAGGAGAAGTCGACATGGCCCGGCGTGTCGATGAAATTCAGCTGGTAGGTCTGGCCATCACGTGCCTTGTACGGCAGCGAGACGCTTTGCGCCTTGATGGTGATGCCGCGCTCGCGCTCGATCGGATTCGAGTCGAGCACTTGCGCTTCCATCTCGCGCACCTGCAGGCCGCCGCAGATCTGGATGATGCGGTCGGCCAGGGTCGACTTGCCGTGGTCGACATGGGCAATGATCGAAAAATTGCGGATGAGGTCCATCGGATCCCGGGAGGCAGGCGCTCTGCTCCCGTGGTCCGGGGCTTCGCAAAACGCGGATTATCACAGATTGCCGGTCCGTTTGGCTGCACCGCAGCACGGGAGATCGCCGAAGCGGCCGTCCGCGGGGCCGCGGCGACGGCGCACCACAGGCCGCTATCGTCCCCGACAACGGCCGCAGCGCCGGATGACGGGCGCTGCGGTCCGTGCGCGGCGGCAGGCTGCGGCCTGCCGCCGCCGCCCCCGGATCAGTCGCCGTCGGCGCGCGGCACGCTGAGGGCGATGAAGCTGGTGACGTCGTTGCGGCGGACCAGCAGCATGACCGAATCCCCCGGCTTGAGGTCCTTGACCGCGGTCTGGAAGCCGGCGGCCGACTTCACCGGCGTGCGCCCGACCATCAGCACGATGTCGCCGCGCTGCAGGGCGGCGCGGCGCGCGGCCACCCCGCTGATGCCGGTGACGACCACGCCTTCGTCCTTGAGGCCGAGCTGCTTGCGCTGCTCGCCGGTGAGGTCTTCCACGGTGATGCCGAGCGGGTTGACCGGCTGCGCCCGCGAGCCGCCAACCGATGCGGTTGCGCTGGCATCGCGCGGCAGCTCGCCGACGGTGACCGGCAGCGCCAGGGTCTTGCCGTCACGGAAGATGCTGAGCTCCGCCTTCGTGCCGGGCGGGGTCAGGCCGACCATCGGCGGCAGGTCGGACGAACTGACCAGCTCGCGTCCGTTGAAGGCAAGGATCACGTCGCCGACCTTGACGCCCGCCTTTTCCGCAGCACCGCCGGTGGTCACGTCGTTGACCAGCGCGCCGCCGCTGCGTGGCAGGCCGAGCGACTTGGCCATGTCGCGGTCGACGTTCTGGATCTGCACGCCGATCATGCCGCGCGAGACGTGGCCCTTCTCCTTGAGCTGGCTGACCGTGTTCATCGCCACGCTCATCGGGATCGCGAAAGACACGCCCATGTAGCCGCCGGTATTGGAGAAGATCTGCGAGTTGATGCCGACGACCTCGCCGTCGAGATTGAACAGCGGACCGCCCGAGTTGCCGGGATTGATCGGCACATCGGTCTGGATGAACGGCACGTACTGCTGGCTGCGGTCATAGCCGCGGCCGAGGGCACTGACGATGCCGTGGGTCACCGAATGGTCCATGCCGAACGGTGAGCCCATGGCCACCACCCACTGGCCGGGCTTGAGCTTGGTCGAGTCGCCGATGCTGACCACCGGCAGGCCGCTGGCCTCGATCTTCAGCAGGGCGATGTCGGTCTGCTCGTCGGTGCCGATGACGGTCGCATCGAGCTCGCGGCGATCGGACAGGCGCACCACGACCTGGTCGGCGTCGCCGACCACGTGGTTGTTGGTCAGCACGTAGCCGTCGGCGGAGATGATGAAACCCGAGCCGGCCGAGCGGCGTTCGCCGCCCTGCTGCGGGCCGCGCGGAAACGGGCCCGGGCCGAAGAAGCGGCGGAAGATTTCCGGCACGTCCGCATCGGCATCGGGGAGCGGGTTGCTGGCGCTGGCCCGCGGGGACACGGTCGCCTGCACGTTGACGACGGCGGCACCGTTGCGCTCGACGAGGGCGACGAAATCGGGCAGTTCGGCGGCGCTGGCGGGAAGTGCAGCGGCGGCGTTGACGGCGACGGCGCCGGCAATCGCGAATGCGGCAGCCAGGACGCGGTTCTTGGTGATTCTCATGGTCTGCAATCCTCGGATGGTCAGGCAGGATGAAAACGGGAGACGGGACGGGTCCCGGCAGGCCTCGCTTGGATGGATCCGCCCTCGCGAAGTTCCGTGCCGGCAGCGGGCCGCGCGGATCCGGCGCAGGCTTCAGTCGCGGCGGAGGTTCTGGCCGATGGCCTGCACGGTCGCCAGCGGCACCTCGCCGAGCACGGTGATGCGCCAGGTGTCTTCGACCCGGCTGAACACGTTGACGGTGCCGCGCCCGGCCAGGGTATCGAAACCCGGCGCGCTGTCGCCGCGCGGCTCCACGTAGATCGACACCGTGGCAAGGCCATCCGAGTAGACGAGATGTTCCGCCCCCTCGGGGCCCAGCCGCGGCCGCCGCGCGGAGACGAAGCCGAAGCCGTCCGGCGCATCGACGACGCGCCAGTGCGGCTTTCCGCGCACCGGCAACTCGGTCGCGGGGCTCGCCGAGGTCGTCGTCGATTCGCTGCGTTGCGGGACGAGGTCGGCCTCGAGCGGGGCGCGGCCGATGTCGAGCGAGACGAACATCAACTGCTCGAGCGGCCGCCGCTCGGCGTCGGTGACGATCGAGCGCAGCAGCAGGCGTGACCCCTGGTCGATCCACAGGCGGTAGCCGTAGCGGAAGCGGTCGCGCGGGGCGATGTCGATGATGTCGGCGCGATAGCCGGCCACGCGGTCGTTGCCTGCGTGGCGGATGTCGTACTGCGCATCGAGCGCGCGACCGCCGGTTTCCGGCACCAGGGGAACCAGACCCCGGCCGCTGCTGATCGAGTAGACGACCGCCGAGCCGTCGGCCTGGATGCAGGTGACTTCGGTGCCGTTGCGCACGATCTCGCTGCGTGGCCCGTTGAGGCTGACGAGCCGCTCGCGTTCGATCGGCGCACCGGCGTGGAAGATGCGCAGGGTGTCGACGCGACCGGCGTGCTGATAGGTGAACGAGCCCTGGTAGTCGAGTGCGCGCATCGCATCCGACATCGCCGCGAGCAGGGCGCGGGCATCCACCGCCTCGCTGCGCGCATCGGCGCGTCCCGTGCCGGGCAGCACCGCCAGCAGCAGGCAAAGCAGACTTCCGGCGAGCGAATGGACTCCTTGCAGCGGCCGCATCGGACTTACTGCCGCGACTCCGCTCGCGCGTCGGGCGTCACCGGCGCCGTGGCCTGTGGCTGCGACGGCACCACCAGCAGGACATACGGCATCAGCGCCGACTGGCCGGCCGCACCCGCGGCATCGTAATGGCGGATCAGGTACGACTGCAGGCGCGGATCCATCGGCGTGCCGGGAGCATTGAAGCCGGCCGTGGCGGCGGAAACCGGCTGCGCCGGCAACGGCTGGGCGAGCATCGGCGGGCGGAAATCCGACGGCGTGCCGGTGGTGAGCGGCTGCGCTGCCGGAACCGTGGCGACCGCACGGTCGGCCGGGGCACGCGGCGTGGTCGGGGTGGTCAGCATCAGCGCGGCCACCGCGACCGAGGCGGCGACGGCACCGCCGGAAGCCCAGCGCAGCCACGGGGTTCCCGCTCCCGCGCGTGTGCGCGTCGGCAGCGCCTCGGATTCGACGAGCGTCCGCACGACCTCGGCGAAATCCGCGCGCAGCGGCAGGATTTCCTGACGCCGCAGCGACTGGCGGACCAGGTGGAAGCGGCTCCAGTCGGCGGCGATGCCCGGATCGTGGCCGGCGCGGCGCAGGAGGAACAGGGTTTCCTCGCGCGTCAGTTCGCCATCCATCAGGGCGGAGAGCTGTTCCTGGATCTGCTGGCTCATGACCTCGGGTCCTCGTCTTCCGACAACAACGGTCGGAGTTTCTGGTCGATCGCCTCGCGCGCGCGGAAGATGCGCGAGCGCACGGTTCCGATCGGGCAATTCATCGCTTCGGCGATCTCCTCGTAACTGAGCCCGTCGACCTCGCGCAGCGTGATCGCGGTCCGCAGTTCCTCGGGCAGTGCTTCGACCGTGTCGGCCACGGTTTGTTCAATTTCCTGGCGAAGAAGTTCGCGCTCCGGGGTGGCCCGGTCGCGCAGCTGGGAGGCGCCGTCGAGCTGCACGGCATCCTCGATCGCGATGTCGCCGATCGGCGGGCGCCGCCCCCTGGAAACGAGGTGGTTCTTCGCCGTGTTGATGGCGATGCGGTAGATCCACGTGTAGAAGGCGCTGTCGCCGCGGAACGCGCCGATCGCCCGGTAGGCGCGGATGAAGGCCTCCTGGGCGACGTCCTGCGCCTCGCTCCAGTCGGACACGTAACGGGTGACGACACTGACGATCTTGTGCTGGTACTTGCGCACCAGCAGGTCGAACGCCCGCGTGTCGCCTGCCTGCACGCGCTCGACAAGCGCCTGGTCCAACTCGGTTTCGCCCATGCGGGCCCATCTCCTTGCCGACAGCCGCGGGTCCAGGTCAAGCAGGGACCACCGCGGATGCAAATGGTTTCATGGGTGCCGGCGGCGACATGCCGCAGGCACCGCTCAGGCCGCGCCGTCCGACGCCACCAGGCCGCGCATCAGGCGCTCGCGCTCGACCAGCAGGTTCTCGAGGCTGGCCGCCGGCAGCGGGCGGCAGAACAGGTAGCCCTGCAGCACTTCGCAACCCAGCGCGCGCAGGAAATCGAGGTGGGCTTCGATCTCGACCCCTTCGGCGACGACCGCACGATTGAGATTGTGCGCCATTCCGATGGTCGCCTGCACGATCGCCTCGTCGTCGGGGTCGACGCCGATGTTGCGCACGAAGGCCTGGTCGATCTTGATGCGGTCGGCCGGGAAGCGCTTGATGTAGTCGAGCGAGGACTGGCCGGTGCCGAAATCGTCGATCGAGATCTGGCAGCCGAGCTCGCGCAGCGCCTGCAGGGTCTCCAGCAGGTTCGGGATCGACTTCACGCTGATGCTCTCGGTCACCTCGAGGTCGAGCAGGTGCGGCGGCACCCCGGTTTCCTCGAGCACGGCCGCAACCAGGCCGACCAGGTTGGGCTGGCGCAGCTGCAGGGGCGACAGGTTCACGCTGATCCGCAGCGGCAGCGAGAAGCGGGTCTGCCAGCGGCGCGCGTCCACGCAGGCCGCACGCAGCACCCATTCGCCGATCGGGATGATGAGCCCGGTTTCCTCCGCCAGCGGGATGAAGAAGCCCGGGCTGATCATGCCGAGTTCGGGATGTTCCCAGCGGATCAGCGCCTCCATGCCGACGATGTCCTCGGTACGGGTGTCGACCTGCGGCTGGTAGAACACGCGCAGTTCGCCGTTGCGCTCGGCCTGGCGCAGCTTGGCTTCCAGGGCGAGGCGTTGCTGGTGGGAATCCTCCGGCACCGCGACATAGGCCTGGTAGTTGTTCCGCCCCATGCCCTTGGCGGTGTACATCGCCACGTCGGCCTGCTTGAGCAGGCGCTCGGCAGTGGTGGCATCGTCCGGATAGAAGCTGAGGCCGAGGCTCGCGGTGATCTGCAGTTCGAGGCCGCCCGGCAGGGTCAGCGGCGCCTCCATCACGCGCACGATCTTGTCGGCGATGCGCATGACGTCCTCGCGCTGGACGATGTGGCGCAGGATCATGGTGAACTCGTCGCCGGCATAGCGCGCGACCGTGTCGGAGGCGCGCACGCTCGCACGCAGTCGCCGGGCGACCGCGACCAGCACATGGTCGCCGACGTTGTGGCCGAGCGAGTCGTTGATGTTCTTGAAGCGGTCGAGGTCGACGAACAGCACCGCGAACATCTCGCCGGTGCGGTGCGCTTCCTGGATCACCGATTCCAGGCGGTCGTTGAACAGCAGGCGGTTCGGCAGTCCGGTCAGCGAATCCTGCAGGCCGCGCACGCGCCCCTGCTCGCGGGTGCGGCGCAGTTCCAGTTCCAGGGCCATGCGCTGGCCGACCACCCGCAGGGTGTCGATCGCCGGCGAGAGGACGCCGAGCGGCTCGCGTCGCGCGACCACCAGGGCGCCGAGCGCGACGCGGCGCTCGTCGCACAGCGGAATGCCGACCACGCATTCGAAACGGCGTTCGCGCACGAAGCCGTCGTCCGGGCAAAGCCGCCAGGCATCGGCCGCATACAGGACCTCGTCGCCGTCGAGGACGTGGCGGAAGGTCGGCTGGCGCAGCGGATCGGGGGTTTCGTCGTCGGGACTGAAGCGGTGGTAGACCACCAGCGGCTGCATGTCGCCGGCCTGGTCGGGACGTGCCGAGACGAGGGCGACGAAATCCAGCGAGAGCCAGTCGATCAGGCTGCGCATCGCCGCATTGAGGCCTTCGTCGCCGCCCCCGGCCTGGTTGAGACCGGCCACCAGGGCGAACGCCTGCTGATAGCGCCCGAGTTCACCGAGGTCGCGGAAGGTGTAGAAATGCACCAGCCGGCCATCCTGCACGGACAGCTGCACGTGCACGTCGACCGGGTAGGTGCTGCCGTCGGCGCGCGGCTTGGCGGCGCGGAACTGGATGCTGCCCTCGCGGACGAGGCGCAGGCCGAATTCGCTGCGCTGCTCCGGCGCCAGCAGGGCGTCGAAGGCATCGATGCGCCCGCCGAGCAGTTGCGCGCGGGCAAAGCCGCTGCGCCGGACGAAGGGCGGGTTGACGTCGAGCACGCGCCCGTTCTTCGGATCGACCAGGGCGAGTTCGTCGAGGCTGCCGTCGAAGGCGAACTGGTAGCGGCCACCGCCGCCCTCGGCGGCCCCGGCCTCGCGACCGGAGTGGCGCCCGAGCAGGGTGGTCACGCGCTGCAATGCTTCGGCCGGATCGATCGGGCTGGCCAGCCACTCGATCACCCCGGCCGGCGCCGTCGGCAGGGCGGCGTCGGCGGGGCGACGGATGCCGATCACCGGCACCTCTTCCGGCGCGCGATAGCGGCGCAGTTCCGAGCAGAAGGCGACCGAATCGGTGGCAGCGCCGATGAACTCGAGCAGGACGAGGTCGATGTGCGGCTCCTGTTCGAGCAGGGCACGCGCCTGGCCGATGTCCTTGGCGGTATAGATGGCATCGAATTCCTGGGCGTCGAGCGCATCGAACAGCACGCGGCGATCGTCGCGGTCGGTGGCGACGATCAGCACGGCGCCGTTGCCGGCATCGACGTTCATGCGGTCACCCAGCGGCCGTCGCGCAGGCGCGGGCGCAGCGCGTTCTCGCCGACCTGGTTCATGCGCTCGACGAGCGCGTCGATGCCCTGCGGGAACGCCAGTTTGGAAGCGAGGAACACCAGCTTGCGCTGGTTGTCGGTGCGGATGCGGGCAATGCGCTGCAGCAGGGCGGTGTTCGGCGGGCGCACGTGCGACTCGTAGTCGCGCAGCAGGTAGACGCCGAACTGCATGCTCTGCAGGATGAAGCGCAATGCATCGGGGAAGCGCTTGGAGCCCGGCACGCGCATCTCGCTCTCGCGCAGCGCGGCAATGCCGTTGTCGGGATCCCACAGGTACACCGACTGGCCACTGCGGATGGCCAGCTGGCGGAATTGCGCAATGGTGTCGTCGACGTTCGGCGTCTCGATGCCGACGAGGTTGCCCTCGGCCTTGACGATCTGCTCGAACAGCTTCGGCGTCACCAGCAGTTCGGAGGGTTCGTGCACGACGGAAAACGCCTTGTGGCGGGCCTGATCCGCGCACATTAGCCGTACACAGGCGCATTGACCAGAGCCGCAGCTTGCCGGGATCATGCACGTTCCCGCGCCTGCGAGCGCCGCGTTGCCGAGGTCCCCACCATGTTCGAAGGCCTGCGCTTCAAGCACTGGAGCAGCGAACGGGATGCCGAAGGCATCGTCGTGCTCGCCCTCGACCGCGCCGGCAGCTCGGTCAACACCTTCGCCCGCGAGGTCCTCGATGAACTCGACGAGATCCTCGAACGCCTGTCGTTCGAGCCGCCGAAGGGCCTGGTGATCCGTTCCGCCAAGGCGGCCGGCTTCATCGCCGGCGCCGACATCCGCGAGTTCGCCGACTACGGCCGCTCCGGCCGCGTTCTCGACGCCATCACCCATGGCCAGCGCGTGCTCGACCGCATCGCCCGCCTGCGCTGTCCGACCGTCGCGGCGATCCATGGCCATTGCATGGGCGGCGGCACCGAACTGGCCCTGGCCTGCCGCTACCGCGTGGCCAGCCGCGATCCGTCCACCCGCATCGGCCTGCCCGAGGTCAAGCTCGGCATCTTTCCCGGCTGGGGCGGCAGCGCCCGCCTGCCCTATCTGGTCGGCGCGCCGAAGGCACTCGAGTTCATGCTGAGCGGGCGCACCGCCTCGGCGGAGAACGCCCGTGCGATGGGTCTGGTCGACGCGGTCACCTCGCCCGAGCTGCTGGTCGAGCGCGCCCGCGAGCTGATCCGGCGCCCGCCGCAACGAGCGCTCGCGCAGCGCCTGACGGCGTGGGCGACCAATACCTGGCCGGCACGCCAGATCCTCGCCCCGCTCGTGCGCAAGCAGACCGCGGCCAAGGCGCGCCGCGAGCACTACCCTGCCCCGTTCGCCCTCATCGACACCTGGCGCAAGGGCGGCTCCATCGGCACGCGCCTGCGCAACGAGGCACGCGCCGTGGCCCGCCTCGCGGAGACCGCGACCGCACGCAACCTGATCCGCGTGTTCTTCCTGCAGGAGCGCCTGAAGGGACTCGGCAGCGGCGTCGAACACGCCATCCGCCATGTCCACGTGATCGGTGCCGGCGTCATGGGCGGCGACATCGCCGCCTGGTCGGCCCTGCGCGGCTTCGAGGTGACCTTGCAGGATCGCGAGTTCAAGTACGTGCAGCCGGCGCTCGAACGTGCGCGCGAACTGTTCGCCAAACGCCTGAAGAGCGCCGACCGCATCGAACCGGCACTGGCGCGCCTGAAGGCCGATGTCGAAGGCAAGGGCGTGGCGGCTGCCGATCTCGTCATCGAGGCGATCTTCGAGAACGCCGAGGCCAAGGAGGCCCTCTACCGCGCCACCGAACCCGGCATGAAGGACGAGGCCCTGCTGGCCAGCAACACCTCGAGCATCCCGCTCGACGAGCTGCGCGGCGCCGTGGCCAGGCCAGGGCGTTTCCTCGGCCTGCACTATTTCAATCCGGTTGCGCTGATGCCGCTGGTCGAGATCGTGCGCCACGATGCGCTGGACGCGGCTGCGGAGAAGCGCGCCTTCGCCTTCTGCAAGGCGATCGACAAGCTGCCGGTGCCGGTCAAGGGCACGCCGGGCTTCCTCGTCAACCGCATCCTGATGCCGTACATGCTCGAAGCCGTGCGCCTGTACGGCGAAGGCGTACCGGGCCCCGTGCTCGACCGGGCGGCGAAGAAATTCGGCATGCCGATGGGTCCGATCGAGCTTGCCGACACCGTTGGCCTCGATGTCGCCGCCTCGGTCGGTCGCGAGCTCGGCGAGTTCCTCGGCCTGGACATCCCCGCCGGCATGGAGTCGCTGCTCGCCTCCGGCAAGCGCGGCAAGAAGGACGGGGAAGGTTTCTACCGCTGGGTCGAAGGCAAGCCGGTCAAACCGGAAGTCGACCCGGACTACAAGGCGCCTTCCGACATCGAGGACCGCATGATCCTGCCGATGCTCAATGAAGCGGTCGCCTGCCTGCACGACGGCGTGGTCGACGATGCCGACCTGCTCGATGCCGGCGTCATTTTCGGAACCGGCTTCGCTCCGTTCCGCGGTGGCCCCGTCCAGCACATCCGCGACAGCGATGCCGACGCGCTCAAGGCACGTCTCGAACTGCTCGCCCAGCGCCACGGCGAACGCTTCACGCCGCGTCCGGGCTGGGACAGTCCGGCCTTGCGACAGCCTTGACCCGACAAGGCCTGAAACACGGAGCACACCGAGGAAAAGCCGTTCGATGAAAAACTCGGCTTTCGTGCCATTCGTGCTCCCTTCTTTTGTTCCGTTCGAGGAAGAAGCGGAAGCATGAACCACGAAAGACACGAAAGACACGAAGCACAAGCCGATCGTCGGATGGTCTTCTCCGTGTGCTCCGTGTGCTCCGTGTTTCAATCAATCTTCTGCTGCAGCGCCCGGTTTCAATCTCGCGCCTGGCCATCGAAGCCATCGGCAAACAGCGGCTCCTCCGCAAGGTCGACGATCAGCGCATCGGGAAACTGCACGAGCGATTGCACCAGGTCGGCGCTGCTGATCGCCCCATCGCCGTCGATGTCGAGATAAAGCGATACCCACAACGCGTAGTTTCCGGGCGGGGTTCCCGCTGGCACCACGAAATCGCGCGTGGCGATTCCGGTGCCTGCCGCCAGTTCCGCCGGCTGGTCGTTCGCCGGATCGGAAATCCAGGGATCGCTGCCGCGCCGGATGCTCGCGCCTACGAGTACCGCCTGGTGGCTTTGCGCAGCGCGGTTCAGCGTCTGAAGCGCGATATCGAAGCTCGCGCCCGGCACGACCACGGCAGGTTCTGCGACGGCACCGAGGATCTCCAGCACGCGTGTCATCGTGGCGGTGCGCATGCCGCTGCCGGTCCCGCCGGCGTTGTAGTAATGGTTGACGATCCAGGGCCAGCGCTGCAGGTGCGGAGAACCCGCCCAGCGCTGCGTACCCCACTGGCTCATGCCGCGGCCATGGCCGAAGCAGTCGCGGTCGAGGCCCACCGCGTCCTGCAGGCAGGGCCAGCCGCTGGCCGGCGAGCCGTTGTAGCCGTTGCCGCAGGAAAGATCGTTGTTGCTGCACGACAGCGTGCCGAGCCGGCAGTTGTTCTCCGCGGAATACTCCGCGCGGAACACCGCATCGTTGCGCTTGAGCATCAATCCGGCGGTGGCGCGCGCGGCCTGCGTGCCGGCGGCGATCACGTTCGGTCCGTTGACCTGGCAGCAGGCCGAAGAGCAGATGTCGTAGGGCCGCGATGCCGGCGGATTGAGCGCATGCCAGGCGCCGTAACTGCGATAGGCCAGCGAGCCGGCGCGCAGCGAATGTTGCGCCCACGAGCCGATCCATTCGTAGGTGATGCCGCGACGGACATAGGTTTCCAGGTCGAACACGCAGACATTCGAGCAACTGCCGGTGCAGCAGACCTTGGTGCACGAAGCATCGTTGAAGCCGACGCGCACCGACAACGGCGGCTGGTCGGGTCCGCTGGTGCCCGCGTGTGCATGCCGGTCGCCGGGAGCGGCGGACTGCATCGCCAGCAACGGCGGCAA